>Ga0194126_10002376_pt1 | contig 30508 bp, 30 predicted proteins | sample TA2KigC150mmetaG_FD_148641 | JGI IMG/M metagenome (GOLD analysis project Ga0194126, IMG submission 148641) | Freshwater microbial communities from Lake Tanganyika, Tanzania - TA2015035 Kigoma Deep Cast 150m | ecosystem: Environmental > Aquatic > Freshwater > Lake | place: Tanzania: Lake... | reverse complement strand
CTAATTCAGTTATGGATGAAAGAGATAAATTTATTTCCTTAGCAAAAAAAGATGCTGAAAAAATTCTAAACTCCAATGATCCATTTGTTTACTTTATTATTGAGACACAAGATAAAATTACCGAGCTACAAAACAAATCAAAAGAAATTACTTCGACTGAACAAGTTTTTGATGACATGTTAGGTGAAGTTGTATTCATGTTATATAGCACCAATATTCCACCGGACGCAAATTTTACATTGCGTATAAGTGATGGAGTATTGCAAAACTTTGATTACAATGGAACAATCGCTCCAACAGTTACAACCTTTTATGGAATGTATGACAGACACTATTCATTCTACAAAGAATATCCTTGGAATATTGCTCCAAGCTGGGACGAACCAAGCAAAGTTGATCTCGCAACTCCATTTAATTTTACATCAACAAATGATATAGTTGGCGGAAACTCCGGCAGTGCTGTGATTAATAAAAATGCCGAAGTTGTCGGGCTTGCTTTTGATGGTAACATGGAAAGCATTTATGGGAATTTCATTTACATGACACACAATAACAGATGCATTTCTGTTGATGCAAGAGGAATGATGGAAGCATTTGAAAAGGTTTATAAAGCTGACCGCTTTGTAAATGAATTAAAAGAAGGGAAATTACCATAAGAAAAATTTTTTCTTAATGTCAAAAAGTTGATTATGGGGCGACTTGCATCGCCCTTTCTGTTTTATTAGCCACTCATAACTTAATTATCTTGAGGAAGAAATGAAGAATAAAATTTTTTCATACTGGTTCGTGATTTATTTGATTTATTCGGTTTCTATTAATTCACAAACAATTTATGAACCAGTTGATTTATCGAAAGTAAAATCGTCTTTGGATGAAATGGGAACAATGTGGACTTTTGATGCAATTCCTTTCGAATATTTTGAAAAGAAGTATGGATTTCGTCCTACAGAAGATTGGCTGAATGATGTTATGAAATCAGCACTTCAATTTGGAGGAGGCTGTTCTGCTGCTTTTGTGTCTGAAGATGGATTAATTATGACAAATCATCATTGTGCACGAAACAGTTTAATTCCATTATCACCAAAGGGAGAAGACTATCTACGCGATGGTTATTATGCGAAAACTCTTAATGATGAAATAAAAATTCCAAATTTATATGTAGATCAACTATTACAGATTGTAAATGTAACAGATGAAGTTCTAAATGCTTTTAAGAGTGGAAAATCCAACGAAGAGAAAGTAAAACTTAGAAACAACAAAATAAGTGAGATTGAAAAAAAATATGCTGAGGAAACGGGTTTAGTTTGTAGAGTAGTTGAATTATACAAAGGAGGAAAATATTCAGTTTATTGTTATAATAGATTTAATGATGTTCGATTAGTAATGGCTCCTGATTTTCAAATTGCTGCTACTGGGTGGGATTGGGATAATTTTACTTATCCGCGCTATGAGCTTGACTTTATGTTTTTAAGAGCATATAAGAATGGTAAACCAATTAAGACAAATAATTATTTTAAATTCAGTTTAAAAGGTGCAAATGAAGGAGAACCAATTTTTGTAATCGGGAGACCGGGCAGCACTCAAAGACTTCTTTCAGTTGCACAATTAGAATTCTTTAGGGATAAAACTTATAAATATACTTTATCGATGCTAAATGAGTTGTACAATGTTTCATTTGAAATATTTCAAGCTCATCCAGAAAAATTTGATGAAATGCTCAACTCAGTTCTTGGTGTTGGAAATGGAAGGAAATCTTATGCCGGCAGATATATGGGATTGAGGGATGAATTTATTATGGCTAAGAAAAGAGATTTTGAAAAAAATCTAATTGAAAAAGTAAATTCAAATCTAGAATTAAAAGGAAAGTATGGACACATTTGGCAATCGATTAAAGACAACCTGAGCGAACAGAGAAAATATGCTGATGAATTTTATGCTCTTACAATGGCGCAAAGAATGAGAAATGGATATTCTACTGCAGCACAAAATGCTCTTTTATATGCAAATCAAATGTCACTTCCTGAAGAAAAAAGGGAAGGAAGATTTAAAAGGGATTCTGTTAACATCACAATTGAAAAACTCTTTCCTTCCATTGATTCAGAACGTGATAATAAAGTTTTGGCAGCGCTTTCAAATTTTCTTTTCTCAGTTTTGGGGAATGAACATATTATCACAGATCAATTTTTTGCCGGTTTGAAAGGAAATGAATCTGTTGAAAATTTCTTGAACATTTCACCACTTGCATCAAAAGAAAAATTTATTCAATATCTTAATGGTGTTTCGTCAGATCAAATATTGAAATCGAATGACCCATTGATTTCACTTGTTGTTTATGCTACAAAAAAACTCGAAGAACTTCAGCCAAAATTTAGAGAAGATAATGCAACCTTGACTGTATTAAATCAAATGCTGGGTGAAGTAACCTCAATAGTATATGGAGATAAAATTCCGCCTGATGCTACAAGCACTTTGAGAATTTCAGACGGTGTGATTAAAGGTTATGAATATAATGGAACTATAGCTCCCGGAAAAACAACATACTTTGGATTGTGGGATAGATGGTATTCGTTCAATAAAAAGCCGTACCCTTGGGGTTTACATCCAAAATGGCATTCAATTCCTGAAGGATTTGATTTATCTGTTTCAATAGGTTTTGCTTCAACTAATGATATCGTTGGAGGAAATTCCGGAAGTTCAGTAATAAATATAAATAAGGAAGTTGTTGGATTAGTCCATGATGGAAATTTAGAAAGTTTAGCTGGCGATTTTATTTTTCTTGAATCGAATAACAGAACTGTTGCTACAGATTCTTGGGGATTAATGGAAGCATTAAAGTTTGTTTATAAAACTGAACGGTTGGTGAATGAATTAAAAGTGGGTAAAGTCGAATAAAAGATTCCAATAGCACACAGATTGAACTGATATAACTGATATAAACAGATTTTTTAACATTGATATAATCCGTTCTATCTGTGTGCAACTAATTTTTAATAGTTTTAATAATATCTGAAATTAAGACTCGCGCCGTTACATCAACTCCTCCCCCTCTTCCTTTAATTATCAAAGGGGTTTTCGAATAAAACTTTGACTTAATTGATATAATTTTTTCATTAGCCGAAATGTTATTAAAAGGATGAGTTGAATTAACTCTAACAATTTTTACAGACGCGCTATTATTCTTATAACTTGCCAAATAAATTAATTTTTTGTTTGTCGCAATTGTCAATTTCTTTAGCCGGCTAAAGTATTTATCCATTTGCTTCAATTGATTAATTAATTCTGATTGAGTTTGAGCACGTTGTAATTTTTTAGTAACAAGATTCTGTATTTTAATTTCTGCGAGTTCAAGATTAGCACCGGCTTCTCGAGCGAGAATTAAGATCTTCTTTGCAGAATCTAATCCAGTTAAATCATTTCTCGGGTCTGGTTCTGTCATCCCTAATTTTTGTGCTTCTAGAATAATATCACTAAACTTTTTTCCAGAGTACATTAATTCATTTAATACATAATTCATAGTGCTGGAGAATAATCCCTCAATTGATAATACTTTATCTCCGCCCCTTAATAAGCTTTGAATTATGTCTAGTGACGGAATACCAACTCCTACAGTAGCTGAGTAATGAAATCTTACATTATTATGTTTAGATATTTTATTAAGAGTACTATATAAACTGAGTTTATTAGAACAAGCATTTTTATTTGGAGTTACTATGGGAATTGAGGAAGATAATATTTTTTTGTAATAAGGAATTATGCTGTTTCCATCAGTGCAATCTAAAAAAACAGAATTGGGAAGATTAAGTCGAATCATTTTTGATATGAATTCATTTATATTAGTTTTTGCTGGACTCTTTTGTAATAATAACTTCCAATTCTCTAGGTTAATTCCGTCACTACTGAAAATCGTTTTACTGCTACTTGCCATCGCAATCACTTTAATAAAAAATATTCTATCATCAACAAAAAATGCTTTATTCTTTTTTGTTTCATTAATAAAAGCACTGCCTACATTTCCTACGCCAATCAAAAAAATATTGAGGTTCGTGGTCATGAATTACCCGAATTATTCCAGACGGAAAAATATCAATTATATAATTAGGTGTGAAATCAGATTTTATTTCTAAGGATAAAGTACTTTGAAAAGAGCGCAGAAGAAAACTATATTTAAAGAGACTAAAAGTCCTAATTTAGAAAAAAGCTTATGCCAATCCAATCACCATGTAGCAACAAATGCATCCTTGATGAAAAATCAAAGATTTGTCTTGGATGTTATAGAAAAATAGACGAAATCATAAAATGGTTATATTTTAATGACTCACAAAAGCAAGCTGTATTGAAAAAAGTTGAAGAGAGAAAACAAACAATAAAAAATAAATGGGAAAGTTAGAAAAGGGATTTATCCAGATTTATACTGGAAATGGAAAAGGAAAAACAACTGCAGCTATTGGTCTTGCTGTTCGTGCTGCCGGATGTGAACTTAAAACATATATGATACAGTTTATGAAAGAATATTCTTATAGCGAATTATCATCTCTTCATAAACTGCATGACTTAATTGAAGTAGAACAATGCTGTAAAGATGATTTTGTTTTACAAAAAGTATTGCCATCAATTGAAGAAATTAAAAAAGCAAAAAATGGTCTTGTAAAAGCTAAAGAAAAAATGCAAAGTGGTTACTTTGATTTAATAATATTAGATGAAGTATTAGTGTCAATTTATTTCAAACTCTTTACTACTGATGAAATTTTGGATTTCATAAAATGTAAGCCGGATAAAGTAGAATTAATATTAACTGGAAGATATTGCCCAGAAGAAATTATTAATTGTGCAGATCTCGTTACTGAAATGAAGGAAGTAAAACATTATTATCAAAAAAATGTTTTGTCAAGAAAAGGACTCGATTCTTAAAAAGTTACTTTTTATCACCCTCAATTATTTTTTCTTTATCCGTTTTTCTTTCATAAGCATAATCAACAATCATCTTTAAGGTTGTTGCATAATCATATCCAGCGTGACTTGACGATCTCATAAAACCAGCATCTTCGGTTAAATCAGGATTGGGATTCACTTCAAGCACATAAAGTTTGTTGTCTTCTTTCGATAGCCGCATATCAACTCTTGCATAATCTCTACAGCCCATAGTTTTGAAACAAATGATTGCCATCTTCTCAGCTTGCTTTTGAATTTTTTTATTCAATGGAGCCGGGCAAATAGGAATAGTTTTGTGATATGCTTCGTGCATTGGGTCCCACTTTGCCTGAAAGCTTACAATCGGATGTAAATTATCTGGAAGTTCTGAAAAATCTATTTCGCTTATTGGTAAAACTTTAGGATCTTTATAACCGAAGACTGCAACATTTAATTCTCTTCCAAGAATAAATTCCTCAACTAAAGCCGGCTGTTTGAAAGAGGAGAATACATATTCAACTCTTTTCTTGAGAGTTGTTACGTTATTAACAATTGAATTGTTGTCAATTCCAACACTTGCATCTTCCCAAGCTGGTTTAACAATCAACGGGTATCTCAAGTTAGTTCTGAATGAATCATTCATCGTTTTCAGGATCTTGAATTTTGGTGTTCTAATTCCAGCATAATCGAGGATTCTTTTTGTTAAAGTCTTGTTTTGACAAGTGCCAAGAGCATTAGGAGTAGCGCCGGTATAGGGTATATTTAACAGCTCAAGCAAGCCAGTGAAATTCATTTCAAGGCGTGGCTGATCGTGAAAAAGCTCAACAAAATTGAAGATTACATCTGGTTTATTCTTCTCCAAATCCCTCATAAATAACTGGATGTCATCTTGAATATTAAGTGTATAAGCTTCATAATTAAACTTCTTTAACGCATTGCAGATTTGTTTGTATTCTTCTATTGGGTCAACCTCTTCAAGGCTGAATACGGGGTCGAAGTCCAGGCTTTCTGATTTCGGCTTTGTAGACTTTTTCTTTTTGCCGGTAAAGATAGGCTCATTATAGAGGACAACAACTTTCATTTTTATCCTAAATTTTTTAACAAAACTATATAAAAATGTTTTGCATTACAAAAGTTTTATTATTTTTGCACTCAACTTGAGAGTTGAAAATTATGAGTTTCTATCCACAACCGAATAAATATCAATGCGGACCTTTTGCATTAAAGCATTCACTTGCAATGCTCGGAATTTTTAAAGATGAAGATGAAATAGGAATTATTGCCGGAAGTTCGTGGTGGGCTGGCACTGATGAGTTTGGACTTGCGCGTGCTGCTAGAAGATTTAATTGCAAAATGAAATATTTTCAATCGAGTAATCCGGATGATGCGCGGCGTGCATTAACAAGCGAATTGAAAAAAGGGCATCCATGCATATTAAGTGTTAACAGTTGGGAACACTGGACATGTGTTGTGAGCTATCAAAAAGGTTTATATGTTGTTATAGACAGTGAACTTGATAAAGTTGTATCAGTTCAAAATTCAACTCAATTATTACGAGAATGGAAATATGTAGATAGGAGAACCGGCGTAAGAAGTTTTGATGGATATGCTCTGATTCCTAAATTTAAAGTTACTACACGTGCAAAGTTTACTCCGCAAAAAGCAAAATATTTGATGTACGATAAGAACGAAGACTTAGCAAAAAAATTTGATCAATACACAAATGATTTGATTAATATTTGCAATCCAAGAACAAAGCTAAGTGAAAATTTTATCACATTCTCAGAATTTCTCAGACGCAATGAAAATAATTTAGTAAAAAGAGTTGCGCATTGGCACGGCGAACCAACTTACTCTGAATTGAAAAAAATTCTTTCCAACATGAAATTCATTGCGGATGTTTACGACCTTATTGTTCCGGAAGATGAAGAAAAAAGAACTGCAATTGATGTTGCTTCATTACTGATGATGTATTCATGCGGCAAATATGGCATGGAACCGATTTATTAGATCAGAAAAAATATTTCGCAAACCAGAATGAAAAAGAATTTTAGGTTATTAAATAAAGAAAAAACCACATTACTTGTAATAGATATTCAAGATAGAATCTTACCAGTAATTTTTGAAAGCGAACGAGTAATAAGAAATGCTGTTAAGCTGATCAGTGGTTTTAAGATAATGAATTTGCCTGTTTATTATACTGAACAGTATCCAAAAGGATTAGGTCCAACAAATCCTCAAATTAAAGAAGCTCTTAATAATTCCGAAGCAATTCAAAAAATGAGTTTTAGTTGTTATGGTGCTCCTGATCTTTTTGAAGATTTAAAGAAAAGGGGTATTGAACAAGTTGTAGTTTGCGGAATTGAATCTCACGTATGTGTAATGCAAACTGTTTTGGATTTTATAGCAAATGATTTTCAAGTTCATGTTGCGGCAGATGCGATATCCTCAAGAAGGGAGTTTGATTATCAGACAGCATTACGAAGAATGGAATCGAATGGAGCAGAAATAAGTTTAACTGAATCCGTACTGTTTGAATTATTAGAAGTCTGCGGAACCGATCAATTTAAAGCTGTATCAAAATTAGTAAAGTGAGTTTTAGTAGTATTTAATGCAATTCCCAATTCGAAAATTATTTAAAGTATTTTTTAGGATATTCGAATAAGAAAGTTTTTCCTTTTCCTCTTTCAACCTCTGCCCATCTTTTAACATTTAATTCAAAACCGACGATGGAACATGTTGGCATGTTGGCAATGTATTTATCACCAAGGTGATTGGCATAAACTGTAAACGTAGGGTTATGACCAAAAATAAATACTGAATTATAATCATCATCAAAATTCTGAATCAAATCCTCCAGCTCTCTAATTCCACCAGAATAAATACTCTCAAATACATGAATATTTTTTTTCTCGAATTTTAATTCATTTGCAAATATATTTGCTGTTGTAATTGCTCGAACAGCCGGACTAGAATAAATTTGCTCTGGAATAATCATTCCTTTATGTAACAATTTACCCATAAAAGGGGCATCTCTTTTGCCTCGTTTATTCAAGGGGCGCTTTAAATCCGTTACGCCTTGTTCATCCCAGCTTGATTTTGCATGTCGAATAAGAAAGAGTTTTTTCATTTTATTAAAATAGTTTCTGAATGGTTTAGCAAATATGAAAAATATTTAAAAAATTTCCTATGATCATTAAACTAAATTATGAGAACTAAACTAAATCAATTATTTTATGTTCCATGGAATATTTGAGTAATAAATATTCACAGTCAGCGGTTATTCCGTACAAATTTATTAATGGAACTCTGCAAATCTTATTAATAAAATCACGAAGTGGAAAGTGGATAATTCCAAAAGGAATTATTGAAGATGGATTGACCCCTCAAGAATCTGCAAGAAGAGAGGCAATTGAAGAAGCTGGTGTAAATGGTAATGTAAGCGACAAACTTTTTGGAGAGTATCAGTATGAAAAGTGGGGAGGTATTTGCATTGTTAAAATTTTTGCTATGAATGTTGAAGAAGAATATGAAATATGGCAAGAAGATTATTTCCGAATTAGAAAATGGTTTTTAATTGATAAAGCTATAACAAAGGTTAGTGAAAGAAAAATCTCTGAAATATTAGAAAACCTAGAAAAGGAATTATCCAATTAATGATGCATCATTTTTTGCTGTGAGGTATGTGATTTTGAAAATTTGGGACTAAGATAGGGAATTCCAAGATTTAGTCCTCTTAGAATAAAAATAAATGCAAGCAGAACTGCAAAAATTGGAATTAGTTTATTTACTTTTCTTTTGATGTTTATATTCACGATGTTTCCAAAGAGCGAAGTCGCGAACATCACTGGAAAAGTTCCTAAGCCAAACAGCATCATGTATAATGTTCCAGATACTAAATTACCGGTTGAAACTGCCCCGGCAATTCCAACATAAACAAATCCGCATGGCAGCAAACCATTCAATAATCCAAATGAAAAAAATGATGCTTGAGTTTTTTTAGATAATAGTTTCGAAAACATCTCTTTAATAAATTTAGTTGCCGACATGAATAAAAAATTATCAGCTAAGTTTGTTTTTATTTTTCTGGGTGTTAAAACATATAAAATTATTATAACTCCAAAGGCAATTGATAAATATTGCTGAAGTCCATATAAAACTAAACCGCTCCCAAACAGACCAAATATAAATCCCATTGCAGTGTATGTCGTAATTCTTCCAAGGTTATAAATAATCCTACCTATAAATGCTGAAAATTTTTTTTCACTACTATGAGGCAAAGCAATTACGATTGGACCACACATTCCAATACAGTGTAAGCTTCCAAAAAGTCCAACTATAAAGCCAGTCCAAATTTCCATTAGTTTATCATAATAAGTTTTTCGTTGTAGTATTCTACGTTATTTGCTTGCCAGTTCACTTTTATTTTCCATAACCCAGTTTGGATATTTTTTGTATAAACTGACTGTGTGTAAGTTGTATCAATTTTAATTTCTTGGATAAAATCCTTGGATTCATCATTTGGTCGATAAAAAACAATATTTCCTTCAATATCATCACTTGGGAATAGCCTTGGAAAAGTTAATAGTATCATTTCTTCTGATACTTTTATTTCTAGTTTCTCATCGAGCTCATTTGTACGATTTATTTTATCAATTTCTTCCTGATACTTCAATTCTTTAGCGTAGTAATTATCCGTTACCAATGGAAGATCTTTATTGCTCAGCCAAACAGCAATTGATACAATTATTACCACAAATAAAATATAAATTACAGCAATACTAGTGCCCCAGCTTAATTTCATTTTGATTTTACCTTACCTAGAAATGAAGTATTAATTACATCAATTGTTTTACCTTTAGAAACAACTGAAATGTTTATTGGCGTTTTAAGATGACTGACTTTTTCATTCGGCAGAATTATTAAAAATTTTGCTTCGGTAACCCCTTGTGGTTTAACTGATAAATCTTTGCCAATCAATTTAATTTCACCCTGAATGTTATTAAGGGATAACTCGGCTTCAAGTTCATCAAAAGTTTTATTGACAATTTTTAAATCATAAAGGTTACTAAGTTTTCCATCTGGCTGTTCCTGAGAAATTAATCCCGGAGTTCTCAGAATACTTAGTTCCACTTCTGTTCGTGTAAATAACATATATGTAATTAAAATTGTAAGAAGAAATAATACAGTTGTGTAGCCAAATGCTCTCGGATTAAATATAGACCTTTTTCCAATTTCAATTTCGTTTTTTGAAGCATAGCGGATTAATCCTTTCGGGCGGTCTACTTTCTCCATTATTTTGTTGCATGCATCAATACAAGCGGTGCAATTGATACACTCTAGTTGAGTTCCGTTTCGGATATCAATACTGGTTGGGCAGACATCAACACATTGATAGCAGTCGATGCAATCGCCGTTTGAATTAATTTGGTCTTTTCTAATTTTTCCTCGCGGTTCTCCACGCTTATAATCATAATGAATTACAATTGAGTTTTGATCAAGCATCACTCCTTGAAGTCTTCCGTAGGGGCAGACTAGTGTGCAAACTTGTTCGCGGAAATATGAAAAGACAAAATAAAATGCACCAGAAAAAATCAACACAGCTAAAAATGTTCCTATATGCTGAGAAGGTGTTTCAGAAATATATTTTTGAAGTTCATCAACACCAATTATATAAGCTAAAAAAATATTTGATATAAGAAACGAGATGGAAAAGAATGTAGTGTGTTTAAATATTTTCTTTAAATATTTATTAGTATTCCATGATGAATTGTTTAAAGCTCTTTGATTATTTGCATCGCCTTCAATCCAATATTCAATTTTTCTAAAAACCATTTCCATAAAAATAGTTTGCGGACAAATCCAGCCGCAAAATAATCTGCCATAGACAACTGTGAATAAAAAAATTGAGACTACAACTGCAATCATAGATAACGCAAATAAGTGTAAATCATGCGGACCAAAGGGAATTCCGAAAATGATGAATTTCCGTTCAAGCACATTCAATATTATAAATGGATGATCTTTTATTTTAATGAACGGAGCAGTGAATAGAAAAGCGAGCAAAACAATACTGATAAAAATCCTTGCTTTATGAAAATTACCTGAAGGTTTTTTAGGATAAATCCAGTTTCGTTTACCTTCCTTTGAAACAGTTGATATTGAATCCCTAAATTCTTCTTCTTGATTAATTTTTTCAGTATACATCAATTTTTTTAAAGATTATCCATATTAATTAGATTCAGTCCATTTTTCGCCTTCAGGCTGTTTACCATTGGCTGGTTTAGTGCCTTGGAATGTCAAAATATAACTTCCAACAGCTTTCATTTTATTTGGATCTAATTGCGTTTGCCAGCTTATCATTCCTTTTTGAGGAACACCATATTTTATTACTTTGAAAATATTTTTAATTCCTCCGCCATGAATCCAAAATTCATCAGTTAAATTTGGACCAACCAAACCGCCTCCGTCTTGACCATGGCAAGCCAAACAATTTTTCGTATATATTTCTTTGCCCTCATTCAAGACTGCTGGATCATTAGATGCTGTTACTGTTTCTTCATTAATAAACACTCCGCTCTTAATCAGAATTTGTTTCTCAAAGTTTGCTTGCTGAACTTCTGCCAAATATTCTTTCTCTTGCACACTTCCCGAGTCAAATACATGAAATACCATTAAATAAATAATTCCCCAAATAATTGTTCCGTAAAACAAAGCACTGAACCAGGGTGGAATTCTATTGTCTAATTCTTTTATTCCATCATAATCATGACTTAATAGAATTTCTTGTTCACGTTCAACTGGTGTTGATTTTGTTAGCCATTGTCGGAATTTAATTAAAGGTGCTTTAAAGGTTTGCCCATCAATATCGTTTTTTTCAGAGTATATAACAGCAAGCCACAAAACAATACCGATGACAATTATTGTTGCTATAAGCATAGTTTTCATTACGTTATCTAAAGCATCATCTCCGGCGGCAAATAATTGTGTGTGAAAAGAAAACAATAACAAAGCAGTAGCTATATAAAAAAAATATTTATTGATTTTCATTTTTAATCTCTGGATTGTTTGTTTTTTCTGGTTTTGAATCAAGCGGCAAATTCGCCATGTGTATTATATGTTTTTTATCCATCCTAATTGTTTTAATTATTACGAACAGAAATAGAATAAAGAAGAGCAGCAAAACAATAATTGGGTAAATCGCTATTCCTTCTATTGATGTTAAATATTTTGAAAACATTTTTTTCTCGAATTACTTTATTTTTTATTCCCTTTGATGTCTGTTCCTAAGCGCTGTAAGTAAGCAATTAAAGCAATTACATCCTTATCGGGATCGGCTGGAATACCATTGTTTAAAAGGTCATCTGCAATTGCATTTGCTTGATTCATCAAATCTTTGTTAGCAAAATTTTCATACTCTTCCCCGTATGGAACTCCAATTGTTCTCATTGCATTTATCTTTGCAGATGTTGACGAAGTATCTAATGAATTTGTCAATAGCCACGGATAAGGCGGCATTATTGAACCTGGTGACATTTGCCTTGGATCTTCGAAATGAAGATAATGCCAAACGTTTGAATACTTTCCTCCTTGCCTATGAAGATCTGGACCGGTTCTTTTTGAGCCCCATAAGAATGGATGATCATAAACAAATTCCCCGGCTTTTGAATACTCGCCATATCTTTCTGTTTCAGATCTAAAAGGTCGCACCATTTGTGAATGACAAGTATTGCAGCCTTCTCGTATATAAATATCTCTTCCGTGTAGCTCCAAAGGTGTATAAGGTTTAACACTTTCAATTGTTGGAATATTAGATTTTACTAAATATGTTGGAATTAATTCAACAAGTCCGCCGATTAAAATTACAACAGTTGCAAGAAGCGCAAATTTAATTGGTCGTTTTTCTAACCACCTATGAATCATTCCTCTTTTTAGCTTGTCAGCTTCTTTAATTAGTGGCGCAGCTTCTGCTTCTTCATTTTTTTCAAACGATCCTTTTTTAGCAGTCTTAACTAAATTATAAACACATAAAAATATCCCAGCTATAAATAAGAAGCCACCAACTGAGCGTAGAATATACATTGGAATTATCTGCAATACAGTTTCAAGGAAATTTGGGTATTGAAGAACTCCAAGTTCAGTAAATTGTTTCCACATTAGTGATTGTGTTAAACCAGCCCAATACAATGGAATTGAATAAAAAACTATTCCGAGGGTTGAAATCCAAAAATGAACATTAGCTAATTTTTTAGAATACAATTCTGTTTTCCACATCACCGGAATTAACCAATACAATATTCCAAATGTTAAAAGTCCATTCCATCCTAAAGCGCCGAGGTGAGCATGACCAATAGTCCAATCAGTATAATGAGTAATTGCATTTACACTTTTAAGCGAAAGCATAGGTCCTTCAAAAGTTGACATACCATAAGCAGTCACAGCAACGACCATAAATTTTAAAATAGGATTATCGCGAACTCTATCCCAGGCACCACGAAGGGTTAATAAACCATTTAACATTCCTCCCCAAGAAGGAGCAATTAACATTATTGAAAAAACTGTCCCAAGTGATTGAGCCCAATCTGGCAAAGCAGTATAAAGTAAATGATGAGGACCAGCCCAAATATAAAGAAAGATCAAAGCCCAAAAATGTAGTATTGAAAGCCGGTATGAATAAACTGGTCTATTAGCCGCTTTCGGTAAAAAGTAGTACATCAAACCAAGAAATGGAGTAGTTAGAAAGAATGCTACAGCATTATGTGCATACCACCATTGAACCAATGCATCTTGCACCCCAGCAAAAATTGGATAGCTTTTTAAAATTCCAGCTGGAATTTCTAATGAGTTAACGACGTGAAGCACAGTGATAGTAACAAATGTAGCAATGTAAAACCATAATGCAACATACATATGTTTTTCTCTACGCTTTACAATTGTTGCAATTAAATTATATCCAAATGCAAGCCAAACAACTGCAATCATAATATCTATTGGCCATTCTAATTCAGCATATTCTTTGCTTGTAGTAAAACCAAGGGGTAATGTAATTGCAGCAGCAACAATGATAAATTGCCAGCCCCAAAAATGGAATTTGCTTAGAAAGTCACTGATCATTCTTGTTTTACAAACTCGTTGAACGGAATAATATATTCCGGCAAAAATCATATTACCAACAAAAGCAAAAATAACTGCGTTTGTGTGAAGCGGACGTAATCTTCCAAATGTTAAGTAAGGAATTCCGAAATTTAATTCGGGAATATATAATTGAAGAGCAATTGTCAAACCAACAAGCATTCCAATAACGCCCCAAAATAAAGTTGCGATTGCAAATTGTTTGACAACAAGATTATCATAACTGAATTTTTCAACTTGCATTAAGCTGCTCCTTGTTTATTATTCAAATCACTTTTTGATTCTGTTTCGTTTTGTTTTTTTTGATTGTCAAATAAAATTCGTATCGAAGGAGTGTATTTATCATCGTATTGACCGCTTTTAACTGCCCAGATATAAGCTATTAAAAACCCAACTGCTATTGCCAAACTTGCCCCGATCAAAACAAATATAACAGACATTATAATAATTTTTCCTTCTTGGCTACAAAGTTAGTTGAAAATGATGTAAAGAGCACGACAGAAATTGAACTAAGCGGCATTAAAATCGCGGCAACAATTGGAGTTAATGTTCCAGTTACAGCATATATTATACCGAAAATATTATATATAAAGGAAATGATAAAACTTGTGATAATAATTTTTTTGCTTTTTATAGCAAATGAAATGAAATCATTTAATCTATGAAACATTTTGGAATCAAGAATTCCATCACATGCCGGAGAAAAGTTATTTACGTTATCCGAAATTGAAATGCCAACATCACTTTGTTTTAATGCGCCGGCATCGTTTAGACCATCTCCTAACATCAAAACTCTTTTCCCTTTCACTTGAAGAGTTTTAATAAAATTTAATTTATCGTGTGGTGATTGCTTGAAATAAAGATTGCTTTCATCACCAAAAATATTTCTTAATTTTTGTTTTTCACCTTCACTATCGCCGGAAAGGAGAGCCAATTGATAAACCCTTTTTAATTTTTCAATAATTTGTTTCAATCCAGTTCTATATTTATTCGAGATTAACAAATAACCCTTAGGATCATTGTTAATCGATATATAAACTTTTGTATTACCTTCATCGTCAATAATAAGTTTTTCATTTACAAAATTGTTATTCCCAATTTTGATAGTAAAATTGTTTATTGATGCGAAAATTCCTTTGCCCGGGGTTTCTTCAAATGAATTTGTTTTGTGAATTGAAAATTCTAATAGCGACCTATAGATAGATTTACTTAAAGGATGTGAAGAATTTCTAACTGCGGATTTAAGTAATATTTTTTCTTCATCGTTTAGGAATGCATTGTCAAAATTTACTTCAGATAGACTATTCTCAGTTATGGTTCCGGTTTTATCAAATACAATTGCTGTAATTGCTGCTAGTTTTTCAATTACATGAGTGTTTTTCAAATAAAATTTGTTTTTGCCAAAAATTCTTAGTGTATTGCCAAGAGTAAATGGTGTCGATAGTGCAAGCGCACAAGGACAAGCCACTATTAAAACTGCTGTAAATACGTTAAATGCAATATGGCTGTCAATGGAAAACCAAAAAGCAGCTCCGGCTCCAGCAATTGATAAAATTATTATTGTAAAATATTTGCTGATTGAGTTTGCAAGCGATACAATTCGAGATTCTTCAGTTTTTTGGAAAGCTTCGTCATTCCAAAGCTGCGTAAGATAACTCTGCGACACATCTTTGATTGTTTCAACTTCAACTGCTTCGCCAATCTGTTTGCCGCCAGCGTATATTACATCTCCATTTTTTTTCTCAACCGGAATAGACTCACCGGTAACAAAACTATAATCAATATTTGCTCTTCCTTTAATCAGAATAGAATCAGCTGGAATAATTTCATCATTTCGGATCACTATTCGGTTGCCAACCGAAATTTTTTCAACCGGAATAGTTTTTTCGGAGTTGCCTTCCTTTATGGTAATTGAAATTGGGAAATATGATTTGTAATTACGTTCGAAATTTAGGGTATCATAAGTTTTATTTTGAAATAGTCTGCCAATTAATAAGAAAAAAACTAATCCAGTTAATGAATCAATATAACCTGGACCAATACTAAAAATAATTTCAGCTAGACTTCTAAAGAATAAAACTAAAATGCCTAGCGCTATTGGAACATCTATATTAATAATTTTTTTCTTTAATCCTTTCCATGCAGAGGAAAAATAATCTGAAGCGCTGTAGAAAAAAACTGGTACTGCTAATAATATGTTTATATAGGCAAAGATTTTTTTCATTTCTGGTAATTCGTTTGTTCCAATAGATAAATATTCTGGAAAGCTTAAAAGCATCACATTCCCAAAACAAAACCCAGCAATACCTATTTTAAAGTACAGAGTTTTGTACGATAACTTTGAAAATTGTTCTTCTTTTTGACCTAAGTTCAGTGCCGGTTCATAACCAATTGATGCTAGTAATTCGAAGATTTCTTTTATCGAAGTACTTGTTTCATTAAAATAAATATTAAGTGTTTTCTGCAAGAAATTAACTCTAGAATTAATAATACCATTATTCAGTCTGTATAAATTTTCAAGAATCCAGATACAAGAACTGCAATGCATTTCAGGAATGTTAAGTGTTATGGATGTGATTGTGCCATCTGTGAAATCAATTAATCTATTTTTTAATTCCAAGTCTTCAAGAAACTCGTAATTTCTTTTTATCTTCTCATTTTTTTTTATACCTGGATTTTTTTCTAAAGAATAATATTCAAAAAGTTTATTAGCGCTTAAGATTTCGTAAACAGTTTTGCATCCATTACAGCAGAAAATTTTTTCATCCAGCTTAATAGAATCATCTTGGCAATAATCTCCGCAGTGATAGCAAGATTTGCCAATTTCATTTTTCTCATCGGAAATGGCTGTTTGTTTGTGTGTTAAAATGTCCATCGACTGATATAACTGAATTGAATTTTGAAAAAGTTTCTAACTGAATAGCAAAATATGAAATTATCGATGGATTATCTAATCTTAGAAATTGCAAAATATGTATGAGGATATTTAATTTAACAACAGAAAATTTTGAGGATATTTATGATTAGTCTAAAAGACAAGATTGTGTTTATTAGCGGGGCAACATCCGGAATAGGAAAAGCTTCAGCTTTTGCTTTTGCTGCTGAAGGTGCTAGACTTATTATCTGTGCAAGAAGAAAAAATAAACTTGATGTAGTTGCTGATGACATTAAGAAAAGATTTGGTGTTAGAGTTTATGCCATAGAACTTGATGTAAGAAATAAAACAGATGTTAATAGTGCAATTAGTAATTTACCTGATGAATGGAAAAACATTGATATACTTGTAAACAATGCTGGATTAGGTAAGGGCTTAAATAAATTCTATGAAGACAATCCAGAAAACTGGGAAGAGATGATCGATACTAATATCAAGGGATTATTGTATGTAACTTATGCTGTGTTGCCTTTAATGTTTGAAAGAAAAAATGGACACATAATAAACATTGGCTCGCTTGCTGGTCGTGAAGCTTATCCCAAAGGAGCTGTTTATTGTTCAACCAAACATGCAGTTGATGCTATTACAAAATCTTTGCGGATGGATTTAATTGATATGAATATTAAAGTCAGCACAATTGATCCAGGTTTAGTGGAAACAAATTTTAGTGTTATTCGTTTTGAAGGCGATGTTGAAAAAGCAAAAAATGTGTATAAGGGAATGGAACCATTAACAGCCGATGATATTGCTGAGACAGTTATTTTCTGTGCAACAAGACCAAAAAATGTAAACATTGCGGAAATGTTAATCTTGGCTGGAACTCAAGCTTCATCTACTATTGTTCATCGCGAGAGTTGATGTCTAATTATCGCATTATGATAAACATTTTTGCATGACTCACTGTTACAACTGACTCTATAATTTAGTATCTTTCATGTAGTAGTTCACGTTTTTCCTTTTCTCGGTTGCAATTTAATTAGGGGGTACAAATGAACGTACAGCCTACAACCGATTCCAAAAATTCCAAATTGAAGTGGTTAAGTCATACTCATAATAATCGTTTGAACGAAAAGAAAGTGAGTATTGATGAAAAGAAGAAAAATGAATTTCTTCCAGATTTTACTTCACCGGATGATATCTTACGCCTGACAAATACCGGACAAAGCAAAGAAAAAAAATCAGTAAAAAGTAAACCGCTTTCATCAACTTCGGAAAATTGGATTGGTTAAAAAAAATATTGTGAAGTTATTATTGGAATAAAAGAAAATTCATGGTCTTACATTTTTAGTAAAACCATGAATTAATGGAAATCTATTTACTGATAAGCATAAAACATACTCACATCTCCAGCCCCTTCACGAATTATCTCAGGCTCTTCGCTGCTTAAATCAATAATACTTGACGGAACTCCTTCCAAAGCACCAACACTCAGCATTAAATCAACTTGTGTGTTAAAGATTACTTTAATTTCTTCAGGATCAAAAAGAACATCTCCTTTTCTATTTGTTACTGAAGTGCTAATTATTGGGTTGCCAAGTTCCTTTGCAAGTGATAATGCCACTTTGTTATCAGGTATTCTAATTCCAACAGTTTTTCGTTTTGTCCATAATGTTTTGGGAACTTCTTTTGCTGCTGGCAAGACAAAAGTATATGGACCGGGTAAAAGTTTTTTCATCCGCTTATAAGCAAAGTCTGATACTTTTGCATACTTTGCAATGTCTTTAAGGTCAGGACAAATAAAACTAAATAATTTAGTTCCAGTCTCTTGTTTAATGTAATAAACACGTTCTAAAGCTTCTTTGTTGAATATATCGCAGCCAATGCCATACACAGTGTCAGTTGGATAAATTATCACTCCACCATTTTTCATAACTTCAACAGCTTTATTAATAAAACGCAATTGAGGTGTTACGGGGTGCAATTCATAAAATTCCATAAAACGCTCCTTTCTTAAATTTTATTTTGCTTCTCTGTATTAGTATGTTGAGTTAAAAAGGTGTGGTCATTTTCTAAATTTTGAATAGTGCACCCATAATGTTAAAACTTGTATTCAAATTGTCAACTAAAATCGGTAAAATTGTTTAAGAAAAATTTTTTAGTGATTAAAAATGCTACGAAAAAGCAGAATACCTAAATCAGTTTGGATTCTCGGATTTATAAGTTTATTTACAGATTTTGCAAGTGAAATGCTCTATCCAGTAACACCGCTCTTTCTTGCAACTCTTGGCGCTTCAATGTCAATAATAGGATTAATTGAGGGATTGGCAGAAATTACAGCCGGAATTCTAAAAGGTTTATTTGGAGTTATCTCTGATAAATTGAATAAAAGAGCTGTGTTTGTAAAAATTGGCTATTCTCTTTCTGGATTAATCAAACCTTTACCTGGTTTCTTTCCAAGTGTTGGCGTAATTGTAACTTCAAGAATAGCAGACAGAATTGGAAAAGGAATTCGTTCTGTTCCGCGAGATGCACTTTTAGCAAGTGCTACAAAAGATAATTCTGGAGCCATCTTCGGATTTCATAGAGGGATGGATACTTTTGGAGCGGTTGTCGGACCGATAACAGCATTAATTCTTCTAAATTTTTTTCCAGCTAATTATGTGCTGATTTATTTACTTGCAATAGTTCCATCTATTGCCGCAATTATTTTTGCAATGAGTGTTAAAGAGAAAAAAATTGAAAGCACAACAAAGAAAAATAATTTTCAATTAAAATTTTTTTGGAATTCTGCACCGAAACAATATAAAATTCTATTGCTAATCCTAGTTTTATTTTCGCTTGTTAACAGCAGTGATGTTTTTTTAATCTTAAAAACAGAATCGGTTGTAAGCTCAGATATATATGCTATACTAGGCTATGTTTTTTATAATATAGTTTATGCTTCATCATCATATAAAATTGGCGGACTTTCTGATCGGTTTGGAAAGAAAAAAATTTTTACTATTGGAATGTTTGTATTCTCTTTAGTCTATTTAGGATTCGCTTTTAGTCAAAGTTTTTTACCGATGTTATTTTTATTTGGTCTATATGGGTTGTATGCTTCGTCGACTGAAGGTATATCGAAAGCTTGGGTTGCAGATATTGTTAATCCGCAATTCCACGGAACAGCAATTGGATTAATAACAACTCTATCAAGTATTGGAGTTATGCTCGGCTCGGTATTAGCTGGGTTTTTGTGGGATCAGTATGGATCAACTATTCCGTTTTTGTTATCGTCAATAGTTAGTTTTATTATTGCATTAATGCTTTTATTAATTAAAAGTGAGTCAAAATATTGATTACTTCTCAAATTTGACTTTTTCGATAGAGGGCTATTTTTAGTATTTTGGGCATTGAATAAAGACAAATTTTATGATCAAGAAAAAATATGCAATCGTTGCTGTAAGCGGAGGAATGGATAGCTGTGTAACAGCTGCTATTGCAAACGAAAAATACAATCTCGCTATGCTTCATGTAAATTATGGGCAGCGAACAGAATCCCGTGAATTGAAAGCATTTCATGAAATTGCTGAATTTTATAAAGCTGAAAAAAAATTAGTGATTGATTTTGGACACCTTTCAAAAATAGGCGGTTCTTCTCTTACTGATAAAGCCATCGAAGTAACAAAAGCAGATCTAAAAAACCAAGAGATTCCATCTTCCTATGTTCCTTTTAGAAATGCAAATATTTTGGGCGCTTGTGTGAGCTGGGCAGAAGTTATTGGTGCAAGTGTAATTTTTATCGGTGCCGTTTATGAAGATGCAAGCGGATACCCTGATTGCCGTCCACAATTTTTTAGGGCTTTTGAAAGGGTTGCTAATTTAGGAACAAAACCAGATTCTAAATTGAAAATAAAAACACCAATTATTGATTTCACAAAATCTGAAATTGTTAAAAAGGGGATTGAATTAAAAGCGCCACTTCATTTAACTTGGTCGTGCTATCAAAATGAAGATAAAGCTTGCGGTGTGTGCGATAGCTGTGCTTTTCGTTTGCGCGGTTTTCAGCAAGCTGGAGTTGAGGATATGATTCCATATAAAACTAAACCCGATTACAAATAATTGAGAATTGAGAATTGAGAATGTAGAATGATGAGTGAAGAGAGTAGAGTGTGAATGCGGATTGCGAAATGTTATGTTAGTTTGGCTCTGTAGATATATTTTTTAAAAAGGTTTTTTAAAAATATAAAACCCGTTAGGGGTGAAACATGGAAATATAAAATGCAGAATGAATTGATTTCGATAAAAGAAGCAAGTGAGTGGATTAGTAATAAGATCAAAAGAAATGTAACACAATCTAACATTTCTTATTTGATAAATTATGGACGAATAAAAAAGTTTGCAGATAATGGGAACACACTTGTTAGCAAAGAAGAATTAGTTAACTATTATACCTCCTATTACGGAAATAGGCAGCTTAATTGGAAAGAAAAATTAGGGAATGATATTGATTGGCATTTATCTTTCGAAGAATATAAAGAATCAGATACAACCAAGCATGTGCATCGCCTACATCCTTACAAAGGGAAGTTTATTCCTCAGCTAGTTGAATATTTTCTAGATAATCATACTGATGAATTTAAAAAAGAAGTTTATTTCAAAAGAGGTGACATTATTCTTGATCCATTTTGTGGAAGTGGAACAACACTTGTTCAAGCGAATGAACTTGGAATGCATTCTATCGGAGTTGAAATCTCAGCATTTAATTCTCTTATTAGTAATGTTAAAATCGGTAAGCATGATGCAAGTAATTTGAAAAATGAGTTAAAAAAGATTACTCATTTATTAAGTCAATTTATAATTGATTCCAATACAGTCAAGTTTGAAAAAGCTCTACTTGATGAACTAGCAATATTCAATAATGAATTTTTCCCGTCTCCCGATTATAAAAGGAAAGTAAGAAATAATGAAATTGATGAAGAGAGTTATGGAAAAGCAAAAGAATTTGAATTTCTAAAAATTTATAAAAAATTGATTGCTGATTTTGGAATTGAACTTAAACAAGAAAAATTGGAAAAATTCCTTGACGTGTGGTATCTCAAGCATGTAAGGAAAGAAATTGACTTTGTATTTGATTTAATTAAAAAAATAAAAAATCCTTCAACTAAAAAAGTAGCAACTATTGTTTTAAGCAGAACGATCCGTTCTTGTAGAGCAACAACTCATTCCGATTTAGCAACTTTGGTTGAACCTATTTCCAAAACTTATTATTGTTCAAAACACGGAAAGATATGCAAACCTCTTTTTTCTATTTTAAGTTGGTGGGAAAGATATTGTAATGATACATTGAAGAGATTAGCAGAGTTTGATTTAATAAGAACAGAAACATGTCAGCATTGTTTTACCGGAGATAGTCGTATAATCAACTTGTTTGAAGTGGCAGAAATGTCAGATCCTGAATTTGCAAAACAATTAAAAAAACAAAAGCTAAGTGGAATATTTTCTAGTCCACCATATGTTGGATTGATTAATTATCATGAACAACATGAATATGCATATGATTTATTTGGATTTCAAAGAAATGATGAATTAGAAATTGGTCCATTATTTAATGGACAAGGGCGTGAAGCAAAAGAATCATATATTAATGGAATTGTCGATGTACTTAATAATTGCAAAAAATTTTTGGTTAATGACTTTAATATTTTTTTAGTAGCAAATGACAAACATAAATTGTATCCTATCATTGCGGAAAAAGCTGGGATGAAAGTTGTCCAACTATTCAAAAGACCGGTTTTGAACAGAACAGAAAAGGATAAAGGGGCTTACTCCGAAAGCATATTCCTTATTAAACGAAAATAAAGAGATATTATGGCCTTATCTGTGGAACAACGGGATAGAATCAAGAATCTTCTTTGTAAGAAGATAGAAAATAAGTTAAAAAAATATGGTAGAGAAACTTCAGCCATGCCTTTTCTTGCCAGACTTATTCAAGATAATGAAAAGATTGCCGCTTATTCTTTTATTCATTCAATGGCAACTACTTTAGGCATGTCTATTTATGAAGAAGTGTCTGTCATAATTTGCCAAGCCTCATGTAATGAAGTATTTAGAAATTATGGTGTTGGTGGGGTAATTTCGAAACAACAAAAGAGTGTAATAAATAAGATAGTCACCGAACTGCGAAATAAAGAAAGAACTTCTCACATAAAAAAAGAAGCTCAAGAAATATTGACAGCATCAACACAAAATGGAACTTTTCAAAAATCGGGAAATATTGCCGATTTATATTTTCTAAGAGATAATCAGGAACATTTTTTTGAAATCAAGACAGTAAAACCAAACATTGATGTTTTTGAAAAGAGTAAAACTAAATTACTTGAATGGATTGCCAGAAAACGAAAAGAAGTAAAAGTGTTTTTAGCATTTCCATATAATCCATATTATCCAGATCCATATGTGAGATTTACAGAGGAAGGTATGATGGATCATCCAAATGATTTTCTCATTGGTGAAGAATATTGGGACTTTTTAGGAGGAAAGGAAACCTTTTCACAGCTTTTAGAAGTTTTTGATGAGGTTGGAAAAGAATACAAACAAAAATTAATCAATAAGTTTAAAGAAATTGCTCAGACAAAACTGAATAGCTATTAAAAAGTATATGAAAGAAAAAACTAGTTTTCTCGTTACCTTCCCTAATCCAAATCCGGAGAGGGATTATACAATAATTCACACAGCGCCGGAATTTACTTCGGTTTGTCCAGTTACTGGTCAGCCGGATTTTGCTACAATAATATTAGAGTATGTTCCCGATAAAATTTGTGTTGAGTTAAAAAGCTATAAATTCTATTTGCAATCATTTAGAAATGAAGGAATTTATTTTGAAGCTGTTACAAACAAAATTTTAAATGATTTTGTAAAAATCTGCAAACCTCGTTACATGAAAATAACTGCCAGATTTAACACTCGCGGCGGCATCTCATCAGAAATAATTGCAGAACAAAGAAGAAAAAAATTAAAAAAGAAATTCGTTTGAATAAGACAATCTGCTTAAGTGATTTATAAATTGTAATAATTTTATAATTAATTAGGTGATAACATGGCTAAAAAAATAATCAAACGAAGCTGGGCTGAACCATTCAAAATTAAAATGGTTGAGCCGATTAAAATGACAACGCGTGTATATCGAGAAAAATGTTCTGAACAAGCTGGTCATAATACTTTCCTTTTAAAATCTAAAGATGTGTACATTGATTTATTAACAGATAGCGGCACAAATGCAATGAGCGATTATCAATGGGCTGGAATGATGTTGGGTGACGAAGCTTACGCTGGGAGCAAAAATTTCTATTACTTGTGGGACAATATAAAAAAATATTATGGAATGCCTTACCTTGTCCCAACTCATCAAGGTCGCGGTGCAGAACACTTAGTATCTAAGGCAATGATTAAGCAAGGAGATTTCATCCCGGGCAATATGTATTTCACAACAACTCGTCTGCATCAAGAACTTGCCGGCGGAACATTTATTGATGTTATTATTGATGAAGCACATGATTCACAAAACACACATCCGTTTAAAGGAAATATTGATTTACAAAAACTGGAAGACCTTATAAAAAAAGTTGGCGCTAAGAAAATTCCGTACGTAAGCATGGCTGGTCCGGTCAATATGGCTGGAGGTCAGCCTTTCTCAATGGAGAACCTTAAATCAGTTAAAAAAATGACTGATAGGTACGGAATAAAACTTTGGTTCGATGCTACACGTGCAACGGAAAACGCATATTTTATAAAAGTCCGCGAAAAAGGATACAAAGAAAAAACAATTGCTGAAATTCTTTTAGAGATGTGTTCATATTATGATGGACTTTGGGTAAGTGCCAAAAAAGATTTGATGGTGAACATCGGTGGTTTCTTGGCTACTCGTAATAAAAAAGTCTACAACGAAACGCGTAATATGGTTGTAGTTTATGAAGGGCTGCATACTTATGGCGGTCTTGCCGGACGCGATATGGAAGCAATGGCTCGTGGTATTGAAGAGATGGTTCAGTTTGATAATATTAGAGCACGGATAGGACAAATTGAATACTGTGGAAAAGAATTAGAGAAATATAATATTCCAATGGTTCATCCTATTGGAGGACATGCAATATTTCTTGATGCAAAAAAATTCTTGCCTCATTTGAAACAAGATTTATTTCCAGCTCAGACTCTAGCTGCAGAAATTTATATTGACAGCGGTGTTCGTGGGATGGAACGCGGAATTGTTTCTGCCGGGCGTGATCCAGAAACCGGTAAACACCGTTATCCAAAACTTGAACTTGTTCGATTAACTTTTCCAAGAAGAGTTTATACTCAAGCCCATATTGATGTGATGGTAGAATCGATTGCTCAAGTATATCAGGATAGAAAGAAGATTAAAGGAATGAAATTGGTTTATGAACCGAAGTATTTAAGATTCTTTCAAGCAAGATTTAAAAAACTCTAAATTGTCTTGATAAATATTCGTCAGTCATAATTTCACGATTGACGAATATTTATTTATAAAGAAATTCGAATCTTTAATGAAGCAAACAGTGGATCCTTTTAAAATAAAAGAGAAATATTATACTGACAGAGAAAGAATTTTTAATAATCCTGATCTCTCGAAAGATTCTTTTCAATTCTGTATAAAATTTACAGTGCTTGTAGAAGAATATATTATTAAAGCATTAAAAGGATACAAACTTAATTGTGCAATTGCATCAGTTGGAAGCTTCAGCCGCCGTGAACTTTCTCCATTTTCGGATATCGATTTAATGTTCATATTTGAAAATGCTGATGATCATGATCAACTAATTAAAGAGTGTATTACCAGGCTGTGGGATAGCGGAATAGAAGTATCGCACACCGTTAGAGATTTTTCCGACATAGATAAATTTTTGGAAGAAGACCTTCATTCCTATACCCAATTTTTTGAAACGCGATTCATACTTGGCAACTCAAAGATTTACAATGCATGGAATGATCAAGTATTCAAATCCTTGAATGATGATTACAAAAAAAAACTTATACTTGAATTTTTTGAAGATATAAAATTGCGTCATAAAAAGTTCGGTGAATCTGCTAAAGTTCTGGAACCAAATGTAAAATACACTGCTGGTGCTTTACGTGATCTTCAAGTAGTTGAATGGATGTACTGTCTAAAAAATAATTTGTTTTTAACAAGTCAAAAAGAAATTACACAGACAGAAATTTTCTTTGATATCCTTAAAAAAAATAAAATCCTCATTCCCCGAGCGATTGCTAGATTGACAGAAAGTTATAAGCTTTTACTTGCAACACGAAATCAGCTGCATTTATTGTCCGAACATAAAAATGACAGATTGGAATTTACGTATCAAGAAAAAATCGCAAATATTATTGGATTCGAAGGAGCGAGCTGGCAGAAATACATGAAGAAATATTTCGATTCTGCTAATAATATAAAAAGATTTTCAAGGACAATGATGAAAAGATTTGAAGAAGAAGTTACTCCCCAAATCTCTGATCATTTTATGATTGAGTTAGATGATGATTTTAGCATTAAGAATTCAGTTATTTCGATCTATTCAAATGCTGAATTAACTTTTTCTATAATATTGAGAGCGTGTTATTATCGCGGACTGCATGATGCAAGATTCGATGAAAATTTAAGAACAAAAATAATTGAAGCAGTAATTGATTTTGAGGAGACCCAAAATCTTGAATATCAATCATCGGTTTTCTTTAGAGAGATATTAAATCTGCATAAAAATGTTGGAAAAACTCTTGATGTAATGAATGAACTTGGAATCATAGGTGCATTTATGTCCGAGTTTAAAGACTTAGTGGGATTTTTTCAACCAGGAGTCTATCACTGTTATACTGCTGATGAACATACTTTAATTGCATTAAGTAACCTTGAAAAATTGGGTGAGGAATCTTCAATACTTGGTAAACTTTTTCAAGCAACTGAAAGAAAAGACCTTTTATATTTAGGCGTTTTATTTCATGATATTGCAAAACCGATAAGTATTTCGGGTCATGAGGTTATAGGTGCTGAGATAGCGAATTCCGTTATGGAGCGTTTAGGATATGATCAAAATGAAATTCAAATCGTTCAATTTTTGGTTCGTTACCATTTGAACATGGAACAAGTTGCATTCAGAAGAAATTTGAATGATGCAACAACTCTCAACAATTTCGTTTCATTATTCCCGAATTCAGAATTATTGGATTTACTCTACCTTTTAACTTATGCTGATCTTTCTGCTGTCTCGCAAGTTGTTTGGACTCAATGGAAAAGTGATTTGCTGTTTGAATTATACAGTAAATCGAAAACTATGATTGATGAAAGACTTAGCGGTCAGGATTTACTTTCATCAACAATTAGAGATATAATCAGCAGCTCAGAATATATTGATGATGATAATTTCAAAGATCACATTGAAGCAATAGATGACCTTGGATACTTACAGAATTTTTCACAAGATGAAATAAATAAGCACATCGAAGAAATTCAGAAAGGAATTCCAGTATCTGTATTTTTCAAGGAAGTGGGCGGATTTACTTCAATTACAATAATCACTAGAGATGCTGAGGCTTTATTATCAAGACTCTGCGGAACGCTTTCAATTAATGATTTGAATATTCATGACGCAAAAATATTCACGCGCAAAGATGGAATTGTAATTGATAATTTTAATGTAACAGACTTTCGTACTGGTACTTTGGTTGATGAATCCAGATACCATAAAATTACGAATGATTTAAATCTCACAATTGAAAATCAGCTTCAGATAACCAAAGAGTTCAGTAAAATAAAATCTAAATGGTGGCGCATTGAAAATAAATTATTCAAGAGGAAAGGGAAGATAAAAATTGAGTTTGAAAAGCATGATAAATTTACAATCATTGATGTTTATTCCCCCGATAGGCTTGGGTTGTTGTATCAAATAACAAAAAAAATAAACGAACTCGGCTTATCGATTTATTTTGCAAAAATCAACACAAAAGCTGATGACATTGTAGATTCCTTTTATTTGCTTACTAAAGACCGTAAGAAAATTTCCCCAAACGATTATCAATTGATTACTTTTGAACTAACAGAAACAATAAATGAAATGTTATAGGTGATAAATTGAATTTTATGGATAGAACAAACCCAATTGGATTTTTTGATTCAGGCATTGGCGGTTTAACGGTTGTTCGTGCCGTTACACAGCTTTTGCCTAATGAAAATATAATTTACTTTGGCGATACAGCTCGTGTTCCATATGGATCAAAATCTAACGACACGGTTATTGACTATTCACTTCAAGCTGCAAATTTTTTACTGCGGAAAAATATTAAACTGCTTGTTGTAGCTTGCAACACTGCATCATCTGTTGCATTGAAAGATCTAAAAAGATTTTTAACTATTCCAGTAATTGGAATGATTGAACCCGGTTCAAGATTGGCTTTACAAGAATCGAAGAATGGAAAAGTTGGCGTTATTGGTACTAATGCAACTATTAATAATAAAGCATACTCTCATCAATTGAAAAAGCTTAGTCCAAAAATACAAGTTTATGAAAAAGCATGTCCATTGTTTGTTCCACTAGCTGAAGAGGGTTGGATTGAAAACAAAGCTACAGAATTAATAGCAAAAGAATATTTAACTGAATTGAAAGAAAAGGAAATTGATAGTTTAGTATTAGGCTGTACTCATTATCCTATCCTTAGAGATGTTATTCAAAAAGTTATTGGTAAAAAAGTTAAGCTTGTTGATTCCGGAACACCGGCAGCAAAAATTGTTGAAGATTATTTGAATGGAAGAGGCTTAAGAAATATTTCAAATCAGCTTGGCAAAAGAGAATTTTATGTGAGTGATATTCCAACAAAGTTTAGAGAAATTGCCGAAAGATTTCTTGGTAGAAAAATTTCTCATCTGCATAAGGTAGATTTGGATGAATTGATTAATGAGTAATTAAACTCCTGAATTCAGTAACAATTTATAAAAGTAAATTCCACAGATGGTTTTTGCGTCAACAACTTTTCCATTCTTAATTTTATCTTCAATTTCCGAGATTGTAAGTTCGACTAATTGAATATCCTCTTCTCCTTCTTCGCGAGCATGATTTCCTTCAATTAAATCTTCTGCTAAATAAATGTGAAGTGTTTCTGAACAAAATCCTGGAGTAGTATAAATTTTTCCAATCTTGGTGATTTTATTAGAAGTATAACCAGTCTCTTCTTCTAACTCTCTTTTTGCACAATGAAGTGGATTTTCTTGGAATTCTAATTTTCCAGCCGGCAGCTCAAGGATAACTTCATTGTGAGGATATCGATATTGAGAAACCAAAATTATTTTTCCATTCCCTTTTACTGCAATAACAACTGCGCCGCCCGGATGAACTGCTACTTGTCGTTCTGTTTTGTTTCCAGTTTCAATGTATTCAATCTCATCAACTTTTACTTCAAATACTCTTCCCTTAAAAACTGAATTGCTCTTTATTACTTTAAAATTCATAATGCTCACAATTATTTTTACTAAGATAGGAAATTCTGATGAAGATTTTCAGTTCGTTTTGTAGATTGCACTATTCCTGAAACGAATTTTCAATATTTATGAATGCAAAAATGCTGACTTTAAATCATAGTGTAGAATTCAGTTTTGCAAGCGATAGATCAATCCTCATTAAAGTATGCGATGATATTTCGCCAGAGTGTAACAATGAAATAATAAAAATTTTTTCTGTATTGCAGAGTACTTCTATTGAAAGTATTCAATCTATTCATCCAGCATATAATTCAATTCTTGTTGCCTTTGATCCAACAATAATATTTCCTTTCAAAATGATGGAAGACTTAAAAAAGCTTGTTCAAGAAAAACCCCTGAATATTGAGTATGAAACAAATACGATTAATATACCAGTCTGCTTTGACGAAGAGTTTGCACCTGATTTAAATGAAGTAGCGCAATTGAATAAGTTAACTATAAATGAAGTAATTGCTTTTCATACAAGACCAAATTACTTAGTTTATTTTCTTGGCTTTTCTCCGGGGTTCCCTTATCTAGGTGGAATGCTTACTGAAATATCAACACCAAGATTAAAAACTCCAAGATTAAAAGTTCCAGAAGGAAGTGTTGCAATTGGAGGGAAGCAAACTGGTATCTATCCAGTTGAATCACCTGGCGGCTGGCGGTTGATTGGCAGAACTCCACTTAAATTGTTTTCACCCCACAAGAAACCTCCTACTCTTCTTCGAATGGGAGATAGAGTTAATTTTTTTGCTATATCAAAAAATGAATTTGAACAAATTAAATCTAAGCAAGAATGATAAAAGTTATTAAACCAGGTTTTCAATCAACAGTTCAAGATCGCGGCAGATTTGGATTTTCTCATTACGGAATTTCTATTTCAGGGACAGCCGATTCTATTTCTTATAAAATTGGAAATCTTTTAGTAGGAAATAATTGTGGTGAAGCTGCTATTGAAATGACTTTAGTTGGAGGAGAATTTTTATTTGAAGAAGATGCTATAATTTCAATAACTGGTTCTGATTTTCAGCCGAAAATTGAAAATAAAATTGTACCAATGTGGCAGACTTTGAAAATCAAAAGCGATGAAA
>Ga0194126_10002375_pt1 | contig 30518 bp, 34 predicted proteins | sample TA2KigC150mmetaG_FD_148641 | JGI IMG/M metagenome (GOLD analysis project Ga0194126, IMG submission 148641) | Freshwater microbial communities from Lake Tanganyika, Tanzania - TA2015035 Kigoma Deep Cast 150m | ecosystem: Environmental > Aquatic > Freshwater > Lake | place: Tanzania: Lake... | reverse complement strand
GTATTAAAACAATAAACCGGGGATTAGAAGCAGGAAAACCAACATAGGTGTTAATCACCTGATCTGTATAACCTTTACTGCCGAAATTAGGCACAAAAGCCGTGCCGGTCTTGCCGGCGATTGAATAGTTGGGAATGGCCGCAATAATATTTTTTTCCACCGCCGAAACCATCATTTGCGTCACGGCTTTAGCCGTCTCTTCAGAAACCACCCGCCTGATAATTTGCGGTTCTTCCTCGGCGGAAACTAACGGCTTCATTAAAAAGCCGCCGTTGGCGATAGCCGAAATCGCATTAATGAGCTCAATCGGCGTCACCGCCACGCCCTGGCCAAAAGAAGCGGTGGCAAAATCAATATCTTGGCCGTTTCTCAAATGGCTGATATTTCCTTTTACCTCGCCGGGCAAAGCAATGCCGGTCGGCTCATTAAACCCAAATTTAACCAGATAATTATAAAAAATATCCTGGCCAATTTTCCGCTGGGCAAAAACCGCGCCGGTATTAATCGATTTTTCCAAAACGCCGGTCATTGTTTGCAAACCGTGCGCTTTCAAATCCCAGTTTTGAATTGTTTTTTCATTGAAGGTGACTGAACCAATGTCGGTATAGGTGGTTTCCGGCGCGATTTTTCCGCTGTCAATGCCGGTCGCCATCGTAATCACCTTAAAAACCGAACCAGGCTCATAAATGGCTTGAACCGCCGGATTAAGAAATCCTTTAATATCAAATTTTGAATAATTGTTGGGGTCAAAATTGGGAAAACTCCCCATTGCCAAAATTTTGCCGGTTTGCGGCTCCTGAACAATGACCGAACCGGCTTCGGCCCGGTATTGTTCAATAAGTTTTTGCAGAAGCTCTTCGGCTTCGGCCTGAATGTTGCGGTCAATTGTTAAAACCAAATTCTGTCCCGGCTTTGGTTCGGTAATTTTTCCCTCTTTTATTTCGCCGGGCGCTCCGGAAAGAACCTCGTTAAAATATAATTCCAGACCATAAACCCCTTTTTTTATTTCATCCGCCGGACTGACAAAACCCAAAACGTGGGAGGCTAAATTACTAAAGGGATAAAAACGGAGGATTTGCTTATCAATATATATCCCTGCAAGATTCAAGCTTTTTGTTTTATCTATCTGTTCGGCGCTGGCTTTCTGAACGAGCAATTCGTAGAGGTCATTTTGTTTTTGCAGCTGTTTCTCTATGATGTTGATCGGGAGGCTGATTATCTCGCTTAATTTTTCCGCATAGCTCCGCAGGGCAACACCCTGTTTTTCCGTTTCTGTCTGAATCTCTTTCGGTTGAGCATAAATCACGGTATATTCTTTATTCAGGGCGGCCGGAATTTTATTGTTGTTTCTGTCAGTAAAATAAATGTTGCCCCTGACGGCTTCTAATGCTCCGCCAGACCGCTGTTGAAACTCTACTTGCTTTAAGTAAATACTTCTTTTCTCAAATTGAAGAGAATAAATATTAAAAATTAAAACAAAACACGAAATTCCAAAAATACAAACTAAAAATATAAGGCGCCACGTTTTCATATTAACTAACAAGTTAATTATTCGTCGTAAGCTGTCTGTTGTCGGCTATTTTTGCATATTCCGGATTTTTATCGAAAATCAAAGATTGTTTGTTAATAAGCGGCTCCAGATTTTTAGCGTCTAAAATATTATAAAGATTATTCTTAAGTTCGGCGTTCGTCACTTCTGCTCGGCGAATATTTTCTTCTTGTCGTTTCACTTCGTGACGCATATCCACCAGCCGATTGTAAAGAAATATTCCCCATACAGCGGCGGCAACCGAAATAAACATTAGAATTGAAACAGTAAATATTGTCTGGTGATTGTTTTTGTTTGGTTGAATGATGGTCATATACTTTGAAAATTACGCGAGGCATCTATGCCGAGCTAATTACTTAATTACTCAATTACTGCTTAAATCCATGAAGTAATTAGGTAATTGGGTAATTTACTCGCCTATCGGCTCGTGTAATTTATTGTAATTGTATGGCTCTTAGTTTAGCTGACCTACTTCGTGGATTCTCTTTGATTTCTTCCAGTGTTGGTCTAATCGGTTTTTTTGTTATAATCAGCGCTTTTCCTTGGTTTTTTAGTTCTCGGAAGTAGTTTTTTACCAATCGATCCTCTAATGAATGGTAGGAAATGATCACTGCTCGACCAGCTGGCGCTAAAATTTTAGCCAGATTTTTCAGCAATTTTTCCAAATTTCCCAATTCGTCATTGACGTAAATCCGCAGGGCCTGAAAAACGCGGGTAGCAGGATGGATTTGACGACCATAACGATGACCATGACAATGACGAAATGGAATAGCTTTTTTGATGATTTCTACTAATTCAAAGGTGGTTTTAACCGGCTTTTTTTTTCTTTCTTCTATTATTTTTTTGGCAATTTTTCGACTAAATCTTTCCTCGCCGTATTTCCAGAAAACATCAGCCAATTCCATTTCACCGAAGGTATTTATAACTTTTGCGGCAGTCAATACCGAGGAAGTCCGACCTCCCAAATATTGATTGTCAATTTCAGGGGGTCGGACTTCCCGAAGTTGATATCGCATATCCAACGGTTCATTTCTTAAAAAACTGAATCCCCTGCCCGACCCTAAGTGTTCCGAAGAAAATCCTAAATCAAGAAGTAAACCATTTGCTTTATCAAGTTTTTTTTCCCTGAGTATTTTTGGTAACTCGGCGTAATTTCCTTTTATCAAAATTACATTTTTGCGCTTTCCCATAAGTGATTTGCATCTGGCAATCGCTTCTTTGTCCCAATCAACCCCTAATAATTTTCCTTTTGGTCCGATTTTTTTTAAAATTTCCCGGCTATGACCGCCTGAACCAATTGTTTCGTCAACAAAGAAATCCCCTAACCGCGGACTTAAAACTTCAATGACCTCTTTTAAAAGAACAGGAATATGATTCATTGACTTATAACTTATGACTAAAAACTTTCAGAATTATATTCCTAATTCTGAAAGTTTTTCTGCTATTTCGTCAGACTGACTTTCAGTTTTACTCTTGTATTGTTTCCACGCTTCGCTGTCCCAGATTTCTATTCTGTTATATAAGCCGGTCACGATGGCCTGTTTTTTTAAGCCGGCGTACTGCCTTAAATAATCGGGAATTAAAATTCTTCCTTGTTTGTCTAATTCCACATCGGTAGCGCCGGCGAGCATCAAACGGACAAAGGCGCGTGAGTTCGCTTGCGCTAAAGGCAAAGCAATTAATTTCTGCACTAAGCTTTCCCAATCTTTGTTATTAAAAACAAAAAGGCAACGGTCCAAACCGCGCGTGATAATTGCCCCTGGCCCCAGCTTATTTCTGAACTTTACCGGAATGGCCATCCTGCCTTTTATATCTAATTTGTGTTGAAATTCGCCGATAAACATTTTATTTTTTCACGCGTCCAAAGCGCGCAAAAATGAATAACCTTTTTCTAATCAGCAAGATTTCAGAAAAGTTATTCACCACTTTGCCTACTTATCCCCATACTTATCCACATTTCCCCACTTTCCTTAATTTTGCTGTATTTAAGCATCATAAGTCAACACCAAAAAAATAGGCAGGCAGGAAAAATAAAAACAAGTATTTAAGCCACTTTTTAAAAATTAACGCAAGAATTTATGCACAGATTATTAACAAATCTAAAAATCACCGCTTTAGCGGTGATTTTTAGATTTGTGGGCGCTGGAAGGATCGAACTCCCGACCTTTCGGATGTGAACCGAACGTTCTGCCACTGAACTAAGCGCCCATATTTTTATTATAATCTAAAAAAGCCGATAAACTCAATCGGCTTTTTATAACATCGAAAATCGTTAAATTACTGCAATTCAACCACTGCTCCGGCCTCTTCCAATTTCTTTTTTAATTCCTCTGCTTCGGGTTTTTTAAGCCCTTGTTTAACCGGCTTCGGCGCCGCTTCAACCAAATCTTTTGCCTCTTTTAGGCCAATACCAGCCGCTTCTTTAACTGCTTTAATCACATTAATTTTCTGTTCGCCGGCGGATTTAAGGATTACGTTGAATGAGGTTTTTTCTTCCGCGGGAGTCGCTTCGCCGCCATTCCCCGCGCCAGTCGCTACCGGCATCGCCGCGGAGACGCCAAACTTCTCCTCTAGCGCCTTGACAAGCTCAGCCAATTCCAAGGAGGATAACTTTTCTATTTGTGAAATAATTTCATCGTATTTACTCATACTGGTATAAAATGCAAATATTAAAATTAAAAATGTCTATGCGTTTAACATATAGCACCATTATTAATTTTTACGCGACCTTTTTGCTTCTTTCTTGTATAATATACGCTAACATCCTTAATGGCGCTGATAATACCCCGACCAACTGCGCCAGTAATATTTCTCTTGTCGGCAACTGCCCAAGTTTTATCACTGTTTCCGCCTCGTGGAAATTTTTGGCCGATAAATCAAAGGCGCCTAAAATCTTAAAACCCGACACGGCGGAAGCACCCTGTTTTTTGGGGCCAGCTCTCCTTTCCAAATCTTTGGCGAATTTATAAATCGGCGCCGCCAGCTCGTCGATTTCTTTATTGGCGAATATCACACCGAGTTGCGATTCAAATTGTTCGGGATTAAAATTTATTTTTTCTTTTTCAAAAACAATTCTAAATAATTTCTTTTTCAGCACTTTTAATTTCGCCCCGAATTCTCTTAGGGTTTTTCTTAGTATTTTAAAATCTTCTACGCTAGCGCCGGTAAAATCAACAAAAATCAATCCCCGACTCTGTTTTAAAAGCTCTTGTCCCTCTTCCATTTGTTTAATTTTTTGTTGCTTGGTAAACATAAATTAATTGGGTATTACAGTTGACCGACGATCGGCAATAAAGTGCTATACTAATAAAAATTGCGGCCAACGCCGCAGATAAAAATCAGATAAAAACTTCTCCTCGGCAGGTCTTATTGTTTGCCTATCCCGACATTTTGCGCCGGGACCCCAATCTTGCGTCAGGGCTGTCTGCGGATTTAACTTAATGCTATATTGGCGCGTCTAGTTTGTCAATACCCGATTCGGGGAAGCTGAATGTCCTGATATTAAAATGAATGCTTGAGACATTCAACTTCCAGAATATTAATAGTAATCGCTTTTCAATTTTTAATCAGCGGCACAAAACTGAATCCGAAATACTCTTTGACATCGTATTTTTTTTTGCCGGTTTTATCAATAACAATGACGCTATTTTCCACTGGCGCGACAATCCGGCCGCCGATTTTTAACTGTTTCTTCCAAGCAGGCGGCACATCGCCGCTGGCCGCGGCGCCGGCAATAATTTTATCGTAGGGCGATTCTTTTCTGCATCCCTTGGAGCCGTCCGTATTTATAATTTGAACAATACCGCTTTTAATAAAATTATATTTAGCCACATTTTTTTCCGCCATTTCTTTTAATTCTAGAATTCGTTCAATTCCGATTATCTTGCCGTTCTCGCCGACTAACCGGGCCAAAAGCGCGGCTGTCCAGCCGGAGCCGACACCGATGTCCATAATTCTTTCACCAGGTTTCGGTTCCAGCAATTCAATCATAAAAGCCACGGTCAGCGGCTGGGAAATTGTCTGATTAAAACCAATAAGTAAAGGCGCGTTAACATAAGCGTCTACCCGGTGTTCTTCCAAGACAAAATCCAGCCGGTCTATATTTTTAAATGCCTCAATAATTTCCGGCGTCTTAAGATAACCGTCTTTAATTAGAGAGTTGATGAGATTCTCGTGCTCAATTGACATAAATTGATTGATTATATATTATTATATCAGAAGATTCAAATAAATAAAATAAAAAAGAAAGGAGGGTAAAAAAATGCCAACCACAGCGTTTTTGGTTAGTTGGAAGCGGAACCGGAATCACCGGGGCCGCGAAATTATTTTTTCGGAAAAAAAAGCCTTTGGGCTCGCGGATGAAAAGCGCGAGCTGGGTTTCAAGGTTGGGGTGAAAAAATTGCCACCTAATGATCCGTTGGTAGTCCACTACCAACGTTTCGGAAATCTTCTTCCGGGGGCTGGATGATTAGTACCCCCGGATGCAGCCTCCGCCGGTCGTCACGACGGCGGATGATTCCTCCCACCCTCAGCTCCCCATACCAATGGTATGGGGGCTTTTTTATAAAAAGTTAAAAGAATTCGCGGGGGCGTCCTGATTCGAACGGGAAAATCCTCTTTTGCCTGCCCGCCGTAGTTGCGTGTCCAAAAGGAATCGCCAGTCTAAGTTTTATGTGCGGGAGTTGGAGGAATCGAACCTCCGATCGCTGTTTTGGAGACAGCAGGTATACCACTTACCTAAACTCCCATAAATTCCGGCGGGTTGGGGACCGCCGTTCTGCCGTTGAACTATAGACCCATTTGGCAAGGCAGGCGAGGAGAAAAACAGTTTACTATTAAGCATGCGTCCCTAATAGCGCGACAATTCACGTCTTGCTTTATTTTTTTGCTTCTTTATGTGCGGTGTGTTTTCTGCACCATTTGCAGTATTTTTTAAATTCCAGTTTTCGTTCCAGGGTTTTTTTCTTGCGCGTATAATAATTTATCCGCTTACAGGCAGAGCATTTTAGCCTTATTAAATTTTCCGAAAATTTTGATTTAGTCATATAAAATACTTTTTGTTTCGGTGGACGCGCCCCGGCTCGAACGGGGGACCTTTACGATGTCAACGTAACGCTCTAACCAACTGAGCTACGCGTCCAACTCCTCTGAGCCAAGACCGGGGATCGAACCCGGGACCTCACCCTTACCAAGGGTGTGCTCTACCAACTGAGCTATCTTGGCAAATATTTATTCTGCCAACTGCCACTTATCCGAGCCGGAGGCGGGATTCGAACCCACGACTTGCTGTTTACAAAACAGCTACTCTGACCACTGAGTTACTCCGGCAAATTATAGCAGACAAGCAAAATCATTGTTTTGTTAAAGCAGTAAGGTGTGCGCAGGGAGGGATTCGAACCCCCGTAGGCATAAAGCCGCCTGATTTACAGTCAGGTGCAATTGACCACTCTGCCACCTGCGCTTTTTATTTAAAACCGTTGTTCTTTTTATTAAACAAACCCGGTTTTTCTTCTCCGTTTTTCTGATTATTTTCGCCTAATTTATATTTTTTAACTCTGTCTAAATAATCGCTTACAATATTATCCAGCTTCATCAGCATTAATTTAATTTTTCTCAGTAATTTTTCAACCGAATTGTTAAATAATTCATCCAGCCTTTCAATATGCGAAGACGCCAGCCACCGGTCAAGCCCGTTTTTCGGCTTAATGATTTCTTCGGCCGCTTCATCTCCGATCCGAGGGACCGTCCGAGCAATTAAATAAATCATTGTCCCCAACCCCAGCATTACAAAAGTTTGAAGGATAAAGTTATACAAATTATTTTACGGAAGTACGAAATTATACGATTGTACGAAGATTGGGGTTGTTTTCGTAATTTCGCATGTTTTCGTATTTTCGCAGGCTAAATTTCGTATCGGCAAAATCTTTCCATTCGGATGTTTTCGCCCAGTTTGGCAATCGCTCTTTTAATTAACTCCTCTACCGTTATCGTTTCATCTTTAATATATATTTGTTTTAATAAATCATCAATATCTCTCGGGTCCATAGCCGCAATTTGCATCGCCAAATTATGGGCCAATTCTTTAAATTCTTTTGACCGCGCCACGAAATCGGTTTCGCAACGAATCTCTAACAAAATACCCATTCTTTCATTGTGGATATAGGTTTCCAAAAGGCCGGCGCCAGTAGTCCTTTCTTTCTTTCTTTCCGCTCTTGCCAAACCGTTTTCGTGAATAATTGAAATCGCTTTATCAAAATCGTTCCCCGCCTGTTTCAGCGCTTTTTTGCATTCCATTACGCCCGCGCCGGTAATTTCGCGAAGTTTTTGAATATTATCTATTGACATAAATTTTCTGATTATTCCGCGGACTCTAATCGTTCAATAAGTTTGTTTATCATCCAATCAATGCTCATTTTGGCGTGGTCATTGGCGGGAATAGGATAATTAACCAAATCCGGGTCGTCGTCGCTGTCAAGAATCGCCGCGATAGAAATTTTCATTTTCCTGGCCTCGCGAATGGCGGTGGTGTGGCCCTTCAGCGTGGGATCAATTACAAAAATCATATCGGGTATTCTTGTTAAATTTTCCAGTCCCGTAAACATTTTTCTCATCCGGTGAATGTTGCGGTTAATCATCAGCCGCTCCTTCTTGGTATATTTATCAAATCCCCCCCCCTCAAAATCATTTTGAATTCTTTTGAAATATTCAATGCGTTGCGAGATAATCTTAAAATTTGTCAGTAAACCGCCTATCCATTTTTCATTAATGTATGAAAAATTGAATTTTTTTGCCAGCTTTTCTGCGGCTTCTCTGGCGGCCGGTTGAGTCGCTACCACTAAAATAATTTTTCCTTCTTTAATTTGTTGTTTTATAAACTTAGCCGCCGATTCCAGGGCAGAGAGAGTTTGCGCCAAATCAATTATTTCTATCTCGTTTCTGGTGATGTGAATATACGGTTTAAATTTGGGGTTAGTTTTTGATTTTTTGTGACCGTACATTAAGCCGGCCTCCATCATTTCGCGGAATAATCGGGTGTTTTCTCCGGACAAATCCGGCGGCAGCAATTCCTCGTTTTCCTGCTCTATTTCATATTCAATTTTTTCATCTGTTTTCTGCTCCTCCATAATTAATTATCATCAACCATACAAGATAAAACACATTAAAATTGCCCATTGCGGGCCATAATAAAATTATATAAAATAAATATTTATTGTCAATAATTTGTATTTACGTAAGCCGCTATAAAGAAGTTCTTTTTAGATACTTATCTCTGCTGGCGGTTCCCGGCTCGCCATTTCTCAATATCTTTATGATTACCGGAGAGTAAAATTTTCGGCACGGAATACTTTTTATCCTTAAAGACAAAATCTTCCGGCCGGGTATAAACCGGCACGCCGACACCCAGCCTCTTTTCTTCAAGGGATTCTTCTTTTCCCAAGACGCCGGAAATTTGTCTTGATACGGCGTCAATTAAAATCATTGCCGCTAATTCTCCGCCAGTTAAAACATACGGACCAACCGATAATTCCAAAATCTCAAATCCTAAATCCGAAACAATCTTTTTTATGCGGGCATCAACCCCTTCGTAATGGCCGCAAATTAAAGTTAAATGCTTATAATTTTTTGCCAAACGAGCCGCTATTTTGTTGTCAAATTGTTTTCCTGCCGGGGAAAATAAAACAATTTTTTTATTTCTTTCTCTTTTCTCTCGTTTCAAAATAGAGCGGATAGCCATTATTAATGGTTTAATTTTTAAAACCATCCCGGGTCCGCCTCCATACGGTTTATCGTCTACCTTACCGCGCCTATCAGAAACAAAATCCCGCAAATTATTAGTTTTGATTTTAATTAATCTTTCTTTCTGCGCGCGCTTCAAAATTGACTCGCTGAGATAAGAATCAAAAATTTTGGGAAAAATTGTGACAATATCAAATTTCATCATTACGCTTTAAAAAATAATAAACCAAAAAGACGCTTTCGTCAAGCGTCTTTTTGGAAAAAATTACAGATTTAAATCCTCAACCGCTTTATCAATCGTGTTTCTTACTCCCCTCATCGAACCTTCCGGTTCAAGAATTTTAAGATTTACCCGGGCATTGTTTTTAACGCCGACAATTCTTAAAAGCGACCGAATGGCTTGAGCCGTTGAACCCTGTCGGCCAACAATTTGCCCCATATCCAACGGATTAACTTTAAGAGTAAGCAGAACGCCCATCTCGTCTACCTTGCGATCAACCTTGACGTCATCCGGATGATCAACAATAGATTTAACGAGAAATTCAAGAAATTCCTGATCTCGTGCTTCCGTTACCATGCTTAATTATTTTCGCGTGCTTCCGCGTCTGCCTGCCAACGCGGCCGGCAAAAGCCGACAACAGGCAGGTTCTTTCGCGTGTCTCCGCGTAACTTTTCTTTTTCGACCTTTATCATCCGGATGGCGCACCATATTTTTCCCGATAAAACTTTCGGAAAAATCAAACGCGACCATCCAAATTAACTCTGCTGATTTTCAATTTCGGTTTTTTTTGCTGTATGTTTCCGTTTTTTCGGTCCGGAAATTATATTAAATTTAACTAACAAATTATAAACCGTATCTGTCGGCTGCGCGCCGTTTTTCAACCAATATTTAGCTCTATCTTTTTTAATATTGCATTGTTTGCTTATAGGATTCAACCAGCCGAGATCTTCGATGTAATAACCGCCGACTTTGGATTTTTTTTCCGAAACAATTATCCGAAACGACGGCTGGTGCTTCTTGCCGATTCTTTTAAGTTTAATTGCCAGCATATTATAAATAATAAATAAAGAATACCAAATTAAATTTTAAAAGTCAACATTCCAACTTCAGGGATAATACTTTTGACGTTCCTTCTTCTCCTGTCGTAATTCCGTACAAAACATCGGCTACTTCCATTACTGCCCGATTATGGGTAACAATCACAAATTGGGTTTTTTTAGAAAATTCTTTGATAAAATTAGCAAATCTTTTTGAATTATTTTCGTCTAAAGCCGCGTCAATTTCGTCCAAAACCAAAAACGGCGGCGGACTGATCAAAATTAATGCGAAGAGAGCGGCGACTGAAACCAGGCTCCGCTCGCCGCCGGAAAGCATTTCCAAACTGCTGATTTTCCTCTTCGGCAAATTTAAATCAATTTCTATCCCTGTTTTTATCTCTCCCTCTTCATCTTTTTCAATCCCTAAATTTTTATTATTTTCATCGTTTTCGTTTCCGTCTTTATTATTATTCTTAATTTTTGCTTCATAATTTTTAATTTTCAATTTTGCCTGTCCCCCGCCGAACATTAGTCGAAAAAATCTATTAAATTCTTCATTAATTAACCGCAATGAATTATTAAATTCAAAATGAATTTTGTTATTTAATTCGTTAATAAGATTTTTCAAGTCCGCAATGGCTTTCTCCAGGTCCTTTGACTGGCTGGTTAAAAAATTGTAGTGGCTTTCCACTTCCTGCGCCTCTTTAAGCAGCGACTCGTCTATCTCGCCGATGGCTGACAATTCTGCCCTCAATCTGAGTATTCTTTTTTCGATTTCATGAAGTTCATTTTCTGTATATGGAAGTTGAGCTTCAATGGATTGAAAATCTTCCAACCTCTTTCCAATTTGCCGCAATTGATTCTCCAAATCCTGGAATTTCAGGTTTGATTTTTCCTTTTCAAAAAGAATTTTATTCTTTTCTTCTTCTAAATATCGCAATTCCTTTCTTTTAATCTCGGCGGATTCAAAAATCTTGTGAAAACTTTTGTTAAATTCCTCCAGTCTCGCGGTTATTTCGGCTTCCTGATTTTCCAATTCGCCCAATTCTCTTTCCAGCGTTTCAACTTTTTTTGACAAATCACTTTTCGCGTTTTTCAGATCTTTCATTTCTTTTAATTTTGGGTTTTCTATTTTAGACGGCTGTAAAAAATCGATAATTCCTTTAATTATACCGCTTAAAGCGTCTTTTAATTCTTTTATATCCGAATAATTTAAACACTTTTCAATGTCCTGTTTAGTTTTATGCACAAGATTGAACAGGTCTGAATTTTTGAGGTTGTCGGCATCAATGTTGTTATTCGCGGCCAAAATCTCCAATTTCGCTTCCAACCGGCCAAGCTCTTTTTGAATCAGCGAGTGTTCCGCCAGAAGTTTATTTTGTTGATTTTTTATTTTTTTAATTTTCTGGTATTCTTCTTGCGGCTGGGATTCAATTTTTTTAATTTTTGATTCAAAGACTTTAATTTCCTTTTCTTCGTCGCTAATCCGGCCTTCCAATAATTTTAAAGCCGGGTTGATTTTTAACCGAACCGCCCCAATCTCTTTCAGTTTATAAGAGAAATAATTATTTTCTAACTCCGTTAACTCTTTCTGAATATCCAATCTTTTTGTCCATTTATTTGTTTGCCGCTTTAACATCCGAAGCCGCGGGACAACTTCGCTAACCATCGCTTTTGCTTTTTCTAAATTAAACGAAGATTGCCTTAATTTTCTCTGCGCTTCATTTTTTTTAATCTGATATTCTCTTAAGCCTAAAATTTCCTCAATCATAATTCTTCTTTCTTCCGGCGATGCCTTAACAAAAACATCGCTATCGCCCTGATTAACAATTATTAAGCCTTTTGTGCCTAAACGCGCCCGACTAAAAAAATCGATGATATCTTTAAGTCGCACCTCTGCCTTGTTAAGAAAATAACGAGAAATCCCGTCTCGCGTCACCCTTCTAACAACAGAAACTTCTTTGAAGTCCGCCGGAAAAAAGCCGGAATCATTGTTAAAACTGAGCCCGGCCTGCGCTAAATTCATTTTTGGTTTTTTGGGAGTACCGTTAAAAATCAAATCCTCTGCTTTGGCGCTTCTTAAATTTTTGGTCTCTCGCTCGCCCAAAAGCCATCGAACTGCGTCAATGAGATTTGATTTACCGGCGCCGTTCGGCCCGACAATCGCGGTGATGCCGGCCGGAAACTCTAAAATTACTTTTGAGGCAAAAGATTTAAAACCAACCAATTCTAGTGATTTTAAAAACATAGATCAAAAGCAACTAATATCAATAAATATCTATTAGTATCCAAAAATATCAGATATTAATAGGTATTTGTTTCGCGATACTGATAGATGTTAATTGTTTAAGATATAGAACTGATTTCCTTCAGTGCATTCTTAGCCGCTTCAATCTCGGCTTCCTGCTTAGAACATCCTTCGCCGTCGGCAATTAATTTATCCTTGAAATAAACTCCCATTCTGAATACTTTTTTGTGATCGGGCCCGGATTCTTCTAACAACTGATAAACGGGGGTTAATTTTAACTTTTCCTGAATAATTTCCTGAAGATGACTTTTGGGATCTTTATAAAGGCCGTTCTCGATAACTCGGTTTAAGTTGGGATTAATAATAAATTCTTCAATAATCCTTTTGGCTTCGGAATAACCGCTTTCCAGATAAACAGCGCCGATTACCGCCTCCATGGCATTGGCTAAAATTACTTTCCTCGCCCGGTCAACATCTTTGGCTTCGCCCCGGGATAACAAAATAAAATTTTCTAAACCTAAATTTTTAGCCACCTCGGCTATTATCTGATAATTCACCAAAGCCGCCCGAAAACTTGTTAATTGACCTTCGGGACACTTCGGAAATCGGTTAAAAAGGATTTCGGTTACCGCCAATTCCAAGACCGCATCGCCTAAAAACTCCAGACGCTCATTATGAGACAAACCCCAAGAAGGATTTTCGTTGAGATAAGAACGATGAGTAGTGGCTTCTTTAAGGAGATTTTGGTTTTTAAATTTAATGCCGAGCTTCTTTTCTAATTTAGATAAATCCTGCACCACAATATTCTCTGCGAATTACGAATTTCTTACGAAAATACAAAATGATTTTTTCATACTTTCGTATGTTTTCGTGTTCCACAGATAAATTATACCCTTCTTACTTTCGGCGGCCGCGGACCGTTATGGGGAATTGGTGTTAAATCTCTAATTGATAGAATATTAAATCCCTGATTAGCCAAAGTCCTAATGGCAGAATCGCGACCCCCTCCAACGCCCTTGACGATAATATCAAGATTGGAAAAGCCGAGTTTTTTCAGTTTTTCGCTAATGGCGCTTACCACTTTAGAAGACGCGAATGGCGTGGCTTTTTTGGGTCCGGAAAACCCCAACGAGCCGGCCGAAGCCCAAGCCACCACATTGCCTCCTCTGTCCGTAACCGTCAAAAGCGTATTATTATAAGTGGCATTAATATAAACACGGCCGCTTTCTATTTTTTTAGCGCCAACGCTCTTTCCCGTTGCCGCCTTGCTGATTGCCGCCTCTAATTTTTCTTTTTCTTTTAGTGTTTCTTCCTCGGTTTTTTGAATAACTTTTTTCTTTCCCATTTAAACAAGAATTAAGGATTGAGAATTTAGGATTGAGGGTTTTTGATTTAAATTGTCCCTTAATTCTCTATTCTCAATTCTCCATTCTACTTTAATTCTGCTTTTCTTTTTCCGCTGCCCACGGTTTTTCTTACATTGCCCCGCACGGTCCGGGAGTTAGTCCGGGTTCTTTGTCCCCTGACCGGCAATCTTTTCAAATGCCTTATCCCGCGATAGCATTGGATTTCTTTAAGTCGGCTGATGTTCTGTTTTATTATCTGACGCAGTTCTCCCTCAATTTTGTGATTCTTTTCGATTATTTCTTTCAGGCGGTTAATTTCTTCCGCGCTTAAATTTTTTGCCCGTTTATTAAAATCAATCTTGGCTGATTTTAAAATTTGATTTGCCAAAGAACGACCGATGCCATAAATATAAGTCAACGCAATTTCAATACGTTTATTATCGGGAATATTGATGCCAACAAGTCTCATGTTCGTTTTCGCTCACCCACGGTTAACCTTGTCTTTGTTTATGTTTCGGGTTCTTCTTGCAAATTACATAAATTTTGCCCTGCCGCCGGACAATTTTACATCTCTTGCAAATTTTTTTAATAGATGAACGCACTTTCATCGCTTCGCTCAATGCGATGCTAATATACTAATTCATACTAATGATACGAATGGATACTAATAAATTTTTATTCGTATTTATTAGTATAATTCGCATGCATTCGCCCGCCTGCCAAAGCCTAATTGCTGTTTACTGTTAAGATCTTTGACTTTTGGAAAAGCAAGATCAGCAATAAGAATAAGGAAAAAGGCAATTGGCGGGCAGGTATATTGGTATCGCATTCATAATCTCCTAACTATTCTTCCCCTTTTTTTATCTTCGCTTAATTCTACCAGGACGCGGTCCCCGGGCAAAATTTTAATAAAATATAATCTCATCTTTCCCGCCGGATAAGCAAGCACCTCCGCGCCATCGGAAATTTTCACCTTAAAAAAAGCCGACGGCAAGGCTTCGACGATAATCCCCTCAACCGGCTTATCTTTTTTCTTAACCGTCATGCTTAAATATCGTACTTGGCAATAACTAATTAGTCAATAGCGCTTTATTCAATTTCTACCTTTACGCGTTTTAAATCATCCGGCACCCTTTTTACCCAAAAGGGCCGGAAAGAAACTGTCATTTTTTGAATATTTGGCGATGAGGAAATTAAGCTTTTTAATTCCTCCTCTCTTTTGTTTAGCGCGTTTTGCCTGAATTTTTCGATATCCAGCGGCTCCTCAAAAATACCCTGGAAATTAATAGCGAAAGAAATTTTTCCCTGCCGAAAATCTGGCCGGCCGGCGCCATATTCCAGCTTGTATGTTTTTAGTCGGAAATCAAGTCCTAATTTCTCCCTGCCAATATTTTCCAGTAAATTCTTTAAATCTGATTCTTTAAAAGCGATACTTAACGATTCTCCTTCTAAGAAAAAAGCGAAGTTGCCTCTTTCATCGGTTTCTTTATTGACTTCTTCTCTTAAAATATTAAATTGTCTGGCTCCGTCGATAATTTTAAATTCCGGCGGTATCTGAAGCGAAAGAAAAGAATCGGCGTAATCCCTCAAATCTTTTGTCGCTTTTTCTCTGGCTTTTTTAATATCTTCATCGGTTGGGAAAGCTTTTTGACCAATAAAACCGCCGGTCATTGATTCTTTAGATTCGGCGTAAAAGCTTTCGTATTTCGCCGAACCCTGAAAACCGGGTATGGAAAAACGGCTAACCGACCCGATATTGTATGTTGGCCCCGGTTGATCAGCCACCGCTTTTGCCTCAATACTGGAAGAAATAATTTTTCCCTCAACGACTTTGGCGCCCGGCACAACAATTCTTTCTTCTAAACGAAAAATTTTGCCGTCCGGAGTGGAAAAGCGCGTGTTGGCAACTAAAACCTGCTGTTCAGAGCTGTAGGTGTTATAAATAGTAATTTTGCCGCCTGCTTTTTGTTCAACCAACTTTTTACCAGTGGCCAAAAAAGAAAAATTAAAATTTTTCTTAGTGGAGAAAATTTCGGCTGGTACCTGCTTTTGAATTGTATCTATTTGGGTAATTTTTTTGTCGGCTGTTATCGACTCGACATAGCTCTGCTCAGATTTTTGGGTGGTAATTTTAATTACTGCCTTCGGCAAAAATTCCGTTGCCCAATAAAAAGCCGCTGCCAACAACAACAGAATTCCTGCCGCCAAAAAATATTTAACCAGCTTTTTTTTCTGTTTCCCTTCCCTTTTTTCCTCTTTTTTTTCTTCATTACCGAAACGTTTCTCCTCTTTTTTTTCAAATTCTTCAATTTTCTTATCTAATTTTTTCAATTCTTCTTTAACCTTTTTTGGCAGAGCAATATCAATCATTCTTTTTTTGGTTTTCCTTAAATTCTTGGCCATCATTAAAATTTTATCATAAAAAAATAAAGGGGGAAATGCTATGAAACAGTCGCTCTAATTCGTCTTGTTCCGGCGGATAACGCCTCTTCTTTAATAATTTTAAAACCTCTTATTTCCGAAGTCCTTGTCACATGAGGTCCGCCGCAGAACTCGGCGCTGATCGGGGCTTGCCCCGACTCAGATGAATCAATAAAATAAACTTTTACCATATCGGGATATTTTTGCTTGAAGAAATGAAGAGCCCCTGTTTTTTCCGCTTCGCTTTTGGGCATTTCCTTAAAATACACCGGCAAATCATCTTTAATTTTTTCTTTGACTAAATCTTCCACTTTTTGAAGCTCTTCCGGCGTCGCTTTGCGATTAAAAGAGAAATCAAAACGCAACCGTTCGGAATTGATGTCCGATCCCATTTGCTTAACTTCTTCTCCTAAAACTCGTCTTAAAGCCCAGTGCAACAGATGGGTGGCGGTATGCAACCGGATAACTTTTTGGGTTTCTTCTGCGGTAGAGGCTTTCAGCTCATCCATGTTAAGAGCCAAGCCGTGGCCGCCAAATTTTTTTTCCGCGCCCGCTCGGGAAACTTCTTGATGCCGCTCAAATTCTTTATCGAAGTCCTCTTTAAATAATTTTTTAGTTATATCTCGCGACGCCAATTCCCTAATTAATTCAAACGGCAACCCGAAGGTTTCATACAGACGGAATGCTTCCCGGCCGGTAATTTCCTGATTTCGCGAAGCAAATTTTTCAATTTCCTTAATGCCTCTTCCTATCGCCTCGCGGAACCTTTGTTTCTCTTCCTCCATTGTTTCTAAAATCGCTTTTGTATCCTTTATTTCCGGATAAATTTCACCGAATTTATTTTTGATAAAATCAACCGCTCCGGAAAATAAATCGGCACGTGCGTCATATTTAATCTGATAAGCCAAAATCCGGCGCAAAAGACGGCGCAAAACATAGCCGGCTTCTTTATTGGATGGCCGAATGCCGTCAGCGATTAAAAAGATTGAGGCGCGAATATGGTCGGCAATAATTCGGACAACTTTATCATTTAACCGGGGCGCCAACTCATTGATGCCGGAAAGCAAGCCGCTAAAAATGTCAGTCTCAAAAATATTATCCACTCTCTGAAGCACTGCCATTAATCGCTCAAGACCCATCCCGGTATCAACGCCGGGATTCTCTAATTTCCGCAATTTGCCATTTTTTTCCTGATAGTATTCATTAAAAACCAGATTCCAAATCTCCACGCCGTCAACATAAATTTCTGTTGTCGGTCCGCAAGGCCCTTCGTCGCCGGTTGGCCCCCAAAAGTTGTCTGTTCGATTCCCCATTACTATTTTTTCTTTCTCAACGCCAATTTCCTCATTCCAAATCCCGTACGATTCATTATCAAAAGGAACATCTTTATTTCCTTCAAAAACCGAAACCTTTATGCGATTGAGCGAAATTTCCAGTATTTCCGTAAGATACTGATACGCCCAATAAATGCTTGACCGTTTGAAATAACCTTTTTGCCCGCTATCTTCATGACTATCCGAGCCCACCGGGCCGAACGAAAAATTGCCAAGCATTTCGAGAAAGGTAAGATGGGTTTCATCGCCTGTTTCCTCGATATCGCTGGTCCGAAAACACTTTTGGCAGGAAACCGTTCTCTGAGAACCAAAATCAGCCAAAGCGTTAAGTTCGCCGGTATAATAACGTTTAAACTGTTGCATTCCGGCCGTTGTTAAAAGCACTGATTTATCATCGGGAATCAATGACGAAGAAAGAACAATAATATGCCCTCTTTTCTTAAAAAAATCTAAAAACGATTGGCGAATTTTTTCTGATGACATTTGGTTATTGCTGCCCGGAAGACTCAACCGCGGGACATCGAACAACTTTTTTCCAGCCGCTCGGCACATCGCACGGCGTAGAAAATTCTTTGCAAACTCCTTCCGGAGAAATAGCCGGCGTTATTGCCTGAATACAAATCTTTTCCTTATTATCTTTTTGGTAAATCTGCCGCAAAACATTTTTGGCATTTGAAATAGCGGCGTTGGTTTGACCAAGTGCCTCGCCAAGTTTTTCTTCGGTCAGGGATTTTTCCGCTTTGGCCAAAAGACTTTTTGCGTTTTCCAATAATTGTTTAACGGACTGGTTTGATTCGATTTTTGCGTTTTCTAATTTCTTCTCTGCCTCGGCAATAAGGTTTTTTGCTTCGGCTATCATCCTTTCAATATCTTCGCGCCGCAGCTCTCGATTTTCTAACTTTTCAATTCCCGTCTCTAATCTCTCTCGCAGTCTTTCTTGCAATCTTTCTTGAATTTTATCAAACGCTTCTTGTTTTGCTTCCGGCAATTCTTCTTTGATGCTCTTAATTATTTCCGACAATCGCAAATTTTTAAGCAACTCCTCTGTGCCATTTCTGGTTTTGGCTTCCAATCTGTTTTTAATCTGCGCCTCCAATCTTTGCGCAACCGCCTCCACCGCCTCGAATCTTTGCGGTACTATTGTAATCAACTCTTTAATCCTTTTTTGATTAATATTTAATTTTTCTTTTAATTCTTGCTGTTCCTGAAATTTTAATTTTAATTCTTCAAAAAGTTCTTCATGCCTTAAAGATTTATCAATCAAACCCTCTAATAATTTGCCGATATTGGGATTTTGGCTTGTTTCTTTTAACCCTTTCAACCTCTTTTTTAGACGTTCAATGTTTTGCTGATATTTCTCCAATGCCTTACCAATGGTGGAAATGTTTTGCGGAATCGTTTCTGCTAATTTTTTAATTTCGGCCGCTCTCTCATCAATTTCTTCTAATTCCAGTTCAGCTTTTTTAACCGCTTGGAAGGTGAATAATTTAATCAAATCTCGCCTCCATTCCTTAAGAAAATAAAACGGGCTGGTTGATAGAATCCCGGGATTTTCGACCTGATTTTCCGCCGCTTCGCTTCCCTCTTGGGCAAGCGCCGGCAGAGCGACCGCTCCAAAACCAATTGTCGCTATCAATAGAATAATTATTATTTTGTTCATAAATTGATTAAGCAATAAACGGGTGGCGTTTTGCTGTATTTTTGAGGACCTTTGTTTTAATAATAGCAGATTTTTTAAAAAAATCAAAATTATCAAAAATTTAAAATTTTATTTTATTTAATATTCTTCCAGCGCCTTTGCTTTTTGATGGGTTTTTATTTTAATCAAGGCTTTCAATTCAATTTGGCGGATTCTTTCGCGTGTCACTCCGAATTTCTTTCCCACTTCTTCCAGGGTGTGAGTTATGCCATCTTCCAATCCAAAACGCAATTTTAAAATCTCCTGTTCCCGAGGCACCAAATCTACTAAAATTTCTCTGATTTTATTCCTTAAAAGAGATTGGGCCGCTAATTGCGCCGGCGTTAAACTTTTTTCGTCGCGAATAAATTCCGAGAGAATAGAATCTTCGTCCTCCTCTCCCACTGGCGTTTCTAAAGAGAGCACTTCTTGGGAAATTTTTTGGATATAGCGGACTTTATCAACATTGGTTCCCAGCTCAATGGCGATTTCTTCGGCTAACGGTTCCCGACCTAATTCCTGCGCTAATTTTCTTTTTGTTTGGGTGTATTTTGAAATGGTTTCTACCATATGAACCGGAATTCTAATGGTGCGAGACTGATCAGCTAAAGCTCTCGTTATGGCCTGCCTAATCCACCAAGTGGCGTACGTGGAAAATTTAAAGCCTTTGTGATAATCAAATTTATCAACCGCCCGAGAAAGCCCGATGTTTCCTTCCTGGATTAAATCTAAAATATTCAAATTAGCAGTACGATGAACATAACGCTTGGCAATAGAAACTACCAATCGTAAGTTTGCCCGGATTAGTTGCTGCCGCGCCTGTTCGTCGCTTTTTTCAATTCTTTTAGCGATTTCCTTTTCTTGTTCCGCTGTTAAAAGCGGCGTTTTTCCTATTTCTCTAAGATACATCTGAACCGCATCTGGCAAGCCGATCTCTTCAATTTTGGTCGCCTCCCTTAATTCTCTTTCGCTGATATCCGACTTGTCCTCCGATTCTATAAGCTGGCCGGTCTCAACAACTTTGACATTCGCTTTTTCTAAACGATCGTAAAGCTCTTCCAAAAAAGCGATGTCATTTTCAATATGGGGAAGCCGGGAAAGAATTTCCGTATCGGTGACAAAGCCCCGGGGCCGGCCGCTCAAAAGTAATTCTCCAATCAGCGCCTCGTTAAATTTAAATTTTCGTTTTTTTGCTCCCCTTTCCTTCTTTTTTGTTTTCGCTCGTTTTTTCCGCTTGGATTTTTTAGCAAACTTCTTCTTCCTTATATTCTTTTTCTTCTTATTCTTTTTCCTTTTCGTTTTTCTTTTCATTTAATAATTAGTTTTAATTATATTGTCCATTAAGCTGTTTAGCAATTTCGTTGAATTGCTCAAGAACAAATTTTATTTTTGTCTCGTCATTATTCCGCTCGGCTTCTTTTAATGAATGTGAGAGTTCTTGTTTTTTTTCTTTAAGGTGCTCCGATTTCAGTTGGCGGAGTAATTCGTGAAATTCCTGCCCTATTTTTTCTTCGTCAAGAATCGATGACTCAAATGATGAACGTAAATAAATCAGGTTTGATAAATTAACCAATTTTTCATCGTTTAAATCTGTTTTTTCCGTTATGTGTTTCCAAATCGATAAATAATCTGCGGGGAAGTAATTTAAATAATCGGTAATTTCTTCTTTGGAACCGTTGTCTAATACAATTAAGCTGATGAGGCGCTGACAAATTAATTCTTTTCGTCTTAATTGACCACTCGCCTGGTTTATTGGTTGGCTGATTTTTATTTTACCGTTAACTAATTCCCCGCTTAACCAATTTTCCGATTTTAATTGCTCCATTTCCTCAGCCAAAGCCCTTTCTTCAATCTCTGTTCGCAAAGAAAGTTCTTTGAGCCAACAATTTCTTTCCACCGCGCTGGCTAATTTTTTAATTTTTCCCAAAATAATCTTCAATCCTTTTTTGAATCCGCTGAAATCTTTTTCTTTTTTATTTTCTTCTTTCTCTTCCGGTATCGAAAGGTAGCGGTCAAAATAAAATTCCATAGCCGGTTTGGTTTTATTTATAAGACCGGTTAAAGTTCCGGGAGATTTCTGAACTATTTCCGCCGGATCTTTAAAGTCGGCGAGGGTTAAAATTCTGGCGTTGAAATCGGAAGCATTGGCTAAATCAATTGCTCGTTCAGCCGCCTTAAAACCGGCTTCGTCATTGTCAAAGTATAAAATTAATTTATCAGTCAGCCGCCGTAGAGTCTTTAAATGTTCTACGGTTAAGGCGGTTCCCGAGGTGGCAACAACATTTCTAATGCCGTCCTGATAAACCATTAAAAAATCCATTTGCCCCTCAACCAAAATCACGGATTGCTGTTGACGAACGCTCTCTTTGGTTTTATGAAATCCATACAGAACTTTTGATTTGTTAAAAATCAGGGTTTCGGGACTGTTAATATATTTTCCTATGTCGGCATTTTCTAGTTCCGGAAGAATTCTCCCGGAAAACCCCGCTGCCTTGCCGAAATGATTATAAAAAGGGAAAATTATCCGCCCCCTAAATCTGTCAACATAGCTTCCGCGCTCTGTTTTATAGTTTAAGCCGGCTCTTTCAACATCTTTAATGTCGTAACCAAGATTGATTAGATGGCGGGTTAAAGCGTCAAATTCCTGCGGAGACAATCCCAATTCAAATTCCTCAACTATTTCTTTTTTTAAACCGCGGTCTTTCAGATAATTTAGAGCCTTGGTAGATTTCTCCAGTTCTTTTTTAAAAAAATCCTTGGCTGATTGGTTAATATCGTAAAGAACCCCGAATTGTTTCTGTTCAACGGGGCTAATTTTTTTCAATTCCACCCCGGCTTTCTCCGCTAAAACTTTCAATGCTTCGTAAAACTCCAGATTTTCATATTTCATCAAAAATTTAAAAATATCGCCTCCTTCACCGCAGGCGCCAAAACAGTGCCAAGTCTGCCTTTCCGGCGAAACCATAAAAGAAGGCGTCTTTTCCTTGTGAAAAGGGCAAAGCGCCTTCAGATTTTTGCCGGCCGGACTTAAAGGAATATAGGACCGGATAAAATCTGCAATATCCAAGCGTTCTTTAATTTCTTGGATAGGCGTGATCATAGTAGGCAATTAGCTTTTGTTTTGGGAAACCTTTTGCACGAATAAACACGAACATAGACGGCTTTCAAATCTCTGCTCTTTCCAATTCAGACAAAGCCGCCTCACGAATTAACACTAATAAGCCATTTATTATTTTAACCAGAAATCAAGATAAAGCAAATTAAGTTTTTATGAAGTTTTCCACAATTTTTCGCGCTTCTTCGTCGCTTTTTTGAACCAGGGGATGTTTCATAAAATAAGAACTGACATCCAGATAGCCGCCGATTTTTCTGTTTAGAGCCAGTTTGGCGCAGCGAATGGCATCAATCACCACACCGGCGCTGTTGGCTTTGTCATCCACCTCCAATCTTAACTCTACTGAATAAGGAATGTCGGCAAACATCCTGCCTTCCAGTCGGATAAAAGCCAATTTGGTGTTGCTTAAAAAAGGAATGAAGTCCGAAGGCCCGATATAAATGGCGCTGTTTTTTGGTCCCTGACAAATCTGGCTTTCTACCGCCCTTGTCTTGCTGATTTTTTTGCTTTCCAACCTTGATTTTTCCAGCATATTTAAAAAATCGGTATTTCCGCCGACATTGATTTGATATGTCTTGTCAATGGTCGCCCCTCTTTCATCAGCCAGCCGCGCCAAAACCCGGTGAACGATTGTCGCGCCAATTTGTCCTTTGATGTCATCGCCGATAACCGGCGTTTTGGCGCGTCTGAATTTTTTCACCCATTTTTTATCGGAAGCGATAAATACCGGAATGCAGTTAATAAAAGCGCATTTGGTTTCCAGGGCAATTTCTGCCCAAAACTCCGTCGCTCTCTGACTGCCCACCGGCAGATAATTAACTAAAATTTCTGTGCCGCTTTTCTTAATTTCCTGCTTTATTTTTTTTCTTAATTCTTCGGGCGGCGCCGGATTTTTTACGGGTTTAATTTTATTTTCCACATATATCCCCACGCCGTCTAAAATCGGCGATTCTTTAACAATGGTTCTATTTTTCGGCAATCGCGTCCATTTAACTAAATTCGGTTCCGTAAAAACCGCTTTTTCCAGCGGTTTCCCGATTTTATTCTCGCCAACATCAAAAGCGCTGGTAAATTCTATATCGGTAAAATTATAAGGGCCAATTTTCTGATGCATTAAACCAGCCGCTTTTTTATCCGGCCGTTTCCGGTAATATTCTATCCCCTGTATCAAACCGCTAAAACAGTTGCCCACCCCGATAACGCCAACTCTAATTTTTTTAGCCATTTTAATTAAGGTTCAGTCCTGATTTGTTTGAAGAAATCCGGAGCTGATATCTGGAAACTCTCTTTAATTATTTCTTTTACCAAAATAGCATAAACATGGTGTTTGCCAAAACGATGGGTTTTGATAAGGCGAATCTGATTTGACGGATAAATTTGTAATTTGATTTCTTGACCGTCCGAAACTTTTTTAATGTTTTTAACCTGAAAATCGGCTTCCCCGGAAAAGCCGCAGCTAATCACCCTTTTGTCGGAGAATGCCGCTAAACTTTTTATTCTCTGATCGTCAAAATTTAGAATTGCCAAGCCATTCCAGCGCAGCGCTTTGATTAATTTTTTATACTCTAAAGCGATTTCGTCTAAATTTTCAAAATTTTCCGCGTAAATCATTGTTACCGTGGTCAAAATCAAAGTATTTGGCTTAACAATACTTAATAAATAATTTATCCCCTCGGGTCTGTCAACCGCCATTTCCAAAACCAAAAATTGTTTCAGTATCGGAGCGTTCGGCCGAAAAACCATTCCGGCAGCCCGATAAAGGACGTTTAACCAGCGCCGGAAACTGCCTTCCCCGGAAGGCAGGTCTAAAATGGAAAGCGGCAATCCGATTTCGGCATTAAAATTTTTTCTGTTTGTCCGGACAGGAAAATTTTTTTCTTTTAGTGCCTCGGCGGCGGCCTCTTTTATCCAGTGCCGACCAGTAGTGCCAGCCACAACGATAATATGCGGTTTAATCTGCCAAAGATAAATCTTGGCGCACCATTTCAGAAAAAATTGAATGATTAGTTTAAAAAAATTGTTCATAAATTGCTTGCTTTTCCCTTGCTTCCGTCAACCGAAACAAAATAATCTTTAATTCTTTTCATTGCTTCGTTAATATCTTTTTCGCTGCGGCCGAAAGACATCCTGATATGACCCTCGCCTGACGGGCCGAAAGCAATGCCCGGCACCACCGCGACGCGGGTTCTCTCCAATAAATTTAAAGCAAACCTCAAGGAATTTTTTAATTTTAAAATTTTGGGAAAAACAAAATACGAACCGCTTGGTTTTTGATAGGAAAAAACGTTTGGCAAATCATCCAGGTGGCGGCAGATTAAATCGCGGCGCTCCTGATATTTCGTCCGAAACGTCCCCACTTCTTTATCAGCAAAATCCAAGGCGCCGATAGCCGCGTACTGCGATATGACCGGCGCGCAAGTTACTAATGAATCGTGAATTTTTACGATTTCCGAAACGTTTTCTTCGTCGCTGTGCAAAAAACCGATTCGCCAACCCGTCATAGCGTAAACCTTAGACAAACTAAACACTCGGATGATTATTTTTCGCAGTTCGGGAATTTGGGCTAGCGAGAAAAATTTTAATTTTTGGACATCGGGCGCCCCCATCGCCGTGCTGTCATAAACAAAATCTTTATAAACTTCATCGCAAATAATAAAAATTTTTTTCTTCCAAGCCGCTTCGGCAATTTTTAGCAAATCATCCTTCGGAAAAATAGCGCCAGTCGGATTATTGGGATTGCAGATTATAATGGCCGCGGTCCGACTATTTATTTTTTTAATAAGATTTTTAAAATCAATCTGCCAGTTGTTTTCTTCGATTAAATTGGCAAAAACCGGCCGGCCGCCGGCCGCCTTGATGGCTTCGGGATAAGAAGCATAACTGGGCGAAAATAAAATTACTTCATTTTTAACCCTATGGGATTTAGCCTCGGGTGGCTGAATCACGGTTAAAAGGGTGGCGGTAATCGCTTCAATCGAGCCGGCAGTAACAATAATTTCTTTTTCAAAATCGTAGTGCATTCCATCCTCGGCTAATTTCTGCTCAATGGTTTCCCGAAGCTCCGGCAAGCCGTAGGTCAAGGAATACTTTGCCACCACTCCCCTATTTAGGGCTTTAAGCGCCGCTTTTTTTATTATTTCCGGCGTGTCAAAAGAAGGAATGCCCTGCGCCAAAGAAACAACATCGGGGATTTTGGACGCCAAAAGCTCCATTTGCTTGATGGGAGAAAGCTTGATGTTTTTGGTGCGAAAAAACATTTTATTTAACGACCCTTAATTGTTTTTGCCACTGTTTTAACCACTCTTTTGTCAAAAATTGAAGGAATGATTTTGCCGGCGCTCGGATTTTTCATTAAACCGGCCAGCATATAAGCCGCTTTAATTTTCATTTTATCAGTAATTTGCCGCACCCGATTATCTAAGGCGCCGCGGAACACGCCGGGAAAAGCCAGCGCATTATTAATTTGGTTTGGAAAATCACTGCGGCCGGTGGCGACAATGGTGGCGCCGGCTTTTTTCGCCGTTTGGGGCATAATTTCCGGAACGGGATTGGCCATAGCGAACACAATCGGCAGGTTTGCCATCTTTTTTATATCAGAAGCAAAAAAAACATTCGGTCGCGACAAGCCGATAAAAACATCGGCGTTTTCAATTGCTTTGCCAAATTCGCCAACCGCTTTTTCCGGATTGGTGATTTTGGCTAATTCTTTTTTGTAGGGCAGGATGTCCCGGCGCTTGGTTGAAACAATTCCTTTGCTGTCAACCAAAATAAGATTTTTAATTCCGGCTCTAATCAGCAATTTTGCGGCAGCCGCGCCTGCCGGTCCGGCGCCGCTGATGACAATTTTTAAGTTGATTAATTTCTTTTTAACGACTTTTGCCGCGTTAATTAAGGCCGCCAAAACAACGATAGCCGTTCCATGCTGGTCATCGTGCATCACCGGAATGTCAAGTTCTTTTTTTAACCGTTCTTCAATTTCAAAACAACGGGGAGCGGAAATGTCTTCCAAATTAATGCCGCCAAAAGTCGGACTGATGGCTTTGACAATTTTGATTATCTCTTCAGTGTCCTGCGTTTTTAAGACAATCGGCACCGCGTCAATGTCGGCGAATTCTTTGAAAATTAACGCCTTCCCCTCCATCACCGGCAATGCCGCTTCCGGTCCGATATTTCCCAAGCCCAAAACCGCTGAACCGTCGGAAATTACCGCTACGCTATTCCTTTTAAAAGTTAAATCTCTGACTAATTTTTTGTTTTGGGCAATTAAAGAACTGACCGCGCCGACGCCGGGAGTATAAAGCAATGAAAGATCTTTGATACTTTGCAAAGGGATTTTGCTGGCTGTTTTTAACTTGCCGCAATATTTTTTATGTAAAGCGATTGATTTGACTTTTAGGGTTGAAGAAGTATTGGTTTTCATATTTATTATCATACAAAAAAAGTTAAAAGATGACAAATAAAAAAAAGAGCGTCCAAAATCGAACGCTCGGGTCGGGATTAAATTAGACAGCCGCCTGAACGGCTGGCTGCGAAGATCTTTGCAGGCGGTCATAAACATAGTCAACCGCCTTGCCCACAGTGACAAGCTTTTCCGCCTCCTCATCAGATATCTCGAGGCCGAATTGCTCCTCGAGCGACATCACCATTTCCACGACGTCCAACGAGTCCGCGCCGAGATCGTCAACAAATTTTGCCCCGGAGACGATCTGTTTCTCGCGAACCCCTAATTGGTCTATCAGCATTTTTCTGACTTTCTCAAAAATAACCTCCTTTTCCATTCCACCCACCCCCTTTCCTAATGGTTGTATTGTTAGATAGCCGCCTAAACTTAGGCTGGCGCAAATTGTTGCTATAAACAGTAAAAGAATTAAAGCCCTATAAATTAGCTTAGCAAAAATCAAGAAAAATTGCAAATTTAAAAAACCGGCATGAGTTTAGAATAGAGCTAAAAAATAAAGCCAGAGAAATTGAGGAAAAAGGCGTGTCTTGGCTCGAACCGGCTCGTACATTCGTAAAATCTTTAATATCGAACTGAAAATCTCTTCCGGTCAGGGAATAACGCAGAAATGGCAATATTTCTAAAACAAATCGGCTCGAACCATATTTTGTTTGATAAAAGCATTTCGTTTTTGCCCAAAAATGAATACAAATTGGCCGCCGAGCGAAGCGAGGTAGCTTCCAATCGCTTGAAAAATTCTGTCTGGCGGAAAGGGTGGGATTCGAACCCACGGTACCATTACTGGTACACAGTCTTTCCAGGACTGCCGTTTAAACCGCTCACGCACCTTTCCTTTTTTAATTTATTATTTTTCTGAATGCTTCACCACCCTTATATGATTTTATTTGTTTCTCACGCTTATAAGCATCAACTGGATTTTTGTATTTTTCGACTATCTTTTAAACTACGTAAAATGTAAACATATAAAATTCTTTTTACGCGGCTAAACGTTCTTACACGCCTGCGGCCGCCTTTTTATCTAAAATTTCCTTACAAAAATCAACGTATTTTACTTTGTCTGCCCTAATTTCCATAAATTCTTTTCTTTTTTCAACATCTGTCTCGTTTTTAACCAAGTATCCCAAATAGCCATCTTCATTGCCAAACTCCGCATTGGTAAACTCGCGCCAATTTATCAATAAATCAAAATAATTATTCAGGGCGCGAATTTTATCAGCGATATTTTTTTGCGCCAATTCGTAAATTCCTTTCTTTTTAACGCGTTCTACAAAGGCAAACAAACAAGTTTGTAAATTTTCCAGCACATCAATAGCGCTATTTTTCTCGTTAATCGGTTTTTTTTCGTTTTTTAATTTTTCGCTGCATCTTATAATTTTTTCCCCTAATTCATATGATGCGCCGTCCCTTAATAAAACCTCGTCAATAATTTTATAATTTTCTGGTTTAGATAAGGAATTTTCAATTTCATCAAAAATTTCAAAAGTTCGCTGCCGCGAAACATCTTTTCTTTCAAAATCTTCAATGTGGATTATTTTCTCCATATTTTTGCGAATTATCCCACCATAATCGCGCTCTTCGAGCGCGTGTTTGCATCCATCCGCTGCGCAAATCCTCATTCTTTTTTGTTTTTTCCCTCAAAATGTTTTTTATAAATTTCCAGGTGCCATTTTTTAATCCATTCAATTGCGCTTGTGGCATTTGCCAGCCAAGCCATAAAACAAAGACGGGGGTCGTTTTTGTTTTCTATTTCCCGAAAAGCCTTTTTGTATTGTAAAAATTTCTCTAATGTTAGAGTGCCTTCCTTGTATTCTTTGTAAATCTCCAAATCTTCAAGCGTTAAAGCAGTTGACTCGATCCTGTCAAAATGCGGATCATAATTCTCCCCGGCTTGTCTTTTTGCTTTTTTCGCCATTTCTTCGGCTTTTAAGTCGGTAATTTCCTGCCGTAACACCTCATAATCAAAAGGAATTGGATTTATCTCAATTTTTTTTGCGTCCATATTTTTTTCTATATCCATATTTTTGGAATATAACATTTATTCACGATCGCAAAGATTTGTTATATTTCCATTCCTCTCAAAATTTTAATTCTCTCTTCTGCCGGAGGATGCGTCATAAATAATTTATGAAACCATGAAGCTTTCTTTTTGCCCTTAAACGGGTCATCCATCCATAAATGCGCCGTTGTATTGTTGGCAACCTGCATTGACGTCGAATCAGAAGAAATTTTCTCCAACGCCCGCGCCAAACCATCGGGATAACGGGTCAGCAAAGCGCCCGAAGCATCGGCTAAAAATTCCCGTTTTCGGGAAATCGCTAACTGCATCAGTATAGCCGCAATCGGCGCCAAAATCGCCAAAACAACGCCAGCCAGCATAAAAACTATTTGTATTTGACCGCCGCCTCCACGACTCCGCCGGCCGCCCCAAAACATTGAGCGTAAAAAGAGATCTGAAAGAATAGAAATAAATCCCACCAAAACGACAACGACTGTTGATAACAGCATATCTCGGTTGCCGATATGGGACAATTCGTGGGCAATCACACCTTCAAGTTCTGAACGGTCTAATCGCTCCAATAACCCTTCGGTTACCGCCACAACCGCGTGCTTGGGATTCCGACCGGTGGCAAAAGCGTTTGGCTGAGCCTCATGAATTAAATAAATTTTTGGCATCGGCAAACCGGCGGTAATGCATAAATTCTCCACAATATTGTAAAGCTCCGGCGCGTTTTTCTTTTCCACCGGCGCGGCTTTCGCCATTTTTAAAACAATCTTATCCGAATACCAATAGGCGATAAAATTCATCAAAACGCTGAAAATTACCGCGAAATACAAGATTGACGGATTAGCGTAAATCCGGCTGAAAAGCCAGCCGACAGCGATAACAATAATCAAAAAAAGCGTGAACAATAGCCAGGTATTTCTAACATTTTTGTCTTTTTGGGTGTACAAGGTCATAACAAATTACAAAATTGCGTATAATTTTTCTAAATTGTCCGTCTCTCCTATATACGCCTTAGCTAATTCATCGCGCAAAACAAGAAGGAGCAAACAATCTTTTTGCCATTTTTTATCAGCCAATGAAAGGTCTACGAGGTAAATCGCGCGCTCCAATATTTGAAGAAAAAAATTATTATCCTTGACCAGGTTAGCGCGCAAAATTTCTGAAGCAATATGCCCTAATTGCTCTCTTTTTGAAATTTTTTGCCAACGCTCCGCGGTTACCATAATTTTTTGACAATTTTCTCTATTTTTTGACGAATTTTTTCGTTTTGAATTTCCATCGAACGATTGTTGTCGGCTGGCCTGATGTTAATCAGCGATACAAAATCGATACGGCCATCGGAATAAATATTAAATCCCCACACATCTTTTGCCTCTGAATCGCCGTTGATTAATTCATCAACGCAATCAATATGAAGTTCGCATCCCAATGAGACAATTTCTTTTTCTGTATCTATCGCCGCTTTTGTAAACGGGCTCCGAAGTTCATCTTTTTTTATTTTATCCTTGATAATCATTTGGCGGAATTAAAACTTAACCTGAACCGGCTGTTTTTCCGCGTCGCTTTCTATCCCGAAAAATTCTTCTTT
>Ga0194126_10002373_pt1 | contig 30528 bp, 26 predicted proteins | sample TA2KigC150mmetaG_FD_148641 | JGI IMG/M metagenome (GOLD analysis project Ga0194126, IMG submission 148641) | Freshwater microbial communities from Lake Tanganyika, Tanzania - TA2015035 Kigoma Deep Cast 150m | ecosystem: Environmental > Aquatic > Freshwater > Lake | place: Tanzania: Lake... | reverse complement strand
GGGGTCGCCATCCAGAACCGAAACGCTCACGCCAACCTGAGCATTGGAGCCTTGGCGCTGGATGGGGAGGAGGAATTTAGACTGATTAATAAATCAAGCTGCAGCACATTTCGATGAATTTTGTTTCTAGGCCGATTTCTTTTGCGTACTCGATCGTCCCCTGAAGAGGGTAGGCGATGGTGTTCACACCGGAGTCGATGGCCCCTTTTTCCATTTCCGCCTTTGAAGGGTGAGCTGGTCGAATGCAGCCCATCCGGATGGGAGCAGCGGGATTGAGGATTCGAGTGATGGCCGAGATTTTGGAAGTTTCCTCCGGTGTTGGTGTTCTGAATTGATCTTTTCCCATCAGCGGCTTAAGAATGACCAGTACGATTGTTTCCACACCGACCCGGGTGACCATTTCCAGTGCTCTCCATTCTCCTCTGATCTCTCCGAAGTGATGGCCAATGATGATATGGGGAGCGAGCCTGTGGCCTATTGTCTTTAACATCCAGAGTGTCTCTTCATAATCTTCCACTCTTTTATCCAGATGGTAGACCTCTCGAATCGTTTCATCATCGCCAATGACATCAATCAGAATCTGGTCTACCCCTGCTTCTTTCAATTCCATTGCCATTTCCCTTTTGATAAGGCCCGTATGGACAATGATCTTGAAAGAAGGGTCTTTTCCCTTAATCTCTTTGATTGAGGGAATAAATTTCTCCAGAGGGACTTCGCCATTACGGTTTGCTCCACCGCTTACCAGGATTCCCAGCGCGCCACGGGACCGAAGGTGATCAACTGTCCTGGAAAAGGTCTCAGGATCATTCGCCGGGATCATCGATTCGAGGAGTTTTCCTTTGCAGTGGCTGCAATGGAGATCGCAATGGGATCCCGTGACGCTGATTGCCGCAAAGCGATCTTTTTGAAAAGGAAGAGTGCCATCATGGTAAGAAACAGTGCCGGGGATGGAGAAAGTGAGTTCATTGCCGAAATGGAGCGTCCGGAGACGGAAAGCTTCGGCTTGGAGTTCGGTTAAAGGGGTTTGGATAAGTTTGCTAATCATGATTAATAGATGCTGAACCAAGCATGACTAAAGGGTGTCATTCCGGACTTGATCCGGAATCCAGTCTTTTCAATGCCTGATCCCCTACCTTCATAGGGACGGTATCTGGATTCCCGCCTTCGCTGGAATGACGAAGAGGCGTTGATTCCAATTGCTCTCTTATCTCTTCAATATCTTCGGCTGCCGGCATGAACGGAAAATTCCGGATTGGGCCGGAAGGTCGCTCATTGCCATAGGGACGATTGCAGGCCACTTTTCCATCCCTGCCAGGACATCCTGATGTCATAAAGGGTTCGCCCTCTTCGATGAGCGGGAGAATATCTGTTCCGAAGTCCGTGAGCCTTCCTGCTTCATTGAATCTCATCTGTTCGATTGAGCCCAGCGCCTCATTGATGATCCAGCGAGCAAGCTGAATTCTCCGATATTGATCAAGGGGAGGGGAGGGATGGTCTTGCATGGGACTTCCTTTTTCCGGAAAGAAAGAGAAGAGATGCGTATAAGCACCCCTGTCCTGTCCTTTCTGAATGGCTTGGACCATCTCCCTCTCTGTTTCGCCCAGACCCACAATGAGATGAATTCCGACATAGAATTCCCCGAAGACTTCCACGGCCATCCGGACCACATCCCAGTAATGATCCCAGCGATGGGGGCCGTTAACCCCTTTCCCTCTCAATTGATCGAAAAGTTCGGGTGTCACTGCATCGATGGCGATCCCGATCCGATCGGCTCCAGCCTTTTTCATTGCCTCGAGGGACTCGATGTTATGAATAAGAGTTGGTGTGATGAGGACACTGATGAAGAGATCGGTCTCCTCTTTAATCTTTTTGATGACATGAGTTGTATCTTCAAGGGCTTTGGGATGGGTGATCATTGAGATGCAGACCCGATGGATCTGGTCCTTACCCTTCGTTCTTCCAATGATCTCCTCGAGCGAATAGAGGGGCCAGTCGACACGGATGAAGGTCTTTCCCTTTGGTCCTTCAATTCTCGACCTTGAAAGTCCGCAGAAATGGCATTTTCCCAGACACCCTTCCTCGTAATGGAGAAGGAGATTCAGCCCCTTCAATTTTGCATTGCGATGGAAGAGCCCCTGTTGAAAGCCCAGCGTGAGAGAGGCGGCGAGACTGGTCTGGATATATTCAGGACTTGTTTTATCCTCCATAATCTTTCCTTTCAGGTTCTCATAAATCACGCAACCTGAAGGTTGCGACTACACCATCCGAATTTTTTGTAGCCGCAGGCTTTTAGCCTGCGTTTTCAAGATTTTCTTCGATCCTTATAATATTCTTTAAATCCTACCCAGGTTTTTCGGATCAGGCTTACAAAATCGATTTCCGGTTTATTCCAGTTCTCTTCAAGAAAATCCCGCTTGAAAGCGCCATAAGAGAGGGAAGCTCCAAAAGCCTCCCTCCACTCCGTCTCATATTGCCATAAATGGTTGAGATCTCCTCTGGCCAATGACTCCGCAGCAATCCTTCCAGCCATCTCTCCTCCGAGGACCGCATTGAGGATTCCCGCGCCCGTAATAGGATGGGCATGTCCTGCGGCATCTCCGGCAAGCATGATGTTACTAAAAACGGTTTGTCTTGGCTTTTCGCAAGGGATGGCGCCACCTGTCTTCCCGATGATTTCAATCCGGCCCATTTTTTTTAAGTCAACGAGGCGATTGAGAAAACCTTCCATCAGATTCGGGAGCAAAGACGTTCTGTGAGAGACGACCCCTATGCCGACATTTGCCGTTTTCCCTTTTGGAAAAAACCAGGCATAACCTCCTTCGAAATCCTTATGGAAGTATATGTCCACATGATTCTGGGAATGAGGGAGAACGACTTCATACTGGAGGGCAATGGTTGTCCTGCCGGGAGGCAATCCAGCCCATTGGGCAACGGATGAGCGGACTCCATCCGCACCGATGATTACCTTTGCCCGGACCCATTCATGTTTTCCTCCCCGTTCAATGGCCACTCCTTCCTGAGAGCATTTCATGGCCCTTGTTCCCATAGAGATTTCTGCACCGGAGAGAACGGCTGAAGCAGCCAACTCTTTGTCAAACAAGGAGCGGTCAAGCATAAACCCGGGACTCTTCATCTCATAAGATTGTTGATCGGGGAGATGGGTGATCATGGTTTCAACGGTTTGAGCAATGCATTTTGAGGAGAAATTAACATAACGGGAAATAGCCCGGGGCACAAATTCAGCACACTGGACAGGCACGCCGATCCGCTGTCTCCTGTCGACCATGAGAACAGCGGCCCCTTTCTGAGCCGCAGCACGAGCCGCACTTGACCCGGCAGGTCCGGCCCCGATGACTAGAATATCGTACGTTCCCGCAATAGGCATTTCAGCCGTGGACATATTTTAAAACCCTTTCAAGAAGGGAAAGGTTGAGGTGGGTCTGGTTTTCGAAGCTTCCTAAGTGAGCCTCCTTCTCCCGGTTCAGGTCGTAACAGGTGCTTCTCTCCACATCCACAAGAATACCGGGGAGCCCGATCCTTTCAAAATCGGGCCTGTGTTTGCCATAGAAAGGCTCACAGCAAGAGCCAATGAATCCGGTAGCGCCCGAACGTTTGGTCCGGCGAAGCGTCGTTTCAAGATCTTCATAATTCTGGATGGTGATGGAGTCCATCCCAAAGGATCTTGCCATTTCCACGGCCTTCCCTATGGAACAGCGGCCGCATTCCTCACAGCCTCTCTGATAGCGGTAGGAACAGTCCACCTCCTTGGCGCAATAGGGAAGGAGGAGGACTTCGGGCTTTTTTACTTCTTTAAATGGCTTCAAGACGGGAAAGAGATGGTGGGTTTCATTCTCGCCAAAACCAAATGGGAGAAGTTCCGTTTTCTGAAGCGCCTCTTCAACGGCCTGAATAAGATGATCCTCTTTGACTCCGGGGATTTGGGGTTTTTCCTCGGAGAAAAAGCTCCGGATGATTCGCTCGATATTGGAAGGCGTGGCCTTCGAATTTTTAAGAAGGCTTTCAAGATCGAAGATCGTCCTCTTGGGATAGGCGAAAAAATCGCCCGTGATCAGGATCTGGTTGATCACCTGCGTTTTCGTATCGATGGCAATCGAGATCCGGATCAATCCGCCAGGGGCCTTCAGAATGGAGGTCAAGGTCTTTCTTCTCGGCAGGGCCTCCCTTATCTTAAAGATATGGACCGGAGAAGAGAAGTGAGGGAGTTTCTCTTTCAACAGGCATTCTTCTTCGGGAGTTAAAGGTTCGGGAATGAAATGGACTCCAAAGGTTTCTTGAAAACCTTTGATCAGGGAATCTTTAATGCTCGATAACGAAAGGGTTCGACCCAGTTCCCATTTTAAACAGGTAACCCGCTCTTTGACTGAATCGATTTCTTTGTCTTGAAGCTTCTCAGTCGGAATTCTCAGGGCCCTGAGCATCTCATCAACATCGAAATCGACAAGGATTGTTCCCTGAAACAGAATAGCTCCGGAAAACTCGGTTCCACCTGTTCCCGAGATCTTCCGGCCGCCTACTTCCACATCATTTCTCGGACGGAAATGAGCTCTCAGGCCAAGGCGCTGAAGCCCGCCAGCCGAAGCCTCTCCCATCTTTCGGTAAAGGTCTTCGATCCTCGAAGGAATCCTGGGATCTTTTTTGGAAATAAAGATCTCCCAGCCAAGCTCTTTTGTCCCCCAATAGAGAGCCCCCCCTCCGGTCAGCCTACGGTTAATCTCGATGCCTTTATTACGGCAATAATCGAGTCGAGCCTCTTCTTCGACGGATTGGTGATGGCCGACCAGGACCGAAGGGTTTGAGAACTGAAGAAAGCGAAGGGTGTTTGGGATGGCCTCTTTCGATTTTAGTTCGAGGAGCGCCTCATCGAGGGCCATATTTTCGGCCGCTGAGCGAGCACCGGTATCCAAAAGTCGCCAGGTTTCCATAAAAAAATTTATAAACTATTTTTAGTCGGTCTTCAATGGGCCTTAACGCTGTCTAAAACAGCACGGCAGAGAGGGCAATGACCTTCCTGCGAACTCTGTTGCAATTACTAATCAGTCCATAATAGATCCCGATTTAATCGGGGTGAAAATCTCCCCTAACCCCTGGTTTCCAAAGAGGGGTATTGTTCCTCCCTTTGGAAAAGGGAGGTGAGGAGGGATTTTATAAAACAATGTCGTTATTATTATGGACCGATTAATAACTAATGGATTGTTTCTACTCCAGAAGGTGAATCCCTTCCATCTTCACTTTTTCTTCTTTCAGAAGGGAACGAATGGCTTCCATTTCTTCCCATGGGATGCGGAGGCAGACCCCGCAATCCGAGCTGAGGTGCCTGGGAACAGGGATGAGCCTTACGGAGAGTCCTTTCTCCTTGCTCTTTTTTTCTGCCCGAAGGGCAAAGTAGATGGAGGGAAAGAGAATGACACCGTAAACCATCGTCAGTCCTTTTGATGCAATAGGTGACGAACCGCCTCAATAGACTGTTTAACCTCCCCATCGCTGGTAAAGGTGCTGAAGCTGAATCGAACGGTTCCCTTCGGAAAAGTTCCGATGGTCTTATGAGCGGAGGGTGCGCAGTGGAGTCCGGGCCTGGAGAGGATCCCGAACTCTTCTTCCAGCAGAGATGCAACCTCCGATGGAGAGAGGTTTTGAATATTAAAAGAGAGGGTTGCGATGCGGTCTTTCGTCTCTTCTGGGCCGTAAAGAGTGATGTGAGGAATATCTTTAAAACCTTCGATCAACTTTTCGATCAATTGGCTTTCGTGTCGGCGAATAGATTCCACTCCTTGTTTCAGAACAAACCTGACACCGGCCAGGAGTCCAGCGATGCCGACCGCATTGGGCGTTCCGCTCTCAAACCGGTCGGGAAGGAAATCGGGCTGTTCCTCAAATTCGGAGCGGCTTCCAGTCCCTCCGTGCTTCAAAGGGGTCAGGTCTTGAATATTGACATTTTCTCCGATGACCAATCCTCCTGTTCCCTGGGGTCCATAGAGGCTTTTATGTCCGGTAAAAGCTAAAAGATCGACCCCGTCCTTCTCGACATCGATGGGGTAAGCGCCAGCTGTCTGGGCAGCATCGACTAAAAAGAGAAGGTGGCGCTCTCTCGCTATTCTCCCCACTTCTCTGATGGGAAGAAGTGTTCCTGTGACATTCGATGCGTGATTGAGGATAATCATCTTGGTAGCAGGTTGAACTTGTTTTTCCAACTCTTCCGGGTTCAACGTCCCATCTTTAAAACAGGGAACAACCGATAACGCGATTCCTTTTTTCTCCAGATGCCTAAGAGGTCTCATCACTGAATTATGTTCCATACTGCTGGTGACAACATGATCGCCAGGGCGAAGCATACCCTTTAAGGCTAAATTAATAGATTCGGTGGCATTCAGGGTAAAGACGATCCGGGAAGGGTCTTTTACATTGAACAGTGTTGACAGGGCTTCTCTGGCCTCGTAGATGATTCTTGCCGCCTCAATTGAAAGCAGATGTCCGGATCGGCCCGGATTGGCTCCGATCTCATCCATGAACCTGACCATCGCCTCTTTCACCTCGGGAGGCTTTGGCCAGGAGGTGGCCGCATTATCGAAGTAGATCATAGCTTTAAGCCTTTTTAAGGACGAGCCGGATATTTCCGGATTCCTCATTTACATCGAGTTGCCATCCAGACTGTTGAGCCAGACGGGTGATGTTCTCCTTTGCCGTCTCGGTATCGACAAGGACTTCAAAGGCCCCTCTCCCTATTTCCTTCATCTTCTTGTTTGTCATAATGACGGGCTGGGGACAGGATAATCCTCTTGCATCTATCTTTTCGGACATATTTTCCCCCTTATCAAGCTATTTTTTCTTTCATTGTATATCCCACGGCGAGGCAGAAGATTAAACCGATGATCACACTCGCCGGGCCATAGGCTCCAGGGCCCGCAGGCGAGGAGGCCATTGAAAAGTTGTGGGCAAACCCCGCTCCCACAATCATCCCCGTTGCAAAAATGGCAGCATCGCCATCTCCTTCGCCCGAGAGGAAGAGCTGTCTTCCTGGGCAGCCTCCTGCCAATGCGAAGGCCAATCCTGAAAGGACCATTCCGAGAAAATTCCAGAGGTGGTTAGCATGGGCAATGGGTTGATCCGAAAAGCCTGGTTTAAACTGACCCAAAATGAGATTCATGATGAAGGCCGCAATCACGATTCCCAGGATGCCGCTTAGAAGGTGAGTGTTTCGGATCAGGATAACATCCCGTATGGCTCCCATCGTGCATAGTCTTGTTCGCTGTGCCAGAAACCCCACACAAAGGGCAATGATAAGGGAGACGACCAAGGGAGCATGTTGTGACCCCGGGCCTTTCTGGCTGAAGAAGACCGGGCCTGTGGGCATTCCTTCCGGCGTTCTTCCGAACTGGGGCGCAAAAAGCAGGAGGAGAAGGAGAACGACCATGACGATAGGGAAGACGAGCCCTGAAAATCCGCTGGCCTTCGTGGACCGACCCAGTGTATAACCCGACTTGAGGAAGAGAATCCCGATCCAGATTCCAAAAGCAAGACCGGCCAGTCCGACGATGGCATTCCAATCTCCTCCGGACAGGCGGAGCAAGGCCCTCCAGGGACACCCGAGGAAGACCAATGCACCGATCATGGCGAAAAATCCTAAAAAGAAACGGATGATAGGGGATGAACCACCTCTCGGTTTAAATTCTTTGAAGAGAGCGGCTGCGATCAACGCCCCGAGGACAAAGCCGATGATCTCAGGCCGGATATACTGAACCAATGCGGCCCGGTGAAGACCAAGCGCCCCTGCAATATCCCTCTCCATGCAGGCGACACAGATGCCCATGTTTTTGGGATTTCCCCAATGCTGGAGAAGGGGTGCGAAGATTCCCACAAATAGACCCGCTGAGATGATCCCCCATCGGGAGCCGAAGAATCGGACTGTTTTGCGCATCCTTGCTCTCCTTTTTTGAGATTTCTGAAAAAGCCCAGAAATCTCTGATTACAACGATTATGAAACGATTACACCGATTAGAAATTCATTGAAAACAAAGAAAAATCTATGTAATCATTTTTTTAGAATCTCTGTAATCAAGAGAGCAAAAGGTAGTTTTTCAGAGCTCTCTTGGTGAAATGTGGACCGGACAAATTTTCATTCGAATTTTTCGATAAGTCAAATCGATTATTTCGATAGAGAAGTCCATTCGTATTGAAATAATCAATAAAGAAAAAGGTGTGGTTTGAAAAAAAAGCTTAGTTCATTTAAAATGGATCTAAAATTTCAAAAAGCAGAGCTCATGGAGGAGAAAATGGATGCAAAATCGGTTTCGGAGAAAGCAAAAGGTTATTTTGGTCAGGGGTATAACTGAGCGGAGTCAGTCTCCTTGAGTTTCAAGGAGTTTTTGGGCTATGAGGATTCCTTCATTCCCAGATTAGCTACCGGGTTTGGCGGAGGCGTCGGTCGGAAAGGATCGCTCTGCGGAGCCTTCACTGCGGCGGTCATGGCCATTGGAATGAAGATGGGTAGAACCGATCCCAAAGACAGGGACACTCTCCTAAAGGTTTATGAGAAATGCCAGCAGTTCTGGGAACAATTCGAAAAGGAGTTCGGAAGCAGAAACTGTTATGACCTGATCGGTCTTCATCTCGATGATCCCGAGGAAAACAAGAAGTGGCTGACTTCAGGAGGCCGGGAAAAGTGTACGGCCATCGTAGAAAAGACCGCCGGGATGCTCTGCGATGTTTTGGAGGGATGAAATAAACCTGGGGTAAAATCATTTGGAGCTTTTTAAAATTTATCATCTCTATAAAAAAATCAGCCAGTATCCGAACCTGCTCGGACTGATCCGCAGCACCTTCATGGAAATCCTGGAGAAGAAAGGGATCATCAGCCGGGCCAAGCTTTCTGAACAGGCCTTGGAAGAGTTAAAGCATGACGGGCTTCCAGATACCGAAGCCAACCGGCAGGAATATCTGGAGGCGCTGATTGACCACTATTTTGCCACTCATCTTACCCCTGCCGAAATTGAAAACTATATCAATCTTGCCCGGAAGAGGGATAAGGCACAGACACTGAGCAAACTGGTCAATCAAGATCAGGCAAGCTCCCTGGAGATTTTTAACGCCCTCGAGGAGTTCTGTGAGATCCCAAAAGGAGAAGTCTATATCTCCAGAGAAGAAGCCGAAGGAATCCGTGTTGCCTTGATCACTCGATTCATATCAAGCCAGCTTCCCTTCATCAGCCTTTCTAAAAATTACATTACCATTCGGGACTTTCAAGACCTCCTTGAACACACACGATGGAGCCGGAAGCGACCCGGCAAACTCGGCGGGAAGGCCGCCGGGATGATTCTCGCACATAAGATCCTCCTTCCCATTCTTGAAAAGAGGAGTCCGGAGCTTGAAGAATACGTGCGGGTTCCAGAGACATGGTATTTGAATTCGGGCGTTTTTTCGGAGTTTCTGGACCGCAACAACCTCTACCTCTTTCATACCTTTAAGTATAAGGATCGGGAAGCCATTGAGAAAGAATATTCACGGATCGAGGAAAGATTCAGGTTTGCCAGCTTTGCTCCGGAGGTGGTTGAAGATTTTAGAAAGATCCTTGAAGAGGTCGGCGAGCACCCGATCATCATCCGCTCTTCGAGCATGCTCGAGGATAACTTCGGTTTGGCCTTCTCAGGCAAATATGTCTCCATCTTTCTGACGAACCAGGGAGATATCGAGACCCGTCTGAACCATTTCATTATAGGCCTAAAACAGGTCTTTGCCAGCACGTTCGGACCCGATCCCATCCTCTACCGTAGGGATCACGCACTTCTGGACTACGATGAAAGAATGGCTATGATGGTTCAGAAAGTGGTGGGCAGGCAATTCGGAGACTACTTTCTTCCTTTTGCAGGTGGGGTGATGTTTTCACAGAATGTCCATACCTGGAACCCGAAGATCAGGAAAGAGGAGGGGCTGGCGAGGCTGGTCTTTGGTTTGGGGACCCGGGCGGTTGACCGGGTGGGTTCGGATTACCCCAGGATGATTCCATTGAGCCATCCCCAGCTCCGGCCCGAGGTGACAGGGGGTCAGATCAAGAAGTATTCCCAGAGACAGGTGGATGTCCTCAATCTCAAGAAGGAAATATTGGAAACCGTTGATTTCAGAACCCTGGTTTCTCAGATTGACCATCCTGATCTTTTTTATGCTGTCTCGATTCAAAAAGACGATCATCTATCTCCGCCTTTTTTCAAAACCCAGAACCTCAAAGAGGAAGAGCTCTGTCTCACCTTTGATAATTTTTTAACCAAGAGCAACTTTGTCCCTCTGGTTAAAAAGATTCTATCTAAGATTGAGGCCACCTATGGAAGACCTGTGGATATTGAGTTCGCCTGGGATGCTAATAAATTCTATCTGCTTCAGTGTCGCTCTCTTTCCATCCGAAAAGAAAAGGAAAATGTAGATTTGCCAGAAGAGGTCAGCCGGGATAAGATTCTATTTACAACCCGAACAGCCCTCTCCAATAGCAATGTTCATAACCTGGATTATATCGTTTATGTGGACCCAAAGGCTTATGACCTGTTACCCACCTATGAACGGAAGATGGAGATTGCCTCGGTTGTGAATCTGTTGAATAAGAACCTTGCCGATAAACGGTATGCCCTGATGGGTCCTGGGCGGTGGGGAAGCAACGATATCAACCTGGGAGTCAGGGTCACCTATTCCAATATTAATAAAACCAAGTTATTGGTGGAAATTGCTTTTGCCAGGAATGGTTCAACGCCGGAGGTCTCCTACGGAACCCATTTTTTTCAGGATTTGGTCGAGGCGGATATCGTCATCGTTCCACTCTACCCGGATGATCCAGGCTCTATTTATAACGAGGAATTCCTCTTAAGATCTCCGAATCTGCTGAGGGAGATCGTGCCGGAAGCCAAGGAAAGCGAAGAGATTGTTCGGGTCATCCATATTCCTTCTGTATGTGATGGCCATTATTTGCAGGTTTTTCTCAGCACACAGAGGCAGGCAGGCATCGGTCTGTTTGGACCCCTCCAGGAGTCCAAATAATCATGTCAATTAATTTTTATATGAGAGGAGGCGCAACGGATGGATCGGATTTTCAGCGGAATTCAGCCCTCGGGCGAGATTCATATCGGGAATTATGTGGGAGCGATTCGCAACTGGGTTCAATTGACAGAGCGTTATGACTGCATCTATTGCGTGGTGGACTATCATGCCATCACCATTGAATATGAGGTGGAGTTGATGCAGAAGAGGATTCTGGAAACCGCCACCATCCTTGTCGCCTGTGGGTTGACTCCGGATAAATGCATCGTCTTTGTTCAGTCGCATGTGCCCGAGCATACCGAATTAGCCTGGGTCTTTAACAGCGTCACCCCGATCGGGGAGCTGGAGAGGATGACCCAGTTCAAAGAGAAATCGAAACAGCACCGGCAGAATATCAATATGGGACTCCTGGGTTATCCCGTGCTTCAGGCGGCTGACATCCTTATCTATAAAGCGGGATATGTCCCGGTGGGAGAGGACCAGACTCAGCATGTCGAACTCTCAAGAGAGGTTGCCCGAAAATTCAATGGACGTTTCGGAGAGACCTTTCCCGAACCCAAGGTTCTCCTATCCACCGCTCCCCGTATTGCGGGGACCGATGGACAGGCCAAGATGTCCAAGTCGATGAATAATGCCATAGGATTACTTGAGGCTCCGGAAGTTATCCGGGAGAAATTAAGGAGTGCAGCCACCTGTCCGCATCGGGAGCGGAGGAGCGATCCCGGACATCCGGAGCATTGCAATATCTTTACCATGCATCAGGCCTTTTCGAAACCGGATCAAATTTCAAGTGTCGAGCAGGGCTGCAGGACAGCAGGGATCGGATGCATCGAGTGTAAAGAGATTCTCTATAAAAATATGGTTGAGGAGTTGGGGCCGATTCAGGCTCGTGTTAAAGAGATGAACGCCAGACCGGAATATATTATCGATGTCCTAAAATCAGGAGTCGCTCGCTGTAAAGTCATTGCCACGGAAGTGATGGATGAGGTGAGAAGAAAAATCGGCGTTCAATCGGATTGGCTGTAAGGATTTGTAACTCTTTTTACCCCGTTAGAAAGCCCCGCAGCTCTGCTGCGGGGATGGTGACTGTTTCCTTTTCAGCGAACACGGGGTTTAATGCCCCGTGTGAGCTTTCCCGTTAGAAAGTTGAAAGCTTTCTAACGGGGTTTACTTCGCCACATCGCACCACTCTCTCGCATTTTGGAACATTCGAATCCACGGGGATGCCTTGAGACGACCGTTCAAGTCCTCAGGCATCCAAGGCCATTGCCATTTGAGGAAGGCTCGCTCAGGATGGGGCATGACTGCCAGATGCCTTCCGTCGGGCGAACAGAGCCCTGTGATCCCGAAAGGCGACCCATTCGGATTAAAAGGATAGCTCTGTGAAATCTTTCCATCCTGTTGGCCCTCATCGTCCACAAAAACAAGCGGGACAAGTTTTTTATTGATGACGTCGTCCATCAGCGCGGGGTCGGGAAAGACAAGTCTGCCTTCGCCATGAGCCACCCAGATTCCGAGTATGGAATCGATCATGCCTTTGAACATAATCGCCGGACTTTCTAAAATCTTAACCGTCGCCCATCGGGATTCAAAACGCCCGGACACATTTTGAACGAACCGGGGCTGTTGATGATCAGGAATTCCCAACCAGGGCACCCATCCGAGAAGCGCGAAGAGCTGGCACCCATTACATACTCCCAAGGAGAATGTATCGGGACGATGATAAAAATCGTCAAACATTTTCCTCAGCCTTCCACTAAACCGGATGGCTGCCGCCCACCCCTTGGCGCTTTCCGGGACATCGGCGTAAGAGAACCCTCCGACAGAGACGAGCCCCCTGAAACGCTCCAGCGTGATGCGTCCGCTGATCAGATCGGTCATCGTGATATCCCACGGTCTGAAACCTGCCTGATAGAAGGCGGAGGTCATCTCCCGGTCGCCATTGCTTCCTTCTTCCCGGAGAATGGCCACCTCCGGCTTGTCTTTTGCTTCGAGAAGATGCGCCGGCGTCGGTTCGGGGTTAAAAGGAATGACATAGGTTGGCCCCTTGCGGTCGAAGATATTTTTCTTCTCCTCATCGGCACAATGGGGATTCATCTGAAGACGCTCGATCTGATAGGATGTCTCCTCCCATCCTTGGCGAAGAACACGCAAATCCGATTCGAGAACCTTCTGCGAATTAAAGGCGACAGAGATTTTTTTCTCCTTTGTCGTTTCGCCGATCAGGGTCGAGCGGAGATGAAAAGAATCAAGAATCTCCAGAACCTTTTGAACATCATCCACCTGACACTCGATGACAGCTCCCAGCTCTTCGGTAAAAAGCCTTTCCAGGGGGTTCGATGGACCGTCCATTCGGATGTTCAAACCGCAGTTTCCGGCAAATGCCATTTCGAGAAACGTCGTGATGATGCCCCCATCGCTGATGTCGTGTCCTGCGAGAATTAAATTTTCTGACATTAATTTCTGAATGGCATGGAAGGCGGATTTAAGCAGTTCAGGATCATCCACATCAGGAGATTCGTTTCCGATCTGCCCGAAAACCTGCGCGAAAATCGAACCCCCGAGCCGGGTCTTCTCTCTGGAGATGTCAATGAAGATGAGCTGACTGTGGCCCGGCTTCTTGATATCCGGAGTAACCACCTTCGTGATATCGGGCATGGTCGCATAAGCAGAAATCACAAGCTCACGGGGAGACTTCACGATCTCCTCTCCGACTCGAGTCGCCATGGAAAGGCTATCCTTTCCGCCATCGACCGCAATTCCTAACCGGATCATCAGATCCCGCATGCCGCAAACCGCATCGTAGAGGGCCGCGCCTTCCCCTGGAAGTTTAGGCGCCCACATCCAGTTGGCTGAACACTTGATATCTTCCAGGCGGCTGATTTGCGCCCACACGATGTTGGTCAACGCCTCTCCGACGGCCATCCTGGCTCCAGCCTCTGGATTGACCAGCGTTTTAATCGGTTGCTCGCCTATCGAAGTAGCTGCTCCTGTTAATCCGAAGTGGCTCTGGGCGATCACGGCCACATCGCCAACCGTCAATTGAAGCGGGCCGCAACATTGTTGCCGCGCAATCAATCCGGTGACGCTCCGGTCCACCTTATTGGTAAGAAATCGCTTTGACCCGACCGCAAGGTTGCGAAGGACACGGGACAATGCCTCCTCCACAGACAGATCCTTCGGCCATTCAAGGGGTATGAGTGAAGGCTCTATCCTCTCATCCCTGAACGTTTTCTGAGGCATATTGCCAAGAACCTTTGCGAGGTTGAGATTGACAGGCGTTGAATCATCTTTCTCATCATGCACAATGAAGCGGCCCTCTCCGGTCACTTCTCCGAGGATTTCGCAATTGACCTTTTCCCTATCGCAGATCGATTGAAATTCTTCGATTCTTTCCTGGGCGATCAGGAAACCGCATCGCTCCTGATATTCCGCAACCCAGATTTTGAGAACGGATAAGGTTGGATCGCCAAGTTTGATGCGCCTTAATTCGATTTTGCCTCCGGCTTTTTCGACCAGCTCCTTAAGGACATTGGCAGGTCCGCCCGCTCCCTGATCGTGGATGCTGAGGATAGGGTTGTTTTCTCCCATCTCAATGCAGGCCCGGATGACGCGGTTCATCTTCTGTTCCATCTCCGCATCGCCGCGCTGGACAGCATTGAAATCGAGCTCTTCAACATTTTCGCCCTGAAGCTTGCTGGAGGCCGACCCTCCGCTCACACCGATTCCATATGCTGGGCCGCCGACCTGAACGATCAGCATTCCTCTTTGAGCTTCGTCCTTTTCAACATGCCTGGCATCGATCTGTCCGATTCCGCCCGTAAACATAATCGGCTTAATCCACGCCCAGCGTTCGCCGTTTTGAAGCCTCTGGTCAAAGGAACGGGTAAAGCCGAGAATCAACGGCTCGCCGAATTTGTTGCCGTAATCGCTTGCCCCATCGCTTGCCCTGATTTCGATGGTAAGAGGGGACGCGAGATTCGATAAATAGACGACTTGTTTGTCTTCCCAGGGCAGGTCATAGCCAGGAATCAGCAGGTTTGCCACGCAGTAGGCGGCTGTTCCGGCCACGACCAGACCTCCTCTTCCCGTGGCCTGAACGTCACGGATCCGTCCACCCGTTCCTGTTTCAGCGCCCGGAAAAGGGGCCACTCCGGTAGGGAAATTATGCGTCTCTGCCGTAAAAATGATGTGATATTGAAGGTTCTTCCTTGTGAAAGGAGAGGGTCTTCCGGGTTGTTCGGGGAGGATGGTCCAGCAGTCATATCCTCTGATCCCGCTCGAATTGTCTTTGAAGGCGATGAGACTGTTGGATGGGTTTGCCTTTAAAGTCGACTTGACGATATCCAAAAGCGTCTCCGGCATGACCACCCCATTGATGATCTGTTTTCCTTTGAAATAGCCGTGTCGGGAGTGCTCGCTGTTGGCGTTATCGAGATCTCTGATTTCGACGACCGTAGGATTTCTTCTCTCTTCCTTCACAAAGTAGTCGTAGTAGAGATTTCTGTCCCATTCATCCATTGCAAGCCCCGGTATTTCGAGAAGGGCATCCGGGCCTTTTTCCATCAGAGGAATCTCAAAAACAGGCTCCGGCAGAATTCCAGTTTCAAACGTTTGCAGGGGACGATCATATAAACATTCTGTCATTCGATCGTGATGTTCTTGAATAAAGCGAATCTTATCTGTTCCCGGAGAAGGACGATATCGCCTGGACCGCTCGATGCGGATGACCTTTTCGAGCCCGCAGGTCTGACAGATCGAGGTGATATTCGTTGAATAGGCGGTCGCAAAGTTCATGCGCGGACCGAGTTCAACGACTTCGGGGCTGTCTTGATAGGTCGATTTCGTTGAAATACTTTCAGCGATAAACCCGTCGGCCAAAATCTGCCTTAAAACCGACAATTCATGGGGGTTCAACGGCGCGGAAGTCTCCACATTGAAGCAGTATTCGAATGTCTCATCTCTGCGCAAGAAAAAATGGTACATGGCTCTCCTTCTACCTCCACCCTCCCCCTCAAGAGGCTGTGTCGTAATAGGGGAAATTGAAAAAATGTCATGCCGAACTAGTTTCGGCATCTAATCATTCCAACAACTTACGAGACCCTGAAACAAGTTCAGGGTGACAAATTAGTAATTACGACACAGTCTCCAAGAGGGGAGGGTTAGGGGGGTGATGTCATTTAATTGTAACACTTTAGTGCTTTGAAAAAACCGATCTAATCCCCCTTCATCCCCCTTTGTCAAAAGGGGGAAACCTTTCTCCTCCCTTTGGAAAAGGGAGGTTGGGAGGGATTTTACAAGACGATTTCAAACAACTAAATTGTTACATTTAATTTAATGTGCTTCTTGTGTTAGTAAAAAAGCCTTTTAGGCATATCATTTTTGTAAAAGACCTGTCCATTGCTGAGGTAGATAAACCGATGGACGACCAAGTTTAACATATGGCTCTGCCAGGCCCGTTCTTTTTCATTGACCCTTTTAGCCAGCGTCTCAGCATCATCGTCGGGCCTGATCAGCACGGGCATCTGGAAGAAGATAGGGCCGTGGTCATAGGCGGTTTCGTCCACAAAATGCATGGTCACAGCGCTCTGGGTTATTTCGCCTCGGCGGTAAGCGGCCATGACCGCTTCGTGCACGTAATGGCCGTACAATCCTGGTCCGCCGAACTGAGGCAGGGGGCCCGGATGAATATTAACTGTTTTAGCAGGATCGAGTCCTCTTACAAACTTTAACCACCCGGAGCACATGACAAAGTCAGCCCGATATTTTTCAACGAATGTTCGGTAACCTGTGGCATCGAAGGGGCCGGGCCAATACTCAAAAGGAATGCAAAGTGCGTCTGCCCTTTTACGAACCCCTCCGTCTGGATGGTTAGAAATGACGCCGACGATTTCGGCATCGAGGACCGGTGGATTCGTTCGGGAAAATTCGACCAATTCCTGGAAACCGGAGCCTCCACCCTTCTCATCGCCACTCGCAAAAACTAAAACCTTGACCTTCCCGGCATTTAACTCCATCCTGATTTCCTCCGATGGTTGATCAGCGACTCCTATATGCAGATTAAATCATTTGTAGAAAAAGTCAACCCTTTCGGTGAGTCATATAGCCGTCAGCCGGCTAGTCGGTTAGTCAATTGACGATAAGACTATAGGCTATGAGACTATATGACTATTATAAGGAGTATGGCTTGCCTAAGAGGCATTGGCCTGTTCAAGCATGTTTTTTAAAGAGATTTCGGGGTGGTGATAACGCTGGTATTTGACGGTTTTTTTGCCATACTGGATGGCTTCCTGTGGGCACCACTGGATACAGGCCAGACATTGTTCGCATCGGTGAAGCCATGAAGGTCTTTCATTTTTCATTTCGATATTTCCAGCAGGACAAACTTTAAAGCAAATTTCACAGCCATTGCATTTATCGTCGACCCAGAATTTCCTGTCCATTTTTGGAACATGCCGAAAGGACATCTTATAAAACCAGGAGAATGGGATATTCTGCCATAGAGGTCCTCTGTCCACCTTTTTTCGCTCACCCGTCAGGACAGCCTGGGCAATCGTTTTCACCTTTTCCTGTGCATTTTTAAAGAGGCGCTGTTGAGTCTCAACCGGTCCAGGCCCTCCCCAGGGGATGTAGTTGGAAGGCAGGACAATGGAATAACCTGAAGAGAGCAATAATTTTCTGGTTGACATTAATTTTTTTAACTGCAGGAGCGTGGCCGCCGGTTGCCCCGCATTGACGGCGACGGCGAAGAAGTAAGTCCCGGGCTTTACCTTGAGATGGTTGACAAACCGAATGACACGAGAAGGCAACCCCCAGATGTGGACAGGAAAGATGATTCCCACTCGATTGGCCTCCACTTCGAAATCAGCTAAATTCGGCATAAATTCAATAGAGATCTCTTTTAATTCCAGCGCTAACTGTTGTGCGATCCATAATGAATTGCCCGTTCCGGAATAAACGTACAACTGTGTTTTCATTGATAAGGCCCCATTTCGAACGTATTTTAGAAAAATTTTATAGCAGATATGAACCTAAAAAACCAAGATTAATTTGAGCTTATCGGATATTCGGAGACCGATCTGGATGAGGAAAGAATAGAATTATCCTGAATCCACCCAATCATTAGGCTTGCCCCCGAATCCCCTTATTATCGTCTGTTTATATTACCCAATTACCGATGCCTGACAGTAAATGTCCTATAATTATTCAAGTTGATATTTCGATGGCCAACGGGTAAAATAAGCACAAACTGTTACCATAGACCGGTATATCGTCGTCGAGGACGAGTTGAAGGAGACCTTTATGGCCATGCATCTGAGCGATAAACGGCAGATGCTTTTCAAAAAGGTGGGAGCGCTGATCGACAGGATGCCTGAACCCCATTTCTACGAAGCGGCGGCGACTCGGCGCAAATAGTTCGTGAGTTACGATGACGACATACCAGCAACGGAAGGAGGACAAACGGATGAAACGATTTATCAAGAACAACGTCTCCTGGATCGGCAAGACCGACTGGGAGCTCCGGAAATTTCACGGCGACGAATATTCAACCCACCGTGGATCCACCTACAATTCCTACCTGATCGAGGAGGAAAAGGTGGCCGTGATCGACACGGTCTGGGCGCCCTCTGCGAAAGAGTATGTCGCTTATCTTGAAAAGCAAATCGACCTGAAGAAGATTGGCTACGTGATCGCCAACCACGCGGAGATCGATCACAGCGGGGCGCTTCCCGAGCTGATGGCCCGCATCCCCGAAAAACCGATCTACTGCACGGCCAATGGCGTCAAATCGCTCAAGGGCCATTACCACAAGGACTGGAATTTTCATCCCGTCAAGACGGGTGACCGCCTGAGCCTGGGAAGCAAGGAACTCATCTTTATCGAGGCGCCCATGCTCCACTGGCCGGACAGCATGTTCTGCTACCTCACGGGAGACAATATCCTCTTTAGCAACGACGCCTTCGGGCAGCATTATGCGACGGAGTACCTGTTCAACGACTTGGTGGATCAGGCGGAGCTGATGGCGGAATGCATCAAGTATTACGCCAACATCCTGACCCCCTTCAGCGAGTTGGTCACGAAGAAGATCCAGGAAGTTCTTTCCTTCAACCTCCCCGTGGACGTCATCTGCACGAGCCACGGGGTGATCTGGCGGGACAATCCGGTCCAGATCGTCCAGCAGTACCTCAAATGGGCGGACAGCTACCAGGAAGACCAGATCACGATCATCTACGATACGATGTGGAACGGCACGCGCATCATGGCGGAAAACATCGCACAGGGGATCAAGCAGGCCGATCGCAAAGTCAACCTGAAGCTCTACAACCTGGCCAAATCGGACCGGAACGACGTGATGACGGAGGTCTTCCGCTCCCGGGCCATCCTGATAGGATCCCCGACGATCAACAGCGGCGTTCTGACTTCGATCGCAGGGTTTCTGGAAGAGATGAAGGGGCTGAAGTTCAGGAACAAGAAGGCGGCGGCCTTCGGCTGCTACGGCTGGAGCGGCGAATCCGTCAAGATGATCCAGGGGCAGCTTGAAGCGGCAGGCTTCCAGGTGATGGACGATGGTCTCCGGTGCCTCTGGAATCCCGATCCGAAGAGCATCGAATCCTGCGTCGAATACGGGGGGAAGTTGGCCGGCCTCTTGAAATAAATCGGGCTTCCCGCGGGTGAATGCCTGACCCAGGGTGTGTCGTTCCGGAAACACTGCGCGGATACGCGACGCTCCGGGGGCCTTCGCGATCTAACGTCGTGGCATGGGGAGGGTGAGATGAGGTTCCTGTCTTTGAATCGCCGAATGTTGGCGCTATTGGCGGTACTCGTACCGCTGCTGGCCCTGTTGATTTATGTGGCGCTGCGTGCCGGACCGCTGGCGCCGATTCCCGTGACCGTGACCACGGTCGAAAGCCGTTCCATCGCACCGGCCCTGTTTGGCATCGGCACGGTCGAGGCTCGCTACACCTACCGGATCGGACCAACGGTTGCCGGTCGGATCAAGCGGGTAGAGGTGCATGTGGGTGACAGGGTCCAGGCGGGGCAGTTGCTGGGTGAAATGGACCCTGTGGACCTCGACGACCGCATCGCCGCGCAGGAGGCCGCGCTTAAGCGCGCCGAGTCTGTTGTGCTGGCCGCCGAAGCCCAGGTCCGGGAATCGTTGGCGCGTAAGACCTATGCCGAGAAGCAGTCAAGCCGCTATGAACAATTGCTGCAGACGCGATCCGTGAGCGAGGAGATGGTTGAGGGCAAGCGTCAGGAGCGCCAGTTGACCGAAGCGGGTTTCGCCGCCGCCCGCGCTAATCTCGATGCCGCACGTCAAGAGTTGGCGCGCATCCGCTCCGACCGCGAGGGTCTAATCCAACAGCGCGCCAACCTGCGCTTGATCGCGCCGGTCCGTGGCTTGGTGGCTGCGCGCAACGCCGATCCCGGCACCACCGTGGTCGCCGGGCAGTCAGTGGTGGAGGTAATCGACCCCGCCAGTCTGTGGATCAATGTGCGCTTTGATCAACTGCGCGTATCGGGTCTGTTCGCCGGACTGCCGGTTCATATCGTGCTGCGCTCGCAAGACGGGCATAGATTTGCAGGGCGTGTGTTGCGCGTGGAGCCGATGGCCGATGTGGTGACCGAGGAAACCCTGGCCAAGGTGACGTTCGATGCATTGCCGAAAAGGTTGCCTCCCGTCGGTGAATTGGCCGAGGTCACTGTCGTGCTGTCCGCGTTGCCGGCCGCACCGGTGGTGCCGAACGCCAGTGTGCAGCGGGTCGATGGCCGTCTTGGCGTCTGGCTGATCGAAGACGACAAACTGCGCTTCGCGCCGGTCAAGGTGGGCGCGACCGACCTCGACGGACGGGTGCAGATTCTCGACGGGCTCAAAGTGGGCGAGCGTGTGGTGGTCTACAGCCAGCGCGCGCTCGGTCCCCGCAGCCGCGTCAAGGTCGTTGAGAGCCTAACAGGGGCATCGTCATGATCAGTCTCGCGGGGCGTGACATCCTGCACTCCTGGGGCAAGTTTGTCTTTACCGGTGTGGGACTGGGGCTGTTGATCGGCGTGACGCTGACGATGGCCGGCGTATACCGCGGAATGGTGGACGACGCCAAAGTGCTGCTCGATAACAGCGGCGCCGACCTGTGGGTTGTGCAGCAGGACACCCTTGGTCCCTATGCCGAGCCGTCCAGCCTGTACGACGACATCTATCGTGGCATTCTCGGAATGCCTGGCGTGGACCGGGCGGCCAACGTCACGTATCTGACCATGCAGGTGCGACAGGGCGAGCGCGACGTGCGTGCCATGGTGGTCGGCGTCGTGCCGGGCGGCCCCGGCGAACCCGGGCAGCCCGGCTATCTCATCGCCGGTCGGCAAATCACGCGCGGCCACTATGAAGCCGTGGTTGATATCGCCACAGGGTTCAAACTCGGCGAGCGTATCCAGATTCGCCGCAACCATTACGCGGTGGTCGGGCTGACCCGGCGCATGGTCTCCTCCGGCGGCGACCCGATGGTGTTCATCCCGCTCAAGGACGCCCAGGAGGCGCAGTTCCTCAAAGACAACGACGCCATTGCCAGGCAGCGCCGCCGAACCGCCGGGAACCCGGCCTTCAATCGTCCTGGGACGCCCGGTCTGCTGGATGCGGTGATTGCTTCACAAAGCATCAACCCTTATGTCAATGCGGTGCTGGTGCAGGTCAAGCCCGGCTTCATCCCGGAGGAGGTGGCCGAACCGATTCGGCGCTGGAAGCGCTTACAGGTTTATACCCGTGTGCAGATGGAAGAGATCCTGATCGGCAAGCTGATCGCCACTGCGGCCAAACAGATCGGCATGTTCCTGGTGATTCTCGCCATCGTCAGCGCCGCCATCGTTGCCTTCATCATCTATACCCTGACCCTCGGCAAGATCCGCGAGATCGCGGTGCTCAAACTGATCGGCACCAGGAACAGCACCATCGCCGGGATGATCCTGAAGCAGGCGCTGGGCTTGGGCATGATCGGCTTCGTGGTGGGCAAGATCGCCGCCACCTTCTGGGCGCCGATTTTTCCCAAGTATGTCCTGCTTGAACCTGGCGATGCCCTGCTCGGCTTCGCCGGAGTGCTGGTGATCTGTGCTCTGGCGAGTGTGCTGGCCATCCGCGCCGCGCTCAAGGTCGACCCGGCGGAGGCGATCGGTGGCTGACATGCTTGGGAAAGGCATCCGCATTGAGGGATTGCGCAAACGCTACGGAAAGGGCGACACGGCCGTCGATGCGCTCAAGGGGGTGGATATGCAGGTTGCCCCCGGCGAGGCCGTCGGACTGATCGGTCCCTCGGGCTCCGGTAAGAGCACCCTGCTCAAATGCCTTGGCGCCGTGATCGAGCCTACGGCCGGACGTATGACGCTGGGGGAAGAGGTGATTTACGACAACGCCTGGAAGATGCCCGATCTGCGCGCCCTGCGCCGCGACAAGATCGGGTTCGTGTTCCAGGCGCCGTACCTGATCCCATTCCTCGATGTCACCGACAACGTGGCGTTGCTGCCCATGCTGGCTGGCCGCTCCAATGCAGAATCCCGGAATCGCGCAATGGGACTGCTTGAAGCGCTTGACGTTGCGCATCGCGCCAAAGCCATGCCGTCCCAACTCTCCGGCGGCGAACAACAGCGCGTCTCCATCGCCCGGGCGCTGGTCAACCGACCGCCCGTTATCCTCGCCGATGAACCCACCGCGCCACTGGACAGCGAGAGAGCGTTGGCCGTGATTCGCATCCTCAACCAAATGGCCCTCCAATACGAGACCGCCATCATCGTCGTTACCCACGACGAAAAGATCATCCCGACCTTCAAGCGCATCTACCACATCCGCGACGGCAAAACCCAAGAGGAAGCCGGCGAGGGGCGGGCGTTCGAATGAGAACCATACATTCATTTTGGAAGCAGATTAGGGTCAAGAGAGCAAATTTTATGAAAACCAATCGTACAGTGAACTGGATGGCAATTGCTGCAATCGTGTTCGGTGCTATGACGGCCTTGGCTGGTGGTCGAGCATTGTTTGGCAGTTTGGAATCGCGCGCCGATCTTGGCAACGCGGTCCCCTTTGTGCTCTGGTTCAATTTCCTTGTCGGCTTTGTTTATATCCCCGCCGGGACGGGCCTTCTGCTGTGCAGGCGTTGGGCGGTCTATGTCTCCCTGTTCGTTGCGATTTCTACGATCCTTGTCTTTGCGGCATTTGGAGTTCACATTATTGGCGGTGGGGCATTTGAGATGCGGACCATTGGCGCTCTGACCATTAGATCGTTATTCTGGAGTGCCGTGACGATGGTCTCGATGCGTGCCATGAAAAGCCCCCCGGATTGGGGAACGTAGATTCTGACCGGTGAAACCCGCCCAAGTATCTGCATCGGCCAAAAAGAAGAAGACACAACGTCTTACTCCAGAAGGTTTGGTCGTCCAGAGCTTCGATACCCCTATAAAAAGAATTTGGAACACGATGCCGAAACCGTTGCCAAATCAAATCTGGTCCCAAGGGATCCACTTTTTATCAAGTGACAGAAATGACTCCGCTACAGAACAGGGCTTTTCAACTCCTTGGACTGTAGCCATGTAAATATGAATCCAATTTCTTAGAAACAGTTTATGAATCAAGAAGTTATTCTATTAGCAAGCGAGGAACTTCGGTTTAGAACCTATATTCCCTTTTTCTTCTCTGGGAAGGAGAATGCGTGTTTTCCCTCGCATGAGCTTCAATCCGGGAGTAGAAAAGGGGGGAGGTAGCGGAGGCCCCTTGTCAGGGTATGGAATTCAATCGTTTTGTGAGGATCTCTTTCAGAAGTTTTGGATTGGCCTTTCCCTGGGATGCTTTCATGGCCAGCCCCATCAGGAATCCTGTCACCTTCGCATTTCCTCTCCGGAAGTCCTCAACGTCGGACGGATGTTCAGCGATGATCCGGTCAATCACTGCTTCAAGTTCAGCGGTATCGGAGACCTGGCGGAGGTGACCCTTTTCCACTATCTCTTCAGGTGTTTCCTCGCTTGAAAGGAGCTGGAGAAGCACCTCTTTGGCTGCCTGAGCATTAATGATATCCTTCTCCAGCATGGAGAGAAGCCGTGCAAAACGCTCGGCAGTGAGAAGGGTTTCTCCAATTGTATGGTTGCGATCCCTCAGAGCCGGGACGAGGTGGGTGGTCATCCAGTTAGCGACCTTTCGAGGAGGCAGACCCTGTTTTACGGCTGCCTCAAAAAACTCTGAGAGATCCCGTTCAAGACTCATGTTTGCCGCTTCATCAGGAGTAAGGCCATGCTCTTTTAAGAAGCGCTCCATTTTTTGACCTGGCATCTCGGGAAGCCTGCCTTCCATTTCTTTCAGCCAGTCCCTGCTGACCACAATTCTGGGGACCGATGGGTCCGGGATACAGGGGCCGGAGAACTTGCCCCTCATGGGCAAGGTAACGCACCTTTCGGGGTCCCAGAGCCGCGTATGGAGGACGATGGTCTCCCCTTTTTCAAGGCAGTTGGTCTGACGGACGATTTCATAGGCGATAGCGTCCCCAACGTTGCGGATGGAATTCATGTTTTTCACTTCGACCTTGGTATTGAGCTCGTCCGTCCCCCAGGGTCGCAATGAGATGTTCGCATCGACCCGGAGCGTTCCCTGTTCCAGACTGCATTCAGCGCTACCCGTATAGCGCAACTGACTCCTCAAGGTCTTTACATACTCCATGGCTTCATAGGGATTGCGCATATCCGCTTCACTCACGATCTCAATGAGGGGTGTGCCCGCACGGTTAAAATCGACAAGACTGATGGGGGTCTTGCCTTCCATTTCGTGAATGAGCTTGGCCACATCCTCTTCCATGTGAATATGGTGGATCCGGATTCTCTTGATTCCGCCATCTTCACCTACGATGTCAACCCAGCCATTTCTGGCGATGGGTTTATGATGCTGAGAGAGCTGAAACCCCTTTGGGAGATCGGGATAGTAGTAGACTTTTTGATCAAAGGCGCTCTCCGGCTGAATCTCACAGTTGAGGGCAAGGCACGCAAGGGTGGCCTTTTCGAGGGCCTCCTGGCTAAGTTGCGGCAATGCGCCTGGCAGCCAGAGGCAGATGGGGCAGGTATTCCGGTTCGGTTCGTCGCCCGGCCGGTTGGGGCAGTCACAGAACAGCTTGGTTGCGGAGTTAAGTTGGGCGTGTATTTCAAGACCTATCACCGCTTCGAACTTCATGCTACTTCCCCCCCTGTGCCGTGGATGAAAGCATCAAGCCTACTGACAAGAGCCGGAGATCATCCAGTCGTGAGCCGATCAGCTGAACCCCGATATCCTTCCCCGAATCGATGGCAAGAGACGGAACATGGAGCGAAGGCTGGCCCGTGACATTGGCAGGCAGTGTCAACAGAAAGGCGTCGTAGATCTGATTGATGGTAGCTGCCCGTTCAGCATCATGCTCGAGCCGCCTTGTGGGAAACACCAATAGATCAACCTGCCCGAGCAAATCAGTGACAACCCGGACAAGCCGACGGCGGTTCCGACAACCATTTTCGAAGGCAGGGTAGTTCTCAAACTGGAAATAGGCTCCCTGAAAGAGAAAGGTTTTAATCAATGATCCGAAAGATTCTCCCCGGGAATTAAGATACATGTCATTCCAGTTTTTCCCAGAAGAAGAACGGTGGCCATAGCGGACGCCATCGTACTTGCCTGCGCTGGAGGATGCCTCTACGGAAGCAACGATATGGTGAACCAAACGGAAGAGATCGAAATCAGGGAGGTTTACCTCCCGTATTGTCAATCCAACCTCTTCGAGCCGTGCCAACCCTTTTCTGAAGGCCTTCCGTTCCCTTTCCGGGAGGATATCGAGACACTCTTTAACCAAGCCTGCCGTGCACCGGGTCTTCAAAGGTTTGCGGGTCGAAGAAAAATCGAGGGATGCTTCGTCGGGCATGGAAGGATCATTCTTATCTTTTCCAGCAATGACAGAGAAGGTGTCAATGATATCTTCCAGTCTTTTTCCGAAAATTCCGAAGCACTCCATTGAAGGAACAAGACCGATCAGGCCGAATCTCGAGACCGTTCCGAAGCTCGGTTTGAAGCCGAACAATCCGGATCCGGCTGCAGCCACACGGGCTTCGCCCATTGTGTCTGTGACCAACGCGATATCGGCCTCTCCAGAGGCAAGAATCCGGGCTGCGGTATCTCCTGTTAGCCCCAAACCGAGCTCGCTCATGCGGGAACTTCCGACCAGCTCGGCGCCGGCATTCCTCATGCGGGCGGCTACCGTTGCATCTTCAAGGGCAATAAATCCTTCGAGGGCCAGAGAACCGGCATCACAAAGCCATCCATGGACCGACATGTTCGGCTGGATGACGGCCTTTCTCCCGGCAAGCAACCCATCATTGGCGCATGATTTCGGAGGCGTGTTTTTGTATGTATAGATTTCTGACTCCATCCCAACCCCTTACTCCAGAATACTGGCTACTTTAAAAAAACCACCTTTTGTGGAAGGCGCGTTTTTGAGAAGATCGCCTTTTTCCGCAAACGGGCTGACGCGAGACTCCGTTCCATTGCGCGTGCGGTTTGCCACGGCGACCAGAGAAAACATCGGCTCATCTTCTAACTCATGACGGTTGATCATGTCCGCGTGGGCCTTAGCGTCGGAAATTGCCGCGGCTATGGCGGGTCGCTCTTCGGCATTGAACTTGATCCGGGATACCCACGAGAGCGAATCAATCAGGTCCTGCTGTTCCTTTGAGCCGGGGAAGGACGGCGCCCCGCCGAGTTCGAGAAGACCGAGTTCGGCGAGTTGCTCCACGGCAACAGGAGAAGGCGCCTGCGTGAGAGGACAAAAAGCGCTCCGGTTTTTGGGAAAGGCGATGACCTCCCTGATCGACGTGGTCCCGAGGATCATGGCGACCACGCGGTCGATGCCCAGAGCAATCCCCCCGTGAGGAGGAGCCCCGTATTCAAGGGCTCTCAGGAAAAATCCGAACTTTTCAGAAACCTCGCTGTCTGAAAGACCGAGGGCTTTGAATATTTTATTCTGGAGGTTTCTGTCATTGATGCGGATGCTACCCCCGCCCAGTTCTTCTCCATTGACCACAAGATCGTAGGCCCGCGAGCGAAGCGATAGAAGGTCCTCCCTGTTTTCAGGAGTGAAATCCGTGCGGTCAGGCATGGTGAAAGGGTGATGGTTTGAAGTCACACCCTGCTCAGTGGCTTCGAAAAGGGGAAAATCCGTCACCCACAACGGACAGAAGGCGTCCGCAGGAATCAGGTCCAGCCGCTCGGCCACATGAAGCCGGAGTTGGCCTAAGGCCGAACAGACCAGAGACCAGGAAGGATCAGCAATCATAAGGATCACGTCTCCTTTGGTTGCCCCAAAACGCCTGAGAATTTCATTTCGTTCATGCTCGCTGAAAAACTGAACGATGTTTGACTCGAGACCGCCATCTGTGACCCTCATCCAGGTCATGCCCTTGGCGCCAAATCCAGGCACGATCTCTTTTGCGTATTCATTCTGGAGGACATTCTTGCTCAGTCTCTCCGACTGGCCCTTGACATTCATCCCCTTGATGCATCCGCCGCGGCTGAGGATCTGCCTGAAAATGCCGTAACTTGTTTCCGTGAAAATATCGGTGGCATCCTTGAAGGTCATACCAAACCGGAGATCAGGTTTGTCCGATCCCGCAGCGTTCATCGCTTCTGTCCATGTCATGCGAGGGAAGGGACGAGGCAGTTTTATCCCTCCAATCTGGAACATCCGGACTAAAAGTTCCTCGAGAAGGGTATAAATGAATGCTTCGTCAATGAACGACGCCTCCAGATCAAGCTGCGTGAATTCCGGCTGTCTATTGGGTCGCAGGTCCTCGTCACGGAAGCATCTGACCACCTGGAAATACCTCTCCATGCCGCCTACCATCAGGAGCTGTTTGAACAGTTGAGGTGACTGCGGGAGGGCGTAGAAATTTCTTGGATAATGCCTGCTCGGCACCAGATAATCTCTTGCGCCCTCGGGTGTGCTCTTCGTCAGCATGGGCGTTTCAATCTCAATGAATCCCTGCCCGTCAAGGTAATCGCGGACGGCCTTGATGATGCGATGCCTTTTAATCAGATGGCCCTGCATCCTGGGTCGGCGAAGATCAAGATAGCGGTACTGCAGCCTTAAATCCTCAGCCACGGTCTCTTCTCGTATCACGGCGGCGCCAGCCAGCATGGACTTCTCGGATATTGGAAAGGGCAACGTGTCGGCACGGCTCAGGATCGTTAGGTCTTTGGCCACCACTTCGATATCTCCCGTTGCAATTCCGGAATTTTCAGTGCCTTCTTCCCGTTTCACCACCCGACCGGAAAGAAGAATACAGAATTCGTTTTTCAGAAGCCTGGCCCTGGCGCAAACGGTTTGCGGAGTTGATTCAGGGGTAAAGACAACCTGAACCATACCGCTTCGATCACGGAGATGAATAAAGACCACTCCTCCATGGTCTCTCAAGGCATCGACCCATCCGGCAAAAGTCACCTCCTTGCCTGTATCGGATGAAGACAGAGAACCACAGGGTGATCGATCACGGTATTCCATTTAGTCTTCCTTTCCAGAATGATTAGAAGGCCACATTATTTTTTTGGTGGTAGGTAAAAGACATAACACCGTCATGGAAAATGGTCAATAGTGCAGGACCTCCCCTTCCGATTCTCAGCGCAGCACCTTCTGTGCTGTTTTTCCCCCCATTTGGCCGGCGGAATCCTCGCTTCGAATCCTCCAGATGAAGAATCAAGAATAAAAAAGGGGACGCTTGAGATCCCCTTTTTTATTCTGGCTCCCCAATGTGGACGAATTTCGCAACTTCATGGCGAGTGGGGAAGAAACTATTATAACCGAGCAGATAAAACACTTCACGTCTCGTTAGTCTCGTTAGTGTGTTTGCCATAGGCATTGTTGTTTGCAAATATATTGACATTTATAAATATGCCTATCTGGGGTTGGAGACCATTCCGTGGTTGACAACGGATTGGGTATTATCGATGTTTTCGAGCAACGTTAAACAGGCACGACGGGCATATGGAAAGTTTGTTGAAGAGGGAAAGGCTGGGGGACATCAAGGTGAATTTGGTAGGGGATCAGAGATTGATTCTCGGTTTTTGGGCGATGAGATTTTTATCGATAAAGTTTTTGGTCAGAGCCATGAGAGATGGAAGCGGAAGGTGACAGTGGGAGAGATTGTCTCCTGTGTTTGTCAGCAGTTTTCGTTGAAGGAGCAGATGTTGTTGGGGCTGGGGAAAGATCGAGGGCTTTCTAAGGTACGCGCGATAGCAGCGTGGTTGGTTTTGGATTCAGGGGTGTTGACGCTTGCGGAGCTGAGCAAATGGGTTAACCGAGATCCATCGACCTTGAGCACTTCAGTGAGGGATCTGGAAAGACAGTCGCAGACAGATACTCAATTGGCTGGACAGATGAGAAAGATCAAGGGAGAGTTGTATAAAATTCCATAATCCAAAGTCCGACACCAATGTTTTTCAACTTGCAATTTATTTTTCCCCTGCCAGATTGAGTATACGCTCGCTGATCTCATCGGAAATCCACAATCCCGTTTCTCCCAGATGTTTCACAAATGATCTGATTTCACCTGTGAGTCCTCGCTTCTTGCCTTCCAGAAGAATTCTCAGGGTTCCCCAAACAGTCAGTCCTGCAGCATGAGCAGTCCGCCTGGCCAATGCATCGTCTATAAGGAGAATGCATCCCGGTTGTTCCAGGGCAAGTGACACGGCTGCGATCTCACCCGGTCCCAGATCCACAGCCAGCCATACGGAAGGCATATGGCTGGGATTTTTGATCGTGATCCAGGCATAACTCTCTAAGGCAGGCACATCGTATCCTCTGTTTTTACCTTCTTGCAACTCATGGACCACCGCTTCCGGTACCCAGACTTCACCGAAAAGATGCGGCAACCATTCCAGGGCACCGATTCTATAAAGATAGAGTAAAGGCGAAGTATTGCTGATGACGTTACCCATGACTCTTTTCCAATTCGTGTAATTCCGAGTCGAAGGGAAAAACTTGGTAACGTCCGAGGGTAAGCAGAAATTCCACTCGGCTCATACCAGCCAGTTCAGCAGCGCGTCCCGATGATAGTCTCCCCATTTCGTAAAGCTTTACTGCGGCCAGGAGCCGCATTTCACGTCCAAAGGATTGCTCATCGGTCTTTTCTGCCAGCAGAACTCCTTCTGGCACGTCTATCACAATCTGTCGGGTACTCATAATAATGCTCCTCTCATGATCTTTCGTCCCAGACAAAATTATCTATCAATATCAGGCCGTTTGTCAATTGTTTAATCGGCCAGATCCTCAGGGGGGGCTACCCACCCAGTAACTATCCTCCGGCATAGCCGGAGGCTTTACGATTGCTGGCCCCTCAAAGGGGCCTGATCGCAATCGGGAAAGAATAAGAAAACTCAAATCCAGTGGATCGTAGCGGTTATTGATTCTCCGCTCCTAAGTACAAATGTGTGACAGAAATACATATTCCCGAAAATGTCAAACT
>Ga0194126_10002370_pt1 | contig 30551 bp, 27 predicted proteins | sample TA2KigC150mmetaG_FD_148641 | JGI IMG/M metagenome (GOLD analysis project Ga0194126, IMG submission 148641) | Freshwater microbial communities from Lake Tanganyika, Tanzania - TA2015035 Kigoma Deep Cast 150m | ecosystem: Environmental > Aquatic > Freshwater > Lake | place: Tanzania: Lake... | reverse complement strand
TCCATAGTGCCTCCTTACGGAAGCAGTATAGACGCGACATCCCAATAGCGCGATGTTAACTACGCACTTTGACCTGACCCGTCTAGCAAAATGTCTACGATGTCATCATACTTTTTTGTCTACGATGGTAACTACTCAGCCTGCCCGTTTTTTTAGTAGCCGTCACGCGCTTGGCTACTAGATGTTGTGGTCGTTGCCATAGTTGCTCAAGAACTTCAGAAGTGGCACCACTGTATATTGTGGTCGAGTCATCTCGACGCCACTAAAAAGTTGCATGGGCTGAGTAGTTACCTACGATGTCATTGGACACGACAGGTAGTACGCTTGCCAGTAGCGCGTTTCCAATTCGGCGCGGCGCGCTGGCGCGAGTTGCGTTGCGAGGTACGGGAGGAGCGTCGGATGAAAGCGGAGGAAGGGAACGTTGATGCCGCGCAAATCTTCAACCTTGACCAACGACGCGGCTTGCATTTCGGCGCGCGCGGTCTTCCATAGTTCCGCGTCTATTTGCGTGATGTCCAAAATCAAACTTTCCATCGCGCCGACCTGAAAGACCGCCAGGTCGGGCAGCGCGGCGCGGGTCGCATCGCCCAAGCGGGTCAAGGAATAATTCAGCGAGACTTGCAAACTCTCGTTCCGTTCCTTTGCCGCGCCTTGCGTAAACCCAGGGAGCAGTTGCTCGAACCGCGCGGAAATTTCGGCGGCGGTGTGCGCGCGCAGTTGCGGCAACACCAAATAGAGCGAGAGCGGATGCCCGCCCAGGCGTTCCATCAGGTCGGTCAATTCCTGACGATTCACTGTGGCGCGGTCAATCCCGTGATCGTTCAGAATCGCCGCCGCCAGATCGAGCGCGTCGTCGCGCGCCAGCCCGCCCAGTTCGATGTGCGCGCAACGTGATGAAGGCGTGAAACGTGAATCGTGAAACGTGACATCGCGCGTGGTGATCAATATTCGGGATTGTAGGGGCGTTTTATTAAACGCCCCCACCGACGTCCCTACCCAATCGTACACCGCCTCCAACACCGCCTTGACTTCCTCTTCGGGCATCAACGGCGTTTTGCCCAGCACCGATTCGAAATTGTCCAAGATGACGAGCGCGGGGCGTTCGCGCAACAAATCCGCGATACGCTGCACGGGGTCGCCCGCGCCGATGACGAAATTCGGATCGCGGCTGATCGTCTGCCCGACCCAGGAGCAGAGTTGTTCCAGCGAGCCGCCAAACTCGAACGAGACGAACGCCGCGCCGCCCGTGAAGCGACCCGTGCGCTGAAACCAGCGCCCCGCTTCGGTCGCCAGCGCGGTCTTGCCGATGCCGCCAAAGCCGTGCAGGACGACGACTGCGTGCTCCGCAAACGCGCGTTCGATGTTGAGCATTTCGCGCGCGCGACCGTGAAAGCCGTGGAGCGGTTCGGGTGGAAGTGCGCCTGGCAGAGACGACGCGGAGACACGGTGACCTGGCGACAAGGAGACCGCATCGCTCCTTGTCGCCGTGCCTCCCTGTCTCCCTGTCCCGATTTCGGGGAACACAACTGGATCAACCGGTTGCTGGTACAGCGCGGGCAAAAACCAATCGCGCAAGCGAATCGTTTCTTCGACGAGTTCGCTTTGCTCATTCGTGCGCGTGAGCGTGTGCCGTTTTTCATCGGCAAGTAATTTGCGCCGACCTTCGTCCACCGCTTGCCCAAGCGTCAAGCCGTCCGCCAGACCGCCGTAAAACGCGGCGACGAATTTTTTCGCGGCGACGACGAGCACCGAATAATTCATCGCCAGCACGCTCCCCACGCCCGCGCGAATCAAGCGCGCGGCGACACTCGCGTACGGATTCGCGTCCTTTTGCGCCGCGCTCTGGCACGCATTCAGAACCATCAGCGGGATGCCGCAATTGAACAACAACGTGCCCAGCCGATTCGCGTCGACGCGGTCGGACGCGTGCGCGTCGTCCTCGAACAACAAATAGCCCAAGCCGATGGTTTGGTCGTAGACGCCGTGCCCGTCGAAATGAACGACGTGCACCGGCGGCGCGTGACGATCGCGCAACCGCGCCGTCAGCGCGTCGAGCGTCGGCGGATAAAGGAACTCGACCGCGACGCGCTCGCCCAGTTCGTCAACCGCAGCGAGCAGAGGCAGCGACACCGCGCGCGGATCGATAAACATCCCAGGTTCGTCAGGGCGCGCCGTGACGACGAGAATCCGCACGGGTAGCGCAAACGATTTCGTCTCGCCGCGCGTATGCTCTTGCAAGCGCCGCCGCACGCCGATGCCGCGCGCGAAAATGTGACCGCCGTCGTCGGCGAGCAATTCCCAGGGGAGACGCAGAACGCGCGGGTCGGTGGCGTCAATCGTCACCTGTAGGGGCGACCGGCCGGTCGCCCCTACGGGATCATCAAGGAATTGTTGCCAGAGGCGAATCGCGTCTTCGCCTTTGATGACACTCTGGCGCAACGCGCGTCCCCAATTCTCAAAATCGTTTTCGATCCGTTCCGCGCGTTCGTAATCGGGACCCGAGGGCCAAAAGGAAAACTCTTCGAGGTACCAGCGCAAGTCCGCGAGTTGTTTGTCAGTGAGAGGCGGAGCGAAGGAGACTGGATTGGTCGAGACGCCAGTATCGGGGCGAAAGAGGGAAACGAAGATTGGCGCGGTGTCGTTTTCGGATGTAAAGCGAATCGAAAGTTCAGACATCAATGTCCTCCTGCGTTATCGGCGTCCGTCGTTCCGTTTCTATCTTATGCCGCAACGCGCAAAAATGCAAACGCGCGTTTGCGTGTCATTGCGAGCGTCCTGGACGGAGCGGCGATTATTGCCGCGCAGTCGAAGGACGCGAAGCAATCTCCAAGGCACTTTTAGGCAACGCGCCTTGCCTTTGCGATTTGGGGATTGCTTCGTCGCGAAGAACGCTCCTCGCAATGACACAATCGCGGCGCGGGGATTGCTTGCTTCGGCTTCGCTCAGCATCGCATCCTTTGACTCCACTTCGTTCCGCTCACGACGCTCCTCGCAAAGACACTCACGTTTCACGCATCACGTATCACGTTTTTGGATTTGGTACATTTGGCGCGGTTGGCACATTTTTTGTATTGGTCAATCAGATGTTGAACACCGCTTTGCAAAAGGACGTCCGTTTTGATCGTAATGTCTAGTATGGCGCGGTAACTGCCCTCACGAACAGTGTGCAACATCCCGTTGACTAGTACACGTTTGGCACATTTTTCACTTCCCCAACACTCGCGCCAACTCATCCGCCTCTTTCACCACGTACGTCGGCACGCCGCTCGCGATCAGTTCCACGGCTGCGCGCTCGGTGTCCGCGCGTCCGCCAAATGTATTCGCATCAACGACGACGGCGATGACGCGCAAACCGCGCCGTTTCATCTCGCGCAATACTTTGACGTGCTCCAATTCCGCCGATGGCGTGATCGCGACGAGCGTGTGGTTGCGCCCCAAGCGCGCGCCTTCCAGCGCGAGCAGATCGGCAAAGCGCATTCTGCCTTCCGCGCGCAACACCGCCAGCACTTCGAGCAAGCGCGTCATTTGGCGTTCGCCGCGATCGGGCTGCACGATTTCGCGCGTATGCCCGTACGCGGCAAAACCGACCGCGCGTTGTTGCCGCAAAAAATATTTCGCGATCGACGCGGCAATCGTCACGCTGTATTCTTCCGTGCTGGGCGGCAGACGCAATTGCTCGCTCCGCAGCCACAACGACGTGAGATCGCGTTCGCGCCACGCGTCTTTGTACCACTGACCTGCTTGCACGTCGCGTTCGAGATCGAGATAAATCCACACGTCCGCGCTCGGATCGAGTTCGAATTCTTTGACGATCAGCCGTTCCATCCGCGCGGTCGAACGCCAATGAATGCGATTGAACGAATCGCCCGGCGCGTACTCGCGCGTTCCGGCGACATTCGTCGTGATGTGATGCGTGCGACGCTGGATCGCTTCGCCGCCGGGCATTTGCCCTTGCAATGATGCGAACGTCAACAAATCCACCGTCGCTGGATAAACCGTGATCGCGCTTGACGTCTCGCGCAAGCGGCGATGAAAGACGAACAAGCCAAACGGATCGCCAGTCGCGATCGTCACGGGACCCATCCGGAATCGTCCGCGCTGCCGGCACAGTGTCCGCACCGTCCAGCCCCAGCGCGCGCGCGCGCCGAGCGCGTTCAGCACGCGACTGACGCGGTGCGCCGGCAATTCCGATTCGTCGCGCACTTCGATCCAAATTTTGGTCAGGCGGCCGGTGTTGTGCGTCAGAAATTGTTCTTCGACGAAACGACCGACCTGGGAGCGCGGCGTGATCGTTTTCCGTTCCAGCCGGAACGTCGCAATGCCGTACAGCGCCCAGAGGCACGAAAAGATTTCAATCGCGAGGACGAGATAGGAGACGCGGAAGAAAATATCGCGCCCGGTTTGGTACGCCAGGAGCGTGAGGATAATCCAGACGAATAACAAGACCCAGTGGCGCGTCGTCACGCGCAGCGCGCCGGAACGGAGCGGCAACCAGAGCGGCTGATCGCGGCGGAGGAAACGCCGCGCGGCGCGGCGAACGTTTGCCCAAAGTTTCATCGGGTCGTCTACGGGGTCGGTTTGTCATCAGAGGGCGCGGCGTCAGAAGGCGGCGTCCTCAGCGCGGCAGGGAGAACGCTCACGTCACCTTTTTGTTGCAAGAGCAGGTTGTACTCTAAAAACCAATCGAGAAAATCTTCCTGATTGCGGCGCGCCTGATCGTGCTGTTGACGTTCCCGATGCGCGTCACGCCGACGAAAAATTTCTTGCGCCACCCATTGCGGATTGGAAATCTTGCTGAAAACCAGTTGCCCCTGTCCACCCGCCGTTTCGATCTTCAAGTCGCCATAGTTCAAGAGGTTGGCAAGCAGATTGGGCTTGTTGTACGAAACATTTTGGATACGCTCCAAAGTTGTTTCGACCAGGCGTTCTTTGAAGCGGAAGGGACTGCGCTCAATATCCAAGACCCGCTCGTCCGTCAATTGATAAATGTCGTTGCGCCAGTCTTCATACTTGTACCACGCGAGAAACGCGGTGATGCTGAGTAGGATCACCCAGGCGGCGATCAACAGCAAGCGCGTCAACCCGGCAGAACCCTCCCAGCTCGCGACGATGAGCGCGGGTCCCAGCAACGCGATCAACGCCGAAATGCCGAGCATTTTTCCGGCGCGCGCGAAGAGATCGAACCAATGCTTGCGCCAAGTGATTTTGCCTTGCTCTTCGATTTGCAATCCTAGCTGCTTGTTCAGCCAGCTGCCCAAAGTGCTGTGCCGGCGCTGCCGGATCGGCAGGGGGGCTGGCGATGCCGCGCGGAGCGGCGGCGCGGCGGGGGCAGGCGCGTCGCCTGCTGTCCGGAGCATGTGTTTTTGCAGTTTCGCGCGAATTTCCGCGCGAACCTGCGCGCGCTTTTCGAATTCCGAACGCGAACGAATCTCTTCGATCTGCTCAAAAATTTTTTGGCGGAGGCGCAAATGGCGCGGTACGTACGAAAAACTGATGTCAGTTTGATGCCCCGCCGTCTCGACCCGAATATCGCTAAAGTTCAATAGTCGCGCGGCAATCCCAAACGACGATTCGTTCACGTTGGCGACGCGTTCAATGGGCGCTTCTTCGCGTTCTTCGAACAAGCCGATGACGCGTTCGAAATGAACCACGCGCCTGTTCGTGACGATGAGCGAATCGTTGCGCCAATCTAGAATTGCCCAGCCAAACGAACCCAGGAGCCAGATCGCCAACCCGATCCACAAGAGCGCGTCCACTGCCATCAACCAGGCTAGCGCGCCCCCTGTCAGCGCGTCAAGTATTGGGATGAGGAGCGCGAACAAAAGCATGCCGCCAGCCGCGAGGGCGGGCAAGCGCAACATCAAGAGCAGCGCGAACGGATGCCGCCGCGTATGCTCGACGACGTATTCTCCTTCCGCGAGCCACTTGAATGGTCGCGCCGTTAATTTTTGCTGAATGTCCGAGCGGATCTGGAGATGCTCTTTGATTTCTGGATGCTTGTCCAACAAATCATCCCACTCGTTTTTGGGCAGGACGAGCAAATCCGCTTCTTTGGAAAACACGTCCGCTGTCGCGTTGTGTGGAATACCGGTCAAGAGTGACGTTTCGCCAAAATGGCGTGGGGGCTCATAGTAATCAATCACGTGATCTTGCCCGTGCGCGTCCACTTGCCATACGCGCAGGACTCCGGTCTCCAGAATGTAGAACGCGTCGCCCGGCGCGCCTTGCGCGAAAACCACATCCCCCAGCTGATAACGAACACGATGAAACAGCGGAGCGACGTATGCCCGCTCTTCTACAGAGAGCGGGGCGAACAGTGGAATTTGTTGGAGTTGTTCAACCGGATTCATAGCATTTTCGATTCTCGATTTTCGATTGCCGATTTCGCCCAATCGAAAATTACAATTGCTCTTTCAACTTTTGCGCCGCCGCGCGCGTCATCCCTTCGACGGTCAACAATTCTTCGACCGACGCGTCGCGGATCTTTTCGATGGAACCAAAGCGCGTCAAGAGCGCGCGCCGCCGCCGCGGACCGATCCCGGGAATCGCATCCAGTTGCGACGCGATGCCAACTTTGGCGCGCAGTTTGCGGTGATACGTAATGCCGAAGCGATGCGCTTCATCGCGGATGCGCTGCAGCAATTTTAACGCTTCCGACGATTTTTGCAACCGGAGCGACTCGGCGCGACCGGGCGCAAATACCCCTTCTTCTTGTTTCGCCAGCCCGATCAGATTCACACCTTCGATCCCCAACTCGCGCAATACCTCTTGCGCCGCGCTCAACTGTCCCTTGCCGCCGTCAATGATGACGAGATCGGGCATGCGCGTCCACGAATCGTCTTTGCCGGGAAGACGACCGCCGACCGCTGACGGCTGATCGCTGACCGCTGACCGCTGACCGCTATCTTCCACCAACCGCCGAAATCGCCGCCGCAACACTTCTTGTAAACTCGCGTAATCGTCCGCGCCTTCAACCGTTTTGATTTTGAATTTGCGATAATCGCTTTTCTTTGCCGCGCCGCGCTCGAACACGACCATCGCGCCGACCGAGTTGGTGCCTTGCGTGTTCGAAATGTCGTAGCACTCCATTCGCAACGGCGGATTCTGCAAACCGAGCGCTTCTTGCAATTCCGCGACAGCGCTCATTTGTTTGGTTTCGTCTGCGAGCCACTGCGCTTTCAAACTCGTGAGCGTGACGCGCGCGTTTTCCTCCGCCATCGCGACAAGTTCTTTGCCTTGCCCGGCGCGCGGCACATTCAGCACGACTTTTTGTCCACGCGCGCGATCCAACCACTGTTCGATGATCCGCGCCTCGTCAATCTGGTCCGGGAGCAAAATCTCCGGCGGGACGTACGCGGCTTCATCGTAAAATTGTTTGACGAACGATGACAGAACCTGATCGGTATTCTCGTCTTCCGTTCCTTCCAGCACGAAATATTCGCGCCCCAGCAATTTGCCGCCGCGCACGAAAAAGACCTGCACGCACGCCGCGCCGTCGTCGCGCGCGAACGCGATCACGTCCTGATCCACCAGCAGCGTCGAAACGACTTTTTGGTGTTCGGTCACGCGCGCGAGCGCTTGCAGTTGATCGCGGTAACGCGCCGCGCGCTCGAATTCCAACTTGCCCACCGCTTCGTCGAGTTTGGCGCGCAGCGCGGCGGTCACTTGTTCCGTCTTGCCTTGCAAGAACAAGCACAGTTGCTCGATCGTCGCGCGATATTCTTCGCGCGACGCCGCGCCGATGCACGGCGCGAGACACAAGCCGATGTCAAAGTACAAGCAGGCGCGCTGGTCGCGCCCGCTGATTTCGCGGTCGCAGGTGAGGTACGGAAAAATCTTCCGCAGCGTGTCCATCGTTTCGTGGACTGCCCAAACCGCGGTAAAGGGCCCGAAATAGCGCGCGCCATCGTTTTCCATTCGCCGCGTCACGTACACTTTGGGAAACGGTTCTTGCCACGTGACCTTGATGTACGGATAACGCTTGTCGTCCTTGAGCCGCACGTTGAAATGCGGCTTGTGCTTTTTGATGAGATTACATTCAAGGACGAGCGCTTCGAGTTCCGTTTCGGTGACGATGAACTCGATGTCACGGATCCGTTCGACCAAGCGCCACACTTTGGCGTCCTGACCGTACGGCGCGTGAAAGTACGAGCGAACGCGGTTCCGCAAATTGATCGCTTTGCCGACGTAAATGATCGCGGCGCGTTCGTCTTTCATCAGATAAACGCCGGGATTCGTCGGTAAAGTGTCGAGGATTTTTTGGAGTTCGGGACGTGGGATGAATTTTTCCATTGATTATGTTGGCGCGCGGCGACGGAAAAATACAAACCACATCACAATCAGCGCAAGCACAATTCCGATCACAAACGGCACGATGATCGCGACAATAGACACACCCGCCGACACGACATCTTCACCGATACTGACGAACGCGTTCCCCAAACCGCCGGTGCTCGCGGTGACGACCGGACGCGCCGTCGCCTTGACTGCGTGCACGCCGAACGCGAGCACGAGTCCCAGGATCGCGGCGAGAACCGGATGCACGTCGAGCGCGTTCGTGCTGGCGGCGAACAAGATCGCGCCTGCCGCCGGACGAACGAACGTTTGAACCGCGTCGTTCAGCGAATCGGCAGCGGGAATCTTGTCCACGATCACTTCAATTGCCAGCAAAACGATCAGCGCGACGATCACAAACTCGTTCGCCAATAGATCGAACGGCGCGTGGAGTTTGATCCAATCGGTGTAGCGCGCGGTGAGCGCGACGATCAAGAGTGGGATGTACGCGTTCAACCCGGACGCGGACGAAAGTCCCAGCGCGGTCAGAATGCTGGAGATGGCTGACAACATTTTAACCTCTTGGTGCAATTATACCACAAAACAGAATGTCCGGATTACACAATTTTCCCACAGCATCTTCATAATTTCTCCATTGGGATTTGTTATCCTCAAACCAGAAAATCAAACCGGGCACACGCCCAGAAAGGGAAAAGGATAAAAAATGAAAACGAAAAAACTGGTTTTGAGTGTTATGCTGACGGGAATGGTGCTGTTGAGTCTGACGATGGGCGCGTTCGCGCAAACGCCGACGACAACGCTCGACGCGGCAACCGTGCAAGCGATGACGGATGCGATCAACGACGAGTATCATGCGTACGCGTTCTACAGCGCGGTCATCGCCAAGTTTGGAGCGGTCGCGCCGTTCACGAACATCGCGCGCGCGGAAGCAAGCCACATCAAAGCACTTGAGGCGTTGTTCGTGCGCTACGGATTGCCGGTACCCGCTGATCCGTACGCCGGTAAAATCCAAGCGCCCACAACTCTGCAAGCCGCGTTGCAAGCCGGAATTGACGCCGAGATCGCCAACGTCGCGCTGTACGACAAGTTCAACGCCGTCGCACAGTCGGACATTCAGTTCGTCTTCCAACAATTGCGCGACGCGTCGCAAACCAAACATCTGCCCGCGTTCCAACGCGCGTTGGGCAACAACGCAACCGGTGCACCTTCCTCGACTTTTCAGTTCGGTCGTCGCTGGACGCGGTAAACGAGTGAAACCTGTCAGGTTTCTACAACCTGACAGGTTTTTTATTTTCTCCGCGCGATTTGCCACACCCACGCTAGCCACAATTGCCCCTGCAACGCGCGCCACGCGATCAGCGCGTTCGCGCGATCACGCGCGTCCGGCGTGCGCGGGCTGTACGACACTTGCACGTACAACGCGGTCAACGCGGCGATGCGCGTATCTGCATTTTGCCACAACGCGCGTCTCGCGCGCGATAATCCGGCGAAATGCTCGCGCAACAACGCGCCGATTTCGTTCGGCGTGTGTGACGCGCGCGCGGGCAAACCTAGCCACCGCGCCGCGCGCGCGAGCCGTCGAAAGATCGTTTCAATCGCGCGCGGCGGCGCTAGCCAACGCAAGCGCAACAGATCCACGCCAAGAATTGCCAATCCCAAGATCGGCAAACCCAGAATGCCGAGCGCGATCATTCCCCATCCACTCGCGCCAAACATTCGCCAGCGCGCATCCGTCGTCCGTCGCCGGTCATCCGTCTCGCGCGTTTCGATCGGCAGCGCTTCCTCCGGTCGTTCGATCTGCGCGCGACTCGCGGTCGGTTCAAATTCGATCCAGCTGTACTCGGGGAAATAAATCTCAACCCAGGAATGGGCGTCCGCTTCGACGACGACGAATCGTCCGGTCGCGTGGTCGTACGATCCCGCCGCGTACCCAACGACGAGGCGCGCGGGCAAACCGGCGGCGCGCGCCAACACGACCAGCGCGGTTGCGTAATAATCGCAATAGCCGCGCTGGGCGTCGAACAGAAAATAATCCACCACATCGCGATTCGGCGGCGGCGCGGGCAGATCGAGCGTGTACGGAAATTTTCGCAAGTACGTTTCTAGCACGCGCGCGCGTTCGTACGGCGTCGGCGCGGTCGCGGTCAAATCACGCGCGCGCGTCAACACCCGCTCCGGCACATCATCCGGCAGAGCCAGGTAGCGTTCGCGCACCCAGGTCGGATAATTCGCGCCGCTCGCGCGCAATTCTTTTTCGCCGACGACCGGCAAAAGCGATTCGACGCGATAGTTGGTCGTTTGCGCGCTGATGCTGAACGCGTCCTCCGGCGAACGCCACGCGACGCGATAATCTTGATTCGCGGTAACGAGCGTTCCCGTCGCGTACATCAAACCAGGCGCGCCCAGCCATTCCACCGTTTGCGTGACGACGCGGTGCGCGCGATGGATTTCCGTAATCGCAAACTCACCCGCGCGATAATCCGCGATCTCCGTCGCGCTCGTCATCCAGCCGCGTCCGGTGTAGCGATCGTACGTACTGCCGCGCCAATAGTACCGCGGCGGCGTGCCTTCGTCCGAAATGATTTCGCCGGTCGAGACGAGCATCGCCAATTGTTCGGATAATTCCTGCCCCGCGCCAAGCAAATGGCGGCGCGGCAAACCCGGCGCGCGCACTTGATCGAAAATCGTTTTCTGCGTGGGCTGGGGGATCACGCCAGACGAATCCGCCCAGCGCGGCACCTCGCGCGTTTGCTCTTCGATCCGTTCTTGCGCCGCGCGCACGATTTGTTGGATCGAGATGGAAGGAATGATTGAGGCAAGCAAAAGTAATCCTGCCGCCAACGGAATCGTCAGCAGCGCGACATCTTGCGTCAGATCTTCGGCAATGCCGATACCCGCGCGTTTCCACAGTCGTTCGCGCGCGCGCTGACTGGTCAACGGCATCAGCAACAACGTCGCGCCGAGCAAAGGCGCGAGGTACATCGAATCGGCGCCGGTGTACGCAAGCATCGTCGCCAACAAAACGATTGCAGGCAAAAACGCGTCGAATGTTTTGCCGCGCCGCCGGATTGACCACGCCGCCCAGACCGCGCAACACCACACGATGAAACTCCACGTGATCGCCACCGCGACGGGATCGAACGCGGGGATGCCGCTCGCGACTGCGCTCAACCAATCGCGCGTGCGCGCAAACAAAGTGCCGAGCGCGGCGATCAATTCGCGCAGCGCGTTCAGCGTCGGTTGCGCGTTGGGCAAATCGCGCGGTTGAAACTCTACGCGCGCCTCGCGCAGCCAAAGCAAAACCTGCCAGACGAAATCGGCGGACGCACGCGCGAACATCGCCAATTTTCCGCCAAGCTGTCCCACGCGCACCAAAACAATTTCGCTGCCGATCATCAGCGCGATGATGCTGGCGACCGAACCGGGCAAGCGCGATTTTGCCAGCGACCATCCGAACGCGATGCCTAACGTGACGATCATCAATGCCAATCCCAATTCAAAACCGCGCACGAGATTGGAAAGCGCAAGCGCGAGCGTGCTGAACGCACCCAACAACAGCGCCAGCGTAAAGATCGTTTGGATTCCAAGCTTGCGGATGAGCCGGATGAGTAGGTCAATCATTGGTGAGTCGGTGGGGCAGTGAGTCAGTAGGACAGTGGAACAGTCAACTGTCTCACTGTCTTACTGTCAGACTGTCCAGTGTCCTCCACGCCGCATCGCGCGAAACGCGGCGCGGTAGCACGCGTCCCAACGGCGTCACTTGCCAATCGCGATGTCCGCGCAAGCCCGGCTGCGCTTCGGGACGATCCAGCACCTCACGCGTGATGACGTGGCGCGCGATCTCCAAATCGGCGAGCGCGGCGAGCGCGCCGCGCGGATCTGTTTTCCCACCGAACGAAAGCGGATCGAGCAACAGGATTGTTGGGACGATGCCGCGCCAACGCAATGGAATCAACTGCGCGATCCAGTTTGACCTATCCCCCCATCCCCCTTCCCTGGGAGGGAAGGGGGCAAGGGGGTTAGGTCGCGCGTCCGGCGTGATGACGATAAGCGACGTGCGTTGTTTGAACGATGCTTGCATTTGCGCGAGCAATTCGACGAGCGGGCGCGTTCCTGGGGAGACGAGCGCGAGCGCGCGCAAAATTTCCCAGCGCCGCGTCTCGCCGGATTGCGGCGGCAACCAAATCAGGTTGTCGGTGAATGTGACGAGACCGACCGCGCGTCCCGCGCGCAAACCGCGATCCGCGAGCGACGCGGCGAGAATGATCGCGTGCTCCATCGTCGAATTTTGTCCCACGCCGATTTGCGCGCGCTGATTCAAGTCGAGTAAAATCCACCAATCGGAGGCGGGCGTGCTGTCGAATAAGCGCACCAAGAGCGAATCGTGATGCGCGCTCGCGCGCCAATGAATCGCGTTCAGATGATCGCCGGGCGCGTACTGGCGCACACCTTTCGCGCTGATCGCGCGCTCGAACGAATCGGCGCGGCGCGCGCCTTCTCCCGCGCGCCCGCCCGGCGCGATTTCGATGCGCGGCAATGGCACAATCGGCGGCATCACCATCATATTCGTCGTCGCGGAATTTTCAAGCGTCACCGTGTAGATGCTGAATGGATCGCTAGTGCAAAGCGTCGTCGGTCCGAGCGTGAACGCGCCGCGACGCGCGCAAACGCTTTTGATGATCCAACTATTGTCCGAACCGCCATCCACGCCGGTCGCCAGACTTGCCGCGTGTCCCGGCAAAGTCGAATGATCGGCAATTTCGACCCAGAGCGCGGGCAGCCAACTCGCGTTGCTCAGCGTAAAGCGTTCTTCCAGGTGATCGCCGACTTGCGCCCAGCCGAAACGGAGTTCGCGCGTCAGGCGCAAGCCGCGCGCGAGCGCGCGCGCCCAGAAGTACGCGATCAACCACGCGCCGCCGAGTCCGACGAGCAACATCATCCAGCCGTGATACGGGACGATCAGTTGCAGCGCGATGAGCAGCGCGACGACGAGAGGTAACGCGCGTGTATTCAATTTCAATTCGCTTCTGGAAGACGACGGCATCACTTATAAACGATAAAGGGACAATCCAAATGGACTGTCCCTACAAACACGAGTGATCTCGATTCAACAGCAAACCGCTGCGATTGCGTGGCAACGGCTGATAACACTGTGCCAGAGCGAACTATCGTAAATTGCGTTGAATCGTGTTCAACAATCCCACACCGAGAATGTTGAGGACGAAAAAACTCATACACGCGAATACCAACCAGAGCAAAAAGCAACCGAGATTGCCCAGCATCACACCGAGCGCGATCTGTCCAACGCCAGTTTGTTGATTCATTGCTGTCTCCTTGAAAATTTGTTGCGCGAGCGAAGCTCGCTCCGTCGCATACGGGGTGCCGAATTTAGATTGCCAGCCAGCCCAGGTGCTTCATGAATTGAGTAATGACCGGGATTTCAAAATATGCTGGCTTGGCGTACGCGATGATCGTGTAATAGATTACGGGAATCCACACCAAAAAGACAAGCGGGAACATGCAGATCCCAATTCCGACAAACGAAAGCGGGATAGCGCAGATGCACACCACCAGACTGTAGAGAATTAATGCCACACAAAGTCCCAGCGCATTCATGGCGTGGTACTTTTGATACGGGCGAACTTTCATCGTGTCCACGAGCAGAATAATGACCGGAACGATGGGCGTAAAAAAGTACGCGAGCGCAGCCAGTAGTTTATCGTTGTCGGTAATGTCACCGGGAGCGGACGCGACGGGTGGAAGTTGGGACATAAGGGTAGACTCCTTTCTGCAGAGTTGAGAGATGCTTGGTGGATGTACCGGTTGTGTTGAGCCAGGAGTTTCCACCGAGCTCCTGGCTCAATAAAGCCGATTGAAGCTAGGTCGATGAAGGAGCCATCGACGCAGCAGTTCCGCGCGCAAAGTTTCCGAAGAGATAAGCCGCCACAAGCGTTGCCCAAAAGTTCGTAAACAAAGCGCCAATCCCGCAAGCGATGCTGCCGATAATGCCGGCAATGATCGAGGCGATGACAAAAACAATTACCGCCATGACGTAACCACCGGTATTCGACTGAATCAATTGCAGCGCCGGACCAAACTGAAAGAAAACGCCGAACTGATCGGTAAGCGCATAACGCGTATAAAGCGCGGGGAAGAGCAAAAGCATGGCAATTCCGTAGAGAACAAGCAAACAGGCAACGCAAAAGACAAGAATCATTGCCACGCCGCCCAATCCAGCCGCGCTTTTGCTGTCGGAAGCGGCTAGAGGACCAGCGAGGGGAACCCACATACAACACGCGAGTACCATTATGGGAATCGAATACACAAACCCGGCAACCGCAGCCATCAGCCCTTTCATGAAATAGTCGCTAAAATTATCCCATTCGGGCAAAGGTAACTCGCGCCCTTCATACGCACGCTTGGTCTCTTCCAACGCATAACCCATTGCGATGAAGTTGACGATCGGAACAATGTTGATAATGCCTCCGATTAGAATTTTCTTGATCCAATTCGGATCCTCAAAGACGTACGTAAACGACTTGCCGATGTCCATAGATTCCTCCTGTGGAATGAATTTGTAATTTCAAGCTGATTATAACACGGGTTGGGAAATGATGCAATAGGGGTTGATAAATTTCACGAACGGGCGTATAATCAAAATGCCCTTATGGAGCATCTCTAATGCCAACCGTCAGCGAGTTCTACGGAATCCACATCATCATGCGTTACAACGAAAAACACGGTCCGCATTTTCACGCCGAGTATGCGGGTGAGAAAGCGCAGATTTCGATTCTCAACGGGCAAATGCTGAGCGGTAAATTGCGTGGGCGTGCGTATCGGCTCATCCTCGAATGGATCGCGCTGCATCGCGACGAATTGATGGAAAACTGGGAACGTGCGCGTCGGCATGAGGAACTCAAGTGGATTGAAGGTCTGGAATGAGTCAAGAAGGAAGGGAGCCGTATGGAGAATATGATTATCAGTCGGTACCCCGACACAATAGACGTGCGCGCGGTTGAGCCGCTCACACATTTTTTCGCGCGCGTGACTTTTTCGGATGGTTCGCAACGCGTCATCAACCTCGAACCATATCTTGAAGGACCCATCTTCGCGCCGATTCGCAACAATCCTGAGATGTTCCGCCGCATCTTTGTCGATCACGGCGCAGTGGCGTGGCCCAATGGCGCGGACATTGATACAGACACACTTTACTATGATGGTCCCCCGCCGTGGGCGGAAACCACGCGTGCCCGCGCAAACCCGAAGGGTCTCTGAGACCTTTCGGGTTTTGTTTTTTCCTGAACATCAGTTACAATGCCCCGCGATGATTACGCTCCCAGAAATTCTCCACGCGCGCAACACGATTGCCCCATTCATTTTCCGCACGCCCTTGCGCGCGTCGTTTTTGTTGAGCGCACGCGTCGGCGCGTCCGTCTATCTCAAACTCGAAAACTGGCAGATCACCGGATCGTTCAAACTGCGCGGCGCGCTCAATCGCCTCGCGCAAATGACGGACGACGAACGCGCGCGCGGCATCGTCACCGCGAGTGCAGGTAACCACGCGCTCGGCGTGGGGTACGCGGCGCGCGCGCTGAATGTTGCGTCTTCGACGACGATCTTCGTCCCGCGCACCGCGCCGCGCACGAAACTCGCCAAGCTGCGCGAGTTCCCCGTCACAGTGCAACAAGTCGGCGAGACGTACGACGACGCGCACCGCGCGGCGGATGCGTTCGCGCGCGAAAATGGCGCGACGTTCATTCACGCGTACGACGATCCGCGCACCGTCGCGGGACAAGGCACCATCGGCCTGGAAATTTTGGACGATTTGCCGAACGTGGACGCGATCCTCGTGCCGGTCGGCGGCGGCGGGATGATTACGGGGATCGCGATTGCCGCAAAAACGATCGCGCCGCAAACGCGCATCGTCGGCGTCCAAACCGACGCGTCGCCCGCGCTGCGCGATTCGCTGCGCGATGACAAATGCTACGAAGAGTACGCGCATAGTCCGACAATTTGCGAAGGACTTGCGGGCGGCATCGGCAAAATGGTGTTCGACGCGGCAAAACAAAAACTGATTGACGACGTGGTGATCGTCGCGGAAGAGGACGTGCGCGGCGCGATCCGCGCGCTTGCAGAAACGGAGCAACTCATCGTCGAAGGATCGGGCGCGGTCGGCGTTGCCGCGCTGCTCACGCGCGCGATTGACTTGCGCGGCAAGCGCGTCGCGGTGGTGTTGAGTGGAGGCAATATTGATTTGGGGTTGTTTTCGGAAATTCTGAAAAGCGAAAAGTAAAATGTCCAAGACCCCGCCTGAAGTCATTGTCGCAACTATCGCGTTCATCATTTTCTGGCTGTTCTTTGTCGCGATGATTTGGCTTGTCGGACAGCGTTGGGAACGCTTGCGCGCGTTTCGGGCGCGCATGATCGCGCAATGGCGCCCCGCGCTCGCGCTCACCGCGATTTATCTCGTAAGCAACATCCTGGCAGGGCGCAGCCCCGTCAACCCGTACGCGCTCGCGATCTTCTGCCAGGTATTGATCGGACTTGCGCTGGCGCGGGGCATCGCGGCATACGAACCGCTGACAGTGGCGCGATCGCTTTGGCAGCGCGAGCGCATCGCGCGCCATCTCGCGCTGTTCGTCGTGATCGGTGTGATCGCGGGCATCATCGGATTGTTGATCGGCAGTGTCGGTATGGGCATTGCGCGGAGCATCTTTCACGAAGTGAATCGCACGCGCGAGGCGGCGCAGGCGTTTTCGGTTGACAAGGCGCAGGCGTTCTTCCTTTTCCTATCGGGCGCGGGCATCGCCGAAGAAACGACTTATCGGTTGGTCGCGTTGTCATTCGTGTGGGCGCTCACGGGACGGCGTTGGCTGGCGATTCTTGTTTCGGCGCTTGTGTTCGCCGCGTATCACCTCACGCCGTTGGATGGGATGTATCTCACGTTCCTGAAATTTCCGATTTCGCAATTTCTGGCGACGACGCTCATTGGAATTGTGTGGGGCTATGTATTCGTCAAACGCGGCTATGAAACTGCGGTGTTGAGCCATACATTGAGTAATTGGATCGCGGTCTTGCTCTTTATGTGATTTGTTCAACATGCCCTCACGCGCGTCCAGTCCCTATCTCGTTCTTTGCATCGGCATTCTCGCCGTCTCGTCCGCCGCGATTCTGATTACGTTCGCGCGCGTGGAAGGCGTGCCTGCCGTTTCGATTGCTGCGCTGCGGCTGACGTTCGCGTCCGTCGCGCTTGCGCCGTTCGCGTGGACGCGCGCGCGCGGCGAGTGGAAAAAACTCGCGCCGCGCGATTTCGCGCTCGCGCTCGTATCGGGCGTTTGTCTCGCGTTGCACTTTGCGTTCTGGATCAGTTCACTCGATTATACGTCGGTGATGAGTTCGGTCGTCTTCGTCAGCACGAACCCGCTGTTCGTCGGACTCGCGTCGGTGCTGCTGTTGCGCGAATCATTGCGGCGCGGCACGGTGATCGGCATCGTCATCGCGGGCATCGGCGGCGCGCTGATCGCGCTGAGCGATTTACAGCAGGCGGGCGCGGAATCGTTGCAAGGGAATTTGCTCGCGCTCGCGGGCGCAGTCGCGGTGTCGGGCTATTTGCTGATCGGACGACGGCTGCGGAAACAATTATCGCTGCTTGCGTACATCGGCTTGGTGTACACGACTGCCGCGCTCGTATTGCTGGCGATGGCAATCGCGCTGGGCGCGAATTTGCTTGGCTATACCCCCCTGGGGTATCTCTTGGTCGCACTGCTCGCGGCGGGGCCGCAACTGATCGGACACACGTCGTACAACTGGGCGCTCAAGTACGTCTCGGCAACCTTCGTCACCGTCACGTTGCTCGCCGAGCCCATCGGCGCGACGCTGCTCGCGATCCCGATTCTCGCGCAAGTTCCCTCGCCGATCAAGTTGATCGGCGGCGCGCTGATTTTGGTGGGAGTTTATTTTGCAGCGCGGGAGGAAACGCGCTGAGGGGGAGCGCGGGAGAATGGGAGAGAGGGAGAACGTTTTCTCCCGCGCTCCCTCTCTCCCCGTCTCCCCCTCGATAACTGGAAATGATCAAATACATTCTTTTCGATCTCGACGACACACTCTACCCAACCTCCGCCGGAATGATGCAAGAGATCAGTGAGCGGATGAGCGCGTGGATGATTACGCGGCTCGGCGTGCCCGCCGACGACGTGGATCGGCAGCGGCAAGATTATTGGACGCGCTACGGCACGACGCTGCGCGGGTTGTACATCGAACGACAAATCGATCCACAAGACTTTTTGAATTTCGTCCACGACATTCGCATCGAAAAATATCTTCAAGCCGACGCGCGCTTGGATGCGCTGCTCGCGCGCTTGCCGCAGACGAAAGTCATTTTCACGAACGCGCCCGCCGAGTACGCGCGGCGCGTCTTGCGCGTCGTCGGCGTCGAAAAACATTTCGCCGAGATTTTCGACATCAATTTTATCGCGTATCAAAGCAAGCCGACGCAATCGGCGTACGATCAAGTCATCGCCGCGCTGCCGGTGCGCGCGGAGGAATGTTTGTTCATTGACGATACCGCGCGCAATCTCGCGCCGGCGAGAAAACTGGGAATGAAAACGGTGTGGCTCGACGGCGGAAACAATCGGCACGGTTCGGATGGAAAAGCCAGCGCGGATTTCATCATCCAAACGATCTACGAGGTGGAGAAATGTTTTACTGAGTGAGGAATTGGTTCACCCCAATCGCGACGCGACATCGCGCGTGGTGGTTCATCGCCGCATTGTACGGCGTCGAACTGCTGGACGAACTGATTTACGGTTTGCAAGGCGCGATCCTGCCGTACCTCAAAACCGATCTCGCGCTGAACTATACCGAAATCGGTTTGCTGTTGACGATCCCAGGTCTGTGCGGCATCGTCGGTGAGCCATTCATCGGTTTGCTCGCGGACACGCGCCACCGGCGCGCGCTCGTCATCGGCGGCATCGTCGCGACGGCAATCGGTTTGTGGTTGGTCGGCGCGGGGCACTCGTTCTGGATCATCCTGTTCGCGTTTTGCATTTTGTACGTCGCGAGCGGCGCGTACGTGAATCTCGCGCAAGCCACGCTGATTGATCGCGATCCCGCGCGCGCAGAACAAACGATGGCGCGCTGGACGCTCCTGGGTTCGCTTGGCGTGACGATTGCGCCGCTGATCGTCACCGCGCTTTTCTATCTTGGCTACGGCTGGCGCGGCTTGTACCTATCGCTTGCGGGCGTCGCGGGAATTTACACCGCGCTGTTGCTGCGTCAGCGTTTCGATTCACACGCGGGCGCGGAGAAACGCGCGTCGCCGCGCCAAATGTTTTCTGATTTGCTCGCCGCGCTCCGCAACCGCGAATTGTTGCGCTGGGTCATCGTCACCGAACTCGCGGACTTGATGCTCGACAAATTGCTCGAAGTGACCGGGCTGTACTTTCACGATGTCGTCGGCGTGGACTTGGGCGCGGCAAGCGGCGCGGTCGCGATCTTTACGATCGCGGGACTGCTCGGCAGCGCGCTGCTTGTGCCCGCGCTCGAAAAAGTGGATGGCTTGCGCGTCTTGCGCGTCAGCGCGATCATCGTCCTCGCGGCGTACGTCGCGCTGTTGCTTGCGCCGAATGTGTGGCTCAAGTACGCGCTGATCGCGCTCGTCAGTTTCTCGACATCGGGCTGGTATCCGATTTTGCGCGGCAGAACGTACGCGGTTTTACCAGGGCAATCGGGAATGATCGTCGCGGTCACGTCGCTGGGCAACGTATCAAGCGTCTTCGTGCCGCTGATCGTCGGACGCGTCGCGGATGTTTTCGGCTTGCAATGGGCGATGTGGTTGCTCGCGCTCGGACCGATCGCGTTGATCGTCGGATTGCCAAAGTTCGAAGGCAGAGGGATGAAGGATGAAGGATGAAAGAATCTTCATCCCTCATCCTTCATCCTTCATCCTTTCGGAGGTATGATGAAAGTCTACATCTCATCAGACATGGAAGGCGTGGGCGGCATCGTCCATTCCGATCAAACCGATTCGACTCATTCCGAGTACGCGCGTTGTCGCAAGTTGATGACGGCGGAAGTGAACGCGGCAGTCGAAGGCGCGCTTCAAGGCGGCGCGACGGAAATTCTCGTCAACGATTCGCACGGCGGGATGCGGAACATTTTGATCGAAGAATTGCATCCCGAAGCGATCTTGCTGAGCGGCGCGACAAAACGATTCTCGATGATGGCAGGAATCGATCGCACGTTCGACGCGGTCTTTTTCACGGGCTATCACGCGCGCGCAGGTTCGTCGTTTGCAAATCTCGATCACACCTGGGACGGTCCGCGCGTCGTGCAAAACATTTGGATCAACGGAATCGAAGTGGGCGAAACCGGATTGAACGCCGCGCTCGCGGGATATTTCAATGTTCCCGTCGTTTTGCTCACCGGCGATCAAACCGCGTGCGCGCAGGCGAAAGAATTGCTTGGCGCGGATTTGGAAACGGTCGCGGTGAAAGAAGCGTTGGGGCGCGCGTCTGCCAAGAATCTGCACCCGACCAAAGCGCACGCCTTGATTCGCGATGCCGCCGCGCGCGCGGTCGCCAAGTGCAAAACGCGCGCGCCGTTCACGTTCAAGTCGCCGATCACCTTGCGTCTCGCGCTCGCGCGTTCCTCGCAAGCTGACCGCTGTCTGATGATGCCGAATGTGAAACTCGTCGCGCCGCGCGTCGTCGAATTCACGCACGAAGATTACGCGGTGTTGTACAACGCGTTTCGCGCGCTGATGGTGTTGGCGGATATTCACGTGTAAAAACCGAGTGGGAGAGTGGGAGAGGGGGAGACAAGGAGAACGTCTCCCACTCTCCCGCGCTCCCCCTCTCCCCCTCTTGATGTTGCGAAAACACATTGTCCTTTTAATCGCATACACCCTCGTCGCGCTCGTGATGACCTATCCGCTCGCGCTGAATTTCGCGACGGCGATTCCCGGCGTGGAGGGCGACGCGGGGAGTTTCGTGTGGGCGCTCGGTTGGATGAAAACCGCGCTCGTGGATTTGCGCGTCAATCCGTTCCACACCGATTACGTTTTCTATCCGCTCGGCGGCGCGACCCAGGTTCTGTGGGCGGTCTCGCTGATCGCGTTCATTTCGATTCCGTTGCAGTACGCGTTCGGCTTGATCGTGACGCACAACATTCTGTATCTCGCGGCGACGGTGGGAACGGCGTGGGGAACGTACTTGTTGGCGGAAGAAGTTCTTCAGCGGTCAGCGGTCAGCGGTCAGCGGTCAGAATTTGACAAGCGACCTTTGCCGCCGTTTCAGACTTTTTTGTTGATCAAGTTCATCACCGAGCAACGCCGCCTCGCTTCCCGCGTCTCGCCCCTCGCGCCATTCGTCGCAGGTCTCGTCTTCGCGTTCGCGCCGCTGCGACTTGGGTATGGCATCGCGTTCTTCAATCTGTTCAACACGCAACTCATTCCCTTTTACGCGTTGTTTCTGATCCGCGCGCTGCGCGATCGTTCGCGGCGCGATGCGATTGTCGCGGGCGTGTTGCTGGGATTGAATGCGTATATTGATTTTCAGATCGCGGCGTTCTTGGTGTTGTTTACGGGGCTGTATTTCACGTTCGTAGTCGCGACTTTAGTCGCCATTCGAACAACGAAAGTCGCGACTATAAAACAAACCATTCTCATCGCGCTCGTCTCGCTCCTCGTCGTCGCGCCGATGCTGGCGCTGTTGGTAAACGATTTTGCGCGCGAAGGCGGCAACTATATTCGCGTCTTTCCGATCAAATACTCGGCAGAGCGTTCGTACGATCTGTTTTCGTTTTTCGTGCCGAACGCGCGCAATACGTTTTTCCCAAGCACGCCGGTCAAAATCGCTGGAGTGAACGCGCCGACAAAACCCGGCGACGAAAGCGCGCTCTCACCCGACCGTCAGGCGTTCGTCGGTTACATCGCGCTCGCGCTTGCGGCGTACGCGACAATACGGCAATGGCGACGCGCGCGCTTTTGGTTTTTTGCCGCGACGCTCTTCGCGCTCTTCGCGCTGGGACCTGCTCTGCACATTTTCGGACGCGACACGAACATCCCGCTCCCGTACCTCGCGCTCCATCAAATTCCGATCGTCAATCATATTCGGATTCCGATGCGCTATGGCATCGTCGTGATGTTCGCGCTCGCGATGCTTGTTGCATTGGCGATTTACGATCTGCAAAAACGGCTGTCAGCGCTCAGCGGTCAGTGGTCAGCGATCAGAATCCACGTTTTGCGTTTTGCGTTCTTACTTTTGCCGTTTCTGATTCTGCTCGAATACGCCGCGTTGCCCTATCCGATCCAGCCGATCACGATCCCGCGCGTCTACAACGACATTGCGCGCGTGCCGGGCGATTTCACAATTCTCGAAATTCCAACGTTCAACTGGCGCTACGCGGCGACGACGGAAATGTACCAGGCGATTCACGGCAAGCGCATCTTGCGCGCGTACACCAACCGCATCGCGCCGGGGCTGGCGGAATATTTTGGCACGCGCGGCATTCCGATTGTCGTGCGGTCGCTGCGCGCGCTCGAAGGCGCGCAGAAAGACGCACTGACCGCGGATGAGATCGCGGAAGACCGGCGCGCGCGTGACGATATCGTGCGCTTTTACGATCTGCGCTACGCGGTCGTGCATCGCGATTTGCTGCCGCCCGATCGCGCGCGCGCGATTGAAGCGTACCTACGCGACGTTCTCGCCGCGCGCGTGATTGCCGACGAGGGCGCGACGGTCGCGTACGGAATTCCGCGCGCAACAACCGCGTCGGACGCGGTTCGGATTGATCTGCGCGAGTTGAGCGGGCAAATGTACGCGGGGCGCGGCTGGCAGTTTGAGTATCCGCAGGCGAATTGGCAAGGTCAATTCAATTTCGTTTGGACGCGCGGCGCGCAATCGGAAATTTATTTTGTACTCAGCGACGTGTCATTGCGAGCGGTTTTTGCGAAGCAAGTCCCAAGCCGCAATTTGGAGATTGCTTCGTCGCACAAATCGCTCCTCGCAATGACAGAACCAGGGGATCGCGCAATGACATTACACGCGCGCGCGGAATCGCCGCAGCGCGTCGTCGTCTGGCTGAACGACGCGCGCGTCGGCGAAATCGCGCTGACGGATACGTGGCAGGATCATCGCGTCGTGCTGCCCGCGCGCGCGCTGAAAGTCGGAATGAACCGCGTGCGATTAGAATACAGCGCGGAGTTGGAAGAGACAATCGGGGTGACGACGATCACGATTGAGTGACCGCCGACCACCGACCGCTGACCGCCGCAAGTTTGGAGCGCGGCGGTCGGCGGTCTGCCGTCGGCGGTCGTTTGGGGAATGATATGGCGAAAATCATCGAAACAACTTTTCGCGTGCGCTACGCGGAAACCGACGCGAGCGGCGTCGTGTATCACGCGAATTATCTGGTGTGGTTCGAGCACGGACGCGGCGAGTGGTTCTGGCAGCAAGGGCGCGACTATCATCGCGATGTGGAAGCGCGCGGCTTGAACTGGCCCGTCGTCGAAGCGCACGCGCGGTATCTCGCGCCGGCGCGCTACGGCGATCGCGTCACGGTGCGAACGACGTTAAAAGAATTGCAAACGCGCGCGTTCACACTGGAGTACGAAATCGTCAACGCGGAAACAAAGCAGGTGCTTTGCACGGGCTGGACGAAACACTTGAACGTGAATAGCGAGTGGCGCGTTGTGCCGATTTCCGCCGACATTCGCGCGCTGATGACGGAATGAAAAAGACCTGGAAGGTTTCGGAAAACCTTCCAGGTCTTGTCAGTTAAACACATCCCAGATCGCCGGGTCTTCGCCGCCAGGACGCCACATCACCAATCCACCCAACTGCAGTTCCTTGACGATCTTCCACGCCTCGGCGACGTACCGCGCGTCCACGTAATAGACCGTGTGCTTTTCGCGCGCGAACGGCGCGCAATCGAAAAACGCGAGCGGGCACAACGGACTGCGATTGATCGTGTACGTCATTTCGATTTCGCCGACGGTGCCGCGCTCGTCCGATTCGATGTAGCGATCCACGCCGCCGTATTTTTCTTTCAACGCTTGCACGTCCCCCCACCACATCGCGATCGTCTCACTGCCGCCCCAATCGTACGCGTACAGATGAATGCCCAGGATCGCTTTTTCGCTTGGCACGACGCTGACGGTGTACGACATCACTTGCCGCACCCACCAAATCGGCGCGTTCGGCGCGGGCGGACCGCTCTTGCCGTGATACTCGTACGCCATCACGCGAATTTGATCGGCGACCTGACCCAGCGCGACGTAATCGGCAAAGCCGGTCAAATTCGCCGCGTCGTTTTCGCGCACTTTGGGCGGCACAGTCACGCTCAGCGTTTTGCCTTCGTTGTGAAGGTGGAACGCGAGCAAGGTGATGAAATCGGTGAATGGCTGGCGCGACGACGCGGGCAGATTTTCATAGTCAATGTCAATCCCGTCAATCAACGGCGAACGCGCGATTTGCATAATCGCTTCGATGTGCCGCGCGCGCAGCGTCGGACTTTTGATGATGTTGACGATGTGCGTCGAGTCCCAGGTGCTCGATACCGTCGGAATGACGCGAATATTGTTCGCGCGCGCGAAATCCACCAGCACGCCGTCGTTCACCGGATCGTTCGCGATGAGCGTGCCGTCGCGCTCGACGGTGTAACTGAACGCGCTGATCTCGTTGTACGATTTGAAACGCGTCGCCACGATGACGATCAGTTGGCGCAACGGATCGCGCGCGCCGCCGCGCAGCCACGCGCCGATGATCGGTTGGCGCGGCGCTAGCGGGGGACTGGGCGGATCGGCGGCGATGACGCCGAACAGCATCACCACGCTCCACAGAACTGCAAAGATCCAAAACGAACGACGCACGAAATTCCTCACTTTCTATGACAGTAGCGCCACGACCGCGTGGCTTGAATTTAGCCGCAGAGGTCGCAGAGACGCAGAGAAAAAATTAAACTCTGCGCTCTCTGCGTCTCTGCGGTTGGCTGAATCGGTAAAGATGCTGTCGTTTCCTTTCTATCGTGATTATAGCACAAAACGCGCTGCCGCCGCAAAAATCGTATTTTGCAAAATTCGCAAGGCGTGGTAGAATATTGGACGAGGTTTGAAATGAGTGAAGAACGCAAGCCCGTCGTTGCGCCAGCCAACGTCGGTGCGCTCGCCCAATTCGTGCGGACGCTGCGGCTGGTCTGGCGATTGTTCAACGACGCGCGCGTGCCCGGATTTCCCAAACTGATCATCCCCGCCGCGATTCTGTACGTGATTTCCCCAATCGATCTCGTGCCCGATCTGGCGTTGGGTTTGGGGCAACTGGACGATCTCGGCGTCGTCGCGCTGGCAATCGCTTTGTTTATCGAAACCTGCCCGCGCGCGCTGGTCGAAGAGCATCGCCGCGCGCTGGCAACCGATGACGCGCCGCCGACATCGGACGAAAATGTGATCGAGGGCTCGGCGCGCCGCATCCCGGACGACGAGACGCGAGGATGAAAATCGCGCGCAGTCATTTCGAGACGCGCTGTTCGCGTCGAGAAATCTTGGCAGCGTAGTACGGAAATTTCTCGCTTCGCTACCCAGAAACTTGGTGTTCGTAGTATGCGCTTCAGCGCAAAGGGGCGGCGATAAATCGCCCACTACGAACGCGCGCGAGTTTCTGATCGCAAACACGCTTCGCGCGCCGCGCGGTATGCGCGAAGCGTCTCGAAATGACAGATGGTCAAGTACAACTCTCTGGAAGGTGGTTGGATGGCTGACACATTAAAAACGTTTCAACAGACGGCAACTGAATTGAATGTCTCGGTGAATACCCTCAAGCGCTGGGCGAAAGATTTCGCACCCTTTCTTTCGCCGTCGGGTCCCGTCAGCGGCGACGGCGCGAATCGCCGGTTTGCCGATGAAGATGTGACGGTCTTGCGCCGCGTCAAAGATCAACTGGCGGGCGGCGCCAGCACCGAAGAAGTGATCGAACAATTGCACGCCGAAGGTCGCGGCGAAACGACGACCACTTCGTCCGCGCTCGCCACGCGCGACAGCGCGCAGTCGGCGGGGTTTGTCGTCCTGACGGACACGCTGCGCGCGATGATCGAAAATCAGCAGGCGATCCAAAATAGTTTGCAAGTCAATCGCAATCTGCAAGGCGTCATCATCCAGGACAATTTCAATTTGAAAGAAGAAAACATGAAATTGCGCGAGCGGATGCAACACCTGGAAAAAGAACTTGCCGAGACGCGCAAGCGCGACGCGGATTATCGCCTGATGCTGGAACAACGTCTGGCGCGCGTGGAAGCCGAAGCGCGCAAGAGTGTTTGGAGCCGGTTGTTCTAGTAAACAGTGAGGCAGTAGGACAGTGAACAGTGGGACAGTGACTGTTCACTGTTTTACTGTCTCACCGTCATACTGTCCACTGGGAGAACGAGAATGCGCCAAATCCATCTAGCCATCGTCGGTCTGGGAAATGTCGGACGACGTCTGCTGGAACTGATCGAACTGAAACGCGAGACATTGCGCGCGCGCTACGATCGCGAATTCGTCATCGTCGGCGTGTGCGATTCAACCGGCGGCGCGGCAGACGCCGCCGGATTGCAGATCGCCAAAATCTTGGAACTCAAACGCGCCAAGCGCGGGTTGGCGTCGTACTTTCCTGACGCGCGCGCGGAGACGCCGCCGTGTGATTGGGCGCGCACCGTCGCGGCGGACCTCCTCGTCGAATTGACGCCGACGAATTTGAAAGACGGCGAACCGGGGTTGAGCGTGATCCGCGACGCGCTCGCGCGCAAAATCCCGGTCGTCACCGCGAACAAGGGCCCGCTCGTGCTGGCGTATCCCGAACTGGCGGCGCTGGCGCGCGCGAACCGCGTGCCGCTGTTGCACAGCGCGACCGTCACCGGCGGTTTGCCCACGTTGAACATCGGCGCGCGCGACCTGGGCGTCGCCACGATCGAACGCGTCGAAGGCGTGGTGAACGGCACGACGAATTACATCTTGTCGCGAATGGCGCAGGGGCAAACGTATACCGAAGCGCTCAAGCACGCGCAAGATATCGGAATGGCGGAAGCCGATCCGACGCTCGACGTGGATGGCTGGGACGCGGCAAGCAAATTGGTGATCATCGCGAACGCCGTGTTGCATCGCCCAACAACCTTAAAAGACGTAACGGTCGAAGGGATTCGCAAGATCACACCGGACGATCTGCGCGCAGCAGAGGAACATCGCCAGACGATCAAACTGATCGCGCGCGCCGAACGCGTCGGCAGGAATTACAACCTGAGCGTCAAGCCGACCTGGCTCGACAAGACGCATCCGCTGGCGCGACTCGGCGCGGGAATGATGGGCATAATTTACGAGACCGACATCAACGGCACGATTTTCGCTTCGATTGAAGAAGAGGATCCGTATCCCACCGCGGCGGCGGTGTTGCGCGATCTGGTGCAATGCGCGACGATGGGCGCGTAACCATCAAAAACAAATCCCTGTTCTGTCATTGCGAGGGCGATTTTTGCCCGAAGCAATCCCCAACGCGCAATTGGAGATTGCTTCGCCCCGTCGGGGCGCGCAATGACATTTTGTTTTTTGATCCCCATTGACCGGCGTTTGAAATTCGCGTATAGTTGATGCAAGTGAGGTTGGGATGGATCAACGCATCGTCGAATTTATTGCGGGCTTGCGCGCGGCAGGCGTGCGGGTGAGTCTCGCCGAAAGCGCGGACGCGTTCCGCGCGATCGAAGCAATCGGCGTTACCCAGCGCGATTGGTTTCGCGTCGCGCTGCAAACGACGCTGATCAAAGACGCGGCGGACGCGCCGGAGTTCGAGCGCCTCTTTCCGATTTATTTCGGGAGCGGCGGTCCGCCGCTCTTCGATCCGAACCGCGAATTGTCGCCGGACGAAATGCGGATGCTCAAAGACGCGCTACGCGATCTGCTGGGCGATGAAACTAGGTTGCGCCAATTGATGCGCTATTTGCTCGAAGGATTGAATCCGACGCGCGAGGAACTCGATCGACTGGGCAAGCGCGCCGGCGTGCCGCTGGCGCGGCATCCGTACCAGCAACCGTGGCTCACGCGGCGAATGTTGCGCCAACTTGGAATGGACGACGAGTTCGAAGCGTTGATGGCGCGCTTGATCGAGCAGCTGGAGCGAATGGGAATGAGCCGCGCGACATTGCAGCGCGTCGGGCAGATCGCGGAAGAAAATTTGCGTCGCCTCGAAGAACAGTTCGAGCAGTATGTCGGCGCGCAGATCGCGCAAAACGCGGCAAAGGACGCGCGCGAACGTCAACCGCTTCGCACGACCGATCTGATGCGCCGTTCGTTCAGCACGTTGAACGAGCGCGAGCTCGCCGATTTGCGTTTGCAAGTGCGGCGGCTCGCCGCGCAGTTGCGTTCGCGCGCGGCGTTGCGCCAACAGCGCGGCAAGCGCGGCGCGCTCGACGCCAAGCGGACTCTGCGCGCGAATCTCCGTCACGCCAACGTGCCCATCGAATTAAAGCACAAACGCCGCCATCAGAAACCGAAACTCGTTTTGCTCTGCGACGTGTCAACCTCGGTGCGCCCGGTCGTGGATTTTATGCTGCGGATGGTGTACGAGTTGCACGATCAAATTCACAGCACGCACAGTTTCGTTTTCATTGACGACATCACGGACGTGAGCGCGGAATTCGCGGAGCATCGCCCGGAGATCGCGGTCGAGCGCGTGCTGGCGGACAATCCGCCGGGGTACTACAATACGAATCTGGGTCACGCGCTCGCGCATTTCTGCAAGGATCATCTCGATACGGTGGATCATCGCACGACGGTGATCGTCTTGGGCGACGCGCGCAACAATTATCTCGATCCCAGGATCGACGCGTTCGACGAGATCAAAAAGCGCGCGCGGCGGATCATCTGGCTCAATCCGGAGAACTCGCGCTTGTGGGCAACCGGCGACAGCGATATGTTGCGCTACTATCCGCGCTGCGACGCGGTGCACGAAGTCGGTAATCTCGCGCAACTCGCGGAGGCGGTGGATCGGTTGTTTGATCCGTAAACCCAGGTCGCGCAAATCAGACTTTGCGGACTAGCGGAACGGGATCGGCACGTACCCGCTCGTCACAATCGTCGCGCGACCTTCATCGGTGAAAAGCCAATCGCGCAGCATTAGCGCGGCGCTGCCGTGCGGCATATTCTTGCGCGTCACGGCGTACACTTCGGCTGTCAACGGATACGCGCGCGTCGCGATGTTGTCTGACGTTGGCTTGACGCCGTTGACGGCGATGAGTTTCACGTTTTTGTCGGGCAACATAAACGTCACATAGTAGTACACCGAGTAGCCGATGCCGAGTTGATCGCGACCGATGCTGTTCACCGCGCCCATCATCGTTTCGATGATCATTTCGGGCACCTTAATCATCGGCGCGCCCTGCATCACCAGCGCCTCCATCAATTCCTGACTGCCCGAGTTGCGATCGCGTTGGTACGCGTTGATTGATCCTTTGCCGCCGAACGCCGCCCAATCGGTGATCTTTCCAGTGTAGACCGCGCGCACGTTTTCAATCTTGAGATCGTCCACTGGATTTTTGACGTTGACCAGGATCACGAACGCATCCAGCGCGAACGCGCGCACGTCCAACTCGACACGATTCGCTTTTGCCATTTTCAATTCGTCTTCCGACGGCGCGCGCGCAACCAGAATGAGATCGGATTTGCCCTGAATGAGATTCACGTACGCCGGGTTGGTGCCGCTGTGCTGCGTGAGATCGAAAACTTTTCCCGCTTCTGCGCGCAGACTCTGCCTCAGATCGGGCCCGAAATTTCTCTCTCCAAACAGCGGCGACTCAAGCCAGGCGCAACGGACGCCGAACGCGTTGCACGCGATCGCGGTGTGCAACGGTTTCGTCGAAGTCGAGCCATCCACTTTGGGATAAGCGCGCGCGATCAGCGTGAGGTCGGGTTTGACTGTCGGCGTCGCGGTTGGCGCGGGCGTCGCAGCCAGCGGCGTTATGGTCGGCATGGGCGCGCAAGCGGAACAAATCAGGATCAGCGCGACGATACTGATGATGCGCCAAAACGCAATCTTTTTCATTTGAATCTCCTCGATGTAACGGGTGACAAGTGTCACACTGATTTCCCTAGAAGGGTTTGGCGGGTGTTGAATTGGCAAGTATTCTTTCTCCCACAATTTGGGGAACAGCCGCCAACCCTTCTGGTTTCTCAGCGATTTCAACTTGCAGGATCAAATCGCTGAGCCATGAGATGCGACACTGTTGCGCATTGAGTTGTT
>Ga0194126_10002361_pt1 | contig 30618 bp, 27 predicted proteins | sample TA2KigC150mmetaG_FD_148641 | JGI IMG/M metagenome (GOLD analysis project Ga0194126, IMG submission 148641) | Freshwater microbial communities from Lake Tanganyika, Tanzania - TA2015035 Kigoma Deep Cast 150m | ecosystem: Environmental > Aquatic > Freshwater > Lake | place: Tanzania: Lake... | reverse complement strand
TCCCCGACTACTACAGCGTCGAGGATTTCCACCTCGGCCAAGACCTGTTCCACGTCGGGCCCTGAGGTCCGGCGCGGGCCGGAGGGAGGGACCATGAAATACGCCTGGCGCGTGGCCCGGATCTTCGAGGCCGACATCCTCAAGGTCCTGCAGCTTCGGTCCGAGCTCGGCGTCTGACCGGCCAAGGGAGGGTCGCATGGCGAGCGCCCGGGAACGCGTCGGCAAGATCGTCCGCCTTCTGAGGCGGCATTACCCTCAGGCCCGGACGGCCCTCGAATTCCGGAGCCCCTTCCAGATCCTGGTGGCCACTATCCTGGCCGCCCAGTGCACCGACGCGCGGGTCAACACGATCACTCCCGGTCTCTTCCGGAAATACCCGACGGCCGCCGACCTGGCCCGGGCCGACCGGGAGGAGCTCGAGCGCGAGATCCGTCCGGCGGGCTTCTTCCGGAACAAGGCCAAGAGCCTTCTCGGGGCCTCGCGGCGGATCGTCGAGGCCTACGGCGGCGCCGTGCCCGGGGCCATGGACGAGCTGCTGACCCTGCCGGGTGTGGCCCGCAAGACCGCCAACATCGTCCTCAGCGCCGGGTTCGGCAAGGCCGAGGGCATCGCCGTCGACACCCACGCCCGCCGGCTCTCGGGGCGGCTGGGCCTGACCGGGCACGACGACCCCGTCAAGATCGAGCGCGACCTGCTCGCGCTCGTCCCGCGCAAGGACTGGCTGGATCTCAATTTCCTGCTCGTCGAGCACGGACGCGCCGTCTGCCGGGCCCGCAAGCCGCGGTGCGGAGAATGCTTCCTATGCGAGCTCTGCCCGTCCGCCGCGACGTTCTTGAAAGGAACAGGTTCGGGGCGATGATCCGCGAAGCCATGCTCTGGGAGGCGGCCGAGAGCGGCCAGGTCGAATGCCGCCTTTGCGCCCACCGGTGCGTCATCCCCCCCGGAAAACAGGGCGTCTGCGCCGTCCGCGAGAACCGCGACGGCCGCCTGATGACCCTGGTCTACGGCGAGGTCATCGCCGCCCACGTCGATCCCATCGAGAAGAAGCCGCTCTACCATTTCCTGCCCGGCTCGAAGGCCCTGTCCATCGCCACGGCGGGCTGCAACCTCCGCTGCGGGTTCTGCCAGAACTGGCGGATCTCCCAGGCGCCGCGGGGCAACGGCGGCGGGCTGGCGGGCGACCCGTTCCCCCCCGAGGACATCGTCCGGACGGCCCTCGCCGAGGGCTGCCGGAGCATCTCCTACACCTACACCGAGCCGACCATCTTCTTCGAATACGCCTATGATACCGCCAGGGCGGCCAAGGCGGCCGGGCTGGCCAACAGCTTCGTGACCAACGGCTACATGACGGCCGAAGCCCTGAGGACCATCCGCCCCTATCTCGACGCCGCCAACGTCGACCTCAAGGCCTACAAGGACGAAACGTACCAGAAGGTCTGCGGGGCCCGTCTCGAGCCGGTCCTCGCGTCGATCCGGCTGATGAAGGAGCTCGGCGTCTGGGTCGAGGTCACGACGCTCGTCGTCCCGGGCCTCAACGACGGCGAGGACGAGCTCCGGTCGATCGCCCGGTTCATCGCCTCCGTCGATCCGGCCGTTCCCTGGCACATCAGCCGCTTCCACCCGGACTTCGAGTACACGGACGCCCCGGCCACGCCCGTCAAGACCCTCCGCCGGGCCCATGATATCGGGCGGCAGGAGGGCTTGAAGCATCTCTACATCGGCAACGTCGGCGGGGAGTCGGAGGACACCGCCTGCCCGAGCTGCGGCCGGCGGGTCATCTCCCGGGAGGGATTTTTCGTGGTCGAGAACCTGTTGCGGGCCGGCCGGTGCCCACAATGCGGCCGTCCCGTGGCCGGCGTTTTCGGCTGACAAGCCCGCGGGTTTCGGGTAATATCCCATCAGGGAAAGACATGGTGACGAGCCCGCGTTACAGGATCCTGCCGCACACGGCCGACGGCAAGTTCCAAGCTTACGGCCCGACGCTCGGGGAGGCCTTCGGCAACGCCGCCCTGGCCATGGTCTCGCTGATGTGGGACTGGACGACGATCGAGCCTCTCGAGCGCCGGGAGATCCGCGTCGAGGGGCCTGACCGGGAGCGGCTGCTCGTCCGGTTCCTGGGAGAGATCGTCTACCTGTTCGATCACGAGCGCTTCCTTCTGGGCCGCGTCGCGGAGCTCGGGATCGACCGCGACCCCCATGGCGGGTTCGAGCTCCGGGCCGCCGTCGAGGGCCAGACCCTCCGCGGCGGCCACGAGATCTACGGCGACGTCAAGGCCGTGACCTACCACGACCTCAAGGTCGAGGAGTGCGACGGGTTCACGGTCCAGGTCGTCGTCGACATGTGAGGACCGCGATGGAACCGAGAAGGATCGACGACAACACCTGGGAGATCCCGAAGCGCGGGAAGATGAGGGTCCCGGCCGTCATCTACTCGTCGGCCAAGCTGTTGGCCGACGTGCGGAAGGACAAGACGCTCGAACAGGCCGCCAACGTCGCTTGCCTGCCGGGCATCGAGCGCATGTCCTACGTCATGCCCGACGCCCACCAGGGCTACGGGTTCCCGATCGGGGGAGTGGCGGCCTTCGATCCCGAGGACGGCGTCATCTCGCCGGGCGGCGTCGGCTACGACATCAACTGCGGGGTCCGCCTCCTGAAGACCGACTACACGGAGGAGGACGTCCGCGGGAAGCGCAAGGAGCTGCTGACCGGGATCTTCAAAGAGGTTCCAGCCGGGGTAGGCAAGGGGGGCGTCACCAAGCTCAGCCGGGGCGTCCTCAAGGAGATCCTCGTCAAAGGCGCGGAGTGGGCCGTGGCCAACGGCTACGGGACGGGCGGCGACCTCGAGCGCACCGAGGAGCGCGGCCGGATGAAGGACGCCTCGGCCGACGACATCTCCGACCGGGCCCTCGAGCGGGGCATCCCCCAGCTCGGGACACTCGGGGCCGGCAACCACTTCCTCGAGATCCAGAAGGTCGAGGAGATCTTCGACCCGGAGGCGGCCCGGGCCTTCGGCGTGCGCGCCCCCGGCCAGATCCTGGTCATGGTCCACTGCGGCAGCCGCGGTCTCGGCCACCAGGTGGCGACCGACTACATCGAGCTGATGAGCGACGCCCCGAGTGTCCGCGACCTGCCCGACCGCGAGCTGGTCAACGCCCCCTTCCGGTCGCCGATGGGCCAGCGCTACTACCGGTCCATGTGCGCCGCCGTCAACTACGCCTTCGCCAACCGCCAGATGATCGCCCACTGGGTCCGGCAGGTCTTCGCCCGGGTCCTCGGCGGGTCCGAGGGGATGGACCAGATCTACGACGTCTGCCACAACGTCGCCAAGGTCGAGCGGCACGTCGTCGGGGGCCGCGAGAAGGACCTCGTCGTCCACCGCAAGGGCGCGACCCGGAGCTTCGGCCCCCATCGGCCCGAGATCCCGGCGGCCTACCGGGCGGCGGGCCAGCCGGTCATCATTCCCGGGAGCATGGGGACGGCGTCCTATCTGCTGGCCGGGACCAAGGAGGCCGAGGCGCTGAGCTTCAGCTCGACGGCCCACGGCGCCGGCCGGGTCATGTCCCGCCACGAGGCCCTGCGCCGCTTCCGCGGCGAACGCATCCGGGACGACCTGGCCAGCAAGGGGATCGAGCTCAAGTCGACGAGCTGGAAGGGCATCGCCGAGGAGGCCTCGGAGGCCTACAAGGATGTCGACGAGGTCGTCCGCGTCTCCCACGATGCCGGTCTCGGCCGGATGGTGGCCAAGGTCGTCCCCCTCGGGGTCATGAAGGGCTGAGACCGCTCAGGGCCGACGCGCCCGCTTTCCCCGCTCCTTGCGGATCGCCGTGCGGCCGACGAGCTCGTCCGCGCCGAGCGTGTTGAGAACGTCGCCCTTTTCCAGCCAGGCCCGGCGGGCGATGCCGACCCCGAAGCGCATCATGGCCAGCCCGTCGGCGAAATGGGTGTCCGTGCCGATCGAGATCCTGACGCCCTTGCTCTTGGCTTTCTTGAGGTTGAGCTCGTCGAGGTCGAGACGGTCGAAATAGGCGTTGAGCTCGAGGGCCTTGCCGTGGCGGGCCGCCCCGTCGATGACCCGGTCGAGGTCGACCTCGTAGCCCCCGCGCCGCGAGATGAGGCGTCCCGTCGGATGGGCGATCGTCCGGACATGGGGGTTGGCCAGGGCCTTGAGCATGCGCTCGGTGACGTTCTTCTTGAAGCCGGAATGGATGGCGGCGACGACGAAGTCCAGCCGCCCGAGGAGCTTGTCGGGAAAGTCGAGCGACCCGTCGGCGAGGATATCGACCTCGCTGCCCTTGAGGACCCGGAAGCCCCTCAGCGTCCGGTTGAAGGCCTCGATCTCCTCGATCTCGGCGGCCAGGCGTTCGACCTCCAGCCCGCGGGCGTACGTGACGGACCGGGAATGGTCGCAGATCGCGATGTAGGAATAGCCCATCTTGCGGGCCAGGCCGGCGACTTCGCCGAGCGACAGGTCGCCGTCGCTCGCCCGGGTGTGGACGTGGAGGTCGCCCTTGATGTCGGCGGCCTCGAGCAGGCGGGGGAGCCTGTTCTCGAGGGCCAGCTCGATCTCGCCGCGGTCCTCACGCATCTCGGGCGGGATCCAGGGCATGCCCAGGACCCGGTAACAGTCCTCCTCTTCCCGAGAGGCCAGGCGCTTATCCCCTTTGAACACCCCGTATTCGGAGATCTTGAGGCCGCGCTCCTTGGCCAGGCCGCGGAGCTTGATGTTGTGGGCCTTGGACCCCGTGAAGTAGAGGAGGGCGGCCCCGTACTCCCGCTCGGCCACGACCCGCAGGTCGACCTGCCGCTCGGCGTCTCCCGTCCGGATGACGACCGAGCCCTTCGTCCCGCCCTCGGCCAGGACGCGCACGGCCCCGGGGTGGCGGGTGAAGTGGCGGATGATCTTCGATCCGTCCTTTCCGCAGGCCAGGATGTCGATGTCGCCGACCGTCTCCTTCATCCGGCGCAGGGACCCGGCCGCCGAGACCCGGCCGACGCCGGGGGCTTTCCGGAGGTAGGCGATGACCTCGTCGGCGATAACGGCCGCCTCGCAGATGGAGACCCGCTCGGCGGTCCGTTCCCGGGCCTCGAGCGCCCGGCGGAGGTTGTCGACCTTCTTGTCGCCCATGCCGGGAAGCCCGGCCAGGGAACCGTCGGCGATGGCCCGCTTGAGCCCGTCGATGTCCTTGACCCCGAGCTTCTCGTGCATGAGGTGGACGGTCTTGCCGCCCAGCCCCTGGATCTCGAGCAGGCCGAGGAGGCTTTCCGGCAGGCCCTTCATGGCCTCGGCGAATTTGGCCATCTTCCCGGTCTCGAGGTATTCCCGGATCTTCTTGGCCAGACCCTCGCCGATGCCCGGCACGGATCCCAGGCGCCCCTCCCGAGCGACGGCCTCGACGTCCTCGGCCATGTCCTGGAGGATTCGCGCCCCTTTCCGGTAAGCGACGACCTTGAAGCCCGTCTCGCCCTTGACCTCCAGGGCGTCGGCGATGCGCTCGAACAGCTCGGCGATCTCGCGGTTCTTCATCGTCCTGTCCCTCCGCTCCTAGGTTACTCCAATCCCGCCCGGCGGGGAAGGAGGGCCTCTGGCGGAGAGCGGTCGTGCGGCCATGACCTCCCTCGATGCTGCGGAAGAAGGGCCGCAGGGGCGTCCTTGACGGGAGCATAAAGCGGTAATTTAGCTGGATCGGGCCGGATACGCGGCCCATTCCAACCGGATCCGGCCCGGGACAGCGTGAAGAATTACCGCGCGGACGGAGAGGATGCCCCGAGGCCCTTCCGCAGCCTCTTGCACGAGGCGAGGGACGGCGGCGCAGCGGAGCGGGGGCCCCCCGCCCGCGCGGCCGTGGCCTCCCTCGGATCTGCGGATGAAGGGCTGCGACGGTGTCGTCGAGGGTAGCATAAAGCGGTGATTCAGCCGGACGGCGGGACGGATGAGGGCCTCCTCGCAGAGGACGGCTCGCGATGTCTGAGCCTGCTATCCTGAGGGCTGGTCTGGATCCCGCGAGTTTCGTGAGCCGCCGAATCCGTCCCGCCGGGAGGCGAAAAGAATCACCGCGCGGACGGAGACGATACCGTTGCGGCACCTCTTGCACGAGGCGAGGGACGGTAACGCAGCGGGGCGGGGGTGCTCCGCGAGAGGAGCGTCCCCGCCGAAGGCGACCGCTAGGCCGGGTTGACTTTTTGGGGCGGCCTTTCTATAAAGGTTCCATGCGCGTCGTCCTGGCCGGCTACAACGTCGACAGCTCCGTCATCGAGGAGCTCAAGCGGCATGCCCCGCCCCGCGAGGACGTGACGCCCGAGACACTGTCGGCCTCCTACGCCCGCATCTCGCGCGACCCCCGCCCGGCCGACGAGCTGCGGGCCGCGGCCCGGGCCGAGGTCGACCGGGCGCGCCGCTCCAACCGGACCATCATCTTCAAGATGGGCCACCACTCCGTGGCCGAGCACGCCGTCTTCAACTTCGACGTCATCGGGGTCAGCCGCCTGGCCATCGAGGAGATCGAGCGCTTCCGGCTCTGCTCCTTCACCGAAAAATCCCAGCGCTATATCACCCTCGGGGAGGATCACGTCGTCCCCGAGGAGGTCCGGCGGGCGGGGCTTCAGGCGCTCTTCGAGGACACGGTCAAGGCCCAGAACGCCCTCTACCGCCGTCTCTACAAGCAGCTCAGGCCTTACATCTTCGGGAAATACCGGGAGGAAGCCCGGGATCCCAGGAATCACGCCGTCCTCGACGGCTGGGCCAAGGAGGACGCCCGCTACGCCGTGAGCCTGGCCACCGAGGGTCAGCTGGGCATGACCATCAACGCCCGCAATCTCGAGCTCCTCATCCGGAGGTTCTCGGCCAAGAGCCTGGCGGAGGTTCGGGCCTTGAACGCTGAGCTCTACCGGCTGGCCAAAGAGGTCGCGCCGTCCATCCTCCTGTTCACCGAGGCCGGCGATTTCGACGCCAAGACCTACGGCGACATCGCGGCGGCCGCCGAAGGGATCGCGGCCAGCCCGTCCGCCGGGCCCCGGCGCGGGTCAAGGGAAAAGGAGGTCGTCCTGGCCGGGCATCCCGCCGACGGCGACGACCGGATCCTGGCCGCGCTTCTCTACAGCGCCGGCCGCCTGTCCTACACGGAGGGCCTTTCCCGGGTCAAGGCCGCCGGCGCCCGCCGGCGGCGGGGCCTCATCCGGCTGGCCCTCGAGCGCATGGAGTTCTACGATTTCCCGCTCCGCGAGTTCGAGCACGCCGACCTCACCTACGACCTCGTCGTCTCCGCTTCGTGTTTCGCCCAGCTCAAGAGGCACCGGATGGCCACCTTGACGACCCAGCGCTACGACCCGGCGCTGGGCGTCACGGTCCCGCCGTCGGTCCGCGAGATAGGGGCCGAAAAGGAATTCCTGGCGACCGTCGCCCGGACGGACGAGGCCCACGCCGCGTTGGAGAAGGGCGCGGGTCCGGCCGCCGACTACGTCCTCACCAACGCTCACCGGCGCAGGGCCCTCCTCAAGCTCAACATCCGCGAGCTCTACCACATGTCGCGGCTGCGGGAGGACGCCACGGCCCAGTGGGAGATCCGGAGAACGACCGCCGAGATGTCGCGGCTGGCGAAGAGAGCCATGCCGCTCGCCTGCCTGCTTCTCGGCGGCAAGGACGCCTATCCCGAGCTCTACGCCAAGGTCTTCGGCCGCGCGCCGGGGATCCTTCCCCCCAAGATATTTCAGTAGCCGGCGGTCCGCTTCGCGGACCGCAACGCCAGGGCCGCCGTGAGCAGCGCAAGGGCCGCCCCGGCTCCCCGGGCCGCATGAAAAGGGGAGACGCCCGCGAGCGACATGCTCCTGAGGACGTCGACCGGGTGGAACGACAGCATCCCGACCAGGGTCAGCGAAAGATAGACGACAACGCCGATCCCCGTGGCCCAGAGCCATCGGTGGTCACGGGACTTCGAGGCCGCCCTTATTAAATAAAGGAACAGGGACGCCGCTCCGACCGCCGCGGCGACGGCCACGGCGCCCTGGGCCGGCCGGCGCAGCTCGTAGACGTTGTGCTCCATGGAGGCCAGCCGGACCCACTCCGTCACTCGGCCGGGGACGTCGAACGCTTCCAGGATGCCGAAGAGAAGCATCAGAAGGGCGAAGCCCGCCCAGGCCGCGTGGGCGAGGCGCCCCCCCCGCGGCCGGCCGCGGCGTTGCCGGACGGCCAGGACGGCGCAGAGAACCCCCGCGGCCACAAGCGCGAAGACGAGAAGAGGCCTCAGAAACACGTTGAGCGCTCCCCCGCGGGCCTCCCTCCTCGAATCCCTTCGGGCTTCCTCCTCCGGCGTCGGAGTCGGGTAGGTCCCCAGGACCCTGGGCGGAGGGATCTCCCCTTCGAATCCGGCCGGGCGGACCGGGATGAGCTCGGTCGAAGCCCCCCGGGTCCGGTCCTGCCATCTCCCGGTCGGGGACAGATAGATGACCGCGGCCACGAAGCGCATCTCCTCGTTGTCCTTGACCTCGACCCGGAACGAGAGGGTTTCCCCGCCGCGGGTCTCCCGGGCCGGGCCCGCCGAAGCCAGCCCGCCGCTTATCCTGCGGTCCGATGCCGTCCAGCGCAGGCCGCAGACGATCTTCTCGGCGCCGGGCAGGTCGTCGAGCGCGACGCGCAGCTCGAAGGGCTGTCCGACCACCGCGAGGGGAGAGGCCTCCACGGTCAGCCACCCGGGCCGGTTCCGTATGCGGCCCAGGCGCTCGGCCCGGTCGATGGCCAGCCAGGTCGCGATGAAAACCAGGAGGACGGTCCCCAGGGTGAGCCGGACGGCCGCCGGGATCTTTCTGAGGCTCAGAAGCATGGCTTAGCGCGAAGGGGCCGGACCGGGGCGCTCTAGTCCCCCGGCTCGAGAATGAAGACCCTCCGGCCCTCGATCCCGAGCCGGCCGTCGAAAAAGAGCCGGACGGCTTCCGGGTAGATCCTGTGCTCCTCGACCAGGATGCGGGCCGCCAGCGTCTCCTCGGTGTCGTCCTGCAGGACGGGGACGACCGCCTGAAGGACGATCGGGCCCATGTCGACCTCGGCGGCGACGAAGTGGACCGTGCAGCCCGAGACGCGGACCCCCCAATCGATGGCCTTCTGCTGGACGTGAAGACCGGGGAAGGCCGGCAGAAGGGCCGGGTGGATGTTGAGGATCCTATGCTTGAAGGCTTCGCAGAGCCCCGGCGTCAGGACCTTCATGTACCCGGCCAGGCAGATGAGATCGACGCCTCTCTTGTCCAGCTCGCGGGCGATGGCCTGGTCGTATTCCTCCCGGTTCGCGTGGGCCTTGGGATCGAGGAACAGCGTCTCCAGGCCGGCTTCCCGGGCTTTCAGGAGACCCGGCGCGTCCGCCTTGTTGCTGAAAACCAGGGCGATCGCGGCGTTGATCCGGCCCTCGTCCACGGCCTCGCGGAGAGCCTCGAAGTTGGAGCCGCGTCCCGAGAGGAAGACGGCGATCTTCCCTTTCTTGGCCGGGCTGCGGAAATCGAATCCTCTCATGGCCCCTCCTCGGTCCGGACCTTGAAGCGGTCCGGCACGGCGTTCTTCCAGTGATGGAAAGCGTCCTCGACCTTGACCCGCACGAGCCCGCGGCCGCGGTGATCGACGGCGATGAGCGCCCCGCCCGTCCGGCCGATGGCCTTGACCGGCACGCCCTGCTCCTTGGCCATCTCTTCGAGCCGGGCCAGGTTCTTCGGGCGGCAGGTCAGGAGAACGCGGGACTGGGCCTCGCCGAAAAGGAGCGTGTCCGGACGGACGGCGTCCTCGAGCGAGACGGAGCAGCCGGTCCGGCCGCGGCCGTGGAAGGCGCATTCCGCCAAGCCGACGGCCAGGCCGCCCTCGGAGAGGTCGTGGGCCGAGCGGACCAGCCCGGCCTCGATGGCCGACAGGCAATACTCCTGGACCCGTTTCTCGAGCTCCAGGTCGATCTGCGGCGGCGCCCCGGTTTCGAGGCCGTGGGCGACCCTGAGGAACTCCGTCCCGCCCAATCCTTCCTTGTTCTCCCCGACGAGGAGGACGGCGTCTCCCGGCCCCTTGAACCCGGGGCTTACGGCCTTGCGGATGTCCTCGATGAGGCCGACGACCCCGAGGACGGGGGTCGGGTAGATGGACAGGCCTTCCGTGTCGTTGTAGAAGCTGACGTTCCCTCCCGTCACCGGGATGTCGAAGGCCCGGCAGGCCTCGGCCATGCCGTCGACGACCTGTTCGAATTGCCACATGACCTCGGGCTTCTCGGGGTTGCCGAAGTTCAGGCAATTGGTGACCCCGATCGGCCGGGCCCCGACGCAGGCCAGGTTCCGGCAGGCCTCGGCGACCGCGATCTTGGCCCCGGTCCGGGGATCGAGCTGCGTGTAGAGGGGGTTGCCGTCCACGGTCATGGCCAGGGCCTTGCGCGACCCCTTGATCCTCTGAACGGCGGCGTCCGCGCCCGGGAGCAGGGTCGTGTTGACCTGGACCATGTGGTCGTACTGCCGGAAGACCCACTCCTTGTCGGCGACGGTCGGCGAAGAAAGAAGGTCCAGGAACGCCCGGTCGTAATCGTTCGGCAGGAGCAGGGCGGGCAGGGGCGCCTTGCCCGGGAGAGGGGAGGGGGGGCGGCTCGGCCGCCGGTAGGCCGGGCACAGGTTGACCACGGCGTCGACGGGAACGTCGACCACCACCCGGCCCTTGAACTTGGCCCGGATCCGCCCGCCTTCGGCGACGTGACCGATGACCGGCGCGTCGAGGTCCCACTTGGAGAAGACGGCCTGGACCTCCGCGACCTTGTCCGCCGTCGCCACCAGGAGCATCCGCTCCTGGGACTCGGAGAGCATGATCTCGTAGGGCGTCATGCCGGCTTCGCGCTGGGGGACGAGGTCGAGGTCGATCTCGATGCCCAGGCCGCCCTTGGCCGCCATCTCGGTCGATGAGCAGGTCAGGCCGGCCGCGCCCATGTCCTGGATGCCGACGATGAGGCCGCGGTCCATGACCTCGAGGCAGGCCTCGAGGAGGAGCTTCTCCTTGAACGGGTCCCCGACCTGGACGTTGGGCCTCTTATGCTCGGTCTCCTTGCCGAATTCGGCCGAGGCCATGGTCGCGCCGTGGATGCCGTCCCGCCCGGTCTTGGCCCCGACGTAGAGAACGGGATTCCCGGGCCCCTCGGCCTTGGCGTAGAAGATCTTGTCCTTGTCGGCCAGCCCGAGGCAGAAGACGTTGACCAGGGGGTTGAGGTCGTAACACGAGTTGAAATAGATCTCCCCGCCGACCGTCGGGACGCCGATGGAATTGCCGTAGCCGGCGATGCCCGAGACGACGCCCTCCATGACCGTCCTGTTCCCGGGCTCCGACAGCGGCCCGAAGCGGAGGGAGTCCAGGACCGCGATCGGCCTGGCCCCCATGGTGAAGATGTCCCGCAGGATGCCCCCGACGCCCGTGGCCGCGCCCTGGTAGGGCTCGATGAACGAGGGGTGGTTGTGCGACTCGATCTTGAAGACGACGACCTGCCCGTCGCCGATGTCGAGGATCCCGGCGTTCTCCCCGGGGCCCTGGACGACCCTCCGGCCCTCGGTCGGGAGCTTCTTGAGGTGGACCCGGGAGCTCTTGTAGCCGCAGTGCTCGGACCACATGACCGAGAAGATCCCGAGCTCGGTCAGGTTCGGTTCCTTGCCGATGAGCTCGACGATGAGCCGGTATTCCTCTTCGTTCAAACCGTGCTGCTCGAGGATCGTTTTATCGATCATGGCCGACCTTCTCGCGGGAGGCGGGGACCGGGTTTCGGGGCCGGCGGGCGCCGAGGCTCCGGATGAGGGAATCGAAGACGACCCGGCCGTCCTCGCTCCCGAGGAGGGCCTCCGAGGCCCTTTCGGGATGGGGCATCAGGCCCAGGACGTTGCCGCCCTCGTTGACGATCCCGGCGATGCTCGCGAGGGACCCGTTGACGTTGGCGTCCTCGGTCAGCGTCCCGTCGGGCTCGCAGTAGCGGAAGACCACCCGCCGGTTCCTCTCGACCTCCGCGAGGGTCCGCGGAGGGGCGTAGTAGTTGCCGTCGAAATGGGCGATGGGGATCCTCAGGACCTGCCCCCGGCGGCCGGCCCGCGTGAAGGGCGTCCGGTCGTTCTCGAGGCGGATGTGGACGTGACGGCAGAGGAACTTGAGGTTCTTGTTGCGGAGCATGGCCCCCGGAAGGAGGCCGAGCTCGAGGAGGATCTGGAACCCGTTGCAGATGCCCAGGACATGTCCTCCCTTGCGGGCGAAGGCCTTGACCTCCTGCATGAGAGGGGAGAAGCGGGCGATGGCCCCCGACCGGAGATAGTCCCCGTAGGAGAACCCTCCGGGAAGGACGACGCAATCGGCGCCTTGGAGGTCGTGGTCCTTGTGCCAGAGCATGACCGTGTCTTGGGCCATGACGTCCTTCAGGACGTGGAACGTGTCGAAGTCACAGTTGGAACCCGGGAATTGGACGACCCCGAATCTCATGACGCCTTCCCTCACTTGAGGAGCTGCCAGTCGAACTTCTCGATGATGGGGTTGGCCAGGACCTTGCGGGAGATCTCGGGGATGAGCGCCTCGGCCTCCTTTCTCGCGATCCCTTCCAGCTCGATCTCGAAGACCTTGCCCTGCCGGACGTCCTTGACGGCGGCGTAGCCCATGGTGTGAAGGGCGTTCTTCACGGTCTGGCCCTGGGGGTCGAGAACACTGTCCTTGAACGATACGAGGATCCTGACTCTCATCGGCGGAAAACCCTTTCAAAGATGAAATCGATCTTGTCGAGATACGGGGCCAGGGAAAAGCAGGCGTCGACGTCGGCCGGGTCGAGCCGCCGGGCGATGTCCGGGTCGACGGCGACGAGCTTGCGGAAGTCGAGGCCCTCCTCCCAGGCTTTCAGGCTGTTCCTCTGGACGATCCGATAGGCCTCCTCGCGGCTCATGCCCCGGCGCGTCAGGGCCAGCAGCACGCCCTGCGAGAAGATCAGGCCGCGGGTGGCCCCGATGTTGGCTTTCATCCTGTCCGGATGGACGACCCAGTGGCCGATGATGTCGAGGGCCTCGGCCAGAAGGAAGTCGGTGAGGATGAAGGAGTCGGGGAAGACGACCCGTTCGGCCGAGGAATGGGAGATGTCCCGCTCGTGCCACAGGGCGACGTTCTCGAGACCGACCTGGGCGTTGGCCCGGACGAGGCGGGCCAGGCCCGAGACCCGCTCGCAGCGGACCGGGTTCTTCTTGTGGGGCATGGAGGAGGACCCCTTCTGGCCCTTGGTGAACGGCTCCTCGACCTCGAGGACCTCGGTCCGTTGGAGGTGCCGGATCTCGACCGCGATCTTCTCGATCGTCGAGGCCAGCAAAGCCAGGGTCGAGAGGACCTCGGCGTGACGGTCCCGCTGGAGGACCTGGGTCGAGACCTTGGCCGGGGCCAGCCGGAGCTTCCGCAGGGCGATCCTCTCGACGCGGGGGTCGAGGTGGATGTAGGTCCCCACGGACCCGGAGATCCGTCCGACGGAGATCGTTTCGACGGCCCGCTCGAAGCGGGCGATGTGGCGGCCGATCTCCTCGTACCAGACGAGGAGCTTGAAGCCGAAGGTCACCGGCTCGGCGTGGATGCCGTGGGTCCGGCCCATGCAAACGGTCTTCTTGTGCTTCAGGGCCTGCTTTTTCAGGAGCCGGCGGAGCTCGCCGAGCGGGCCCAGCAGCTTTTGCAGGGACTCCCGGATGAGCAGGGACAGGGCCGTGTCGACGACGTCGTAGGACGTCAGGCCGACGTGGACGTAGCGGGAAGACGGACCGACCTTCTCGGCGACCGAGGTCAGGAAGGCGATCATGTCGTGCTTGACGACTTTTTCGATCGCGTCGATCCGCTTGACGGAGAAGCCGGCCTTGGACCGGATCTCGCGGAGGGCCCCGGGGGGCACCTTGCCGAGGCGGGCCCAGGCCTCGCAGACCGCGAGCTCGACGTCGAGCCACTTGCGGTACCTGTTCTCGTCGGTCCAGACGGCGCCCATCTCGGGGCGGGTGTAGCGTTCGATCATGGAGTCCAGCCTTTTCCAGCGTTCGAGAGAAGAAGGGCATAATATCAGCACGTCCGCGGCCTTGTCAACGCGGCGGCGCTCGTTCGACCCTCGGGTCTCGGGACATCTCCTCCGTCCGCGCGGTGATTTTTCACGCCTCCCAGCGGGACGGGCTCGGCGGCCCACGAAACTCGCGGGATCCAGACCAGCCCTCAGGATAGCAGGCTCAGACATCGTGAGCCGCCCTCTTCGAGGGTCCCCTCGTCCGTCCCGCTTCCCGGCTAAATCACCGCTTTATGCTCCCGTCGGCGACATCCCTCGGCCTCGGTCCCTGCGGTCGTCTCGCTCGCGGCGGCGCTCGTTCGACCCTCGGGTCTCGGGACCGCAAAGGATTCTGTATAATAAAGGTCTAATGGAGTGAGGACGAGATGGATGAGCGCCCGGACGAGGTCCTGGTCCAGGAGGCCCGGCAGGGGAGCCGGGAGGCCTTCGCCGAGCTCGTCCGGCGCCATCGGCAGAAAGTGTACAGGATCATTCATTCGATGACCCGCGACGCTTCGGATACCGACGACCTGGCCCAGGAGGCCTTCCTGGCCGCCTACCGCTCGCTCGAGTCCTTCAACATGAAAGCCCGCTTCTCGACCTGGCTCTACCGGATCTCCGTCAACACGGCGCTGAGCTTCCTCAAGAAACGGGGCCGGGAGAAGGGCCGGGCCGAGTTCCGCGACGACCTCATCGACTCGGGCTCCCCGGATTCGCCCGAGGAGAGGTCCGTCCGCCACGAGCTCTCGGCCCGCATCGAGGAGGCCGTCGGGGCCCTGCCCCCGCATTTCCAAGCCTCTTTCCGGCTCGTCGCGGATCAGGGGCTGAGCCACGCCGAGGCGGCGCAGATGCTGGGCTGTTCGGAAAACACGGTCTCTTGGAGGCTGCACAAGGCCCGCAAGCTGCTCCGGGCCCGCCTCGAACCATTCCTGGGGAGGTCCTGATATGAGATGCGATAAAGCGCGAAGGTGGGTCTCGGACGACCTGGACGGGGCCCTGCCCGCCTCCCGGAAGGCCCGTCTCGAGGGTCACCTCGCGGGCTGTGCCGACTGTCGGGCCTATCTCGGGGACCTCGAGCTCATCGCCGACGGGGCCCGGAGCCGCCCGGCGGACGACCCCCCGCCTGGGTACTGGCCGGATTTCGGCAGGCGGCTCGAGCGCCGGCTGGCCTCGCCCGCCCCCCCGGCCCGGACCGCCCCCCGGCTTGGACACCGGAGATGGGCTTGGGCCGGGGCCGCCTCTCTGGTCGTCGTCGCCGCGGCCATCTATATCGGGTTCCTCCGTCCCGGCGCCGAACAGGACGCCGCCTGGTTCCCGAACGGCAGCTCCCTGGCCTCGATCCTCCTGGAAGCCGAGGACGACCCCGATCTCGCGGGCCGGCTCGACCGGATGGTCAGCGCCTCCATCGAGGAGCTGACCGTCGGCCCCGACGAAGACATCCCCGCTCCATTCGCCGACGACCCCCTCTTTTGGGAAGGGTTGAGCGAAGAGGAGCTGCGTTTCATCGCTTCCGAGCTGGAAGCCGAGACCGATCGAGGAGTGAGACCATGAACAGAGATCGACTCATCGCCGCGCTGGCCCTCTTCGCCTTCCTGGGGACCTGGGCCGCGGCCCAGACGGACCCGCAAGCCCGGACGAGGCTCAGGGAGAACATCAGCACGCTTTACCTGCTCCGGCTGACCCAGGCCCTCGAATTGACCGATACCCAAACGGGCAGGCTCTTCCCCGTCCTGACCCGGATCGAAAGGGAGAAGGCCGAATCCCAGCGGCGGATGAACCTCGGCCTCATGGACCTCAGGGTCGCCCTGGAGGAGGGGGGGGAAGGGGAGGCCCGGATCCTCGAGCTCGTCGGCCGTGTCCGGGCCGAGCGGCTGGCCGTCCGGCGGATGGACGAGGAGGCCGAGGCCGCCCTCGACGAGGTCCTGTCGCCCGTCCAGAAGGCCCGCTACCTGCTCTTTACGGTCGATTTCTACAGGAACCTCGGCCGCCAGGTGGAGAAAGCCAGACAGATGAGGCCGGCCATCAAAAGAAGGCCTTGACAAAGAATTGAAAATCCTCTAGGATGGAGTTCGTCGTTCTGTAGATTTCAGATTAACTCTCTGAAAAAAGAACAATTTCGAGCTCGAGGAGAGTAGGTTTTTCCATTTTTCTTATTCTGTTCTGCATTTCCGCATTTTTTTTGAGGGATCGGGCGATCGAGATCGTAGGTGCGCCAGCGTAGCTCAGGTGGTAGAGCGGCTGATTTGTAATCAGCGGGTCAGGGGTTCGAATCCTCTCGCTGGCTTTGAAGAGGGCGTCGAGCATGGTTGTTGATTCGGGCAGGTTCCAGAGTGGCCAAATGGGACGGGCTGTAAACCCGTTGCGGAAACGCTTCGGAGGTTCGAATCCTTCCCTGCCCATTTTATTCCGCGGGAATAGCTCAGTTGGTAGAGCGTCAGCCTTCCAAGCTGAATGTCGCGGGTTCGATCCCCGTTTCCCGCTCTTCGGCAGGCGTTGCGGGCCCAAGTAGCTCAGTCGGCAGAGCACGTCCTTGGTAAGGACGGGGTCACCAGTTCGATTCTGGTCTTGGGCTTTTTCGACCATAGAGACGCGGACCGTCGGCGCCCGGCAGGCCCGGCGGAAGGAGAGGAGTTCCTGAGGGAAGGTTGACCATGCGAGAGATCATCACGCTCCAGTGCGGCGGCTGCAAGCGCCGGAATTATTCCTCGACGAGGAACAAGAAGACGCAGACGGAAAAGCTCGAGACCAAGAAGTTCTGCCCCTACTGCCGGAAGCATACGCCCCACAAGGAAGCCAAGTAGAAGGGCGAGAGGAGAGAACGACAGGTGAGTAGCTCAAGTGGTAGAGCAGCGGTCTCCAAAACCGCAGGTTGCGGGTTCGAGTCCTGCCTCACCTGCCATTGCCGCCCCTTCGGGCCCGTCGTGACGGTTCCGGAGGGCGATACGGAGGGCCCGGGCGCTCCACAAGGATCGAGGACAAGCCATGAATGACAAGCTTCCCTGGTACAAAAGGTTCGTGAATTTCCTGAGAGAGGTCAAGGCGGAGGTCAAGAAGGTCACCTGGCCCTCCAAGACGGAGGTCACCAGCACGACGATCGTCGTCCTCGCCGCCACGGTCTTCTTCGGGTTCTACTTGTTCTTCATGGACGTCATTTTCTCCTGGGTCATCGCCCAGATCAAATCGCTGTTCGGCTGATCGCAAGGAAACGGGTCATGGCAAAGAATTGGTTCGTGGTTCATACCTACTCGGGCTTCGAGAAGTTCGTGGCCGAGACCATCAAGCAGAAGGTCCTCGAGCTCGATCTCGAGGGCCAGGTCGGGCAGATCATCATCCCGACCGAGGACGTCATCGAGATCCGGGGAGGGAAGAAGGTCGTTACCACCAAGAGGTCCTATCCCGGATACATCCTCGTCGAAATGGAGATGAACGACGAGAACTGGCTGATGATCCGGCAGGTCCCCAAGGTGACGGGCTTCGTCGGTTCCGGCCGGACCCCGACGCCCCTGAGCAAAAAGGACGTCAGCCAGATCGTCGAGCACATGGAGACGACCTCCGAGAAGCCCAAGCCCAAGCACTCGTTCGAGAAGGGCGAGGCCGTCCGCATCATCGACGGCCCGTTCTTCAACTTCAACGGGATCGTCGAAGAGGTCAACCACGAGCGGAGCACGATGAAGGTCATGGTCACCATCTTCGGCCGGTCCACCCCCGTCGAGCTGGAATTCCTGCAGGTGGAAAAGCTTTAGGAGGACGAGATGTCGAAAGAAGTCATCGCCAAGATCAAGCTGGAGATCGTCGCCGGCCAGGCCAGCCCGGCCCCTCCCGTCGGGCCCGCCCTGGGGCAGCACGGGGTCAACATCATGCAGTTCGTCCGGGAATTCAACGACCGGACCGGCAAGATGGACGACGGGACCGTGGTCCCCGTGCTGATCACGGTCTTCAAGGACAAGTCCTTCAACTTCCTCGTCAAGACCCCCCCCGCGTCCTACCTCCTCAAGAAGGCCGCCGGGATCGCCAAGGGCTCCGGGGCGCCGAACAAAGACAAGGTCGGCAAGGTCACCTGGAAGCAGATCGAGGACATCGCCCGGACGAAGCTCGCGGACCTCAACGCCTACGATGTCGAGGCGGCCAAGAAGATCATCGAGGGGACCGCGAAGAACATGGGATTGGAGATCATCAGTGACTAAGCTCGGCAAGAACACCCAAAAGGCCCGGGAGCTCAAGGGAACGGAGCCCCGGACATACTCGATGGAGGAAGCCGTCAGCCTCGTCAAGAAGGCCCACTTCGCCAAATTCGACGAGTCGGTCGACATGTCCATCCGGCTCGGGGTCAACCCCAAGTATTCCGACCAGATGGTCCGCGGGACGGTCGTCCTGCCCCACGGCACGGGCAAGACGAAGAAGATCTGCGTCATCGCCTCCGGCGAGAAGATCAAGGAGGCCGAGGAGGCCGGGGCCGACCACGCCGGCGGCGACGAGATCATCGAGAAGATCGCCGGGGGATGGATCGATTTCGACGTCGTCATCGCCACCCCCGACGTCATGCGCGGCGTCGGCAAGCTCGGCCGCGTCCTGGGGACCAAGGGCCTGATGCCCAACCCCAAGTCCGGGACGGTCACCTTTGACATCCGGAAGGCCGTCGAGGAGACCAAAGCGGGCAAGGTCGAGTTCCGCGTGGACAAGACGAGCATCGTCCATTCCCCCGTCGGCAAGGTGTCCTTCCCCGAGGACAAGCTTCTGGAGAACGTCCGGACCTTCATCCAGGCCATCCTCCACGCCAAGCCGGCGGCCGCCAAGGGCAAGTATGTCCGCTCGGCCTTCCTCTCGTCGACGATGGGTCCGTCCTTCAGGATTTCCGAAGAAAGCCTAGAGAGCTAGGAGAAGAGGAGAAGCCGCCGTGAAAAAGGAAGCCAAGCAGACCATCATCAAGGGCCTCGAAGGCCTGTTCGACGCCAACGCGACGTATTACCTGGTGGATTTCAAGACATTGAAAGTCTCCCAGGCGGTGGAGCTGCGCAAGCTCCTCCGGAAGAACTCCTATTCCTACAAGGTCATCAAGAACCGGCTGGCCCTGAAGGCCCTGGGCGACAAGGCCCCGGTGGCCCTCCGGCCCTTTTTCCAGAAGCCCACGGCCATCGCCTTCGCCGCCCGGGAGCCGATCGGCCTGGCCAAGATCCTCAAGGATTTCTCCAATCAAGGGAAGGTCCTCGCGGTCAAGGCCGGCGTCCTCGAGGGCCAGTACATGGCGCCCGAGCGTTTCGACGAGATCTGCCGTCTGTCCTCCCGCGACGAGCTCGTCGGCAGGCTGGCCGTCATGATGGCCCAGCCTCTCGTCCAGATGCTCCGCGTGCTGCAGGCCCCCCTGGGCCAAGTGGGCCTGCTGCTGGGCGAGCTGAAAAAGAAGAAGGACAGCGAAAGAACACCCCAAGCGGTCGATCAGACCCAAGCTTAATAAAGGAGACTCGTGACATGGAAAAACTCACCAAGGAACAGTTTTTCACCCACCTCGACACCCTGACGATCCTGGAGCTCTCGGATTACATCAAGGAGTTCGAGACCCGGTACGGGATCAGCGCCGCCGCCGCCGTCCCCGTCGCCGCCGCCGCCGCCCCCCAGGCCGACGCCAAGCCGGCCGAGGAGAAGACCGAGTTCAGCGTCATCCTCAAGAATGTGGGCGACAAGAAGATCAACGTCATCAAGGTCGTCCGGGAAGTCACTTCCCTCGGCCTCAAGGAAGCCAAGGACCTCGTCGATGGCGCCCCCAAGTCCCTCAAAGAGGGCGTGACCAAGGAAGAGGCGGAAGCCATCAAGGCGAAGTTCGCGGAAGTCGGAGCCACGATCGAGCTTCAGTGACAAGTGAACCGGTTGTCGGACCAGCCCTTTCGGATGGAGGGAACGACGACACTCCAACTCTTTCTTAGAGAGTGAGCATGCTCAAAGAACCAAAAACAGCGAACCGGGAGAGGGTCGACTTCTCGAAGATCAAGGCGGTCTTCCCCATGCCCGACCTTCTGGACATTCAAACGAAGTCCTATGCCGATTTTCTCCAAATGGAACTCCTGCCCGAGGAGCGCAAGGAAACCGGCCTCCAGGCGGCGTTCAAGGACGTCTTTCCCATCTCCGATTTCAAGGAGACGACCGAACTGGAGTTCCTCAGCTTTTCGATCGGGACCTGGGAATGCAAGTGCGGACGGCTCAAGGGCGTGGAGAACTCCCGCCCCCGGTGCAAGGCCTGCGACACTCTCCTGCCGGCCGACGCCGAGCTCACCGAGAAGGAGATCTGTCCCTACTGCGCCGCGATAAGGAAGATCGAGCTGCCGCTCTGCGAGCACTGCGGGGACAGCGTCGGGCTGAAGATCAAGTACAGCCCCATGGAGTGCATCCAGAAGGGCTACACCTTCTCCATCCCCCTCAAGCTCAAGGTCCAGCTGGTGTCCTGGGAAAAGGACGTCGCCGCCAAGACCAAGCGCCTCAAGCACATCAAGCAGCAGGAAGTCTACTTCGGGGACATCCCCCTGATGACCGAAAAGGGGACCTTCATCTTCAACGGGATCGAAAGGGTCGTGGTCAGCCAGCTCCAGCGGTCGCCCGGGGTGTTCTTCCGGCAGGCCGAGAACAAGGGCTTCTTCATCGCCAAGATCATCCCTTACCGGGGAGCCTGGGTCGAGTTCGAGCACGACGCGAAGAACCTCCTCTGGGTCCGCCTGGACCGCAAGAAGAAGTTCCTGGCCACCGTCTTCCTGAGGGCCCTGGGCTTCGGCGCGGACGAGGACATCCTCAAGCTCTTCCACAAGGTCTACCGGATCGTCCCCGAGGACGGCAAGCTGTTCATGGAAGTGACGGAAAGCCTGGTCGGGAAAGCGCCCGCGGCCGATGTCATGGACGCCAAAGGCAAGAAAGTCCTGGCTCCGGCCAGGAAGAAGATCACCCCCGAGGTCCTGGCGGCCCTGACCGCTTCGGGCGTCACCCGCATCCCCCTGGCCAAGAAAGAGCTCGCCGGGGCCTATTCCCTGACCGGCATCAAAGGCAAGGTCCGGACGAACGAGGAGATCAACGACGTCCAGCTCGACCTGCTCGTCGGGCGGGGGGAGCCGTTCGAGGTCTTCTTCCCCGAACAGGACCGGGCCGGCCTGATCGTCAGCACGACCATCAAGAAGGACCTCCGCAAGGACCTGGCCCAGGCCCAGGGTGAGATCTACCGGAAATTGAGGCCGGGGGAGCCGCACACGGCCGAGAGCGCGCAGAACCTCTTCCACAGCCTGTTCTTCAATCCCCAGAAATACAATTTCTCCCGGATCGGCCGGCTCAAGTTCAACATCAAGCTCGGCCAGGAAACGTCCCTCGAAGAGAAGACCCTGACCCCCCTCGATTACGTGGAGGTCATCAAGTATCTCCTCAACCTGCGTTTCGGGGAGGGGGCGGTCGACGACATCGACCATCTGGGGAACCGCCGGGTGCGCTCGATCGGCGAGCTGGTCGAGAACGCCTTCCGCATCGGCCTGACGAGGATGGAGCGGACCATCAAAGAGAAGATGACCATCACCGCCGACCTGGCGGCCGCCATGCCCCAGGACCTGATCAACTCCAAGCCGGTCATCGCCGCCCTCAAGGAGTTCTTCGGCAGCTCCCAGCTCTCCCAGTTCATGGACCAGATCAACAGCCTGGCCGAGATCACTCACAAGCGCCGGCTGTCGGCCCTCGGCCCCGGCGGCCTGAGCCGCGAGCGGGCCGGCTTCGAGGTCCGAGACATCCAGACCTCCCACTACGGGAGGCTCTGCCCGGTCGAGACGCCGGAAGGGCCCAACATCGGGCTGATCTCGTCGCTCAGCTGTTTCGCCCGGGTCAACGACTACGGGTTCGTGGAGACCCCCTACCGGAAGGTCAAGAACGGCCGGATCGTCGACTACGTCAAGGTCGTTCATCCCGGAAGCGGCGACCGCAAGGTCGGCGACATCGTCGAGAAGGACGAGATGGCCAAGGCCATCGACAAGCTCAAGGACCAGAAGGTCCGCCAGCTGCCGGTCGTCGAGCCCCATTGCTTCTACCTCACCGCCTGGGAGGAGGAGAAGTTCAACATCGCCCAGGCCAACGCCGCCGTCGACGACCGCGGCCGGTTCACGAGCGACATGGTCAGCGCCCGGGAACGGGGCAACTTCAAGTTCATCCCCCGCGACCAGCTCCACTATATCGACGTCTCGCCGAAACAGCTCGTCTCCCTGTCGGCCGCTCTCATCCCCTTCCTGGAGCACGACGACGCCAACCGCGCCCTGATGGGGTCGAACATGCAGCGCCAGGCCGTCCCCCTCCTCCGTCCCGAGGCCCCGCTCATCGGCACCGGGATCGAGGGCCTGATGGCCGTCGGGTCCGGGGACGTCGTCGTCTGCAAGCGGCCCGGGGTCGTCGAGTTCGTCGACGCGGAGCGGGTCATCGTCCGGGTGGACGAAAAGGCCTCGCCCCGCAGCCACGAGGTCGGGACCGACCTCTACCTCCTGACCAAGTTCCTGCGGACCAACCAGAACACGTCCACCAACCACAGGCCCATCGTCCTCAAAGGGGACACGGTCACCCGGGGCCAGGTCCTGGCCGACAGCTCCTGCACGGACGGCGGGGAGCTGGCGCTCGGACGGAACGTCCTCTGCGCCTTCATGCCTTGGCGCGGATACAACTACGAGGACGCCATCGTCGTCAGCGAAAAGCTGATCAAGGAAGACATCTTCACCTCCCTCCACATCGTGGAGGAGACGATCGAAGCCCGGGACACCAAGCTCGGACCCGAGGACATCACCCGCGACATCCCCAACGTTCCGGAGAACGTCCTGCGCAACCTGGACGAGAACGGCATCGTCCGCATCGGCGCCCACGTGAAGTCGGGCGACGTTCTCGTCGGCAAAGTGGCCCCCAAGGGAGAGACCCAGCTGTCGCCCGAGGAGAAGCTGCTCAAAGCCATCTTCGGAGAGAAGGCCCTGGACGTCAAGGACGCCTCGCTCTACTGCTCCCCCGGCGTCGAGGGCACGATCATCGACGTCCGCATCTTCTCGCGGCGGGGGATCGAGAAGGGCCCGCGGGCCAAGGCCATCGAAAAGGACGAGATCGCCAAGCTCAAGCGCAACCTCGAGGACGAGATCGTCATCCTAGAGAACGAGAAGTGGGAGAAGGTCCGGGCCCTCGTCAAGGGCTCGATCGTCGAGAAGGCCCAGAAGGCCGGCGGGCTGACCCTGGAGAAGGGCACCAAGCTGACCGAGAAGGTCCTGGGGGAGATCGACTTCGACGACGTCCTGAAGCTCAAGCTCAACGAGGACGACGACCGCGACCGCGAGGTCAAGGACCTCGACAAGAAGGTCAAGCGGCAGATCGAGGCCCTGCGGGCCGTCTTCAAGGAAAAGGTCGACAATCTGAAGAAGGGGGACGAGCTGGCCCCCGGCGTCATCCAGTCCATCAAGGTGTTCATCGCCATGAAGCGGAAGCTGTCCGTGGGCGACAAGGTCTCCGGGCGGCACGGGAACAAGGGCATCGTGGCCAAGATCGTTCCGGAAGAGGACATGCCCCGTCTCCCCGACGGGACCCCGGTCGAGATCGTCCTCAACCCGCTCGGCGTCCCCTCCCGCATGAACGTCGGACAGATCCTGGAGACCCACGCCGGGTGGGCCGCCCGGAACCTGGGCATATGGATCTCGACGCCGGTCTTCGACGGCATCAGCGAGCGGGAGATCAAGCAGCTGCTCAAGAAAGCCGGCCTGCCCGAGAGCGGCAAGACCCCGCTCTTCGACGGCATGGGAGGAGAGTTCCTCGACCAGGAGGTCACGGTCGGCTACATCTACATGATGAAGCTCTACCACCTGGTCGACGACAAGATCCACGCCCGCTCGACGGGCCCGTATTCGCTGATCACCCAGCAGCCGCTCGGCGGCAAGGCCCAGTTCGGCGGCCAGCGGTTCGGGGAGATGGAGGTCTGGGCCCTGGAGGCCTACGGCGCCGCGTTCACCCTGCAGGAGCTCCTGACCGTCAAGTCCGACGATGTCGAAGGGCGGGCCAAGATCTACGAGGCCATCGTCAAGGGCGACCTGGAGTTCACCCCGGGCCTCCCCGAATCCGTCAACGTCCTCATCCGCGAGCTCCAGAGCCTGTGCCTGAACGTGGAGCTGGAGAAGGGGGACAAGGAAGAAGTCCTGCCGTGGGGCATCGCCATTCCCCAATCCGGCAAAGGAGAAGCCTAATGGATATCAGGCCGCCGATGACGCTCTCCCGGCCCAGGATCGATTTCGACCGGGTCCGCATAAGCATCGCCTCGCCCGAGAAGATCAAGAGCTGGTCCTGGGGCGAGGTGACCAAGCCGGAGACCATCAATTACCGGACCTTCAAGCCCGAGAAGGACGGCCTGTTCTGCGCCAAGATCTTCGGGCCCATCAACGATTTCGAGTGCCTCTGCGGCAAGTACAAGAGGATGAAGTACCGGGGCATCATCTGCGAGCGCTGCGGCGTCGAGGTCACCAAGTCCAAGGTCCGCCGCGAGCGGATGGGGCACATCCAGCTGGCCTCTCCCGTCGCCCACATCTGGTTCTTCAAGAGCCCGCCGAGCCGCATCGGGCTGGTCCTGGACCTGTCCATCAAGGACCTCGAGAAGGTCCTCTATTTCGAATCCTACATCGTCATCGACCCGGCCGACACGCCTCTCAAGGAAAAGCAGCTCCTCAACGAGGAGGAGTTCAAGGACGCCCAGGATAAATACGGCGACAAGTTCGAGGCCTCCATCGGGGCCGAGGCCATCAAGTTCCTCCTTGAGAAGATCAGCATCCAGAAGGAGGCCGAGCGCCTCCGAAAGCTGATGAAGAAGGAGACCTCCCAGCAGCGCAAGCTCCGCCACGCCAAGCGGCTCAGGGTCTTCAAGGCCCTCAAGCGGTCCGGGAACCATCCGGAGTGGATGGTCCTCGACGTCGTCCCCGTCATCCCTCCGGACCTCCGGCCCCTGGTCCGTCTGGACGGGGGGCGCTTCGCCACGTCCGACCTCAACGACCTCTACCGGAGGGTCATCAACCGGAACAACCGTCTCAAGAAGCTCATGGAGCTCAAAGCGCCGGAGCTGATCATCCGCAACGAAAAGCGGATGCTCCAGGAGGCCGTCGACGCCCTGTTCGACAACGGCAAGCGCGGGCGCGTCCACCTCGGCGCCAACCGGCGGCCCCTCAAATCCCTGAGCGAGGCCCTGCGCGGCAAGCAGGGCCGCTTCCGCCAGAACCTGCTCGGCAAGCGGGTCGACTACTCCGGCCGTTCGGTCATCGTCGTCGGGCCCGAGCTCAAGCTCAACCAGTGCGGGCTGCCCAAGAAGATGGCCCTCGAGCTCTTCAAGCCGTTCATCTTCAACAGGCTGGAAAAGGAAGGCCTGGTCCCGAGCGTCAAGGTCGCCCGGGAGTGGCACGAGCAGGAGAAGCCCGAGGTCTGGGACTACCTCGAGGAGGTCGTCCGGGAGCACCCCATCCTCCTCAACCGGGCCCCCACGCTCCACCGGCTGGGCATCCAGGCCTTCGAGCCGCAGCTTGTCGAGGGCAAGGCCATCCAGATCCATCCGCTCGTTTGCGCGGCCTTCAACGCCGACTTCGACGGCGACCAGATGGCCGTCCACATCCCGCTGTCAGTCGAGGCCCAGGTCGAGGCCCAGACCCTGATGCTGTCGACCAACAATATCCTGTCTCCCGCTCACGGGCGCCCGCTGACCATCCCCAGCCAGGACATGGTCCTGGGCTGCTACTACCTGACCCTCGAGAAGAAGGGCCAGAAGGGGGAGGGGCGGATCTTCGGCAGTCCCGAGGAGGCCTTGCTGGCGCTCGAGAACAAGGAGATCAAGCTCCAGACCAGCATCAAGCTCAGATTCAACGGGCCGTTCATGAACCTGTCCACGTATTACGACGACCAGGGGGTCATGACCTGCCCCGTTCAGATGATCAAGAAAGAGCTCATCGAAACGACGGCCGGCCGCCTCATCTTCAACGGCGCGCTGCCCGAGGGCTTCCCGTTCATCAACGGCACGCTCCGCAAGAAAGGCCTCGAGAACCTCGTGTTCTACACCTATCTCAAGGCCGGCCTCCCGCCCACGGTCCTGATCCTGGACGCTCTGAAGGCGCTCGGTTTCAGCTACGCGACCCAGGCCGGTTTCTCCCTGGGCATCGACGACTTCGTCATCCCCGGGGAAAAGAGCGCCCTCGTGGAAAAGGCCCAGAAAGAGGTCCTGGACATCGAGAACCTTTACCGGGACGGGACGATCTCCTCGGGCGAGCGGTTCAACCGGGTCATCGAGATCTGGGGGACGGTCACGGAAAAGGTGTCCGTCGCGATGATCGAGGCCATGAAGAGGATCAGCTTCGAAGGCACCCAGCTGAACCCCCTGTTCGTCATGGCCGACTCCGGGTCCCGCGGGAACAAGCAGCAGATCCGGCAGCTGGCGGGAATGCGCGGCCTGATGTCCAAGCCGTCCGGGGAGATCCTGGAGACGCCCATCGTGTCCAACCTGCGGGAAGGGCTGAACGTCCTGCAGTATTTCATCTCGACCCACGGCGCCCGGAAGGGCCTGGCCGACACGGCCCTCAAGACGGCCAACTCCGGATATCTGACGAGGAAGCTCGTCGATGTCTGCCAGGAAGTCATCGTCGACGAGCACGACTGCGGGACCCTGAAGGGCATCAACGTGTCGGCGATCGTCGAGAACGGCGAGATCATCGAACCGTTCATCGACCGCATCGTCGGCCGGGTGGCCCTGGAAAGAGTCGTCAACCCCGACACCGGCGGATCCATCGTCGACATGAACGAGGAGATCACCGAGAAGACGGCCCAGGAGTTCCAGAACATCGGTCTCGAGCGGGTCAAGATCCGCTCCGTCCTCAGCTGCGAGTCCAAGCGGGGCATCTGCCAGCTCTGCTACGGGCGGAGCCCGGCCAGCGGAAAGATGGTCGAGCTCGGCGAAGCCGCCGGCATCGTGGCCGCCCAGTCCATCGGCGAGCCGGGGACCCAGCTGACCATGAGGACGTTCCACGTCGGCGGCATCGCCATGGGCGGGGCCGAAAAATCCAAGCTCGAGGCCAAGAACGACGGGGTCATCAAGTTCACCAACCTCAAGGCCGTCGAGAACCAAGACGGCACGCGGGTCGTCGTCAATCGCGTCGCCAACATCGCTATCCTCGACCACCGGGGCCGGGAGGTGGAGCACTATCAGGTGCCCTACGGCGCCAAGATCCTCATCCCCGAGGGCAAGGAGATCAAAGCCCGGCAGGCCTTCGCCGAATGGGATCCCTTCAACACTTTCATCCTGACCGAGGAGACCGGCGCTATCCGTTTCCGGGACGTCGTGCTCGGGATCAGCATGGAGGAGGTCCAGGACGAGTTCACCGGCCTCATCACCCAGGTCATCATCGACCCCAAGGACGAGAAGCTGCAGCCCCAGGTCGAGATCCTGGACCTCAAAAAGAAGGACGACAAGGGCCGCCCCGTCATCCTCCGGAAATACTTCCTCCCGTCGGGCGCCAACCTCGAGATCAAGGACGAGGAAAAGGTCTTCGCCGGGGACATCCTGGCCAAGATCCCCCGGGAGGCGGCCCGCACCAAGGACATCACGGGAGGCCTGCCCAGGGCCGAGGAGCTGTTCGAGGCCCGGCGGCCCAAGCTCCCGGCCGTCATCTCCGAGATCGACGGCATCGTCCAGATCGGCGGCCTGGTCCGCGGCTACCGGAAGATCATGGTCCGCAACGAGCGGGGAGGGGAGAAGGAATACCTGGTCCCCAAGGGCGCCCATCTGAGCGTCTCCGACGGGGAGCGGATGCGGGCCGGCGACGCCCTCATGGACGGGCCGGTCAACCCCCACGACATCCTCCGGGTCCTCGGGGAGAAGGAGCTGGCCGAATACCTGCTCAAAGAGATCCAGGCCGTCTACCGCCTCCAGGGCGTGCCCATCAACGACAAGCACATCGAGACCATCATCCGGATGATGCTCCGGTGGGTCAAGGTCGAGGAGGTCGGCGACACCGATTTCCTGGTGGACGAGCAGATCGACAAGTTCGTCTTCCAGCAGGAGAACGAGAAGGTCATGAAAAAGGGCGGCAAGCCGGCCAAGGCCCGGCCCCTGCTCCTGGGGATCACCAAGAGCGCCCTGAGCACGGAGAGCTTCATCTCGGCCGCCTCCTTCCAGGAGACGACCCGTGTCCTGACCGAAGCCAGCCTTTACGGCAAAGTGGACTACCTGAGACGCCTGAAAGAGAACATCATCATGGGGCGGCTCATCCCGGCCGGAACGGGCTACAAGCACTACCGGAACGTGGAGCTCAAGGAGGAGATGCACCCCCTCCTGCGGCCGATGGAGAAGGAGGTCCTTCCGGGCGACTGAGCCGGTCCTCGGCGGTCCCCGGAATTTCCTCAAAATTCTTGACAGGGAAGGCGAAATTTGCTATTATCCGTCCATTCGTCTCAGGACTATCTTCCCGGGGATGAATAAAACTTACAATTGGAACTTGTATAGAGGAGTATTTTTCATTGCCGACCGTCAATCAGCTCGTCAGGAATGGCCGGACGCCCAAGAAGTACAAGAGCAAGTCCCCGGCCTTGGAATCTTGCCCCCAGAAGAGAGGGGTCTGCACCCGCGTTTTCACGACCACGCCCAAGAAGCCGAACTCGGCCATGCGGAAAGTGGCCCGTGTGAGGCTGACCAATAACATCGAGGTCACGGGATACATCCCCGGCATCGGCCACAACCTCCAGGAGCACTCCATCGTCATGATCCGGGGAGGCCGCGTCAAGGACCTGCCCGGCGTCCGCTATCACATCGTCCGCGGCACGCTGGACTCCGAAGGGGTGCAGAACCGCTTCAAGGCACGCTCCCGCTACGGGGCCAAGAGGCCGAAAGAGAAGCGGGCCGCCGCCTAGAAGAGGAGAAGACCCATGCCGAGACGCGGAATCATCAAGAAGCGCAAGGTCCCCCCCGACCCGTTCTACAACAGCACCGTCGTCGCCCGGTTCGTCAACCTCTTCCTTCGGAAAGGGAAGAAGACGACCGCCGAGAAGGTCGTCTACGGGACCATGGACATCCTCAAGCAGAAGACCAAGGAGGATCCCCTCAAGATCCTGGAGAAGGCCCTGGAGAACGTCCGGCCTTTCCTCGAGACGAAGTCGCGGCGGGTCGGCGGCGCGAATTACCAGGTCCCGATCGAGGTCGCGCCCGGCCGGTCCTTTTCCCTGGGCGTGCGCTGGCTGATCAAGTATGCCACGGAGCGCAGCGGCAAGAGCATGCAGGAAAAACTCTCGGCCGAGATCATCGACGCCGTGAACAACCGCGGCGGAGCGGTCAAGAAGCGAGAGGATACGCACAAGATGGCGGAGTCCAACCGGGCTTTCGCCCATTACAAGTGGTAGTCTCCATCGAAAGAGTCCAAGGGGTGAACCGGTTCGATATGGAGAGAAGGTACGATGCGGTCATACCCGATCGAGAGAGTGAGGAACATCGGTATCATGGCCCATATCGACGCCGGGAAGACGACCACGACCGAACGGCTTCTTTTTTACACGGGTATGACCTACAAGATGGGAGAGGTGGACGAGGGAACGGCCGTGATGGACTGGATGCCGCAGGAACAGGAGCGCGGCATCACCATCACCTCGGCCGCGACCACCTGCTACTGGCGGGACCACCGGGTCAACATCATTGACACTCCCGGCCATGTGGACTTCACCGCGGAGGTCGAGCGCTCCCTGAGAGTGCTCGACGGCGCGATAGCCATACTGTGTGGAGTTGGAGGTGTCGAGCCTCAGTCCGAGACAGTGTGGCGCCAGGCCGACAAGTACCGCGTCCCCCGCATCGCGTTCATCAATAAGATGGACCGGATCGGGGCCGACCCGGAACGGGCGGTCCTCGAGTTGAGGACCAGGGTGGCGGCCAAGCCCCTGCCGATCCAGATTCCCGTGGGACGGGAAGATGGGTTCCGCGGCGTCGTTGACCTCATTGAGCGGAAGGAGTACGACTGGGGTCGGGACATCCTGGGGACGGATTACGTCGTCCGGGAGGTCCCGGACGACCTCCGGGAGGAAGTCGAAGAGAAGAGACAGGACATGCTGGAAACGCTGAGCGAAACCGACGACGCCCTGATGGAGAAGTACCTCGACGGCGTCGAGGCCTCCGTCGAGGAGATCAAGGGGGCCGTCCGCCGCGGGACCCTGGCGCTCAAATTCGTCCCCGTCCTCTACGGGGCCTCCTTCCGGAACAAGGGCGTCCACCCCCTGCTCGAGGCCATCGTCGATTATCTGCCCTCCCCGGTGGACATCCCGCCGGTCACCGGCCGGCATCCCCGGACCGAGGCCGCGGAGACCCGGGCCGCCTCGGACGAGGCCCCGTTCTCCGGGCTCGTTTTCAAGATCGCCAACGATCCCTTCCTCGGCAACCTGGCCTACTTCCGGGTCTACTCGGGCAAGGCCAAGGTCGGGCAGGCCATTTGGAACGCGACCAAGGGCGAGGAGGAGAAGCTCTCGCGGCTGCTCGAGATGCACGCCAACAAGCGGAAGGAGATCAAAGAGGTCCACGCCGGGGACATCGCCGCCATGGGCTCATCCAAGAACATCTCGACGGGCGACACCCTGT
>Ga0194126_10002357_pt1 | contig 30645 bp, 34 predicted proteins | sample TA2KigC150mmetaG_FD_148641 | JGI IMG/M metagenome (GOLD analysis project Ga0194126, IMG submission 148641) | Freshwater microbial communities from Lake Tanganyika, Tanzania - TA2015035 Kigoma Deep Cast 150m | ecosystem: Environmental > Aquatic > Freshwater > Lake | place: Tanzania: Lake... | reverse complement strand
GCAGGCGAAGCTGCTGGCCGAGATGACGCGCCAGCCGATGGGCGGCCGTCACGGCGGACGCGGCGACGGCCCGCGCGGCCCGATGGGCGGCATGGGCGGCATGGGTGGCATGGGCAGCATGCGCTGACACACCACTCCCCTCACCCGCTTGCGGGAGAGGGGCAGGGGGAGAGGGCAGGAAAGTCAGTCCCCGCGACACGGCGGGGACGACTTCGTCAGGCCGCCGGCAGCCGCTCGAGGAAGGTGCGCTGCTTGCCGACGGAACCGAGGATATGGCCGGACCACCAGAGCGACAGGAAAGTCTCGAGTTCCTGCCGGTCGAAGTTTTCGGGGGTGATGATCTCGGCGGCCAGGTACTCGAATTCTTCGCGCTCGTTGCGGAGCGCCTCCATCTCGGGATAGCCGGCGCGGCCGAGCAGCGCCTCCTCGGCGTCGAAATGCTCGCGCGCGAGGGTCATCAATCCCCTGAGGACCTCGTCGAAGCGGGCGTCGTTCGCCTCGGCGACACAGCCGGCCAGGGCCTCGCATTGGTCCAGCAGGGCGCGATGCTGCGCGTCGAGCGTGGCGTTGCCCAAGCCGAGTTGCGGCAGCCACTTCAGGCGGCTCGACACGATCAGAATCCCAGCGACTCGACCACGGCGACGAGGTCGGCGAAACCGGCCGCCTCGAGCTTCGCCGCCAGCGCTTCCCTGTCGAGGCCGTCCTCGGCGAAATCCGTCATGAGCACCTCCATCGGCAGTTCGCGGATCTCCACTGGCGACATGAAGCCGATGTTGCAGATGTGGGCGATGCAGCGGCGCTCCGGCTCCGAGAGTTCCAGGCCGTGGTGGCGCAGTATCTCCAGGTAGCGCTCGGCGGCGAGGTTGAGCCGGCCGCTGATCTCCATGGTGTTCTTGCGGCCCTCGGTGAGGATGGCCAGCGGCGGCCCGAAGAAGACCGGCGTCTTGCCGACGTGGCGGGTCTGTTCCTCGCGCGTCAGCGCCGGGGCGACCCAGGCGGGGTCGCCCCGGACGGGTTTCTCGGGTGCATCCGACATCAGCGGGACTTCAGTGCGGAATCGGGTGCAGCTTCTCGTGCCTGGCGTCCTTCATGCCCTTGGGCAGTTGGGGCGCGGGCTCGGGCTGCAGCTGGGCGAAGCCGCGGTTGCGCTCGCCGTCCTGCACGTTGTGCGGATTGTGGCACTCGGTGCAGGTGAACCAGCGCTTCTTGCCGGTGCTGGCGAACTCGCCGATGCGCTTGCCGTGGATGCCGTCGCGCCAGTCGCGCAGCTTGTCGCCGTGGCACTTGCCGCAGAGGAGCTGCGGCTGATCGAAGCTGATCGACGGATCGCCGTAGTGGTCGACGAGCTTGTCGCGTTTGGTTGCGTGGTGGCAATCGAGGCACCAGATGGCGCCGCGGCCATGCTGGAAGTCCTTCACCTCGGGCAGCATGCCTTCCATGGTCGGGATCGGCACAGGCTTTTTGTGCTTGGGGAAGCCCGGCGGCACGACGCCGTTGTGGCAGGCCGTCGCGCACATCGCCACGAGATTGAGTTTCTCGGTGCGCGGCCGGACCACGGCCTGACCCTCCGGCAGGTTTGCCATCTGCGGCATCTTGCCCATCGGTACGGTGCCCTCGTAGGGATCGCCGTACCAGAGCGCGGCGCCGGTGGTCGGCGAGCACTTGACGTTGGGCAGGCCCGGCTTGACCTCCTTCTGGGTGATCTCGGAGGCGCCCTTGCGGCTTTCGAAGCAGACCAGCGGCTCCTTCGCCGCGGCTTCCGCCGGCGCCGCCGCGGCTTCCTTCGCCTGTTCGGCGGCCTTGTCTACGGCGGAGACGGCGTAGAGCGCGCTGCCGCACAGTGCTGCAGCCAATGTATAGATAGCAAGTTTTTTCATGATCGTTGCCTCACTTCGCCGCGCCGTACTTGATCTCGCCCTGCAGGATGCCGATGGCACCCTTGAGCAGGATGGTCAGGATGAAGAAGCCGAAGGCCCAGATGCCGAGGGTCAGCAGCCACTCGACGAAGCTCGGGTAGTACTCCGTCACCTCGCCGATCGGCGTCGGGATGAAGCCCGGCACGATCAGGCCCATGCCCTTCTCGATCCAGATGCCGGCGAAGGCCATGACGCAGGGGATCGGCAGCAGCTTCATGTCGTTGCGGAAGCGCGGCATCAGGAACAGGATGAAGGCGCCGACCATCAGCACCACCGCGCTCCAGAACCACGGCACCAGGTTGGTCAGGCCGTGCAGGCCGAACATCAGGTAGTAGAGGCCGTTGGCGTGCTCGGTGCGGGCGTAGAGCTCGACCACGACTTCCGACATCGTCAGGAACAGCGCGATGCCGAGGCACCAGGTGACGATGGTCGCCAGCAGCTTGATGGCGCTGTCGTCGACCCAGAACTTGGTGTTGTTGCGAACGATCATGAAGATGAGGATGATCAGCGCGGGGCCGGCGGCGAATGCGGTCGAGATGAAGCGGATCGGCATCATGCTGTGGAACCACATCGGACGCGCCGGCATGGTCGAGATGAGGAAGGCCGTGACGGTATGGATCGACAGCGCCCAGACGATCGCGATGTACACCAGCGGCATGAACCACTTCTTGTTCACCTGCCCGCCCGTGTACTTCACCCACAGGTAGTAGAAGCCGCAGACGAGGTTGAGGAACAGGTAGCCGTTGAGCACCAGCACGTCCCAGCCCAGCATCGAGGAGAAGCTGTAGATGCCCCAGGGCGGGATCATGTGCCAGAGCCGGTCGGGCCGGCCCATGTGGGCGAAGACGAACATCATCACCATGATCACGGCGGTGATCGCCAGCATCTCGCCCAGCACGGCGACCTTGTGCATGCCCTCGTGGTGGTAGACATACGCCGGGAAGACGATGGTCACCGCCCCGGCGGCGACGCCGACGAGGAACACCAGGTTGGCGAAGTAGAGGCCGTCGTGGATCTGGCTGGTCATGCCGGTGACGATCAGGCCCTCCGTGTTCTGCAGGTAGAACACGTACATCATGCCGATCATGAGCACCGCGAGGGAGCCCATCCAGGCGTAGAACTTGGTGCCGCCCTTGAGGACGTAGCCCACGTAGTCGGCAGCGAAACGGGTCAGTTGTTTCACGGCGCGCTCCTCAATCGTAGAAGTAGAAGAATTTCGGGAAGGTATTGAGCTCGGCCTTGAGGCGGAAGACGTTCTTCCGCGCCAGCACCAGGCTCACCTCGCTGTTCGGGTCGAGCAGGTTGCCGAACTTGCGCGCACCGACCGGGCAGACCTCGACGCAGGCCGGATAGCGGCCGTGGCGGCTGCGCTGCAGGCACCAGTGGCACTTCTCGACGACGCCGCGCATGCGCGGGCGGTTGCCGAGGTAGTGCGTCACCGGGTTCATCTCTTCCTTCGGCAGCACCGGGTTGGCGACGTTGAAGCGGCGCGCCCAGTAGGGGCAGGCGCCCATGCACATGCGGCAGCCGATGCACCAGTTGTAATCGATCACCACAACGCCGTCCCCCTCGCGGTAGGTCGTGCGCACCGGGCAGACCTTGACGCAGGGCGGCTTCTCGCACTGCATGCAGGCGATCGGCATGTAGTTGGCGTCCTTCTCCGGTACCGTCTCGGGGTTGTAGTGGTACTGGCCCTCGAGCACCTGGCCGGCCGGCGTGTAGGCATTGCCGCCGACCTGGATGCCGAGCCCCTCGGGATAGCCCTGGTTCATCCTCTCCTTGGAGAACTCGCCGCGCTCCATGCGCAGCACCTGGATCCACTCGATCTTCTCGCCCGGGCGCTTGCCGCGCGACTGGTTGTTCTCCTCGACGCAGGCATGCACGCAGCGGCGGCAGCCGATGCACTTCCTGATGTTCAGCGCGTAGCCCATCAGCACGCCCGGCTGCGGGCCGGTGGTGTCGACCGTGACTTTCTTGCCGTATTCGGCCGAATAGCGCTTCTCCAGCCGCAGGCGCGCCTCGTCCTTTTCCTTGTCGGTCATCAGCCGGTAGTTCTTCTGGAAATGCTCGGCCCATTCGGCCGCCGCGTGGGCGTCGTCGGACTGGGCCATCAGCGCCCCCGCGCCCATCAGCGACGACAGGCTCAGCGTGCCGCCGGCCTTGAGGAAATCGCGGCGCGAGGTCTTCGGCGCGCAGGCCGCCGGATCCGCCGACGCCGGCGGCACCGGGCATCCGGCCGGTTGCTCCTGGGCCGGGCAGGCCTGGGGCGTCTCGTTAGGGGTCACAGTGCGGTCCTCCATTAGGCAAAGTTGATTCAAAGCCGGACAAAAGTCGCGCGATGATACAAGCGGATACCCGAACAGGAATTGGGTTAGATCAAGTTTCAAGCAGTTCCTTGCGCTGCATCAAATGCCCCTTGCGGGGGGAGGGCCGGAAAGAGGGAAAAGTCAGTCCCGGCGGGACGGCGCGCGAAAGCGCCGCCGGCCTCAGCCGATCCCGAAAACCCGGCTCGCGTTCCCGCCGAGGAACAGGTCGCTCGTTTCCGGGTCGAGCCCGAGCGAAGCGAGCCCCTCGAGCGCCCTGGCCGGCATGATCATCGGGTAGTTGGTGCCGAACAGCACCTTCCGGCGCCCGTTGCCGCGCATGTACTCGACCAGGGCCTGCGGATAGCGGCGCACGGTGTAGGCCGAGGTGTCGATATGGACGTTCTCGTGCTTCGTCGCGACCGCGATCGCCTCTTCGGTCCACGGGTAGCCGATGTGCCCGGCCACGATCACCAGTTCGGGGAAATCGAGGGCGACGCGGTCCAGATAGATCGGCCGCCCGACCTCGGACGACATCAACGGCCCGGTGTGGCCGATCTGGGTGCAGAACGGCACGTTCAGCTCGCAGCACGCGGCATAGACCGGATAGAACCACGCGTGCGTCGGCGGCAGCTCCCACAGCCAGGGAATGACGCGGATCGCCTTGAAGCCCAGCTCTTCCACGCAGCGCCGGATTTCGCGCACCGCGGGCATCGGTCTGGAGATGTCCACCGAGCCCACGCCGACGAGGCGGTCCGGCGCCGCGGCGACGAAGGCGGCCACCTCGTCGTTCGAGATCATGACGTTGCGCGGGGCGACCCAGGCGCAGATGAGGCTCTTGTCGACCTTGCCCTCGTCCATCATCGCCAGCGTTGCCGACAGGGGGAGTTCCGCCGTCGGCCGCTCTGTCCGCGTCCAGCGCCGCAAAGAGTCGAACATGGGGTCCTGCGCGTGGCGGAGCGTCGGGTGCTGCGCCCAGGCGTCGATGATCATGATGTGCTCCCTCAGTAGTCGTTGCGATCAGCCACATGCTACGGAAAAAACGGCCCCTTGCGGCACGGCGCCGGCGCTACTCCTTGAAATACACGACCTGATGGCTGGTGGCGAGCAGGAGGCCGTCGCGGCTCCAGATCTCCGCCATCTGGTCGTGGTAGCCCTTGCCGAAGTGCGAAGCGCGCGCGGCGCCGAGCACGGGCGCCTCGCCCTGCGCCGCCAGCCGCGCGGCGTCGGCGTGGAAGTAGATCGTCATCGAGACGGTGCCGGCGGGAACGAAGACCGGCCGGCGGATGAAGATGCGCGGATAGAAGACGTCGCAGATCGCGGCCAGCGACAGGAAATCCAGCGGGCGCGGCGGATCGTCCTGCGCCCAGACCAGGGTCGTCGAATCCGTGCCCTGCGCGTCCGGCGCGAGATCGAGGCCGCCGTGCGCGAAGCGCAAGCTGTAGCGGCCGGTCCACGCCGCCGCCGGCACCGGCGCAGCGCGCGCGAGCGTCTGCCAGCCGGGCACCTGCGGGAAGCCGGCCTCGGTGGCCGTCCACGTCTCGCGGCGCTGGGCGAAGACGGCGGTGGCGGTGATCATGGCCTCGTCGCCCTGCGTCAGCGCCAGGGTCCAGTGCTGCGTCGAGCGGTTGGTGCGGGCGGGCGCGGCAGTGATACGGAAATCGCCGTCGGCGACGGGCGCAGCGTAGTTCACCGTCAGCGCCAGCGGATCGCCCAGCCGCAACGGATGCGACAGCGCGGCGTTGAGCAGGGTGGCGGCGATGACGCCGCCGAAGGGCCCGACCATGTTGCCGTAGGCGGGATGCGTGCGGCCCGCCCAGACGCCCTCGCCCGCCGCGGCGAGGCGGACGGCGAGATCGAAGGGGTGGGCGGCGTCGGTCATGCCTGAATTCTAGCGTCGATTGCCCCGCCCCCCGCAAGCGGAACGCGGACAAGAAGAGAGGGGAAAAGTCAGCCCCGGCGGGACGGCGCGCGGAGGATCACCAGCGCGATGCCGCCGAGGACGGCGATCGAGGCCAGCACGAAGCGCAGCGTCACCGAGTTGCCGGCGAAGGCGGGCATGGTAAGGGTGGTCAGGAGGAGGGTTGGGGCGGTGGGTAAAGTGAGCAAAGTATGCCCTCTTGGCTAATTGACGGCCAAGCCATGTCGCTGAGCGACGCAGGCCAAGTCAGTCTATGTGGTACGGGAAGAATAGCGGCAAGTATGCAAATGGGCGCTACGCTATTACCCAAGTAGGCGAAGCAATCTTCGAGTTAAGCGATCTTTGTTTCTAATCTGACACTCCCAAACAACCACAACTTTCCAGCCAAGCCGTCTCAGTGCGCGTTGATTGGAACTGTCACGAATTTTATTTTTTTCGAGCTTGCCGTCCCAATATTCGCGATTACTGGCCGGTCTTGAGGCTGACAGGCAATTCTTGTGCTGATGCCAAAAACAGCCGTGAACGAATATCACAATGCCGCGCCCGGGTAAAACAATGTCAGGCTTTCCGGGCAAGTCAGATTGATGCAGTCGAAACCTGAATCCAAGGCGATGAAGAAGTGAACGAACTGATTTTTCTGGGTCAGTATCTTTGCTGCGCACCCGCGACATTACAGCGCTTCGCTGATCCTTCGAGAATACATCCATGATCCGCGATCGCCAATTCGTCTATTCCTCATCTTCCGAATCATGCGCGTGAAGATACCGTTGTTCAGCAAGCCACTGGAGACGCTGCGCTTGCGTTAAAAGGGTTCTGCGCAAACCGCGAGCAACCTTGCGTTCGGCGATGATTTGCGCCAAACGGGCCATAACGCTAGCACGCCGAGCAATGCGCAAATCAGGATGATCACGCAACCGGCTTACTTCCTCAGTGACAATTTTTCCTCGATGGGATTTAGGCGGAGTAATTGCCTTCTTGGGTTTTGGTGGTTCTTTTTCGTTGAGTATCGCCTTGAATGTGGACTCCTTGATGCATTTCTGAAAAACCACATACTCCAAGGAATCCAAGTGTGTCTTTGCAGCTTTATCAGATTTGTCGCTGTCCTGAAATTCAGGCAAAGGCCAGAGTTCAATATGGCAGACCTCGAAAGGGTCCAATACATTCATCGCCACCGCGTCAGTGCGACGGTTTGTCAGGTGTCTCCGAATGCGTGTGCGCAGCATTTCATTAGTCTGGCCAACGTAAATCGGTTCGCCATCGTAATCAAAGAAAGCGTACACCCCCCACTTAAACGAACCTATCTTACGCAGTTTCCCTGTTATGGGATCATTGATCGGCTTGTCGAGAAACGAAGTCAATGCCTCCCGAAGAGCCTCTGTCTCAAACGGGAGTGATTCCGTGCCGAACCCAACACCTGGTAATGAGTTGCGCCTTTTCATGCAACCAACCTAGCAGGAGTGACTGCATGCTGAGCAGAAAGAATCGGCTCAAACAGAGTTCTCGCAAGATGATGCACTACTGGCACTGCGACCCCATCCCCCGCCAAGTGATACGCGTCGTTATATCGTTCTGGCAGTCTGTAACTCTCAGGCAGGCCCATTAATCGTGCCGCCTCGCGGGGTGAAAGGAGACGTGAACGTACTTGATTTCCCTGAACGATCAGGATCGTTTGCCTACTTGATCCGCCTGTAGGTGTGCGCAAGCATCCCGACACACCATCGAATCGTACCTCTGCCCGTACGACGCCATCGCGGGTACGACGGTATACAGCGCCTACTCTAAGCCTCCCTCCCGCCTGAACTGCCATAACTTTACGGCGATTAATCTCAGACATAGAAGATAGGAGCTTGGTTGTTTCCTCAACAGAATGCCATTCAACGCCTTTGGGCTCGAATTCAATAATATCTTCCAGCGTAGAAGGCACCGTCTTCGGCACGGAGGGGCTCCACCACCTCCAGCGCGACTGAATTTCATCTGAAAGCCTATTATGCGCACGAATTACTGCTTCCGGATGCCATGCCGGATTGGTTGTCCATTCATGGGTCGCATCGGGAATTTGCATTGAGTCGTCCACTCCAAAAATAAAAACTCTTGGACGGGATTGCGGAACGAAATGGATGGCATCAATAACCATTACGCCAAACAAATATCCCCCATCTGACAAGGCTTGTGCAATTGCGTCAATATCCTTTCCGCTATGTGAGGTCAGAACTCCATACACATTTTCCAGCATTACAAGACGCGGTTTGCGGCCTTCGTTAGCGAGGTCGCGCATAAGTGACCAAAAGCCCCAAAAAGCGCCGGAACGGTGCCCGCCCAAACCGACTCTCGAGCCTGCAAGCGACAAGTCCTGGCATGGGAAGGATCCCCATGCCAAGTCTGCATGTCCTGGCAGGTCGGTTGAACGTAAATCGTGGATATCACCAACAACTAGGTCATCAACGCCCCAGTTCTCGGCATACGAAAGAGCTTTTTTCTCTGATAAGTCGTTTGCCAGAAGGCAGCGCCACCCACTTCCCAAGCCAGCGCGTACCATCCCACCGCCCGCGAAGAATTCGTAATAAGTGGGCATCACACCTCCCGGATACGCAATAGCCTCCAGTGTACATCCGAAATTAATCGATGTCAGTGGCCTAAATAATCGCCCGGGGAAGCAAACACCTTTCTGCCTTTCTACAGGACTTCCTTTTCCATCAAAGCGCAGCCGCCGCCCGCGTCCCCTGATCAATCGCCCGCTTCGCATCCAGTTCTGCCGCCACATCCGCCCCGCCAATCAGGCTCACCGACTTGCCGGCTTGCTGCAGTTTGGCGAAGAGTTCGCGGTTCGGCTCCTGGCCGGCGCACAGCACGATGGTGTCGACGTCGAGCACTTGCGTCTGGTCGCCCATGCGCACGTGCAGGCCGGCGTCGTCGATCTTCTCGTAGCTCACGCCCGCCAGCATCTTGACGTTGCGGCGCTTGAGCAGGGTGCGGCGGATCCAGCCGGTGGTCTTGGCGAGGCCGTCGCCGACCTTGCTGGTCTTCCTCTGCAGCAGCCAGATCTGGCGCGGCGGCGGCTCGTCCGATGCCTTCTTCAGGCCGCCGCGCACGGCGTAGGTGCTATCGATGCCCCACTCGTTGCGGAAATGCTCGATGTCGTTGGCGGCGCCGCCGTGGCTCAGCAGCTCGGCGACGTCGAAGCCGATGCCGCCGGCGCCGACGATAGCGACCTTGCGGCCGGCTTCGCGGCGACCTTCGATGATGTCGATATACCGCGCCACCTTGGGGTGGTCGATGCCGGGAATCTCCGGCGTGCGCGGCAGAATGCCGGTGGCGAGCGCGACGTGGTCGAAACCGCCCGCGGCGAGCTCTTCCGCCGTGGCGCGGTGACTGACTTTCACTTTCACGCCGGTGGCGTCGAGGCGACGGCGGAAGTAGCGCAGCGTCTCGCCGAACTCCTCTTTGCCGGGGATGCGCTTTGCGAGGTTGAACTGGCCGCCGATCTCGGGCGAGGCCTCGAACAGCGTGACGTCGTGGCCGCGCTCGGCGGCGGTGGTGGCGAAGGCCAGTCCCGCCGGGCCGGCGCCGACGACGGCGACTTTCTTCTTCGCCGCGGCGGGTTTGATCACCAGCTCGGTCTCGTTGCAGGCGCGCGGGTTGACCAGGCAGGAGCAGGTCTTGCGCTCGAAGATGTGGTCGAGGCAGGCCTGGTTGCAGGCGATGCAGGTGTTGATCTCGTCGGCACGGCCGGCGGCGGCCTTGTTCACGAACTCTGCGTCGGCGAGGAAGGGCCGCGCCATCGACACCATGTCGGCGTCGCCGCGCGCCAGCACGTCCTCGGCGACGTCGGGGGCGTTGATGCGGTTGGTGGTGACGAGGGGGATCTTCACCTCGCCCTTCATGCGCCGCGTCACCCAGGTGAACGCCGCGCGCGGCACCATGGTGGCGATGGTCGGGATGCGCGCCTCGTGCCAGCCGATGCCGGTGTTGATGATCGTGGCGCCCGCCGCCTCGATGGCCTTGGCGAGCTGCACGACTTCCTCCCAGGTGCTGCCGTCCTCGACGAGGTCGAGCATCGACAGGCGGAAGACGATGATGAAGTTGGGGCCGACCTTCTCGCGCGTGCGGCGCACGATCTCGACGGCGAAGCGGATGCGGTTCTCGAAACTGCCGCCCCATTCGTCGCTGCGGTGGTTGGTCTTCGGCGCGATGAACTGGTTGATGAGGTAGCCCTCGGAGCCCATGATCTCGACGCCGTCGTAGCCGGCCTTCTGCGCGAGGCGCGCGCAGCGGGCGTAGTCGGCGATGGTCTTGCGCACGCCCCAGCCGCTGAGCGCGCGCGGGGCGAAGGGGCTGATCGGCGACTTCAGCTTCGAGGCCGACACCGCCAGCGGGTGGTAGGCGTAGCGGCCGGTGTGCAGGATCTGCAGGCAGATCTTGCCGCCGGCGGCGTGCACGGCGTCGGTGACGATGCGGTGCTTGCCCACCTGCCAGGGGAAGGACAATTGAGACGCCTTCGGCGCGCCGCGCCCGGCGAGATTCGGCGCGAAGCCGCCGGTGACGATGAGGCCGGCGCCGCCTTTCGCGCGCTCGGCGAAGAAGGCCGCCATCTTCTCGAAGCCGTTGGGCTCTTCCTCCAGGCCGGTGTGCATGGAGCCCATCAGCGTGCGGTTGCGCAGCGTGGTGAAGCCGAGGTCGAGGGGGGCGAGGAGGTGCGGGTATTGGGACATTTGTTTTCCTTTTAGAAGCCGAGTTGCCGGGCGGCGAGGTCTTTCAGGATCTCTTCGGCGCCGCCGCCGATCATCATCACTTTCACTTCGCGGTAGATGCGCTCGACGCGCACGCCGCGCATGTAGCCCGAGCCGCCGAGGATCTGCACGGCGGCGTCGGCGCAGAACTGCATGGTGCGGGCGGCGTAGTTTTTCGCCATCGCCGTCTGCGCCACGGGTTGTTCTCCCGCATCAAGACGCGAGGCCAGGTCGTCGATCAGCGCCCGCGTCGCTTCGATGCGCTCGACCATGTCGACCAGCTTGTGGCGGATCACCTGGTGGGCGATCAGCGGCTGGCCGAAGGTCTTGCGCTCGCGCGCCCAGGCGACGGCGTCCTCGAGGCAGGCCTGTGCCGCACCGCAGGCCGAGGCCGCCAACGTCAGGCGCTCGCCGTTGAAGTTGCGCATGATCAGCGGAAACGCCTGGCCTTCGGCGCCGATGAGATTGCTTGCCGGCACGCGGCAATTATCGAAGTGCAGCTCGGCGGTGTCGGAGGCCCACCAGCCCATCTTTTTCAGTTCCGTGCGGGTGAAGCCCGGGGTGTCGCGCTCGACGGCGAGCAGCGAGACGCCGGCCGCGCCGGGGCCGCCGGTGCGCACCGCCACCGTGGTCCAGTCGGCGCGCATGCCGGAGGTGATGAACATCTTGGCGCCGTTGACGACGTAGTGGTCGCCGTCGCGGCGCGCGGTTGTTGAAAGCTGCGCCACGTCGGAGCCGGCGCCCGGCTCGGTGACGGCCAGCGCGCTGATCTTGCGGCCGGCCAGCACGTCGGGCAGCACGCGCGCCTTGAGTTCATCCGATCCGCCCGCCACCAGCGGCGGCAGGCCGATGGTGTGGCTCATCAGGCTGGCGCAGGTGCCGCCGCTGCCGGAGCGGCCCATCTCCTCGGCGAGGATGACGCGGTAGAAATGGTCGGCCGGCGTGCCGCCGTACTCTTCGGGAAAGCCGACGCCGAGCAGGCCCGCGGCGGCGGCTTTTTCGTAGAGCGCGCGCGGGAAGCCGCCGGCCTCGTCCCATTCGGCGGCATGCGGCAGGATCTCGCGCTCGACGAAGCGGCGCACCGTGGCGCGGAAGGCCTCGTGGTCGGGGGTGTGGTGGCGGGGGTTGGGGTTGGTCAGCATCAGACTGCCTCGACGCGGGCCAGCAGTTTCCCGGGGGCGACCTGCTCGCCCACCGCGCAAGTCAGTTCCGCCAGCACGCCGTCGCAGGGCGCGGCGAGGGTGTGCTCCATCTTCATCGATTCCAACACGATGAGGCCCTGGCCGCGCTTGACCTGCGCGCCCGCCGCGGCCAGCACGGCGACGACGCGGCCGTTCATGGGCGGGGTGAGGCGGCCGCTGCCGGCGGCGGATTCGCGTGATTGCGCCGGCTGCATGGTGAGGTCGGTGATGACAGCCTGCGCGCCGTCGACGTCCAGGTGCAGGCGACCGTCGGCGTCGAAGGCGTGGCGGACGGCGAGGTGGAGGTTGGCGAAGGCGATGCGGCAGGTGTCGGTGGTGCAGGAGAGCAGTTCGACTTCGTTGCTGGTATCGCCGACGGCGGCCTCGAAGCGGTTTCCTCCCAGGAAAGTCAGTCCCAGCGGCACGGCGCGGTTGCCGATGCCAAGCGTGAAATGCGTCGTCGCTGCGCCGCTCGAGCGCCAGAAGGCCAGCCCGGGCTGCGGCAGGCGGGCGGCGCTCGCCTGCGCGAGGATCAGCGCGGCGGCGGCGAGGAGCTCCGAGCGCGGGTCGGCATCGGCCTGCGGCGTGAAGTGGGCGGCGATGAAGTCGGTGGTGGCGCGGCCGGCGAAGAATTCCGGGTGATCGAGGCAGCCGACGAGGAAGGCCTTGTTGGTGGTGACCCCGAGCGCCGTCGTGTCGCGCAGGGCGGCGATGAGCTTCTGCCGCGCCGCGTCGCGCGTGGCGCCATGGGCGATGACCTTCGCCAGCAGCGGGTCGTAGTGCGAGGTGATCTCGGTGCCGCTGTCGACGCCGGCGTCGACGCGCACGCCGGCCGGTTCTTGCCAGCGCAGCAGCGTGCCGGTCTGCGGCAGGAAGCCGGCGTCCGGGTTCTCGGCGTAAAGCCGCGCCTCGATGGCGTGGCCGTTCAGCTGCACGTCGGCTTGCGTGAGCGGCAGCGGCTCGCCGGCGGCGACGCGCAATTGGAGATCGACGAGGTCGAGGCCGGTGACGAGCTCGGTGACCGGATGCTCGACCTGCAGGCGGGTGTTCATCTCCATGAAGACGAAATCGCCTTCGGCCAGCAGGAACTCGATGGTGCCGGCGCCGACGTAGCCGATCGCCTTCGCCGCCCGCACGGCGGCCTCGCCCATGCGGGCGCGCAATTCCGCGGAGACTGCGGGCGACGGCGCCTCCTCGATGACCTTCTGGTGGCGGCGCTGGACGGAGCAGTCGCGCTCGCCGAGGTGGATGACGTTGCCCTGCGCGTCGGCGAAGACCTGGACCTCGACGTGGCGCGGCGCCGTCAGGGCGTACTCGAGGATCAGCTCGCCCGAGCCGAAAGCCGACTGCGCCTCGGAACGCGCCGAGGCGAGCGCCGCCGGGAGATCTTTGAGATCGTCGACGCGGCGCATGCCGCGCCCGCCGCCGCCGGCCGCCGCCTTGATCATCAGCGGCAGGCCGACCTTCTCCGCTTCGCGGATCAGCGTGGCGTCGGACTGGTCGCTGCCGTCGTAGCCGGGAATGCAGGGCACGCCGGCCTCGCGCATGCGGCGCTTGGCCGCGGCCTTGTTGCCCATCAGGCGGATCGCCTCGGGCGGCGGGCCGATGAAGACGAGGCCGGCTTGCGCGCAGGCCTCGGCGAAGTCGGCGTTCTCGGAGAGGAAGCCGTAGCCGGGATGCACGGCCTGCGCGCCGGTGGCGCGGGCGGCGGCGATGAGGCGCTCGATGTTCAGATACGACTCGCGCGGGGGCGCGGCGCCGATCTCATAGGCCTCGTCGGCGAGGCGCGCGTGCAGGGCGTGGCGGTCGGCGGCGGAGACGACGGCGACGGTGCGCAGGCCGCGCGCGCGGCAGCTGCGGATCACGCGGCAGGCGATCTCGCCGCGATTGGCGATGAGGACTTTGGAGAACATCTCAGCGGCGCGGCAGCGTGCCCATGTACTTGCTGATGATGCCGAGCATCACCTCGTCGGCGCCGCCGCCGATGGAGGAGAGGCGGATGTCGCGGAACAGGCGCGAGACGTTGCTCTCCCACACATAGCCCATGCCGCCCCAGAACTGCAGGCAGGAATCGGCGACCTCGCGGCCGAGGCGGCCGACTTTCAGCTTGGCCATCGAGGCGAGCATGGTGACGTCCTCGCCGGCCACCAGCTTCGTCGCGGCGTCGTGCACCAGCGCGCGCAGGGCCTCGATCTCGGTCTTCAGCTCGGCGAGGCGGAAGTGCACGTACTGGTTGTCGAGGATGGACTGGCCGAAGGCCTGGCGCTCGCGGGTGTAGGCGATGGTCTCGCGCAGGATGCGGTCGAGCGCCGTCCACTGCGCGGCGGCGAACAGGCGCTCCTCCTGGAACTGCTGCATCTGGTAGGTGAAGCCCATGCCCTCCTCGCCGATGCGGTAGCGCTGCGGCACGCGCACCTCGTCGAAGTAGAGCTGCGCCGTGTCGGAGGACCACATGCCGAGCTTCTTCAGCTTCTTCGCCACCGAGACGCCCTTCGTTTTCATGGGCACGCAGATCAGCGTCTTGTTCTTGTGCGCGGCGCCTTCCGAGGTGTTGGCGAGCAGGCAGATCCAGTCGGACTGGGTGCCGCTGGTGATCCACATCTTGGTGCCGGTGATGATGTAATCGTCGCCGTCCTTTTTGGCGAAGGTCTTGATCGAGGCGACGTCGGAGCCGGCGCCCGGCTCGGAGACGCCGATGCTGCAAACGCGGTCGCCGGCGATGGTGGGGGCAAGAAATTCGCGGCGCAACTCGTCGGAGCCGAAGCGCGCCAGGGCGGGCGTCGCCATGTCGGTCTGCACGCCGATCGCCATCGGCACGCCGCCGCAGCGGATGTCGCCCATGGCCTCGATGAAGGCGAGCTGGAAGGAGTAGTCGAGGCCCATGCCGCCGTAGGCCTGCGGCTTGTTGATGCCGAGGAAGCCGGCGTCGCCCATCTTCTTGAAGAGTTCGTGCGCCGGGAAGATCTCGGCGTCTTCCCAGGCGTCGACGTGGGGGTTGATCTCGGTCTCGATGAACTTCTTCACCGAGCGCTGGAGTTCCTGGTGTTCCTGGGTGTAGAGCATGCTCACTCCTTAGTGTCTTGCCACGGCGAACTGCACCGGGCGCAGCGCGCGCGCATCGGCCTCGCGGCAAATGGACAGCACGAAAGCCAGCACCTTGCGTGTGTCGCGCGGGTCGATGATGCCGTCGTCGAGCAGCCGCCCGCTGGTGTAGAAGGCGGACGACTGCCGCTCGAAGGTGTCGACGATCTGCTTTTCCAGTGCGTCGAGCTGGGCGGTGTCCAGTTCACCGCCGCCGCGCTTGAGCTTCGCTTCCATCACCAGCCGCATGGTCATCGCCGCCTGCTCGCCGCCCATCACCGCCGTCTTCGCGTTGGGCCAGGAGAAGGCGAAGCGCGGGCCGTAGGCGCGGCCGCACATGCCGTAGTTGCCGGCGCCGAAGCTGGCGCCGATGTGCAGGGTGATCTGCGGCACGGTGGCATTGGCCACGGCCTGGATCATCTTGGCGCCGTGCTTGATCATGCCGGCCTGCTCGCTCGCCTTGCCGACGATGTAGCCGGTGGTGTTCTGCAGATAGATGATCGGCGTGCCGGACTGGCAGCAGGCCTGGATGAAGTGCGAGGCCTTGGTGGCGCCGGCCGGGTCGATCGGGCCGTTGTTGCCGATGAGGCCGACCGAGTGGCCGTCGAGGGCGGCGTGGCCGCACACCGTCGACACGCCGTAGCCGGGCTTGAAGTCGAGGAGGTCCGAGCCGTCGACGATTCGGGCGATGACTTCGCGCACGTCGTAGGGCTTTTTCGTGTCGAGCGGCACCAGGCCGAGCAGTTCGTCGATGTCGCACCGTGGTGCACGGACTGACTTTTGCTCGGCGCGCAGGTCGCGGTTCCAGTCGAGCCTGGCGAGCACCTCGCGGGCAAGTCGGATGCCGTCGGCGTCGTCCTCGGCGAGGTATTCGGCGAGGCCGCTGACTGAAGCGTGCATCCCGGCGCCGCCGAGTTCCTCTTCGGAGGCGTCTTCGCCGGTGGCGGCCTTCAGCAGCGCCGTGCCGGCGAGGAAGGCCTTGGCGCGGCCGCGCACCATCACGACGTAGTCGGACATGCCGGGCATGTAGGCGCCGCCGGCGGTGGAGGAACCATGCACCACCGTCACGACGGGGATGCCCGCGGCGGAGAGTCGCGTCAGGCCGCAGAACAATCCGCCGCCGTGGATGAAGTCCTCGACGCGGTACTTGAGCAGGTTGGCGCCGGCGGATTCGACGAGGTGCAGGAAGGGCAGCTTGTTCTCCTTGGCGATGTCGAGCACGCGCAAGATCTTCTCCAGGCCCATCGGCTGGATGGCGCCGGCGTCGATGCCGGCATCCGAGGCGGCGACCATGCAGCGCACGCCTGAGACGTAGCCGATGCCGGCGACCAGGCCGCCGCCGGGTACGGTCTTCGCGGGATCGGGATTGTCCATGCACCAGCCGGCGACGGTGGCGAGCTCGAGGAAGGACGAGCCGGCATCGAGCGCCCGCGCCACGCGCTCGCGCGGCAAGAGCTGGCCGCGCCGGTCGAAGACGGGCTTGGCCTTGGCCGAGGCGTCGCGCACGCGCTGCTCGAGCGCGCGGAAGTCGGCAATCAGCGCCAGCCAGGCTTCGCGGTTGGCGGCGAAGGCGGGGGAGGCGGTGTCGAGGGTGGATTCGAGGATGGGCATTACTCGTCCACCATGAACTTCGGCGGCGCATACAGCGGGAAGCCGTTGTAGGCCTTCGAGCGCTTGTGCGAGGTCAGCGGCCAGGTCGGACGCGCATTCAGCACGCCGCCGTCGATGCGCAGCGTGACGCCGGTGATGAAGGCGGCGCCTTCCGAGAGCAGGAAGACGATGGCGGCCGCGGCCTCCGATTCGGTGCCGAAGCGCTGCAGCGGGATTTTCGTCTTCAGCGTCTTCGCCCATTCCTGCACTTCGGGTGGATAGGTCTCGAAGCCCGAAGAGGCGATCCAGCCCGGTGCGACGGCGTTCACGCGCACGCCCGCGGCGGCCCATTCGCAGGCGGCCGACTCGGTGAAGTTCACCATGCCGGCGCGCGCCGCGCCCGAATGCGCCATGCCAGGCATGCCGCCCCACATGTCGGCGCTCATGTTGACGATCGCGCCGCCGTGCCTCTCCATCCAGCGGCGGTAGCACTCGCGCGCCATGAGGAAGCCGCCGGTGAGGTTGGTGCGCACCACGGCGTCCCAGCCCTTGAGCGAGATGTCGCGCAGCGGCGCGGGAAACTGGCCGCCGGCGTTGTTCACCAGGCCGTCGATGCGGCCGTGCGCGGCGAGCACGGCGTCGACCGTGGCGCAGACCTGCTCTTCGTCGCGGATGTCGCAGGCGTGGGTGGTGGCGGCACCGCCGGCCGCGGCGATCTCGCGCTGCACGGTTTCGAGCTTCTCCGGCTTGCGGCCGATGAGTGCCACCTTCGCGCCGAGCGCGGCCAGTTCATGGGCGGTGCAGCGGCCGATGCCGCTGCCGCCGCCGGTGACGACGACGCTCTGGCCCGCGAAGAGGCCTTCGCGGAAGACGGAACGGTAGTTCATGGAATTCCCCCTCGGGCCGGCCCAAGAAACGAGCCAACCAAGCAGTTGCTTGGTTGGATTATGGCGGGGCGCGGATGGATGTGCAAGCCACGCTTGCCATGCCGTTCTTGACCACTTCCATGACCATGGTCATACTTATGGTCATATTGAGCCCCGGAGCCTGTCATGCAGATTATCAAAGCCTCTGAATTCAAGGCCAAATGCCTTGCCCTGATGGACGAGGTCGCCCGCACCGGCGAGACCATTCGCGTCACAAAGAACGGCAAACCGGTGGCCGAACTGCGTCCTGTGAAGCCAACGAAGCCCGCCTCGCCTTTCGGCATGTGGAAGGGGCGCGCGCGCGAACTCGGAGACATCATTTCCCCGGCAGTCGATCCCGACGACTGGGAGGCATTGAAATGATCCTTCTCGACACTCACGCGCTCTTTTGGCTGGCGACCGGCGACAAAAAGCTCGGGCGCGCCTGCCGCGCGCGCATTGATCAGGCGCTGGCGGCGGACAAACTTGCGGTCAGCGCCATCAGTTTTTGGGAGCTGGCGATGCTGGCGTCGAAAAAGCGCATCGAAGCCAGCGACATCGAGGAAATGCGGCGCATCGCTCTGGAATCGGGAATTGCCGAATTGCCGCTCGACGGCCCGATGGCGATTCTCGCCGCGCAATTGGATAGCGATCACAAGGACCCTGCCGACCGCTTCATCGCGGCGACTGCACTGCGACACAGGGCAACGCTGGTAACGGCCGATGAGCGGCTGCTCGCCGGTCTGCCGGGGCTGACTTTACAGGATGCGCGCCTATGAAAAACACTCTGCTTGTCCTGACCGTCCTCGCCGGCCCCGCCCTTGCCGGCGGCTCCAACTACGCCATCGTCCCCGGCGCCCGGGCCGGACGGCAACATCTACATCGCGGTGATGAGCGGCAACCGCATCGCGCGCTTCGACACGAAAGCGAAGACCTTACGCGTCATCAATCTGCCCTCGAAGAACACCGGCATCCGCAAGGCCAGCGTCGACGCGGACGGCCGCTACTGGTATATGGGATCGCACAACGGAAAACTGGGAGTCATCGAATGAAACGAGTTCTTTTCGCGCTGCTGGCGGCGCTGCTGGCTCCGGCGGCGCAGGCCGACGAGGCGCTGTGGGCGAAGCTGAAGGCCGGCGGCAACGTGGTGCTGATGCGCCACGCCTCGACCGAAGCGGGGCTGGGCGACCCGCCCGGCTTCAAGCTCGGCGACTGCGCGACGCAACGCAACCTTTCCGACGCGGGGCGGGATGAAGCGCGCCGGCTCGGGCGGCTGTTCAAGTTCCGCGCCATCAACTTCACGACCGCGCGCTCGAGCCAGTGGTGCCGCTGCCTGGAGACGGCGCGCCTCGCCTTCGGCGAGGAGCCGGAGCCGTGGCCGCCGCTCAACTCGCTGCACGCCGACGCCTCGGGCGAGGCCGCGCTGGTGAAGGAAGTGAATGCGCTGGCGGCGAAGGTGAAGCCGCCCTACAACGCCGCGCTGGTGACGCACAACTTCAACATCCGCGCGCTGACGGGCATCTCGCCGAAGGAGGCGGAGATCATCGTCGCGCGCGCGAGCGGCGGCAGGCTGGAAGTCGTGGGGAGGATCGCCCTGCCGCAGCAGTAGCCACACCGCCGCAACCCCATGCCCACATGAAAGGAACCGAAGCGCCATGAGCACCGCACCCATCAGCCGCTACCCCGTCCCCGAACTGAAGGACATCCCCGAGGACATCCGCACCCGCATCCTGGCGGTGCAGGAGAAGTCCGGCTTCGTACCGAACGTCTTCCTCGCGCTGTCGCACCGGCCGGACGAGTGCCGCGCCTTCTTCGCCTACCACGACGCGCTGATGGAGAAGGAAGGCGGCCTGACCAAGGCCGAGCGCGAAATGATCGTGGTCGCCACCTCGAATGCCAACCAGTGCCAGTACTGCGTGGTGGCGCACGGCGCCATCCTGCGCATCCGCGCCAGGAATCCGCTCGTCGCCGACCAGGTGGCGGTAAACTACCGCAAGGCCGACATCTCGCCGAAGCAGAAGGCCATGCTCGACTTCGCCATGAAGGTCTGCCTGCGCTCGGGCGAGATCAACGATGCCGATTTCGAGACGCTGCGCGGCCACGGCTTCACGGACGAGGACATCTGGGACATCGGCGCCATCTCGGCCTTCTTCGGCCTCTCGAACCGCATGGCCAACATGGCCAACATGCGGCCGAACGACGAGTTCTACCTGCTCGGGCGCCTGCCTAAGAAATGACGCCCTGCGGGACGGCGTCCGCAACGGGCACCACCGGGATCACTTCGCCGATGGCTCCCATCAGGTGGCGGCCGAGCGCCTCCACCTCGCGCCTGCGCGTGTCTTCGTCGAGCGCGGCGAAGTTGACGCCATGCTCGCGCACATAGCGCCGCATCGAGACGGGCGTGCCGAAGTTCACGCAGGCGTAGCCGAAGCGGTGCCAGCTGCCGGTCAGCATCTGGCCGAGGTTGCGCCCTATGAAAGTCAGCGTCGTCAGCACGGCGCCGGCCAGGCCGCAGCGGCGCTGCGACTCGAGCTTGAGCAGCTGGCTGCGGTCCTCCAGCACGCGGTCGTAGTTGAGGCCGACCGGGATGAACACCAGGTCGCGCTCGGCGTCGGCACGGAAGGATTTCACCATGTAGTCGAGCAGGCCGAACTTCGGCTGGCGCAGCGCGCCGTCGACGGTGAGGCCGCCCTCGGGGAAGAGCGCCTGCGGCACGCCGGCCTCGGTGGCCATGGCGACGTAGCGCGAGAGCACGCTGCGGTAGAGCGGATCGCCCGAATTGCGCCGCACGAAGAAGGCGCCCATCGAGCGGATCAGCGCCTGCAGGCCCCAGATGCGCCCCCACTCGCCGACGGCGTAGGAGAGCGCCACCCGCTCGGCGGCGAGGAAAGCGACCAGCACGTAGTCCATGTTGCTGCGGTGGTTCATGACGAACACCACGGTGGGCTTCGGGTCGACCGCCGCGAGTCCCGCCTCGTCGGTGTAGCCGAGGCGGAAGTAGAGGTAGGCGTTGAAGGAAGGCACGATCTCGCGCGCGTAGTGGTCGATGCGCCGGCGCACGTCGGCGAGCGGCTCGCCGGTCTCCTTCGCGTGCGCCTCGGCTGCAGCCTGGATGCGCGGGTCGTGGAAGAGGCGATCGATGAGCACCTCGCGCCGCGTCAGCTTGAACGAGGGCGGCTCGATCCTGAGGCGGGTGTTGAGCTCCTGGATGACGGCGTTGATGCGGCGGCGGAAGAACCAGCGCATGCCCGGCGCCAGGAACAGCACGCCGGCGGCCCAGGCGGCGAGCAGCGCGATGATGACGAAGAGCCAGAGCGGAACAGCGACAGAAGCGGCCATGCTCCCCCCCGCGCTACATGAGGACGATGTCGAACTGCTCCTGAGTGTAGCCCGATTCGGCCTGCAGGGAAATCGGCTTGCCGATGAAGTCGGAGAGCATGGCGAGCGAGCCGGATTCCTCGTCGAGGAAGAGGTCGATCACGGCGGGCGCGGCCAGCACCCGGTATTCGCGCGCGTTGAACTGGCGCGCCTCTCGCAGCAGCTCGCGCAGGATCTCGTAGCACATGGTGCGCGCCGTCTTCACCTCGCCGCAGCCGCCGCAGGTCGGGCAGGGCTCGCACAGCACATGGGCGAGCGACTCGCGCGTCCTCTTTCTGGTCATCTCGACGAGGCCGAGCGCGGTGAAGCCGTTCACCGACATGCGCGTATGGTCGCGCGAGAGCGCCTTGTCGAGTTCCGCCAGCACGGCGGCCTTGTGCTCCTCGTTGTCCATGTCGATGAAGTCGAGGATGATGATGCCGCCGAGGTTGCGCAGCCGGAGCTGGCGCGCGATGGTCTGCGCCGCCTCGAGGTTGGTCTTGAAGATGGTGTCGTCGAAGTTGCGCGAGCCGACGAAGCCGCCGGTGTTCACGTCGATGGTGGTCATCGCCTCGGTCTGGTCGATGATCAGGTAGCCGCCCGACTTGAGCTCGACGCGGCGCGCCAGGGCCTTCTGGATTTCGTCCTCGACGCCGTGCAGGTCGAACAGCGGCCGCTCGCCGGTGTAGTGCGTGAACAGCGGCATCAGCTGCGGCATGTACTCCTGGGCGAAGGCCGTCAGCTTCTGGAAGTTCTCGCGCGAGTCGATGACGATGCGCGTGGTCTCCGGCGTCGCCAGATCGCGCAGCAGGCGCTGGCCCAGCGTCAGATCCTGGTAGAGCAGCGCCGGCGGGCGGGCGCCGGCGGCGGCGTTCCTCGCCTCGGCCCAGCGCTTGCGCAGGTAGGCGATGTCGCTGGCCAGTTCCTCGTCGCCCGCCTTCTCGGCCATGGTGCGCACGATGAAGCCGCCCGACTCGTCGGCCGGCACGAGCTGCTGCAGCTTCTCGCGCAACTGCTCTCGCTCGGCCTCGCCCTCGATGCGCTGCGAGATGCCGATGTGCTTCTCCTGCGGCAGGTAGACGAGCAGGCGCCCGGCGATGCTGATCTGGGTGGACAGGCGCGCACCCTTGCTGCCGATCGGGTCCTTCAGCACCTGGACGATAAGGTTCTGGCCTTCGGAGAGGATCTTCTCGATCGGCCGCGGACCCTCTCCGCCGTTGCCGTTCTGGCGCTCGCCCCAGATGTCGGCGACGTGGAGGAAGGCGGTGCGCTCGAGGCCGATGTCGATGAAGGCCGATTGCATGCCGGGCAGCACGCGCACGACGCGGCCGAAGTAGACGTTGCCGACCAGGCCGCGCGAGGCGGTGCGCTCGATGTGCAGTTCCTGCACGATGCCGCCCTGCATGAGGGCGACGCGCGTTTCCTGCGGCGTGAAATTGACCAGGAACTCCTCGCTCATGGCGGGGAGTGTATCAGGTCGGCGCGTCGGCGCCGTGCCGCGGAGACTGACTTTAGATGGGGTAGCCGAAGCGGCGCAACAGTTGGGCCGTCTCGTGGAGCGGCAGGCCCATGATGCCGCTGTAGGAGCCGCGGATCTCCTCGACGAAAACCGCCGCGAAGCCCTGGATGCCGTAGGCGCCGGCCTTGTCGAGCGGCTCGCCGCCGGCGACGTAGCGCCGGATCTCGTCGTGCCCGAGCGTGCGGAAGCGCACCTCGCTGATGCTGAGCAGGTGCTCGGTGCGGCCGTTTTCGGAAAGCGCCACCGCCGTCAGCACGCGGTGGGTGCGGCCGGAGAGGCGCTGCAGGATCGCCACGGCGTCGGCCTCGTGCTCCGGCTTGCCGATGACGCCGCCGTCGACCTCCACCGTCGTGTCGGCCGCCAGCACCGGATGCGGGATGAGGTGGCGCTCGCGGATGCGCCGCACGCCGGCCTGCGCCTTGGCCAGCGTCACGCGCACGACATAGTCCTCGGGGCGCTCGCCCTCGAGCGGCGACTCGTCCACCTCGGCATCCTCGCGCGGCACGCCGCGGAACATGAGCAATTCGAAGCGCACGCCGATCTGCGCCAGCAGCTCGCGCCGGCGCGGACTGCGGGAAGCCAGGTAGATGCGCGGTTCGATCGAAACCATCATTCCCGGTGATACGGGTGGTTCTTCAGCAGGCTGGCGGCGCGATACAGCGCTTCGGCCAGCACCACGCGCGCCAGGGCATGCGGCAGCGTCAGGCTGGACAAGCGCACTGTCTCGGCCGCCGCCGACTTGATCTCCGCCGCCAGGCCGTCCGGCCCGCCGATGGCGAAAGCGACGTCGTCGCCCGCCTCCAGCCACGCCTTCAGCCGCGCGGCGAGTTGCTGCGTCGTCAGGTCGGCGCCGCGCTCGTCGAGCGCGACGAGGCGGCCGCGCGCCGGCAGCGCCGCGCGGATGCGCGCGGCCTCGGCCGCCAGCAGCGCATCGACCGGCTTGCCGCCGCTGCGCGGCTCGGCGCGGACCTCCTTCAGTTCGAGCGGGGCCTCGCGCGGCATGCGCCTGGCGAATTCGGCGAAGGCCTCGTCGGCCCAGCCGGGCATGCGCGTGCCGACGGCGACGACGGACAGCCTCATCCGCCCGCCGCGGCCGATTTCTTGCGGGGAGCGGGCTTGGCGGCCCAGAGTTCCTCGAGGTTGTAGTAGCTGCGCACCGCCGGCTGCATGATGTGCACGACGATGTCGCCGAGGTCGACGACGATCCAGTCGCCTGTCTCCTCGCCCTCCATGCCGTAAATCCTGCCGCCGGCGGCGAGCACCTTGTCCTGCACGCTGCGCGCGAGCGACTTGGTCTGCCGCGCCGAGTCGGCGCTGGCGATGACGATGCGGTCGAACAGGGAGGACAGCCTGGTGGTGTTGATGACTTCGATGTCGCGCCCCTTGATGTCTTCCAGCGCGGTCACGGCGATCTTCTGCAGTTTTCTAACGTCCATCAGGCGATCTGTACAGGCGATGCGTTTGAATATACTCCCCCACGGCGTCGGGAAGCAAATAGCGGGCGGACAGCCCCGCCGCCAGGCGCGCGCGCAACAGCGAGGCGGAGATGGCCAGCGGCGTCATGGTGAACGCCACGACACGCCCGGCCGACGCCGCGCGCAGGGCGCCGGGGTCGTCGGCGAGCCGCCCGCGGCAGGCGGCGGCCAGGTCCGGTGGCATGTCGGCGGGATCGATGGCGAAACCGGGCCGCGTCGCGACGCCGATGTGCGCCAGATCGAACAGCTCGCGCCAGCGATGCCAGGCCTCGAGGCCGCGGAAGACGTCGGCGCCCATGAGCAGGACGAGCGGCCGCCCGCCCTCGGCGGCGCACAGGCGCTCGAGCGTGGGCACCGTGTAGCCGGGGCCGGCCGCCTGCGCCTCGGCCGCGTCGAGAGCGAAATGCGGATTGCCGGCGATGGCCAGACGCACCATCTCGAGGCGATGCGCGGCATCGGCGCGGGGCGGCTGACGGTGCGGCGGCTGACCGGCCGGGATCCAGCGCACCTCTTGCAGCGCGAGCGCCTCGCGTGCCTCCTCGGCCAGGCGCAGGTGGCCGTGGTGCACCGGGTCGAAGGTGCCGCCGAGCAATCCGATCGGGGCGGCTTCAGGCATTCGCCGTCTCGATCGAGCGGACGAAGACCTCGCGGTAGCTGACGTAGAAGCTGGCGAACAGCGTCGGCACGAAGACGAACAGCAGGGGCAGGGAGAGGGCGACCACCATCATGCGCTGCAGCGCGGGCGAGAAGGCCTCGACGATGGCGAGCAGCGCGCCGGGCAGGATCACGCTGATGCCGGCCACGCCGAGGCCGTAGACCAGAAACGGCCGCCAGTTGCGCAGGCAGGCGAAGAAGCTGAAGAACAGCGCCTTCCCCGCCGACAGGCCGTCCCACGCGGCCAGCATGGGCGCGAACCAGAAGGCCATCAGCAGCGGCACCATCAGCAGCAACGCGAACTGCAGCGAAAGCAGGAATTCGTCGCTGTGCAGCAGGTCCTCGGGCGGCTTCTGGTTGGCCAGCATGATGCGCAGCAGGGCGCCGTCGTCCACCAGCGCGCTCGCCGCGAACACCGCGACGGAGCCGGCCATGTAGAGGGCGCCGAGCAGGAACAGCGTGTTGCGGTTCCTCTGGAAGCCGGAGAAGAGCAGGCCGAAGCCGTTCTGCGCGTCGCGCTCGAGCGCGCGGCAGCCGTTCATGACGCCGACGGAGAGCGCCGGCACGCACAGCGGCGCGGCGATCACGCCGATCAGCGGGATCAGGTTGAGGAAGATCAGGGTAAGCCAGTAGCCGAAGACGAGGAAGGTCAGCAGCGCCGGATTGTTGCGGAACAGGCGAAACCCCTCGACGATCCAGTTCCAGCCGCGGACGGCGGGCAGCGGGCGCGCCTGCATTCAGCGTCGATGCGCGCGAGGGCGCGCGGCGGCGGGATTACTCGAATATCTCCGCATAGGAAGCGTAGACCGAGCCCATGGTAACCGGCAGCATGATCAGCATGCCGAGCCCGAAGGGGATCAGGGCGATGACGTAGAGGACGAAGAGGATCACGCCATAGACGATGAACGGCACGATGTTCTTCAGGCAGGCGGAAAAGCTGGTTTTCATGGCGTCCAGCGGCGCCACGTCGCGGAACACCACCAGCGCCGGGGCGAACCAGACGGCCATCAGCAACGGCACCAGCAGGGCCAGCATGACCAGCATGGCGACGATGAAGCCGCCGATCGCCACGCCGACGCCCGGGCCGCGACCCATCAGGCCGCCGGTGACCGCCGCGCCGCCGCCGATGAGGAAGACGATCACGGTGATGGCTATGACGCCGACGAGGTAGAACACGCCGACGAGGATCAACTGGGTGGTGTTCTGCTTGAAGCCGGCGAACAGGGTGTCGATGCCGAAATCGCCGTCCGCGGCAAGCGATTTGCAGCCGAGCAGGATGCCGCCGGCGAACACCGGCATGAGGAAGTTGAGCGCCAGGTTGCCGACCACCGGGACGAGGCTGAGCACCACGGCGATCACAATCAGGATGACGGAGACGGCGATCCAGATGCCGGGGTTCTTCGTGAACAACTGCCAGCCCTGCTTGAGCCATTCGAGGCCGCGACCGGCCTCGACGCTGCGCCCGGCCGGATCGAAGCTGCCGCCGCCCTGCCCGGCATTGCCCTCTGGAGCGAGAAACGGATTCTGTTCAGCCATGGCGCTTCCCCGGCGAATGGACGGAAGAACGTTTCAGAACGTGCCGATCACCCACATCGGCACGCGCAGTCCGGAATCGAGCGGCTCCTGTCGTGTCATGCGGCCGTCGCCCTTGTCGTCGACCAGATAGTAGGGAACGCCGTGCGGCGGCGTCACCTTGATCATGTAGAGCTTGCCGTTCACGCGGAACTCCTCGACCTTGTCCTCGCCGCGCCGGATGATGGTGACCTGCGGTTCGAGCGCCGGGTCGGGCTGGTAGCCCGGCGGCGGCGGCGGCGGCTCCGGCACCGGCTGCAGGCCGGCGGGGGCCTGCTGCGCAGCGGCGGGCAGGGCGAACGCGACGATGAGGGCTGGGAGCAGGCGGGGCATGGCGGTTTCCTGGGGAAATTCCGGCAAATTGTATCAGAGGTTAAGCAGCAGCTCGTGCTCCTGCGGCAGCGGCTCGAAGCCGCGCCCTTCGTAGTGCTTGAAGATGGCGTCGACCACCTGCTCGGGCTCGTCGATCACCAGCATCAGATCGAGGTCCTCGGCGGCGATCATGCCTTCCGACACCAGCCGCTCGCGGAACCAGTCGAGCAGCCCCTGCCAGTAGGCGCCGTTCATGAGGATGAGCGGAAAGCGCCGGCTCTTGTGCGTCTGGATCAGGGTGAGCGCCTCCATCAGCTCGTCGAGCGTGCCGAAGCCGCCCGGCAGCACGACGTAGGCGGCGGCGAACTTGACGAACATCACCTTGCGCGCGAAGAAGTGGTGGAAGGTGAGCGAGATGTCCTGGTAGGGATTGCTCTGCTGCTCCTGCGGCAGGAGGATGTTGAGGCCGACGCTCGGGCTCCTGCCCTGGTAGGCACCCTTGCTCGCCGCCTCCATCACGCCCGGGCCGCCGCCGCTGATGATCGAGAAGCCGGCATCCGAGAGCAGGCGCGCCACTTTCTCCGCCTGGGCGAAGTAGGGATGGTCCGCGTCGATGCGCGCGCTGCCGAAAATGGACACGGCGGGACGCACCGGCGCCAGCCGCTCGGTCGCCTCGACGAACTCTGCCATAATGCCAAGCATGCGCCACGACTCGCGCGCCGTCGGCGAGGCGGCGTCGACTTGGGCTGCGATCTTGCGTAGCTTGTCGTTCATGTTTCCTCGGGTTCCCTATGCCCACTCTGCTGTTGGTCGACGGATCGTCGTATCTCTACCGCGCCTTCCACGCCATGCCCGACCTGCGCAACAGGGCGGGCGAGCCGACGGGCGCGGTGTACGGGGTCCTCAACATGCTACGCCGGCTGGATAGCGACTTCAAGGCGGACTATCGTGCCTGCGTCTTCGACGCCAAGGGCAAGACCTTCCGCGACGACCTCTATCCCGACTACAAGGCGCACCGGCCGCCGATGCCCGACGACCTCGCCCGCCAGATCGCGCCGCTGCACGAGTGCATCCGCGCGCAGGGCTGGCCGCTGCTCGCCATCGAGGGGGTGGAGGCCGACGACGTCATCGGCACGCTGGCGCGCGAGGCGAGCCGCCTCGGCATCGAGGTGGTGGTGTCGACCGGCGACAAGGACCTGGCGCAGCTGGTGAACCCGCATGTGCGGCTGGTGAACACCATGAGCAACGAGGTCCTGGATGAAGCCGGCGTGCAGGCGAAGTTCGGCGTCGGGCCGCAGCAGATCGTCGACTACTTCGCGCTGGTCGGCGACAGCGTGGACAACGTGCCGGGCGTGGAGAAGGTCGGGCCGAAGACGGCGGCGAAGTGGCTGCAGGAATACGGCTCGCTGGATGAAATCGTCGCCCGCGCCAATGAAATCGGCGGCAAGGTCGGCGAGAACCTGCGCAAGCACATCGAGTTCCTGCCGCTGGGCAAAAAGCTCGTCACCGTGGTGTGCGACCTCGACCTGCCGGTGAAGGTGGCCGACCTCGCGCCGCACCCCCCCGACAAGGCGCAGCTCGCCGAGCTCTTCGCGCGGCTGGAGTTCAAGACCTGGCTGCGGGAGGTGCAAGGCGATACTCCCTCTCCCCCCGCGGGGGAGAGGGCCGGGGAGAGGGGGCAAGCCGTCGAGCAACAACCCGCCGGCGCCCACCGTACACGCTATGAAACCATCCTCGACTGGCCAACCTTCGACGCCTGGCTGAAAAAACTCGACGCGGCACCACTTGCCGCCTTCGACACCGAGACCACCAGCCTCGACCCGAAGCAGGCGCAGCTGGTCGGGCTGTCGTTCGCCGTGGCCGACGGCGAGGCCGCCTACCTGCCGCTCGCCCACCGCTATGCCGCCGTGCCGCAGCAACTGACTTTCGACGAGGCGCTGGCAAAGCTGACGCCGTGGCTGGAATCGCCGCGCCACGCCAAGCTCGGCCAGAACCTGAAGTACGACCTGCACGTGCTGGCCAACCACGGCATCCGCCTGGCCGGCGTGGCGCACGACACGCTGCTCGAGTCCTATGTCGTCGAGTCGGACAAGGGCCACGACATGGATTCGATGGCGCTGCGCCACCTCGGCATCGTGACCATCAAGTACGACGAGGTCACCGGCAAGGGCGCCTCGCGCATCGGCTTCGACCAGGTCGACATCGAACGCGCCGCCGAGTACGCCGCCGAGGACGCCGACATCACGCTGCGCCTGCACGAGGCGCTGCACCCGCGCCTGGCCGAGGAGCCGCGGCTGGAAGCGCTCTACCGCGACATCGAGATGCCGGTGATGCAGATCCTCTTCCGCATGGAACGGCACGGCGTGCTGGTCGACGCGCCGCAACTCGAGCGCCAGGGCCAGCAGCTCGGCCTGCGCATGCTGGAGATCGAGCGGCAGGCGCACGAAGTGGCGAAACAGCCCTTCAACCTGAATTCGCCGAAGCAGATCCAGGAGATCCTCTTCGAGCGCGAGAAGCTACCGGTGCTGAAGAAGACGCCCTCCGGCGCGCCGTCCACCGACGAGGAGGTGCTGGAACAACTGGCGCTCGACTACCCGCTGCCGAAGCTGATCCTCGACTACCGCGGCCTGGCCAAGCTGAAGAGCACCTACGCCGACAAGCTGCCGAAGTCCGTCGACCCGGCCACCGGCCGCGTGCACACCAACTATTCCCAGGCGGTGGCGGTGACGGGACGGCTGGCCAGCTCCGACCCCAACCTGCAGAACATCCCGATCCGCAGCGAGGAGGGCCGGCGCATCCGCCAGGCCTTCGTCGCCCCGGCGGGAGCGAAGATCGTCTCCGCCGACTACTCGCAGATCGAGCTGCGCATCATGGCCCACCTCTCCGGCGACCAGGGCCTGCTCGACGCCTTCGCCGCCGGCGAGGACATCCACCGCGCCACCGCCGCCGAGGTGTTCGGCGTGGCGCCGGCGGAAGTGACCAGCGAGCAGCGCCGCTACGCCAAGGTGATCAACTTCGGCCTCATCTACGGCATGTCGGCCTTCGGCCTGGCGCGCCAGCTCGGCCTCGAGCGCAGCGCGGCGGCCTCCTATATCGACCGCTACTTCGCGCGCTATCCCGGCGTCGCCCACTACATGGAATCGACGCGGCTGCAGGCGCGCGACAAGGGCTACGTCGAAACGGTGTTCGGCCGGCGGCTGTGGCTGCCGGAAATCAAGTCAGCCGCCCCGGCACGGCGCCAGGCCGCCGAGCGCGCCGCCATCAACGCACCGATGCAGGGCACCGCCGCCGACATCATCAAGCTGGCGATGATCGCCGTGCAGCGCTGGCTGGACGAGGCGCGGATGCGCTCGCTGCTGATCCTGCAGGTGCACGACGAACTGGTGCTGGAAGTGCCGGAAGACGAACTCGACACCGTGCGCCACGAGCTGCCGAGGCTCATGGCCGGCGTGGCGCAGCTCTCCGTGCCGCTGGTGGCCGAGATGGGCGTGGGCGCGAACTGGGATGAGGCGCACTGAATTCAACGTTGAGAAATGCAACGCTTCTTGAGGATTAATCCAGATGGATTGGGCTTTTGACTTCCTTGGCATTGCGCTTCTCGCGGCTGGAGTTCTCATGGCTGTGTGGAACCGCAAACGTAAATTCGAACGCATTAACCAGTACGGCCATGCAGAATTTCCTAATTACTGGGCACAAGTCAGGGCCCGCTCCTATGATGGATTGCTCTTGCTTCTGTCTCTCGGTCTTGTGGGCGCCGGCGTGTTGGTGTTGGCGTACCAACATCAGGACACGTGGGGATGGTTCGTCATCATGCCGGTCATGTTGTGGGTTCTATTCCTAATGATCGGCACTTGAGGCCATATCGACTACAAACATTTCGTACTTCAGGAGAGCGGCGCCATGCAATGGCTAATCGGACAGGCAGCTCGCTGGATCGTTAGGCATCTCCTATCCTTCTTAATTATCGTTGCCATCCTGGTCATTGGGAAGCTTGCCTATCTGGAATCAGTAGTGTCCCAACGTTCTCACGCTGGGGTCGTATAACAAGTTGAAGGAAAGAGAATATTCCGTGTTTGAGGCTGGTCTCGATTTGAACACTGTCCGTAGCATTTCCGGTTCTTTCCACCGGACT
>Ga0194126_10002351_pt1 | contig 30696 bp, 33 predicted proteins | sample TA2KigC150mmetaG_FD_148641 | JGI IMG/M metagenome (GOLD analysis project Ga0194126, IMG submission 148641) | Freshwater microbial communities from Lake Tanganyika, Tanzania - TA2015035 Kigoma Deep Cast 150m | ecosystem: Environmental > Aquatic > Freshwater > Lake | place: Tanzania: Lake... | reverse complement strand
CGGCGAAGATTGCGCTGGTGCTTGGGGCTGGGGCATCCAAGGGGTTTGCTCATATTGGTGTGCTTAAGATTCTTGAAACGAACAAAATCCCGGTTCATATGATCGTGGGGACGAGTGTGGGCAGTGTGGTCGGAAGTTTCTATGCCTCAGGTCTCAATGCCTTTGACCTTCAGAGGTTATCCTTCTCCACCGAACAGAAGGATATTGTGGACCTCACCATTCCGGAGAACGGGTTCATCAAAGGGGAGAAATTAGAGGAGTTTGTCAATAAGACATTGAAGAATACTCCGATGGAAAAACTGAAGATCCCTTTTTATGCAGTTGCCACAGAAATCCAGAATGGTCAAGAGACCGTTTTCGGCAGGGGAAATACAGGACAAGCCGTGAGGGCGAGTTGTTCCATTCCGGGTGTTTTCAGACCCGTTAAAATAGGGGATAAGGTCTATGTGGATGGAGGTGTTGTCAGTCCAGTGGCAGTGGATGCCGCAAAGCGGTTGGGGGCGGATGTTGTGTTGGCTGTTGATATTTCTGCAAGTGCGGAACGAACTCCTCCCAGAAATACGATTGAGACCCTTCTCCAGTCGATTGGCATCATGTATTCGAAACTGGCCGCCACTCAGCTCGCTCAGGCCGATGTGGTGATCAGGCCGAAGGTCGGCCATATTGGTTCAAGCGATTTTTCAAAGAAACACGAGGCGGTTTTAGAGGGTGAGAGGGCGACCATCGAAGTCATGCCCAGAATCCTGGAGATCATCACCCAGCTCCGATTAGAGGGAAGGTTGGAGTAAGGAAAACGGGAAATAATAATTGAGAATTATGAATGTTGAGTTAAGGCTACCTCTAAAAACGTCATTCCGGTCCCGATCTTCATCGGGAGAATCCAGAAAAAGACAAGAAAATAACTGGATTCCTGCCTACGCAGGAATGACGGATTAAAGATAGGAAAAGGGGGTGGAAAGAATGAATCAGGATCAGGACCATCTTAATCTATTATCGATTTTCCACTATATTGTGGGAGGGATTGCCGCTCTATTCTCTTTCTTACCGGTCATCCATCTTGCCCTGGGGATCCTCTTCCTTATTGCTCCTCAACGCATGGGAGGAAGCCCTCCTCCCCAATTTTTAGGATGGATTTTCATCATCATGGGTGGAGGCTTCATGCTCATAGGCTGGGCCTTTGCAGTCTGCGTCATCCTGGCCGGCCGGTATATTGTGAGACACAAACATTACATCTTCTGTCTGGTCATCGCCAGCCTGAACTGTCTTTTTATGCCCTTCGGGACGATTCTGGGGGTGTTTACCATCGTCGTTTTGGTGCGGCCCTCTGTGAAAGCCTTGTTTTATCCGAGCGAAGATTTAGTGCTTGCAGTTTGATGGAAAAGAGAAAAGGTTCTCGTCAAGATCATCGGGAAATGATCAGGAGGTAGACCGAATCGAAAATATGGGTTTACCCCGTTAGAAAGGAGAAAACTATCTAATGGGGTTTGCTGAAAACGTCGTCTCTTATGTTTGGGGAAAAGGAGACAAAATGAATTTATCTGCCGGCCAGCTTTTAGAGATTGCGCAATATTCCATTGTCCGTTTGGATGGGGCCTGGTTTTTGGCCCTGGCCGAAAGACTGGGGAAAGAGAAAGCGTGGGAGATGGATATCGAAGCGTGGAAGCAGTTTTCCTATCTCTTTGGGAAAAAGATCAGAAAAGAGATTATCCTCAATCCAGTGTGGCCAGAAAGTTTTTTGGAGTCTCTCGAGATTCTCAGTAAAGTTTTAAAAATTGAAGGGCGTAAGATATCTATCGAAGGAGATACCATCACCGTTCAAACTGCGGACTGTGAAGTCCAGAAAGCCATTGCCAAAGCCGGTATCGCAGATTGCGGCATTGTAACGGTGCATACCTATCATGGATTGATGAGAGGGTTGTTTGGAAAGAGCATAGATATTGTTGTGCGTCACACAAAAAATCTGAATCAGGGTGATGACTGTTGTGAGGTCATTGTCTCCCAAAAAATTCAAGAGTAAGGAGGAGCTTATGGATATTCAGACGGTTCGGACGTTCTTCATGTGGTGTACCATCATCAACGGGGGGTTACTCATTTTCTCGTTTCTGACCTGCGCCTACGCCCGAGAGTGGGTATACCGGATGCACGGTAAGTGGTTTCCCATGCCAAGAGAAACCTTCGATGTGGTGATCTACTGTTTCATCGGGATCATGAAGGTCTTTGTTCTTATGTTCAACCTTATCCCATATGTCGCTCTTGCGATCATCGGGTGAAACGAGCGTCCTTTCTCAGGGCTTCAGACAAGATGATCTGCTACCCGCTCTGCTCCTGTCTTCAAAGTCAATTTTCACCGGCCATCGCAAATCTCTGCTTCAATGTGCCTGATGTTCCCCGATATGGGAAGGTTAAATTTCCATGTCCGGATAGAGCTTTTTAAAACAGTCCGGACAGATGCCGTGACTGAATTCTGCTTCGGAACGGTCCCGGATATAGACCTCAATCTGATTCCAATAACCCTTGTCATCCCGTATCTTTTTGCAGGATGCGCAGATGGGAAATAACCCGCTCAACTGTTTAACTTCGGAAAGAGCTTTTTGCAGATCAAGAATCAGTTTCTCCCGCTCCCTTTCTATCCGCTTTAGATCAGTAATATCATGCGCCATGCTTCGCACGACCTGGGCAGTCGCTCCCTCGGTTCCCAAAGAATTATTATATTCCCAAAGACGTTTTTCTCCCGAAGCGGTCTGGAGCAACATGACCCCACTGGCCCTCCCCTGCTTTAAGATAGTATCCAAATATTGATCAAATTCGCCCTTAACCTCAGGGGCTAAAAGATCGCGAATATTTCTGTTAATAATAGCGCTCTGCTCATATCCCAGTAAATTTGCAACCCTTTGGTTGACGGAAAGGATTTTCCCTTCAAGGTCATGGGTGCTGATCAGATATTCGCTGAATTCGACCAGGTCCCGGTAATGTTCCTCGCTTTCCCGTAATGCCTTTTCTATTCGCTTCTGTTCAACAAAAAACTGTGCATTGGCAATGGCGCCGGCGATCTGGTGGCCGACTCTTTCAGACAGACTGAGGTCCAGCTCGGTATAAGCATTCGGTTTCAATGATCGAAAGTGAAGAGCGCTTATCACCTCGTTCTTTGAAATCAAAGGAACGGATATCATTGATCGAAATCCAGCACGAAATGAATTCAAGAGGTGAGGATAAGCTTTAAACAATTCATTTTCATCTTCCGCATGAATGAGAAGGCCCGATCGCGTAGCCATAAGTTCTTCATAAATTGAGTGAGCAAAGGGGAAAACATCTCCCTGATTACGGTCATCAACTTCAATTCCCCAGGTATAAGCCATTGTAACGGTCTGGGCTTCAGAATTAATGGTGGACACCGAAATCCTGTCAAACGGAATCAGTTTGCGAACTTCTTCAGCGAAAAGGCTATATACTTCGTCAATATCCAGTGTCGAACCAATAATTTGTCCGATCCTGGCGATGATTGCGTTTTCCTGAGAAAACCTCTGCGCTTCCATTTCACTTCTTATTAATGCTTCTTCTGTTCGCTTCTGTTCAGCGAAAAGTAGAGCATTGACAATGGCACTGGCTATCTGATCCCCGATTTTCTCGGCAAGCCTCACATCCTTATCCGTATAGGCATAGGGTTTAAGAGATCTCAAAAGCAGACCCCCTATGATCTGTCCTTTTGAGAATAAGGGGACATTCATGATCGATCGAAACCCAGCTTGAAAAGTTGATAGAAGCATAGGAAAACGGTCTTTATATTCATGGGGATCTTCTGTTTGAATGAGAAGAATGGATTTTGTATGGACCATCTCGGCAATGCCTGAACCCTGGAGGGGATAAACCTCCCCGACTTTACGATCCACAACTCCTTTTCCTTCAATGTAGAGATTTGTAAGAGTGTTCTTTTCAATATCAACAGCGTTAATCACAATCCGGTCGAAGGGGATAATCTTTTTCACTTCCCCAGCAAAGCGCTCATATATCTCTTCAATATTGAGAGTTGAACTGATGATTCGCCCAATCCCTGCCAGGATTTCATTCTCCCGGGATAGGCTTTTTGCCTCCTCCTCACTTTTCATCAGCACCTGTTCCATCTGTTTGCGCTCAGTGATGTCATGAATGATGGTCATGATACCTTTGGTTTGACCCTGTGCATCAATAATGGGTGTTGATGAGAATTCGCCCCAAAATGGTGTGCGATCATATTTTAAAAGCTTATATTCAAAGGGCAAAGGCGATATTTCTTTTGCGATCAGCTTTCGTATTCGATCCATAGCCATGTCCTGGTGCTCAGGATGAAGCCACTCTAAAACGGATGTTCCTATGATAGGTGATCCAGGAGGAATGCCAAAGATATCGTAAATTTTTGGGGAAACGAACGTAAGGTGCCCTTCCCGGTCTGTGATTGAAATGCCTTCAGGGGAAAAATTGATCAACTGTCGGTAGTACTCTTCTGATTCATGAAGTTTTTCTTCAAACCTCCTCTGCTCTGTGACATCGCGGAAACTCCATACCCTTCCGATAATTTGATCACCCAGCCTCTGTGGCTGGGAGTATCGCTCAAAAATCCTCCCATCTTTGAACTCAAGCAGATCAAAGCTATTCGCTTCAGGAGAGGCATAAAGCTCTTTAACCTTGATCAGAAAGCTTTGAGGATATTTTAATTGATCCAGGACAAATGAAAGCGCCTGATCGTCGTTTTTTGACAGAAGAATGTATTCAGGAATCTGCCACATCTGGACAAATCTCCTATTAAACTTTACCATCTTACCTGCTCTGTCAACGACAAGAATTCCGTCGGCGGTTGCCTCAAGCGTGGCATTGAGAAGAGAGAGGCTATGCTTCATCTCCTCCTCAGCCTTCTTACGGTCGATGATTTCTTTTTCAAGCTGTTCATTTATCTTCTGAAGTTCAACCGTTAATGGTGGTGTTTTCATATTCATTCAATTAACCTTCATATCTTTCTTAATACTTGATGGCCGATAGGAGTTCCTTGATGACACAAACCTCATTTCGACTTAACACCCATCCAAAACCTCACGGACCTTGCGAGCAAGGCTATCCTGGGTGAAGGGTTTCTGGAGGTATGGCATCCCATATTTTAATATCTCATGGTGAATAATGGCGTTATCCGTATAGCCTGACATAAAAAGGACTTTTGTCTCATGGTGAAGGGAGGTAAGATGTTTTGCTAACTCAGGCCCACTCATTCCAGGCATGACCACATCGGTTACCATGAGATGGATAGGTTCGCCATTTTTCTCTTTGACTAAACTCAGTGCCTCTTCGCTATTGATTGCCTCGAATACATTATACCCTTTTTTCTGAAGAATCGTGACAACCACTCTCCGAACAACCTCTTCATCTTCCACCAGAAGGATGGTTTCAGATCCATGGAGCGGTTTGGGAAGAGATGGTCCTATGTCAGTGGCATCCATCTCTTCCTCAACTCTTGGCAGGTAGATTTTGAAAACCGTTCCTTGACCGGGTTCGCTATAGACCCAGATATGACCCCCACTCTGTTTAACAATTCCATAGACCGTAGAAAGGCCAAGACCCGTTCCTTTGCCCTGCTCCTTTGTTGTAAAGAAGGGTTCAAAGATGTGCTCTTTGACCTTCTGGGGCATCCCGATTCCAGTATCGCTTACTGAGATCATCACATAGCGTCCTGGTTCAACCTCAATATGTGCCCGTGCATACTCCTCATTCAATTCCACATTGGTTGTTTCAATAGTGAGCCTCCCTCCCTTCAACATGGCATCTTTCGCATTCACTGCCAGGTTGATGATCACCTGCTCCATCTGTCCCGGGTCCACCTTGACTCTTCCAAGATTCTCGGTCAAACATGTCACAAGTTCTATATGCTCACCAATTAAGCGTCGAAGCATCTTGTCCATATTAGAGACCAAGGTATTCAGATTCACCACTTTGGGCTGAATCACCTGTTTGCGGCTGAAGGCAAGGAGTTGGCGTGTTAAGGATTCGGCCTTTTCGGAGGCATTCTTGATTTCGAGAGTATCGGGATAGAGGGGGTTGGTTTGATCGAGACTGCTGAGCATCAGGTCGCTATAACCTCTTATAACAGTTAGAAGATTATTGAAGTCGTGGGCCACCCCCCCAGCCAACTGGCCAATGGCTTGCATTTTCTGTGACTGATGAAACTGTTCCTGAAGCATGATCATCTCTTTTTCTACGTGCTTATGTTGGATAATACCGGCTATCGCATTGGCGATTGCCGTTAAGAATTCTTCCTCCCTCTGATTACGGAGGTGTCCCTCTCTGATGTAGATATTGATCACCCCGAGTAATTTCCCGGAAAAAAGAATGGGAACGCAATAATGTCCATGAGGCGATATGCCCTCATAGGTAGTCTCATGACGGTCATCAATGCAATCGGCAAATTGTATCTCTGCTGTTGATGCAGCCCGGCCGCAAAGGCATTTCCCGAAAGGGACTTTGGTACAGGCCTCTCGTATTGGTGCGGCCAATCCTTTTTGGACTGTCATGACTAAGGTTTCTGGCTCATCCCCGATAAGAAATATGCCTCCCCTTGATTCGAAGGCAAGCCATGGGATTGAAAGGACAAGGTCAAGCGAGTGATATAAAATCTCTTCGAGAGGGATATCCTTTAATGGAAGGCTGAGAAGAGAGTTGATGGTGGTTTGAACATCATAATTTCGATTGATCTCCTCCTCGGTTTTCTTTTGCCCCGTGATATCGGATATGATATTGACCGCTCCGATGAGATGATGAGATTCATCCAAGATCGGGTCTATCGAGATATTGAACCATCTATCATTCATCGACAGGATGATCGTTTCCCGGTGAAGAGTCTCCTTCATTCGCGAAAAGGGGCAACCATCAATAGGGGTTGGGGTCCCGAGCATGATTTCCCAACAGGAATGGTTGATAATTTCATTAAACGGTTTTCTAACGAAATTTTTCATGGCCCTGTTGCATCGTAAAATTCTTCCTTCCAAATCTAACAGGCTGACCATATCGGTAATGCTGTCGAAAGTGGTCCGCCATTGCTGGGCCGCATTAAGAAGTGCTTTCTCAGACCGTTTGCGGTGGGTGATATCATGCGCCATGGCTCTCACCATGGGTTCATCTACCCCATGTTTACGCAAAGAATTGTTATATTCCCAGATGCGTTTTTCTCCTTTACCGGCCTGAACCAACATCAGACCCTTAGCGACTCCATCCCTTTGAATCTTTTCCAGGTAATCATTGAACTTGTCCCTGACCTCAGGCGCTAAAATTTCCCGAAGGTTCTTCTTTAAAAGAACACTTTGATCGAAACCCAGAAGCTTTACAGCCTCCTGGTTGGCAGAAAGAATTTGACCTTTTAGGTCGTGGGTGCATATGATATATTGACCGTACTCCACCAGATCGCGGTAACGATCTTCACTCTCACGTAATTTCTCTAATAACTTTTGGTAATTACGAGATTCGGAGATGGGGCTTTCACCCAAAATATTAGGGGGATATGAATTACCCGATTTGGTTTTAAATGTTTTTTTAATGATCATAATCACTATTCATTGGAGTTCGGCCTTACGGGCAACTGAAGATGTTATTTCACAGCAATATTAATGCCAACTGCTTCATTTATATTTAACCGATTGATTTTATAGGTTTTTGTTGAAAAAATCTTATTGATAGACTACCAAAAACCGTCCTTATTAGACTTATTGCCAGAAAGTGATAAGAAATGGGCCATACATCTCAATTGGAGGGAATTCCACAGCTTCTATCTTTTATTAACGACAATGAAACAGGTCTTCACCATGATTTCGAGGTCTGGCTCGAAAAACTTGCTCCCCATGAACCTGTTAAACAGTATCGCCACAATGTTGGAGAAGATAATGCCGATGCCCACCTGAAACGGCAGGTCATGGGGAGAGAAGTGGTTGTGGCAGTCACAGAAGGAAAACTCGATTTCGGCCCCTGGGAACAGATTTTTTATGGCGAATTCGACAGTCGACGAAAAAAGCGAGTTCTCGTCAAAATCATCGGGGAATAGGGGAATGAAAACGTATTCCCCACTTTTGTTTTTTGATATATTTACTCCATAAGTTTTAAGAAAAGGTTTATATTACAATTGTAAGATAGATATAGAGAGAATCTCAATAATTAGGTCCCCACAAGCATTTTAGAGTAAGGAGGAGCTTATGGATATTCAGACGGTTCGGACGTTCTTCATGTGGTGTACCATCATCAACGGGGGGTTACTCATTTTCTCGTTTCTGACCTGCGCCTACGCCCGAGAGTGGGTATACCGGATGCACGGTAAGTGGTTTCCCATGCCAAGAGAAACCTTCGATGTGGTGATCTATGGTTTCATCGGGATCATGAAAGTCTTTGTTCTTATGTTCAACCTCATCCCATACATCGCCCTTGTGATCATTGCTTGACAAGGAGCTAATGACCTAAACTAATATACTTTTTTTGCGATTTGAAAATATATATAAAAATTTATTGCATTTTTATGCTTTCTATGCTATGGTTTTATGCATGAGAACAACTATCGAAATTACAGATGAGATCCTCCGCCGAGCAAAAGAAAAAGCAGCGGCAGAGGGAACAGCCTTACGAGAAGTGGTTGAGACCGCACTGCGATTTTACTTAGCCAAACCTCGCAGGACCACTGGATACAGGTTAAAATGGCGAACAGAGCGTGGCCGAATGCTTCCTGGGGTATGCCTTGATGACAGAGATACCCTTTTTGATTTAATGAACGGTCGACCATGATTGCTATTGATACTAATATTCTCGTTTATGCTCGTCGCGAGGAAACTCCGTTTCACAAGGAAGCCAAAGAATTATTGAGAAACCTCGCAGAAGGAGACAGTCCGTGGGCTCTGCCTTGGCCATGCATTTATGAATTTCTTCGAGTTATTACCCATCCCAAAGTTTTTGACCCGCCAACACAACTGGGAGTAGCCCTTGAAGATCTCGAATCACTCATAGAAGCTCCCTCCCTTCTTTTGTTGGGTGAAGGACCCGGACATTTCGATCATATGCGTCTTATGGTCAGCACCGGACATACCATAGGAAATTTGGCACATGATGCTCATATCGCAGCTCTGATCCGTGAACATGGAGTTGACGAATTGTGGAGCACCGACAAAGACTTTACACGTTTCAAGGGCATTCATATTCAAAATCCATTCCTCCGATAGAGCCTGTTTACCCCCGGTGTTGCAAAAAGATGAGATCAGATCAAATGCAGACCCCCTTGATAGGGCTTACCGGCAGGCCACAACATCCTCACCTTTCATTGTAGATTATGGGAAGAGAAGTCGTTGTGGCAGTCACAGAAGGTAAGCTTGACTTTGGTCCCTGGGAACAGATTTTTTACGGCGAGTTCGACGGCCGCCGAAAAAAGAGAGTCCTCGTCAAAATCATTGGAGAGTAGGTGAATAAAAACGCATTCCCCACTTTTGCTTTTTGAAATATTGACTTCATAAGTTTTAAGAAAAGGTGTATATTACAATTGTAAGATAGACATAGAGAGAATCTCAATAATTAAGTCTGACCCCACAAGCCCACATTCATGTGGTGTACGATCATTAATGGAGGGTTACTCATCTTCTCGTTTCTGACCTGCGCTTATGCCAGAGAATGGGTATACCAGATGCACGGCAAGTGGTTTCCCATGCCAAGGGAAACCTTGGATGTGGTGATCTACTGCTTCATAGGGATTATGAAGGTTCTTTTTCTCCTGTTCAATCTGGTCCCGTATATCGCTCTTGCGATCATCGGTTGAGTCGAAGATAAATTTTGCCGGGAGAGTGAATATTGTAGCCGATGCGCGACAAGGGTTGGGTAGAAGTTATGCGATTGAGCTTGCGAAGCGTAGAGAGAAGATGGTGTTGGCAGATTCAATAAAAAGGGTGTAAATTTCGACTGATCAATGGTATAAAAAGACTGTTTCTATTTGCAAAATATTACCCCGTTAGAAAACCCCGCTGCTTGCCCCGTGCGAAGCTTTTCTAACGGGGTTTACTAAGGAGGAGATTTAAATGATCGTCAGTGTCATGATTGAAATACCCAAAGGGAGTCGAAATAAATATGAATACGATAAAGAAAAAAAGGGACTGAAGTTTGATCGAATGCTTTTCTCCGCTGTGCATTATCCAAGTGATTATGGCTTTATCCAGGAAACATTAGCAATGGATGGAGATGCTCTTGATGCTCTTGTTTTGGTCTGGGAACCAACCTTCCCAGGATGTATCATTGATGCAAAACCGGTAGGATTGTTCAAAATGTGGGACGAAAAAGGGCCAGATGAAAAAATTCTATGTGTCCCTATATACGATCCACTTTGGAATCATATAGAGTCCATTTCCGATGTCCCCCCGCATTTATTGAAAGAAATAGAACATTTTTTCTCAATCTATAAAGAACTGGAGGAGAAAAAAACTGGTGTTGAAGGCTGGGAAAATTGTGAATCAGCCATCCGGGTCATAAAAGATTCCCGGAAGAGATATAAAGAGCAAAGAAGAAAGATGTCAAAAAGAGCCAAATAGAGCTGACCCCGTTGTTGTTAATTAGAACATTAATTTCTGCGAACCCAACTTTTCATCCCATCCTGTCAATCTTTTCGTAATCTTTCAAAGAATCCACTTTCCCACATTTTTAGAATGTTATCATAGATTCTCTCATCATCAATGGCCGTGGAAAGGAAGTTGGGATTTGTTCAACCGAGTAGGTTGGAGACAGCAGGAATGAATTTCCTTTCAAATATTGCGAAGAATGTGTTAAAAAATGGGACAGGCTGAAATAAGAGATCGAAGGAGCAATGAAATGCCAAAAGATTTGAAAAGGACGGAGCTATTTTCCTGGCATAAGGAGCATGGCGGCCAGATGGTGGAGTTTGCCGGCTGGGAGATGCCTGTTTCTTATAAGCCAGGCATCCTTGAAGAGCATCTGGTCACAAGGAAATACGGAGGCCTCTTCGATATTTCCCACATGGGACGGTTTTTGATTTACGGAGAAGAGGCCATTCCCTTTTTACAGCAGGTCCTGACGAATAATGTCCTGGCCCTGGAGCACGGCATGGCCCAGTATACCCTGATCCAGAATGAATGGGGCGAAGCCATTGATGATGCTTATCTTTATCGGCTGGATATAGGAAACCTTCCTTCAGAATCGAGATACCTTCTTGTGGTCAATGCCGCCAATAAGGAACGAGACTGGAATTGGTTGATCGAGCATAAGAGACGGTTCAGGGGCCTCATCCTCGAAGATAAGAGCGACGAGATGGGGATGATTGCCCTTCAGGGCCCTGCTACCAAAAGGGTGCTGGAGAAGATCGTCATCGAAAGCCATTCCAAACTTCCCGACCCCTGGAGAAATCGATTGAGGGTTTGCGAGATCGAAGGGACCAGAGTCGCTGTCACCATCTCAAGAACCGGATATACGGGAGAGCCCATCTGCTTCGAACTCTTTTCCGAGAGAGAGAAAATGCGAATGATCTGGGAAGCGATACTTGCCGTTGGAGAGAAAGAGGGTATTGTACCGGTAGGTTTGGGGGCAAGAGATACCCTGAGAACCGAGGCAGGTCTTCCCCTGTATGGCCATGAATTGGGGATGGATCAGGGGGGGAAAGAGATTCCCATCTTTGCGGTTTATTCAGCCGGATTGGCGGTCAGTTTTTCTCCTTTGAAAGGGGATTTTATAGGCAGGGAGGCGCTGCGGAGACAGTTTGAAGAATTGAAAGCAAGGACGGATGGAACTCCTCTGCCCCCCAGAGAGAAGCAGACCCTTCCCAGAAGGGTTGTACCAATTGCGATGATCGGAAGTCAGGGTGGACAGGCGATCGCCAGGCAAGGATATGAAGTGTTTGTGGACAGGAGGAAGGTCGGATATGTGACCAGTGGGACGATGGTTCCCTACTGGATATTTTCTAATGAGGGAATCCTGTCAAAACCCACTGAAGAAAAAGGGATGAGGGCCATTGCATTAGCTTATCTTGATTCCGATTTGGAAGAGGGACAGAAGGTCGAGATTCAGCAGAGGGGGAAGACCATTGAAGGGACGATCGTGGAAAAACATTTATCCGGGGAAGCTCCCCCCTATGCCCGGCCCATTCTGTTTCAGGAGAAGGTTTTAAAAAGGCGTGAGCCGACCAGAGATTTGAAAAATTCAGCCCGAAAGCTGATCGAGCGGGCCATACAAAATACCCATTGGAGACAGGGAGAAACGATTAACCTTATTCCTTCGGAACAGACGCCGTCCCCGCTGGTAAGACTCCTCACGATCATGGATCCATCGCACCGGTATGCGGAGCACCGTGTCGTCAAGGCCCTTGGAGAGAGGGATGTTTTCTATTATCAGGGGACGAAGTTGATCGAAGAGGTGGAAATCCTCCTTGTGGATGAGATGCGAAGCTATTTAGGGTGCTCCGAGGTCGAGGCGAGGGTGATCAGCGGACAGATGGCCAACACGGTTGTTTTCAGCGGCTTGATGGATTATCTCAACCGGCTCGACCGGAAGAGCGATCCCCGAAGGATCAGGAAGGTGATGAATCATCATCTCGGAAGAGGAGGCCATCTCAGCGCACAACCCATGGGCGCTCTGAGAGATTTTATAGACATCGATCCTCTGACTGAGAAGCCGTCGGTTGTTCCTTTCCCGGTGCTGAAGGACGATCTCTATCAGATCGATCTCTCCAAAACAGGAGAACTCCTTGAAATACATAAACCAGAGTTGATTGTTCTGGGGAAGAGCATGATCCTTTATAGGGAACCTCTCAAAGAGGTTGCGCGGATGGCATCCAATATCAAACCCAAGCCGATCATTCTTTATGACATGGCTCACGTATTGGGATTGATCGGGCCCTATTTTCAGGAACCCTTTCAGGAGGGGGCGGATATCGTCACCGGTTCCACCCACAAGACCTTTTTCGGGCCCCAGAGGGGGGTCGTCGGAAGCAATATGTCGGAAGGGACGCCGTATGAGGACCTCTGGGAAGCCATTGTCCGCAGGGTCTTTCCGGGGAGCGTGAGCAACCATCATCTCGGAACGCTTTTAGGACTGCTCATGGCGGCCTATGAGATGAATCTTTATAAATCGGACTATCAGAAGGCGGTGATCTCCAATGCCAAAGCCTTCGCCCGTTCTTTGAAGGGGAAGGGATTGACCGTAGAGGGAGACTCCCAGCTTGGATATACGGAAACCCATCAGGTCATCGTCAGGGTGGGTTATGGAAAGGGACCGGTCGTGGCCGAAGGGCTGGAGGAGAACAACATCATCGTCAACTATCAGGCCGCCCCGGATGACGAGGCCTTCACCGCAGCCAGTTGTCTGAGGATGGGAGTTCAGGAGATGACCCGTTTCGGGATGAAGGAGGAGGATTTTAGGCAACTGGCAGAATATATGAGCGAGGTCATCCTTCATGGCCGATCTGTGGCGAAAGAGGTTTCAGGATTCAGAAAGAGATTCACGGAGATGAAGTATTGTCTGCCTGAAACAGAAGCCACCTCATTGGTCAACGGGCTCATTGAAGCGATTCGGTAAAGAGTTTGACAAAAATATTGGTAGTGGTAGAATGTCAGCGGATGACGAATAAGTCAGATTGCTGTTCTAAAGAATGCTCCAGTGGTTGAAAGAGAATAAAACATGAAGGGGGATGACAAATGAATAGTTCAAAGAAGATGCGTTTTTGGAGTTTAATGGTACTGGTTTCTTTTTTGATTGTTTCGGGATGCTCCAATACTCCCAAGACACTCGACCGCTCCGTGACCGGCCCGCAGGTCATTGTAAACCCGGAATCGATTCGTCTCGGAGTCGCCAAATTGATGGATACCATTATTGTCTTTGAGGGTTCCGGGTTTAAGCCGGGGGATTCCATGTTTATCACCCTCATCGGGCCCAATGAGACCAGGGCGATTGTGGCAGAGGGGCCGATTCAACCGGATGGAACTTTTAAGGTAGAACTGGGCAAATCCTCGATAAACAAATTGACCAAAGCCATGGAGATTTTAAAGGCCGATATCGTAGCCAATGAAAAGTTTGAGCCTGTGGTGGTGATCAGCCAACCCCCCATTCCAAAGGGGGTTTATACGGTGAAGGTGACCAGCATGCTCTCTCCACTGACCGCCGAGACAAAGCTGACGGTCAAAGGGCCAACGGCGATCGATAGTGTGATGGATTGGATCGGAAAACTGACAGGAAAAATCGAGCGCAAAAAAACCAAATAGAAAAATAAGAGGAACACCACCAATCAAAATAGGGAAGTGCCCCCGGTTTTTCTTCAAACGAGGGTTGACTTTTATCCATTTGTGGGGTAAGAGTAATACAGGTAAGAATAGAAAGGAAGGTGGCCTATGAAAATCACATCAAAGGGGCAGGTTACAATTCCACTTGAAGTCAGAGAAAAGATGGGGTTTCTTCCTGACACAGAAGTTGAATTCATTATTTCAGGGAATAACGTGCTGCTGAAGAAGGCCAAGGTTCAATCCAAACGCAGCCGGGATCTTATTGCACACATGCGAGGCAAAGCCACTGTTAAGATGGCCACGGATGAGATCATGGCCCTGACGCGAGGATAGGTCATGGATATTGTTGTGGACAGCAATGTTATTCTGGATATTGTCACGGAAGACAAAAGGTGGTTTCCATGGTCTTCAGGGGCGCTGGCTCAATATGCGGAAACCCATGTACTGGTGATCAATCCAGTCATTTACGCAGAGGTTTCGATAGGCTTTGATCGAATCGAAGATGTTGAGGCCGTTTTATCGCCGATGCTCTTCCGCCGTGATCCGATCCCATGGGAAGCTGCTTTCCTCGCTGGAAAATGTTTCCTTCAATACCGGAAAAAAGGTGGGAGTAAGCGTTCACCCCTCCCAGATTTTTTCATAGGAGCTCACGCTGCCGTGCTCGGAATTCCTCTCTTAACAAGGGATGCTTCCCGATACCAGACCTACTTTCCAAAATTGAGATTAATTGCTCCCTGAGTCCTTCATCACTTCAAAAGGCCTACGGAAAAAGCGAGCATGAATTGGCCGGTGTAATATAAGGGCAGGCCGAGGAGGCGGTTTCGGCATTCCTCTTTCACGAATCTATGTCGGGCAACAAAAATGTCCGAGACATAAAAACAGAGAGATCCGACCAAGATGAACGCCCTTCCGGAAATCTGGAAGGGGGATTTGCCAAAAACTGCCCAGGCCCCGGATGCCATCAGGGTGATCACCAGGATATATATCAAAACCGGGATCAGCATCGATTTTAAATGAGGGCGGAGCCAGAAAAAGATAAGAACACTTATGCCGACAATGATCAACACCCCTGGTGAAAACCAATGGGAAATTGGAATGAGGGATGAAAAACTAAGGATGTAAAGAACATGCCCAACCAAAAAAACGACCAGCCCTCCCATGAAGGCTTTTCTCTGCGGCAGGGCGAGACACACATCGCCCACGAGACAAAAGATCAGACCGACGAGAAGATATCGGTAATAAGCTGGAACAGAATGAGGCTGCAGCAGTGCAGTGATCACAAAGAGCAATGAAAGAGTAGTCTTTGTAATGAGGTGTGGCATTCTGTTTTTCTTTTTCTCATAATAAAGCACCCCGAACAATAAAATACCACCCAGAATGATGATCAAACCATTTATCATGTTCCCTCCCCCACAAATGAATTTGCATGATGAGAGTCTATAAAACTGGCATGGAAGAGTCAATGAGAATTGGAACAAGAGTTGGGGAAAAGCATTGGTGAATGTAATCCGTTGAATGGGGGGTTGACAGGGAAGATCGAACACAAGAAAACGGAGGATAAGGGAATGAACGGAGCCCCTATTATGTCTTGCAAAATTTATTTGTTCGATATATAAGAAGACGAGTCCTGCCTGAGTGCCATTCCAAAAAATTAAAGACGGAGGGAGAAGAATCCGATGGCGACCCCCCTTGAACACTGGGTTGAAGAACAGGCGAGGTTGACCGAACCGAAGCGCATCTGGTGGTGTGACGGCTCTGAAGAAGAGGCCCGCCGGCTGATCGACACCGGAGTAAATGAGGAAAAAATCGGAAACCACCCGATCTTTCACAGACTGAACCAAACCACTTATCCCTTTGCTTATCTTCATCGAAGCCACCCCACCGATGTGGCTCGCACCGAACACCTCACCTACGTGTGCCATCCCGAGGCAACCCTTGCCGGGCCTAACAATAACTGGATGGAACCCAAAGAGGCCAAAGAACTCCTCACTGGATTGACCAAAGGGTGTATGAAGGGGCGGACCATGTATGTCCTTCCCTATATGATGGGCCATCCTGATTCTCCCTATGCCAGGGCATGTGTTCAGCTTACGGATGTCTCCTACGTTGCCATCAGCATGAGAATCATGACCCGCATGGGAAAAAAGGTCACTGAAAAGATCGGAAACAGGGAGGATTTTGTTAAAGGACTTCATTCCGTCGGGGATTTCGATCCGAACCGGCGTTTCATCATGCATTTTCCGAACGAACATTTTGTCTGGAGCATCGGTTCAGGCTACGGAGGGAATGCCCTTTTAGGGAAGAAATGTTTCTCTCTCAGGATCGCCTCCTGTCAGGGATTGAAGGAGGGGTGGCTTGCGGAGCATATGGTCATCATCGGGATTGAAGATCCCGAGGGGAAAATCACCTATGTGGCGGCGGCCATGCCTTCGGCCTGTGGAAAGACGAATCTGGCTATGCTGGAATCGACTCTTCCCGGCTACAAGGTCTGGACCCTGGGAGACGATATCGCCTGGCTCAACATTGGACCGGATGGCCGTCTCTGGGCCATCAATCCTGAAATTGGGCTTTTTGGCGTGGCTCCGGGCACATCCATGAAGACCAATCCCAACATGATGAGGTCTTTAACAGCAGGGAAGTTCTTTCCGGTTCTTTTTACAAATGCGGCCTTAAATCTTGATACGAATGAACCCTGGTGGGAAGGGATGGAAGGTCAGATTCCCAAGAACGTCTTCGACTGGCAGGGCCATCCCTGGGAGGATTCGAATGGGAACAAGGCGGCCCATCCGAATTCACGCTTCACGGTCTCCATTGAACATGTTCCCACCCTCTCGAAAGAATTTGAAAACCCGAAGGGAGTGCCCATTTCAGCCATCCTGATCGGAGGGCGAAGGAGTCAGCTAATCCCTCTGGTGGCGGAGGGATTCGACTGGCCGCACGGGGTCTTTTTAGGAGCACGCAACGGTTCCGAGACAACAGCGGCGGCCCTCCATCAGATAGGGGTACTCAGAAGAGATCCCATGGCCATGCTTCCTTTCTGCGGATACAATATGGGCCATTATTTCAGCCACTGGCTCCGTATGGGAGAAAGGCTGACCAACCCGCCAAGAATTTTTTCCGTCAACTGGTTCAGGATGGATGAGAACGGCGATTTTATCTGGCCTGGATTCGGAGAGAATATCCGGGCATTGAAATGGATCGCGGACAGAGTTTATGGCAGGGTGGGAGCGAGAGAGACGCCTGTGGGCCTTGTCCCTCACTTAAAGGATCTGGAACTGGACGGAATGAACCTCTCTGAAGAGAGGCTTGAAAAATTGTTTGAAATTCATCCGAGGGCCTGGGATGACGAAGTGTTAGGAATCGAAAAGTTTTTCGGGCAATTCGATCAAACCATGCCTGAAGCGATGTGGGAAGCGTTGCATACCCTGAAGTCCAGCCTGTAAGGATTAACCCCGGGTGAGTTTGAGGCGGGTGATGGCACGGAGAAGTGCGACTCTTGCCCGATCGATATCGATGTCCGAAGGCCTCTCGGTAAGTCTCTTTTCCGCTCTCTCCTTTGCCCTTTGAGCACGGACTGCGTCGATCTCTTCAGGCCGCTCCGCGGCTTCTGCAAGAAGGATCACTTTTTTCCCGTCCGTCATGAGAAAGCCGCTGCTTGTGAAAAGACTCAGTTTTTCTCCACCGGGTTTAGTGATCTTTGTGATGCCGACCTGGAGACTCGATACAAAGGGGGTATGGCCGGCAAGAATGCCGAAATAGCCGACCGTGCCCGCCGCAACCACGGATTCAATCGGCTCACTGAAAACCACTCTCTTTAGAGTTACGACATCAAGGATAAAGGGTTCGGTTTCCATCTCGATAGTTTTCTCTAAATCCGAAATCCGAATATCGGGCGAAGCGTCCGTCTCGGACCAACCCGAAACAAATTCGAATCTTCAAAATTCAAATTTTCTAAACTCTTTTGTTTGAAACATTTAAAATTTGGTCATTTGAGCTTGTTTCGAATTTCGTGCTTCGTATTTCGAATTTTTGTTTTTAATGCGCTCCTTCTCTCAACCTCTTTGCTTTTTCGGCAACTTCTTCGATCTTTCCGACCATATAGAAGGCTTGCTCAGGCAGGTCGTCATGTTTTCCTTCAAGAATTTCGTTAAATCCCCGGATAGTATCCGGCAGAGGGACGTATCTTCCGGAAGAACCGGTGAACTGCTCTGCCACAAAGAAGGGCTGGGAAAGGAACCGCTGAATCCTCCGCGCCCTGTGGACGATCAGTTTGTCCTCCTCTGAAAGCTCCTCCATTCCGAGAATGGCGATGATGTCCTGGAGCTCTTTGTAACGTTGAAGCACCTGTTGAACACCTCGGGCGACACGGTAATGTTCCTCCCCTACAATGCGCGGGTCGAGAATCCTTGAAGTGGAGTCAAGAGGATCAACCGCCGGATAGATCCCAAGTTCCGCCAGTTGCCTTGAGAGAACGGTCGTCGCATCAAGATGGGAGAAGGTTGTGGCCGGCGCCGGGTCAGTGAGGTCATCCGCAGGCACATAGATCGCCTGGACCGATGTGATCGATCCTCTCTTGGTGGAGGTGATTCGCTCCTGGAGCTCGCCCATTTCGGTTGCGAGGGTAGGCTGGTATCCCACGGCGGAAGGCATTCGGCCCAGCAGAGCCGAAACCTCAGAGCCTGCCTGGACAAAACGGAAGATGTTATCGATGAAGAGGAGCACGTCCTGTCCTTCCTCGTCCCGGAAATATTCCGCCTGTGTGAGGGCGGAAAGACCGATCCGGAGCCTTGCTCCCGGCGGTTCGTTCATCTGGCCAAAAACAAGAACGGTCTTTTCAATAACCCCGGAGGCTTTCATCTCGAGCCAAAGGTCGTTTCCTTCCCTGGTTCTTTCGCCCACACCACCGAAAACAGAAAACCCTCCATGCTCCGTGGCAATGTTTCGAATCAGTTCCATGATCAAAACGGTCTTTCCCACACCGGCGCCGCCGAAGAGGCCGACCTTTCCGCCTTTGGCGTAGGGTTCGAGGAGATCGATCACCTTGAGGCCTGTTTCAAAGACCTGATTCGACGGGACCTGTTCTTCAAAAGGCGGCGGAGAACGGTGAATGGGATATCGTTTCTTTGTAGGGCAGTCACCCAGTTTATCAATGGGTTCACCCAGAAGGTTGAAGATCCTTCCCAGCGTCTCCCTTCCCACGGGCATGGTAATTGATTCTCCAGTATCCACTGCATCCATTCCACGGATCAATCCATCGGTTGTGGACATGGCCACACAACGCACCACGTTCTCACCGAGGTATTGGGACACCTCGATGATCAATTTTGTCCCGTCCGGCCTCTCAATTCGGATCGCATTATATAAGGCAGGTAATTCATCAGCGAAGAATTCCACATCCACTACCGGGCCAATGACCCTCATTACTTTTCCGACTTTCAATGTCCTACCTCCTCAATTGGAATGTGGATCGTAGAGTGTGGTTAGTGGAAAATGAATTTTAAATTCCACCTTCCACCTTCTACCTTCTACTTTCCACCCTCTTATTTCTTTTGCGCAAACCTCAAGGCTTCGGCGCCTGTGGTCACCTCTAAGAGCTCTTTGGTAATCGAGGCCTGTCTGGCCTTGTTGTAACTGAGGGAAAGGGCGGAGATCATCTCCTCAGCGTTCTCTGAAGCCGATTTCATAGAGACCATCCGGGCGCCCTGTTCGCTTGCGACCGACTCCACCATTGCTTTGTAAATCTGAGCTTCGAGATATTTGGGAAGAAGGTAGGCCATGATCTCTTCGGCTGTGGGTTCAAAAATGGGTTCTCCCTTGACCTCGCTTCCCTTCTTTAAAACCTCCGAACTCTCAAGGGGCAAGAGTTTCATCACAATTGGCTGTGTGGATACGGCTGATTGAAACCGGGTGTAGATCAAATCCACTTCATCGTAGCGCGCTTCTTGAAAGCCTTTGACAATCACCCCTGAAATTTCTTTCACTTCCTGAAGCGAGATCTCCTTTGAGATCTGGAGGAGGGTGTGATCGATGGGGTAGGTCTTTCTCCGGAAGAGGTCATACCCCTTCCTTCCGATGAGAATGAGCCGGACCTCTTTGTCAGGATGCTCATTGATAAATCGTGTGGTCCGGGAAATTACATTGGCGTTATAACCGCCGCAGAGGCCCTTGTCCGATGTGATGAGGACAAGGCCGATGCGTTTGACCTCCCGCTTGACAAGAAGGGGGTGGTCGATACGGGGAAGGGAGGGGGCCAGACTTTCCATCAGTTCCTGGATCTTCTCGGCATAAGGCCGGGCTGAACGGAGGCGGTCTTCCGCCCGCTTGAGGCGTGAGACTGCGATCATCTCCATGGCGCGGGTGATCTGCTGGATGCTGATCACGCTTCGGATTCTTCTTTTAATGTCTTTTGTTCCGGGCATCTCCCTAAAACCTTAAATCCGAAATTCGAATATCGAAATCCGAAACAAATACTTAAATTCCCAGACTTCCATGTGAAATGTCATCCTGAACTTGATTCAGGATCTCAGAGATGCTGGAATGAATGACAACTATTTACGTGGTGACGAAATTCTTTTTATAATCCTGGGCTGCCTGATGGAGAAGCTTCGACATCTCATCAGAGAGTTGTTTTTCTTCTCGGATCCCTTTGGGAATCTGTGAATACTTCTCGTGGACAAAGGGATAGAACCCTGCCTCAAAATCTTTCACCCTGTCTATTGGAAGATCATCCAGATAACCATTTTCCGCAACAAAGATGATCATGATCTGATTCTCCACGGGCATCGGATTATACTGGGGCTGTTTCAGGACTTCCACCAGACGTTCTCCACGGGTGATCTGAGCCTGCGTGGCCTTGTCCAGTTCCGAACCGAATTTGGCAAAGGTCACCAGTTCCCGGTATTGGGCAAGGTCGAGCCTGAGCATTCCCGCCACCTTCTTCATCGCCTTGATCTGGGCATTTCCGCCCACACGTGAAACGGAGAGGCCGACCGAGACTGCAGGCCGGACTCCGGCGTAGAAAAGGTCGCCCTCCAGATAGATCTGACCATCCGTGATGGAGATGACATTGGTCGGGATGTAAGCGGAATAATCTCCAGCCTGCGTCTCCACAATAGGGAGCGCAGTCAGAGACCCGCCACCGAGTTCATCGTTCAGTTTGGCAGCCCTTTCGAGGAGCCTTGAATGAAGATTGAAAATGTCGCCCGGGAAGGCCTCGCGGCCAGGCGGTCTTCTGAGAAGGAGAGAGACTTGCCTATAGGCTACGGCGTGCTTCCAGAGGTCATCGTAGATGATCAGTGCGTGGCGTCCTGTGTCCCGGAACTCTTCGCCCATGGCCGCGCCTGCATAGGGAGCCACATATTGCATGGAGGCGGGGTCGGAAGCTGTGGCCGAGACCACAATGGTATATTCCATGGCTCCATATTCTTGAAGGGTATTGACGACCGAAGCCACGGTGGACTGCTTCTGCCCGATGGCCACATAGATACAGATGACATTGCCGCCTTTTTGATTGAGGATCGTATCCACGGCAATGGCGGTCTTTCCGGTCTGCCGGTCACCGATGATCAACTCCCGTTGTCCTCTTCCAATCGGGATCATGGAGTCGATGCATTTCAGTCCGGTCTGAAGGGGTTCTTTCACCGGCTGCCTCTCAACGACATTGGGCGTGGTCCCTTCGATCAAACGAAGTTTTTCAGTATGGATGGGACCTTTCCCATCGATGGGTTGCCCCACGGCGTTGACGATTCTTCCGACCAGGGCATCCCCCACCGGAACGGAAAGCACCTTGCCGGTTCTTTTGACGGGGTCTCCCTGTTCAATATGGGTAATATCGCCAAGAATCATGGCTCCGATCTGGTCCTCTTCGAGGTTCAGAGCCATTCCGTAAATTCCTCGCGGAAACTCGAGCATCTCAGAGGCCATGCAGCTGGGAAGGCCCTTGATCCGGGCGATTCCGTCTCCGGCTTCAATGACCTCTCCGACCTCCTCGGCTTCTGTCTTGACCTGGTACTGTTCAATATGCCGTTTCAGAATAGCGGATATTTCTTCTGGCTTGATCTTCAGTTCCACTTTTTCACCCCTCAGTAGGTTTTCACCATCTCCTGCTTCATCTCTTCGAGACGATGTTTGACGCTTCCATCAATGATCTTGTTCTCGATCTTAACGATCACCCCACCCAGAATCGATTCATCGACCATCGGTTTGAGAAAGACCTGCTTCTTCGATGCGCGGGAAAGTTCTTTCTCGAGGCGCTGAACGAGGTCTTCGGAGAGAGGGACCGAAGTGATCACCTCTGCCGTTATTTTTTCACGTGATTCCTGGGCAAGAGCAAAGAAAGCCTCGATGATATTGGGAAGTCTCCTCTGCCGGCTCTGGTCGATGACCAGGTTGATCCAGTTGAAGGTGAGCGTTGAGATCTTCTCGCCGAAAATCTGAAAGAGGGCGCTCTTCTTCCCCTCGGGAGAGATCTGGAGATTGCTCAGAAACTCTTTGACTTCCGCACTCGATTCGAGACCGTTTTTGAGCCGGGTCAGTTCCTCTTCAACCCGATCGACCGATTCCTCGGCTCTGGCCAACTGGAAGAGGGCCTCCGCATAGCCTCGTACCACCGGATCACTTGCCATAGAGTTCACCTACCTTTGAGACATATTCCTCCACGAGTCGGCGGTTGTCTTCGGTATTGAGCGACTTGTTGATGATCTTCGATGCGGCCATGATGGAGAGGTCGGCAATCTTCTCCTGGATCTCAAGGATGGCCTTCTGCTTCTGAAGTTCGATCTCCTCCTGGGCCCTCTTCACGATCTGGTTCGATTCCTGCTGGGCTTTCTGCACGATCTCCTTCCGCATGTTTTCGCCCAATCCTTTTCCTTCGTTAATAATCTTCTGGGCCTCGGAACGGGCTTCGGCGAGCTGGTGTTTGTAATCTTCCAGAAGAGCAGCCGCCTCCTGCTTTGTTTTCCTGGCTTCTTCCAATTGCTGCTGAATCGTCTCCTCCCTCTTCTTCAACCCTTTCAGGATATGGGGATAAGCCAGCTTGGCCAGAAGGATGAGGAGGAGAAAGAAAGAGACCAGAGTCCAGATGATCAATCCGGGGTCTGCTTTAAACATGATTTGCTCCCTCTTTTAAATGATAACGTGAACTTGTCACGTTTCTGTGATCGTTAAGGAAAAAACTTTCAGGTGTCTTTCATGGATTCCTGATTTCCTTAATGGATCAAGCTCATTATTTAAAGATCAGCAAGAAGCTGATGACCAGGGCATACAGGGCGAGCGCTTCGATAAAGGCAATGCCGATGATCATGGTCGTTCGAAGCAATCCTGAGACCTCTGGCTGACGGGCCATTCCCTCAACCGTTTTCCCGACCATGATCCCCATGCCCACTCCTGTTCCGAGGGCTCCCAAACCAATGCTCAAACCTCCACCCAAATAAGCAAAACCGACAGGATCCATTTGCAACCTCCTTTTTATTTTCGAAAGTGGAATATAAATTGTGGAATGTGGAAAAAGAAAAATCCACTTTCCACCCTCCACTCTCAACCTTCGAATTAATGTTCCGCATGAACGGCCTCGGCAATATACATGGAGGCCAGAATCGAAAAGATAAACGACTGAATCAGTGCGACGAAAATCTCAAAGGCCATCATCACCACTGCCATTGCAAGGGGAAGGGGAGTGACAATGATGCTTTTGAACATGATGATCATTGAAAGAAAGACCAGGATGACCAGGTGACCCGCAGTCATATTGGCAAAGAGCCGGACAGCGAGCGAGAATGGCTTGGCAAACTGGCTGATGATTTCAATGGGTAGCATGAGGGGAATGATCCAGAGGGGAACCCCTTTTGGGATGAACTTCTTCAGGTACCCGAAAGGCCCATGTTTATAGATTCCTGCCCCCTGAGTGCAAAGAAAGACCACAACGGCCAGAGAAGCGGTTACATTGATGTTGGAAGTGGCGGTGAATCCCTTTGGAATCAGGCCAAGGAGGTTACAGAAAAGGATGAAGAAGAAGAGGGTGGCGATAAAAGGAAACCAGGCCATGCCTTTCTCACCGATGGTTTCATAAATGAGGTTTGTCCTCAGATAGTCCACGATTGATTCCATCAGGTTCTGCAACCCCTTGGGGATCAATTTTCCCGCTCTTCCCGCGAAGAAGAGGGTGAGAAAGACGAGAATACAGGCTATCCACATCATGATGACCGCATTGGTGATGGAGAAGTCGATACCTCCGATCTCAAGGGGAATATAGACATGGGGCTGGAGGTGTTCCATTAAGTCTATCTTTTCCATATTCGAATCCTTACCTCCCGATTTGCTTCCATGGGATCGATCCCAGCTTTCGATAAAACCGCATCGTCTTAATGATCAGAAGAAGGGTGAAGCAGAGAACAAAGGAGAGAAGGGCTGTTTGAAAATGGATCTCCTTCACCCGGGTCAACCCGTAAAAGATGAGGCCGAGCGCCGCAAGTCTTGCAATAAACCCACCCAGGGCAATGACAACTGAAGTCAATTTGGAACGACAGATGATTTTCGAAGAGATAAAGGTGGAGGCCAAAAAATTGAGCAGGGCCAATGCGATGCCCACCATCGTTCCAGAAAGAAATGGATTCATCTCAATCCTTCTTCTCTTTATCCTGGTCCTGGCTGATAAGCCGGAAGATACTTCGGAAACCGGCCGCCGACCCCAGGATGAACCCCACGATCATCAACCAGGGACGGGTGTTGAGGAGGTAATCTAAACCGTATCCTCCCAAGGCGCCGACTAAAACTGAAGCCAGCATTTCCACGCCGACGCCACCGTATCTGAACCAATCCTTCATAAATTTTTCTGGTTTTCGATTCTGGGGCATCGGGAAGCTACAAAATGTGAATTTCTTAACATACCTTAGAAAGGTTGTCAATCAAATTTTGACAAGAATCTGGATCCGTGAATACATCCCGCACAAATGGAGGGCGAAGCACGTTAACTACATGAAATTGTTATGAAACGGAAATTGGGTGGTCCACATTTGAGGCGCGGGAATTAAGCTCTTCTTCCTGTGCGACTTCCGTCTCCATCTTGCAATGACCGTCAAGGATTCCACCCTCATTGATAGAGAGAGCAGGGGTCGTGAGGGTCCCAAAGAATTTGCCTGTGGGGTGAATCTCAACAGACTTCTTTGCATTGACCTCTCCTTCCACACGGCCATTGATGATAATGATGTTCACACCGATCTTTCCTTTAATGTGTGCAGATTCACCTACAATCAGAGTGCCACTATCGAAAATTTCTCCCTCAAATCTTCCATCGAGACGGAAGACTCCTTTAAAGGTCATTTTCCCCTCAAACAGGGTTTCTTTTCCAAGAAAGGCGCTGATCTCTTCCGAAACAGAAGGAGGTTTCGAACTTGGTTTGGCAAAGAACGTTTTTCCTCCGGACATAGGTGACTCCTTTCTCAACAAGCGGTTATCAGGAAACCAGATGACCAGGGAGCAGTGACCAGATTATCAGGATATCAGTACAAATCTTTTTTCCTGATTCCCTGGTTTCTGATACCCTCCCTCCTGATCCCCTGATTCACTGATTTACCCTGAAATTATATTTTTCATTTCCCAATGATCGTATCCACAACCCTCTCCAGATCTTCAAGGGAGTAGTATTCGATTTCGATCTTTCCCTTTTTCCCTCTCACTTGAATTCTGACTTTTGTTCCGAGATGTTGCCTCAAGGAATCCTGAAGGCTGTTGAGTTGATTTTCTAAATCGCCCTTTTTCTTTTCAATGGCGACTTTTTTCTTCGGTTTCTCCGACCATCGTTTCGCCCATGCCTCTGCGTCTCTCACCGAGAGGCCTTTCCGGATGATCAGGCCACAGAGATCCTTCTGTTTCTCTCTGCTCTCCAGGCTGAGGATCGCTCTTGCATGACCGGCCGTGATCCGGTTCTGGATAAGGTGGTTCTTGATTTCAGAGGAAAGCTTGAGAAGGCGGAGGGCATTGGTGATCGTCGTCCGATCCTTTCCAACCCGCCGGCTCGCTTCCTCATGGCTGATATCAAATTTTTCGATCAGATCCCTGAAGCCTTCAGCCTCTTCAACAGGGTTGAGGTCCTCCCTCTGAAGGTTCTCGATGAGGGAGATTTCAAGGACTTCTCTGTCATCCGCCTCTCTTACGATCACAGGGACTTCCCTCAATCCGGCCTTCTGGGCGGCACGCCAGCGGCGCTCCCCTGCGATCAGCTCATAACCTCCATCGATCCGCCTCACCATCAGGGGGTCGAGGATCCCCTTCTCTTTGATGGTTTCAGCCAGCTCCAGGAGTTTCGATTCGTCGAAATGCTTCCGGGGTTGAGACCGATGGGGACGAATCTCTTCAATCCCGCAATAAAAAAGTCTCCTTTCCTCCCCTCCTTCAACCTCCGGGATGAGTGCTCCCAAACCTTTTCCCAATGCCATTCTTTTAGTTGCCATCTTTCTTTCCGTCGGCCATGATCTCACTGGCCAGATTGAGATAACTTTCCGCTCCCTTCGAATGGATGTCGTATAAGAGGATAGGCTTCCCATGGCTGGGGGCCTCGCTCAGCCGGACATTTCTGGGGATGACGGTTTGAAATACCTTTTCTTTGAAATGGTTTCTGACCTCCTCGACCACCTGATGGGAGAGGTTATTTCGGATGTCGAACATGGTGAGGAGAATCCCTTCGATCTCCAGTCTCGGATTGAGGGACTGTTTGATCAGACGGATCGTCTTAATCAATTGTCCCAGACCTTCGAGGGCATAGTATTCGCACTGGAGAGGGATGATAACGGAATTCGCTGCCGTCAAAGAATTGATGGTCAGAAGCCCCAGGGAGGGAGGACAGTCGATAAAGATATAGTCATAATCCTCCTCGACCTCCTTGATCAGGTGGGTCAGTCTTCTCTCGCGATCCTTCTCCTGAATGAGTTCCACCTCTGCGCCGATCAGGTCGGTATTCGAGGTGACCAGATCGAGATGGGCAAGGGAAGTTTTCTGAATCGTCTCCCGGAGCCCCGAGCCTTTGAGCAGGGCTTGATAGATCGTCCCATTGAACTGCTCTTTGCTGAGACCGATTCCGCTTGTTGAGTTTCCCTGGGGATCAATGTCAATGAGCAGAACCCTCTTCTCTGCCACGGCAATGGAGGCGGAGAGATTGACCGCCGTGGTCGTTTTCCCCACCCCTCCTTTCTGGTTGGCAATGCAGATCACCCTGGCCATAAAAGGATCGCTTCGCTTGAGGAGCATTTCATTCAAGGAGCACTCCGTTTGAGGGTAGAGGCTCTTGCTTTCAGCCTCCTGCCTCAAGTTCTCCGAAAGAGAATGCTCCTCTAACCTTTATCAGTGATCTTTATAGCACAAAAGGGGGAATGAGGAAAAGGCCAAAGTTAAATCTTCTCAAAGAGGATAATCGACCTTTTAATCGAACTGAAAGGGAGGGAGAAGATGGCGGTCTTGATCCATCGATACAGGTTTCTTGTGGACAGGGGAAGTCGTTTCAGTTCCTCACCGGCGCTATCACCTTTCATCGCCAGAAGGATTCCCCCCTTCTTCAAGAAAGGAAAGCTGAGCAGGAGAAGGGTGTCGAGATCGGAGAATGCTCTTGCAATGATTGCATCAAATCGGCCTCCCAGCGCCTCAAGAATCTCCCTGTCCTGAATTCGACCGTGGATCGCCTTGATCCCTTTGAGCCCCAGCGTCCGAATGATATGGCTCTGGAAGTCGACCTTTTTACGAACAGAATCTATCAGAGTAACCTCCAGAGAGGGTTGGACCATTTTAAATGGAATTCCGGGAAAGCCTGCGCCTGAACCGATATCGAGAAGAGAAGAGATCTCAGGGAGATGAGGAACCACCGACAGGGAATCAAGGAAATGTTTCAGGACGATCCCTTTCTCCGACCGGATGGCCGTAAGGTTGATCTTCGTATTCCATTTGAGGAGTTCCCTGAGGTAGAGGTCAAAGGCCTCCATCATCCTTTCGTTTAGATCGATTCCAAATGCCTTCGCTCCTTCAATCAGAAGCCTTCTGTTTTCCGTCTCCATTGAAAAACATATATCATAGAAATGCTTCTTTGGCTATCCGTAGAGCTTTTCCCTTTTCAAAATATTTATTGCATTCTTTATCCAGGAGAAATAGAATTTCAGAAGTAAAAGGCCCATTTTGAAAGGAGTCCAGTTATGATCGTTCGAATGGTTTTAATCGTGTTGGTTGGCGTGCTGATTACACAACCTGCCTCCGCCCAACTCGACCGGTTATTTAAAGGTATTGGATTGGGGGGGCAAAAAGGATTGAGCGATGCAAAGATCGGTGAAGGGTTGAAGGAAGCCTTAAAAGTAGGTACAGAAAACACCGTCAGCTTTACCGGAAAAAACGATGGATTCTTTTTGAACCAGGCGATTAAGATCCTGATGCCTGAGAAACTCCGTACTGTCGAGAAAGGGCTGAGGGCAGTGGGCTATGGTCCACAGGTGGATGAGTTCGTCCTGAGCATGAACCGCGCTGCTGAAAGGGCGGCTCCTTTTGCCAAGAAGATCTTCTGGGATGCCGTTGGCGAGATGACCTTTGAAGATGTGAGAAAGATCTTCTCAGGACATGAGACAGCAGCCACCGACTATTTCAAGGGAAAGACTTCAGATAAGTTGACCGTGGTCTTCAAGCCCATTGTTGACAGAGCCATGAACGAGGTCGGCGTCACCCGTCAATATAAAGATCTGGTGGGACGATATGAGGCCATCCCCTTTGTCAAGAAGGAAACCTTCGACATCGATCAGTATGTTGTCACCAAGGCACTCGGCGGATTGTTTCATGTGCTCGGCGATGAGGAGAAGAAGATTCGCACCAATCCTGCAACGCGGACCACCGACTTGCTTAAAGAGGTGTTTGGAAAATAGAAAAAGGGGCGATCTGTTTTTGAATAAAACTTGATGAACTCGTAAAAAGTCTGAAAAGTGTCTTATCAGTCATTCCTGCGCAAGTCCCGCCCTTGGCGGGATATTTTCAAGCATTTAAAATTCTCTGGATTCCCGTTTTCACGGGAATGACGACTTTTTGGGATTCCATCATTTCTGAATAAAACTTGCCTTATTCGCCATTTTTGGGCGATGCCATATGAGGGGGAATAATTATGAAAAAATGGATCAAAATCGGAATCATTGTCCTCGGCATATTTCTCCTCCTGTTCATCGGACTCAATATTTTCATTAAAAGCTACCTTTCCAGTGAGAGGCTCAAGGCGATGATCCTTCCGAAGGCAGAGGCGTTGACAGGGAGGAAAGTCAACTTAGAGGATATCAGCGTCTCCCTCTTCAAAGGGGTGGTAGCCAGAGGATTGAGCGTCAAGGAGATGGACGGTCAGAAGGATTTCCTCAGGATGAAGGAGTTTGTCCTCGATTATCGCCTGCTACCACTTCTCAAGAAGGAGTTTGTAATCAGCAAGATCGAACTGATCTCTCCTTTTGTGACGATCGTGAAGGACCGGCAGGGAAAGTATAATTTCAGCAGCATCGCGGATCGTTTTTCCCAGAAAGCTCCTGAGACTTCTCAGCCCAAAAGTCAGGGCCTTCCTGTCTCTATCGTAACGGACCGGGTCTTTATTAAAGATCTGCAATTCAAATTTGTGGATGAAGAGAAGGCCCTACCCGATGTTTTAGCTGCCCTGGACATGGTCTTTATGGGCTCGGTCGGGCAGGACAGAACCCCACGGATGAAATCGGGCCAGATCTCGATCAAGGAGATAAAAGTTATTTTAAAGGGGGGTGAAATCAAAACTACAGGAAAGATTGACATGGATGAGCAGACCATCCGGGCCAATCTGAAGACGGCGTTCGGAAAGGACAGTCTTGATCTTACGGCAACGGTTAAAGATTATCTCAAGGCGCCTGAGATTACAGCCAATCTCTATTCAAAGGAATTAGATCTCGGGAAGTGGATGGGGCTTGGAGGTGAGGAGAAGGCCCCTAAAAAACCCCCCTCAAAAGAGCCGGTCCGGCCAAAAGAGAAGGCTCCCAGTCAGGCCGAAAGCAGGGCAGATATGAAACTAAAAGCCTCCGGAGCCATTAAGGTGGATGTGGCGAAATATCAGGGGTATATCATCAAAGGTCTGAACGTCACCTATCAATATGTGAATGGTGCCGTGAAAATAGAACCTCTGGGACTTCAGTTTTCAGGAGGAGATGTTTACAATACCGAAGGAAATTTGGGAGGGAAACTTCATTTTAACAGCGCCCGGATTCAAGAGACTTTGAAGGGAGATGCCGATCTGAAACTGGGCAAAGGGGTGATCAAAGGCTCGCCGATTTTCGAAAAGATCTCCTCCCTGACAGGCATCAAGGCACTTAAAGAGCCGGTTCTGGAGGAAGGTTCATTCCGTTTTGACTTCAAAGAAGAGAAAGTTTTTTTAGATGGTTTTATCCGTTCAGCGCTTTTCAGGCTTTCTCCAAAAGGATATATG
>Ga0194126_10002348_pt1 | contig 30749 bp, 26 predicted proteins | sample TA2KigC150mmetaG_FD_148641 | JGI IMG/M metagenome (GOLD analysis project Ga0194126, IMG submission 148641) | Freshwater microbial communities from Lake Tanganyika, Tanzania - TA2015035 Kigoma Deep Cast 150m | ecosystem: Environmental > Aquatic > Freshwater > Lake | place: Tanzania: Lake... | reverse complement strand
GTCAACCAGCATTTATAGCCTGGCCAATATCCCGGCAGAGGTCGATCGATATTACCTGTATGTATCCGTGAATGACGGGGAATGGCGCCGCTTCCCGGCGGATGAATTCACATACCTGGAGAAATCCGACAACCTGGACTTCAACCAGGCGGCAGCCGCACTAGCGCCGCAGGCGCTGGGGACCATTACCCTGCGCGGCGAAGTCTGGGGAATGCTGGGCGGGACAGCGACCCTGCTCGGGACGTTCGACCGGCAGTTCCAGGCAGCCCAGCCGCCGGTCGTTGTCGAGCCGGCCAATCTCTTCAAAGCGCTCACGACCACTCTCGAAGTACGCAACCTGTATGATACCAGCGCCGGGAAGTATAAATGGAGCCAGGAAGGGTTCACCAAGTACAACCCGATGGTCTTCCGCTTTGCGACCGATACAGGCGCAGCCTACGGCATCTGGCAGGTGTCCAGCGTTCCCTTCCAGGCGGAGGCATCCTTCGACCCCGCCTGCCTGCTCCTGACCGGGAAGACCGGCGGCAGCGGGACGCCCGGCGACCCATACCAGTTCAATATCGATTTCTCGACGCTCAAACCCAAGATCGAAAATGTACAACTCTCACCGTTCGAGAATTTCGCCAGCCAGAAACCGCTGTTCTCCGCGCCCTACCTGCCCGGCGCCATGGGAGGGGGCGGGAGCGCGGGCGGGGCGCAACAGGTCTATGCCCCCAAAGGATATGGCAATTTCTTCGATTTTGGCGCCCAGCCGCCTGTCCTGAGCAATTTCGACCCGTGCGCCCAGAACATCTCGGCCGAAGGTGTGACAACCTACCACGTGCGCATCCTGCCGATCAGCAACGGGCAACCGGCCGGCAAGCCTTCCAACACGGCGCTCATCCATTACAACCCGGGCGGCGAGATCAAGATCGAGATCCCGGTCGTGCCGCTCCCGACCCAGGTCTATTATGACCTGGAGATCATCGAGTTCACCGGGGTGCACGTACCGGATTGGAATTACGAATACTGTGTCGAGATCGTGGAGAATCCGTACTACGGCGACAACATGTCGTCCTGGTCCAATCTCAAACCCGGAGACAAAGTCTGCCCGGAAAAATACAAAGGCGAGGGAAGCGATCCCCTGGGCGACTTGGGTGAGATGGTCGAGGACGCGATCAATTACATCTCCAAGGCATACAACAAACTCTCCGATTGGGTCACGGAACTGGTCGACCAACTCAACCCACTCTGCATCCAGGCCAAACTGGCAAGCAAGGCGGTCGATTTTGGGGAACAGGAAGTCCAGGATGCCTGTCATTTCATCGCCAAGGCCGTCGTCACGGCAGCCAAAACCTATGTCGGGCTGCCGCCATCCCTGCCCAACTTCGACCAACTGGTCGACATGGGCAAGGAAAACCTGGTGGAATTAGCCGCCCAGGAACTCGAAGCCCAGGGCATCCCCTGCCCCCAGGAGTGCAAGGATATCCTCGAGCAGGGACTGGACGCAAGCATGCAGGAACTGCAGAAGGGTTTCAGCAACTCCTCCTGCCTGGGCGAGGCCGAAGCCAAGGGGAAGGGATTCCTGCCGCTGTGCTTCCCGGACGGCATCATCACCCGCCCCGACGACCGCGGCCAGCACGCCCCGGCCCTGGCCCAGGTGCAGGTGACGCGCCGCCCTGGCGCGACCGGGACCGATTTCCCGGAGCCGGTATCCTGTGCAGTCAACATCGACGTGGCAGCGGTCAACAGTTCCCACATCGGCGAGAACTGGGTCAGCGATGCCGGATTCCATTGGGCCGGCGCCCAGATCCAGGGAAAACTGTTGAATGGCAGCGCCGCGTTCCCGAGCCTGGATCCGGGTGAATCGACGACCGTCCTGGTCATCCTGAACCCGGCTTCCTTCTGGCTGCCGGGACACCAGGCGTTCGTGAAGCAGGGCTGGGAACCGGAGCATTTCGACGACTGGTACATCCTCTACCAGGGAGCGCAGGCCACGGTCAACGCCGGCGGGACCTGCAAGTACGAATTCCCGCAGGGTACCGGGTTCACCGGGGCCTCCTTCAAGGGCGACACCCTGAAGACCGGTCCACTGGGCGAAGCCTGGCCCAGCACCTGCGAACCCTACAACTGTCCGTAAAGTGATGAGGCGAACCATGAAACGAACAACCTTTATTATCCTGTCGGCGCTCCTCCTGGCCGCCTGCGGTCCAGCCGCCGGACCCGCGGTATCCGGCGCGCCGCAGGCCTGGTTCGATATGCCCCTGCCGGGAACGGTGATCTTCCCGCCCAACCCCTGCCAGGTGGTGGCGCACGGCGCCTCTGCCAACGGGGTTGCCACCTTCGAACTGTCGGTCAACGGGTATGTTGCAACCAGCGCGCCGAATCCTGTTACAGGCGAAACGCTGGCCACCTGGAGCCACGCCTGCCCCCCGCTGCAAGCGGGGTGGAACCTGCTCGAATTCCGGGTGCAGGACCAGGCCGGGACCTGGAGCGACTACAGCGAGACAACGGTCTTCCTGGCCGGGGAGACCGGCGAATCCACCGGCAGCGAATCCCCACCGCCATCGTCCGGCGCCACGCCGACCACCCGCCCTGTCTCCGTGACAGCCAGCGCCACCCCGACCTTGCGTCCCGGGTCGGTAGCGATCGTCAGCGTCTCTACCAACCTGGTGTTCCTGGGGCGTTCCGACTGCGGCCCCATGGATGTGACCATCACCGCCCAGGCCAGCGCGCCGCAGGGGATCGAGACCGTCTGGCTGTACTTCCGCTTCCAGACCGGGAATTCCTCGAGTGATTTCGAGATCGCGGCAATGAGTTCCAGCGGCGGCGGTCTTTACCAATACACGCTCAACCCCTCCGACCATTTCGGCGGCTCGGTCCCCTTCGAGCACGCCACCCTCGAATACAAGGCGGTCGTCCAGCAGGCAGACGGCAGCACAACCCTGCAGACGGCGGTCCATTCTGACATTGCAGTCGAAGCCTGCGGGGGTGGCGCTTCTTCCTGCTCAGTCTATACGGATGAACGGGCTTGCATCGAAAACGGCTGCAACTGGGTCTACAACCCCGACGCGAACCCGCCCTACGCCTGCCAGGCGCCCTGAACTCCCCGGCAAGTTGGGATATTGACCGGCGCCGGAAATAACATTTGTGGGATAAGCCGGCCCCCACCCCTGCCCCTCCCCCGATTTTCGGGGGAGGGGAAATTGAATCGCGGGTAGTTCTTTGCCCCCTTCCTTATTTTGGGATGGAGGGGGGACGAGTTCACAAGGAAACAAAAAATCATCCCGAAGATTTTATTCGGGATGAGTCATGTTCATTTCAATCCTCTGGCGGTGGGGCGGCCGGGCCGTAGTCCAGCACCTGGCGCACGCCCGTGCCTCCCTCCGGCGGGCCGACAACCCCCTGCTCCTCCATGGTGTCCACCAGGCGGGCGGCGCGGGTGTAGCCGATGCGGAACCTGCGTTGCAACATCGAGACCGAGGCGCGGCCTTCGCGCCGCACCAGGTCGATGGCGTCGTCCAGCAATGGGTCGGTCCTGACCTGGGGCGACATGTCCTCGAACATGAGCGCCTGTTTCCCCTCGTAGACTGGCGGCCTGAGCGGGATGCCCTGGGGCACGGCGTCGACCGGCGTCCCGCCGACCACCCCGCCCGGAACGGCATAGGCGCTGGTCTGCCCGGCCTGCTGGCGCCAGTAATCCACCAGGCGCTGGATCTCGCCGTCGGAGACGAAAACACCCTGCAAACGGACCGGGGCGGCCGCATCCGGCGCCTGGAAGAGCATGTCGCCGCGCCCCAGCAGGCGTTCGGCGCCGGGCTGGTCGAGGATGACGCGGCTGTCGGTGTTGGAGGCCACGGCAAAGGCGATGCGCGCCGGGAAGTTGGCCTTGATGAGGCCGGTCACCACATCCACCGACGGGCGCTGGGTGGCAATGACCAGGTGGATGCCGGTGGCGCGCGCCAGTTGCGCCAGGCGGGTGATGGTGCGCTCGGTTTCGTCCGGGGCGATCATCATCAGGTCGGCCAGTTCGTCGATCACCACCACCAGGTAGGGCAGTTTCTTGCCGCCCTGGGCCGCCATGCGCCCGTTGAAGTCGGTAATATTGCGCGCCCCGACCTCGGCGAAACGGTGGTAGCGGTTGTCCATTTCACGGGTCATCCATTGCAGGGCGCCTACCACCCGCTCGATCTCCACTACGACCGGCGCCAGCAGGTGCGGGATGCCGTTGTAGCCGGTCAGTTCCACCCGCTTGGGGTCGACCAGGATCAGGCGCAGGTCGTCGGGCGTGTTGTTCAACAGGAAACCGGAAAGGATGGCATTGACGCAGACCGATTTGCCGGAGCCGGTGGCGCCGGCGATCAGGATGTGGGGCATGGAAGCCAGGTCGGAGGCGATCGGGTGACCGGAGACATCCTTGCCGAGGGCAAACCTGAGCGAAGTCCGCTGGCGGGCGAAGACATCGCTCTCGATCACCTCGCGCAGGCTGACGAGGGTCATCTCCTCGTTGGGCACTTCGATGCCGACATAGTTGCGCCCCGGCACCGGGGCCTGGATGCGGATGCGCGGGGCGGCCAGCGCCAGCGCCAGGTCGTCGGCCAGGGCGACGATCTTGCTGACCCGGACGCGGGTGCGGCCGTTGCGGGTCTCGATGAAGAGCGGCTCGACGCCGAACATGGTGACGGTCGGCCCGCGGCTGATCTCGACCACCTGGCTGGGGGCGCCGAAGGACGCCAGGGTCTCCTCGATCAGGCGGGCGCGCTGCTCCACGAACTCCGCGTTGACCGCCGGGGCCTGCCCCAGTTCCAGGATCTCCTTGACCGGCGGCAGGGTCCAGTGGATGGCCGGCGCGCTCGGGGCGGCTTTCAGGGGCGGGAGGGCGGCAGCCGGGGGGAAATTCACCTGCGCCGAGGCCGGGCGTTCGAGCGGGGTGAAGCCGTCGGAGCGGGATTCGGCCCCGGGAATTTCGCGGCCGGCGGCAGGCGCGGGCGGCGGCACGGAGGAACGGGCGCGGCGCTCCTGCCAGCGCTGCTTCAGGTTCCCAGCCAGGGGCGCGGTCCAGGCGAAGAGTTCCTGCACCGAGAGGTCGAGGGTCATGGTGAGCGAGATGACCAGCCAGGCCAGGACGACGATGGCTGCCCCCCCGCCGCCCAGCCCGGCGACCAGGGCCTGGAGGATAAACGAACCCAGGTAGCCGCCGCCGCGTCCTAACTGGGCATTCAGGGCGTAGTCCGTGGCCGGGCCGGAGAGGGCGTGCAGGACGACCAGCAGGTTGAAGAACAGGAGCGCGATCCCCAGGCCGCGCTCCACGGAGAGGGGAGGCAGGCGGTCCACGTTGCGCGCCACCAGCCAGGCGCCGAGCAGGATCAGGCCGAAGGGCAGGATATAGATCCCCCAGCCGAAGATGGTGGAAAGCATCCCCCGCCAAGAGCCGGTCAGGCTGCTGGTATCGACCGAGAACAGGCTGAGCAGGGTCAGCAGGCCGAGCAGCGCCAGCAGGATGCCGAAGAGGTCCACCTTGCGTTCCGGCGGGAGGCTCTCCCACAGGGACGGGCGGGGGGGCGGCGGGGAGGCGCCCCGGCGGCGGGAGGCTGCCTGAGTCCCGGAGCGGCCGCGTGAAGAGGTACTCGTGGAGGGGGTTTTGCGGCCGGATGAGCGTTTTGGCTTGCGGCTGATGGGCATACTTCGGCATTATAGCACAAATGGTCTAGAGCCTGCGCGCCCCCGGCTCCCGCAGCTCAAACTGGATATGGAGCGCCAGGTGTCACGTGCGAAGTGTCAAGTGACCCGGTGTCCCCTTCGGGGATGTTATCAAGTTGCGCCAGGCGATTCCCCGCGGCATCGTACGTGTAGTGGTAGTAATCGCCGCTCGAATAATCCGCTGCGGTGAGACGGTAGCCCCCTCCGGGGGTGCTTCGCGAAACGGGTCGTATTCGTAGGTGATGGAGACGCTGCCCGTCCCGGCCAGGGGAGCATTGGGCACACCGTCCGAATGGATGTTCGGCAGGACAGGCAGGGAGGCGCTGATGAAGGCCAGTCCGCCGCCTGACTATGTTCAATGGACTCCACTACTTACAAGAGGCCTTTCTGGCGCTATGGGTTGGGTTCTACCAGGTCGATCGGGATTTCCAGGCATTGCGTGTTGCTTGGGTCTTTGAATTGCTGGTAGAACTCATCGATAGTCATAGAGAGGGCTTCTTCAACAGGTAAACGAAACAAACTGCTCCCAGAAAACGAGTTGCGATATTGTAAGTATTCATCGGCTGTTGCAGTATCGCCTGGTGACCAGGCTCGCAAGGATGTGAACGCTTCCCCAGGACAACCTACCCAATATCCATTTTTCTGGGAAACGGGAATATTTATTGGGGCAATCCAGCCCGACGAGATGTAATCCAGGTACAAGATAAATTCATCATCACCTCCTCCGATATCGAAGCCAACCCAGAGTTCGATCGATATATCTTCTGGAGGGCCATAGTTGGAGAGCAGATACGGGAGAGTGTAGTACTGGAAATATTGAGCATAATATGGGCTGTCGTATAAATATTCGTATGTGTACCCATCCGCAAGATTCACTATCCGATATATGAGCATGGACATATGTACCCAACGCACAATACCAGATGGTACAACGATGCGAGTACCTTCAACCGTAAAGTCGGTAATAATGAATATATTGTCGCGTGGGATATTGATGCTAGCGCCTCCACCGATCTCACCAAACAACACATCGCTCAGCAAGGGACCAAAGGCGTGCAGGCTGGACCAAACCATGCGCGCGCTTGTTTCACCCGGGGTAAAGCCCCAGATGCAGGGCAAACGGCAACCGCCATTATTGCTCAGCAATTCAATCACTCGATCTTCTGCTTCATTGGCTGGTAATGCTGGAATAAGAGTTTCTGTTGGCAAAGGTGTGGGCGTTGTGCGCGTGGCCTTCGGCGATGGTGTTGTAACACTCGGTGAGATCGTTGAAGAAGGCGAGGACGTTGCTGAGCCGCTAACCAAGTTAACGGGCTTACAGCCACTGATGATACATATTAACGCAATTAAACTGATTACTCTCAAGCAAGAAATCATAGACGCCTCGAGAATCTAGGGAGTATTCATCATCTGTATCCAACTTGGCATGAACGTATTCATGAAGTCAGCACGCGCCTGCCCAAACTTATTCGGAGCCCAGCGATTCGAACATGCTGTGCATCCTATCCACAGTCAGCCTCCATTTCCCGGCCATTTCAAGGCCTGTTGCCTGTACCCGATGGTTATTATAAAGAGATTTATCGTTCACTGCACGAGGAAAAGTCCCAGCCATCCTAAGGAAATACTGCTTCTTGTATAAATATCTGAACTGGAACTGCCAAGAATCAGGCAGTCAGTGCAGTTTTTGGTTCGTTTATTTTCGCAGTACCCTGTAAGATGAGTGGAGTGCGGTAAAATACCCCCAATGTTCGAAATCATCTTCCTCGGCACCTCCGCCTCCGCCCCCTCCGCCAAGCGCGGCCTTTCCTGCCAACTCGTCAAGCACGACGAGTTCCGTTTCCTCATCGATTGCGGCGAGGGCAGCCAGCGCCAGATCCTGCAATCGGGGGTGGGCTTCAAGAACCTCAACCACATCCTCATCACCCACGGCCACCTCGACCACATCCTGGGCCTGGGCGGGCTGCTCTCCACGTTCATGCGCTGGGAGACGATCGACGAACTGAACATCTACGGCGGGCAGTGGGCGCTCGACCGCATCCATGACCTGCTGTACGGCGTGGTGCTGCGCGGCGCCAGGCCCCCGATGACCCTCAACTTCCGGGAGGTCAAGCCGGGCGTTTTCTTCGAGGCCGACAACTTCACCGTCTCGGCCTTCCCGGTCTTCCACCGCGGCGCCGACAGCCTGGGTTACCTGTTCAGCGAACGCGCCCGCCGCCCCTTCCTGCCGGAAAAGGCGGAGGGACTGGGCGTCCCGCCCGGCCCCCTGCGGCGCGACCTGGTGGACGGGCAGGCCGTCACCCTGCCGGACGGGAGGCGGGTCGACCCGGAGCAGGTGCTGGGGCCGCTTAAGCCGGGCACCCGGCTGGTGCATGTGGGCGACGCCGGCCGGACATCCGACCTGGTGGAGGCCTGCCGGGAGGCCGACGGGCTGGTGATCGAATCCACCTACATCGAGAGCGAAGCAGACCTGGCAAAGCAGTTCTCGCACCTCACCGCCCGCCAGGCGGCGGAACTGGCGCTGGCAGCCGGGGTGAAAAAATTGATCCTGACCCACCTCTCGCGCCGCTACCGGGAGAAGGAAGCGCTGGCCGAAGCGCAGGCTGTCTTCCCCAACTCGGCGGTGGCGCGCGATTTCGACGCTTTCCAGGTCAAGCGTGAAGACGGGTAGAAAGTCGCGCGGTCCAAGACCGCCAGGATGATCAAACCTCCCGCAGGCCTGTCCTGAGCGAAGCGAAGGATTAAGCCTGCGGGAGATCTTTTACGCCCTGCCCGGGCCGGAGGCGCTACTCGCTGGTCATGATGAAGAGCGGGGTCATTTCGAAATCCTCGTACTGGGGACGCAGGCGGTCGGTATTGTAGAAACGTTTGACATTGACAAATTTCTTGCTGCTGGTGACCACATCCAGCGGGATGTTGTCGTAGCGGCCATTCTTGAGCACCACCAGCCGGCCATGGATGCGGTCGATGATCAGGTCCAGCGCCAGGTTGCCATAGGCCATCGGGACGATGGCGTCGATCGCGTCCGGGTCGCCGCAGCGCACCATGTAGCCCAGTTTCTGGTGGATGATATTGATCGGCTTGCCGTTGTTGTATTTGGCGGTCAGTTCCTGGATCCTGGCAGAGACCAGGTCGCCGATGCCGCCCAGTTTGGCGTGGCCGAAGGCGTCGGTGGTCTTGTCCTGGAAGACCATCTCGCCGCCTTCGAACATGGCGCCCTCCGAGACCATCACCACCGCATATTGACTGGGGTTGCGGTTGCGGTCGTAGACCAGCAGTTCGGTCAGGCGGTCGATGTTGAACTTATGTTCCGGGATGACGCAGCGGTTGGCAGCCCCGGCCATAGTCGGGAGCATGGCGGTGAAACCGGCGTAACGCCCGAACACTTCCAGCGCCATGATCCGTTCATGCGATCCGGCCACCGTCCGCAGGCTGTTGGCCAGTTCGATCGTTCGGGTGACGCAGGTGCTGAAACCGATGCAGTAATCGGTGCCTGGCACATCGTTATCCATCGTCTTCGGGATGGCGATGACCTTGGCGCCTTCCTGGTACAAGCGCACCCCGAAACTGAGCGTATCGTCGCCGCCGATGGGGATGATGTAATCGATGCCCAGGAAATCCAGGTTCTTCAGGACTTCAGGGGTCAGGTCGTTGACATCCTTCTTGTATTTTTCCTGCAAGTGCGGCGGGACATTTTCCTTTTTCACTTTCGTAGGGTTGGTACGCGATGTGTGCAGGAATGTGCCCCCCGTCCGCCCGGCGCGGTTGACCACCTCCTCGGTCAGCGCCTGGTAGTTGGCGCTGTTATCCGCCTGGGGGTCGCGCACGATGTCGATCATACCGCCCCAGCCGCGCCGGATGCCGATCACCTGGAACCCCTCCCGCAGGGCGCGGATGGTCACCGCCCGGATGGCCGGGTTGAGGCCGGGGACATCGCCTCCGCCGGTCAGGATTCCAATGACGCCACGTTTTTTGTCTGCCATCTGCTTCCTCCGAAAAGCGTGATATCTATCCACCCCTGGTTTGGGGGAGCGCCTGATGTGTGGGCTTTCTCGGGGTTTTCACCGCAGCGTGCGCGACCCCCGCAATTCGGGGGCGGGCGAGCGCAGGGAAACCCTTTGTTCTTTCTCCGCGAGCCCCACGCTCCCTGCGGCTGGAAAGGAAGCCCATCGTTTTAAACGCTCCCTGGTCTGGAAATTCCCTGTATTTTACTGCCTTTAAGGGTAAAATACCACCCGAACTTTACCCATACCTGCACGGTGAAACCATATGAATGACAAGCGATTTACCTTGGGTGTGATGACTTCCGGCGGCGACTCGCCGGGGATGAACCCCTGCATCCGGGCCGTGGTGCGCACCGCCCATGCCAGCAATGCCGATGTCATTGGCATCCTGGACGGGTTCGAAGGCCTGATCAACGGCCAGTTCCAACCGCTCGGCAACCGCGACGTGGGGGGCATCCTGCAACGCGGCGGGACGATCCTCCAGACCCGGCGCAGCCAGCGCTTCCTCGAGAAAGGCTGCCAACGGGAAGCCATCCGCAACATGAACAGCGCCGGCATGGACGGGCTGATCGTCATCGGCGGCGAAGGTTCGCTCAAAGGGGCGCATGCCCTGGCCGGACAGGGGGTGAAGGCGCTCGGCATCCCCGCCAGCATCGATAACGACATCTGGGGCACCAATATGGCGATCGGCGTGGACACAGCCATGAACACCATCATGGATGCGGTGGACAAACTGCGTGACACCGCCTCCTCCCACAGCCGCGCCTTCCTGGTGGAAACGATGGGACGCGGCTGCGGTTACCTGGCGGTCATGGCCGGCATCGTCTGCGGGGCCGAGATGGTGCTGATCCCCGAAGTGCCGGTCAGCGTGGAGGAAGTGGCGAAAGCGGTGAACGAGGCTTACATGCGCGGCAAGAAACATGCCATCATCATCGTCGCCGAAGGCGCCAGCATCAAGATCGCCGACCTGGCCAAGGCCCTGGACGACATGGATGTCGGCTTCATGACGCGCGTCACCATCCTCGGGCACATCCAGCGCGGCGGCTCGCCGACCGCCTTCGAGCGCATGCTGGCCGCCCGGCTTGGGACGCGGGCCGTGGAGGCGCTCCTGGCCGGGGAGACGGACATGATGGTCGGCTTGCAGGGGCGGGACGTGGAGTTGATCCCCCTGGCCGAGGTCACAGCCCAGGCCCGCCAGGCGAATATGGAATACTACGAGATGGCGAGGCGGTTGGCGTTGTAAGTGTTATGTGGTAAGTATCAAGCGTCAAGCGCCACGTGTCATGTGCCGAGTGTCATGTACGCTTTTTTAGGGTATGTTTGAAACCGCCAATCAACGCTTTGGTCTTCTGCGCTTGATCGTAATGCTCACGAAACTGGGCCTCGTTGATACAACTTGTATCTAGCGCCGTATAGAGAAGCGATTGCACTTCAACAGCCGACCGCCGGGCATAACCCAGGAAACGGGCAAATTCGGCGTGCGAGTCGCAATCGAACCCTTCGGCAATATTGGCCATGGCGGACACAGCGGCACGCTGCAACTGGTCGCGCAGGCCAAAATCTCTCGCCAGTGTACCGGAAGCCGTGAGTTGATAGATCATTTTGACCAACTTGCGCGCCTCCTGCCAGGCATGCACATCCTCGAAACGCGTGATCATAACCATACACCCTCCCAACTAATGAAACTCAGATCTCCTCGCGCCTGACACTTGACACCTGACACCTGACACCTGACACTTGACACTTGACACCTGACACCTGACACTTAATACTACTCAAATCCACGTCGGCTCCTCGTATCTCCCAAACACCCCTTTCATCACAGCGATAATCTCCCCCAGCGTGGCGTAAGCCCGCACGGCATCCAGGATGAACGGCATCGTATTCTCCGTCCCCTGGCAGGCGATGCGCAGCCGGTCCAATGCCTGGCCGCAGCGCCCGTTGTCGCGCCCGGCGCGCAATTCCTCCAGGCGGGAGACCTGGCGTTTGTAGCCCTGCGGGTCCATTTCGAGCAGGGGGATGGTGAACGGCTGGTCTTCGGCATAGGCGTTGACCCCGACGATCCGCCGCAGGCCCTGGTCGATCTCGCGCTGGTAGCGGTAGGCGGCGTTGGAGATCTCGCTCTGGAAGAAACCCTTTTCGATGGCAGGCAGCGCCCCTCCCAGGTCTTCGATGCGGCGGAAGTAACCGTAGGCCTCGGCTTCGATGCGATTGGTCTGGGCTTCGACGAAGAAGGAACCGCCCAGCGGGTCGATGGTGTTGGCCGCGCCCGACTCCTCGGCGATGATCTGCTGGGTGCGCAGGGCGATGGTGGCCGCCTGTTCGGAGGGGAGCGCCAGCGCCTCGTCGCGCGAGTTGGTATGCAGGCTCTGGGTCCCGCCCAGCGCCGCCGCCAGGGCCTGGATGGCGACCCGCACCACGTTGATCTCCGGTTGCTGGGCCGTGAGCGAACAGCCCGCCGTCTGGGTGTGGAATCGCATCAGCCAGGAACGCGGCTCCTGAGCCTTGAAAGTCTCCCGCATCTCGCGCGCCCAAATGCGGCGGGCGGCGCGGTACTTGGCAATCTCCTCGAAGAAATCATTGTGGGCGTTGAAGAAGAATGACAGGCGCGGGGCAAATTCATCGATCTTCAAGCCGCGCCTGACCGCCCAGCGGACGTATTCCATCCCATCCGAGAGGGTGAAGGCCAGTTCCTGGGCGGCGGTCGCCCCCGCTTCCCGGATGTGGTATCCGCTGATCGAGATCGTGTTCCACTGCGGGACGGTGGTCGAACCGAACTCGATCGTGTCCACCACCAGCCGCATCGAGGGTTCGGGAGGAAAGATGTATTCCTTCTGGGCGATGTATTCCTTCAGGATGTCGTTCTGGATGGTGCCGCGCAACTGGTCCGGGCGAACGCCCTGCTTTTCGGCGGCGGCGATGTACATGGCCCAGGTGACCGCCGCCGGAGAGTTGATGGTCATGCTGGTGGAGACCTTGTCGAGGGGGATGCCTTCCAGCAGGATCTCCATATCCTTGAGCGACGAGACAGCCACGCCGCACTTGCCGAACTCGCCCAGCGCCTCGGGGGCGTCGCTGTCGTACCCCATCAGCGTGGCAAGGTCGAAGGCCACCGACAAGCCGGTCTGTCCCTGGTCGAGCAGGTACTTGAAACGGCCGTTCGTCTCCTCCGCCGTCCCGAAACCGGCGAACATGCGCATCGTCCACAAGCGGCCGCGGTGCATGGTCGGGTGGACGCCGCGGGTGTAGGGATACTCGCCCGGCAGCCCGAGCGCCTCCCCGTAATCGAAATCCGGCAGGTCGAGGGGTGTATAGAGGCGGTTGACGGGTTCCGACGAAGTGGTGATGAACGCCTCCTGCCGTTCGGGCAGGGCGGAGAGAGTCTTCTTCAGGCTGGTCGCTTCCCATTGATCCAGCGACTGGCGGAGTTGGTCGAGTTTTTGGCGGTCGTACATGGACGATCTCCTTTGGCGAAGATGCGTAAATTATACTGTAGACCGCCCGGCGATCCCGCTTTCATCGTCTGGTATACTACCCCCCATGTCACGCTACGAACTCGATCTCGACCCCGTATCCCACCTCACCGCCGACGCCCTCGGCCAGCCCGGGCAGCGCGTTTTCTACCTGCAAGGCTGGAAGGACGACCGCCCGCAGCCGGTGACCGTCATCATCGAGAAGATCCAGTTGCAATCGCTGGTGATCGGCATCGGGCAACTGCTGGAGGAGATCGCCCGCCGCCAGCCGGAACTCCCCCCCGCCGGGTCGGACTACATGGAAGACAAGATGCACATCTCCCCGCCGGTCGACCCGCTCTTCCGCGCCGGCGATATCGGCCTGGGCTATGACCCGGGGCGGGATATGGTGGTGCTCCAGGCGCGCGAAGTGGTGATGGAAGGCGATGACCCGCAGGCGGCCTCGCTGGTGCGTTTCTGGTGCACCCGTTCGCAGGTCAGCGTCCTTGCACGCTGGGGGGCGGAGGCGCTCCAGCGCGGGCGCCCCAACTGCCCGCAGTGCGGCCAGCCGATGGAACCGGAGGGCCACTTCTGCCCGAAGAAGAACGGAAACAAGAAAAAGTAGCCAGTAATCCGTATCAGTGATCAGTCGCCAGTGGAAAGGAACCGGTCTTCGTCGGACGAGGGATTGCAGGCTGCCCTGCAGGGCGGAAAGATCGAACTGCACGGGCAGTTTTTACTGGGATCCAACTACACCTTCCTGGTCGACCTCCACCACGCAGGTCGCACCTTCCAGGCGGTCTACAAGCCGATGCGCGGCGAGCAGCCGCTGTGGGACTTCCCAGAGGCCTCGCTGGCCGGGCGCGAAGTGGCGGCCTGGCTGGTCAGCGAAGCGCTTGGCTTCCATTTCGTCCCCCTCACCCTCCTCCGCCCGGACGGACCCTTCGGCCCCGGTTCGCTCCAGCAGTTCATCGAGTACAACCCCAACCGCCACTACTTCTCCTTCGCACCCGCCGAGCGCCAGCGCCTGCGACCGGTGGCCGCCTTCGACCTGCTGGTCAACAACGCCGACCGCAAGGGCAGCCACGTCCTGTTCCAGAAGCGCACCCGCCGCCTCTTCGCCATCGACCACGGCCTGTGCTTCCACGCCGAGGACAAACTGCGGACGGTGATCTGGGACTTCGCCGGGGAACGCCTGGCGGGCGACCTCCTGTCCCGCCTGCAGGCCGCCTTCCACGCCCCGCGCTGGACCGGCAGCCTGCGCCCGGCGCTCGAGCCGTATCTCAACCCGGACGAACTCGCCGCCCTCGCCGCCCGCGCCGCAGCGCTGCTCGACAACCCGCACTTCCCACACCCGCCCGCCGACCGGCGCGCCTTCCCCTATCCGCCGTTGTAATATGGAATGCCGGGAGTGGCTAAAAAGATGGGCTTTTCTTAACCGCGGAGAGCGCGGAGTTCGCGGAGAAAACAACAAAGGGTTTTTTGCGCTCTTTGCGCGCTCAGCGGTAAAAATCCTGAATAATCCCACGAAATTAGCCGCTCCCGAATGCCACCTGTTGCGCCGGATGTGCTAGAATCAACCGGAAAACCAGCAGAACGATCCGCCCATCGAAAATATCCTACCGGTACCCAGGAATCGCCAGGAGGAACCCATGCCCGCCCCGACCCTTTTGGACGCGATCCACGCGGCAAAGGAAAATGAACGGATTGCCTCGGAGCGTTACGCCGCCGCAGCCAGGAACTTGAGCAACCCCCTGGCCAGGGAATTGTTCGAGCAGTTGAGCGAGTTCGAGAAATACCACCTCGAAAAACTGGCCGCCCTGGAGCAATCCCTGCAGGAGAGCGGCAATTTCATCGCCTACGAAGGCAGGGATTTCCCACTCCCGCCGGTCTTCGAGGTCAAGGCGGCCATCGACCCCGAGCGCAAGAGTTCCATCCAGATCGTCTCGGAGGCCAAGGAACTCGAGAAACAGGCGCAGGCGGCCTATGCCTCCCTGGCCGAACAATGCCAGGACCCGCAGGGACGGGGGATGTTCACCACGCTCGCCGAGGAAGAGCGGAAACACTTCCTCATCCTTTCAGAAGCCTACTGGTCGCTGAACCACACCGGCGAGTGGAAGTGGTCGCGCCCCTGAATGGGGGGGACGCAACCGCGGGCGGGGGCCGGGAGACCCGCGCCCAAGCGTGTCTATTTCCCCGACTCAAAAAGGATCCGTTCTCTCGCCCCTGCAAGGATCTCTTTCGTCCCGGGTAAAACGCCGAGTTGCTGCCACTCCCCTGCCCGGTCGCCCAGGTTCCAGACCTCCGCGATCCTGCCGTCTGCGATGCGGAAAATGTAGACGATAGATAGCGTCACCGGCCTGTTCGTAGCCGGAATTCCGAAATACTCGCCCTGCTGTTTGCCCTGTCCCGCGCAATGCACCATGACCAGGTCGCCTTCGGCGATCATCATGTCGATACCTTCGATCCAATCGCCAAAAATCTGTTTATGCCGCTCATAGGCAGCCTTTTCGAGTTGGGGGGTCGAGTCGAAGTCGGGATTTACTGTGTGGTGAAGGGCATGCCAGAGGATTTTCTCTGCGAATATTTCATCGCAGGCGGCCGGGTTGTAAGGGGCATCTTCGAAATAGCGCCGGACGATGGTTTTGTTCTCTTCAACAGACATTTGGTTTTCTCCTAGAGACCAAAGTGGTAGATGGCTGGTTCGGCAGCGGCGGGGACGGGAGACCCAAGGAGTTTGGGTCACCAACCTGTCTTCGGCTTATCTGTACGAACTTTTCCCACCCCTCCACATAGATTGCAAAGCAACTTGCCTGTTCCATGGCAACTCTGGCACTCTATTCGATCACCCCAAAAATCGCCTTTCTTTTGTATTTTTCCGGCGCCCCTGCAAATGGGGCACGTAATTGCACCGCTTCCCCTACAACCAGTACATTTTTCCATTGGAGCCATCGCTCAATCCTCCGTTTCTGTCGAGATATATCGAGTGATTGATCCTTGCTCGAATTCAGCTGCCAGTATTTTCATTACGCGTCGATTGGCAGGGCGGGGTCAGGAGACCCACGCCGAAAGAGGATAATAGCGGTTAATGGCCTAGATAAATGGTGCCAGTCGCTGTCGTTTGCTGGCACTTATTTCTTTTTTGCTTTGGATAGTCCCTCTATAAAGCGATTGATTTCTTCATTGTTTGTAAAATAACCGCATTTGGTTATTGGTGCATTTTTATATGGGATTGCTTCTTCGGTATCCTTGGGCAGTATAGCTTCAATTATCTGTTTTTCAACTCCAAGATAATTCATCAGGCGTTCGATATAGAGCGCGAAGCGTATACCTTTTAGCTGGCTACTTTCTCCTGGAATTAAGCTAAAAATAACATTTCGGCTTCCTTCAATGATACCGATAAACGCTAATGTGCTCCTAGTAGGATTACGTTGATCAAATAATACCTCTGAATTTTCTACAAGACGCATATAGAGATCACCAACGCCATTGTCTATAGCTATGGTTTCTAAATCTTCATGCGTGAGATTAGGTTTTCTCTTGGAACTAATTTGGGTTTTAGATTCGACTTCACTTGGCTCAATCAAAAAGGTCCTAGCCAAGAATTCTCTGCCATCTGAATCTTCATAATAACGAAAGGTGGCGGCATTTATTGGAACGCCATATGTACTTGAAAGATAATTGATGATTCTCTCAGAACTTTCGTCAATCTCCGATGCTACGATGAGAATTTTATGTTGTGCATTTAGAACTTCGGGCAATTCCTCTTCTCCAAATCTTTGCTTATAAGCATCTTCCAGAGAAACTTTACTTCCAGAGTGCTCTGCCACAATATCTCGAATACTTTCATTAGAGAGGTCTTTTACCCAAGAAGCATATTCTAACGCCTGAGCCGTAATTTCTCTTGGAGTCTTATCGCGCTTCAATTCGACAATTACAAGGTCACCTGTATAATCCAAGCACAGGAGGTCGATTTTCCCTTCGAAATCTGTTTTTACTTGTCGTCCAATGACAAGTAAATCATTAGAAAGAATAGAAATATCACTTTCAAGCCAATTTTCGATACGCTCTTCTAAATTCAATCGAGAGCGGGAGATTTCTTTTAGGGCATCATTGCTCGTTATTCCCCAAAGTCTTATGTCTTGTGGCATAGTTTTGCCTCTTTATTCGTTCTATAATTTATCCACGCCAGCCTATACGGGATCAAACCATAGCGGCCAAATGGCTTATAGAATAGGCGCATCCCAAACATAAATCCTGTTCACAGTATAGCGATTTTTCCTCCCAACATCAATCCCTATCCCGCCTTCGCCAACTCGACCACGAACAGATCGAGCGCCACTTCGAGCGGCATTTCGCCGGTCTTGGCGGCCTCGTCCATCGCCAGCAGGCGGCGGTAGATGGCCTCCAGGGCGGGCATGTTGAAGCGGGCGGCCTGCTTATAGGCCTTTTCGACCGAGTAGGCCGCCTCGTGGATCTTCTGCTGCGCCTCCTGGAGCGTGCCGCGCCCGTCGAGCGCCTCGCGCGCCAGGATCAACAGGCGGAACTGGCGGATGACCATGCCCCACAGGGCGAACGGCTCTTCGTCCTCCAGCAGGCGGTGCAGCAGGGACTGCGCCGCGCGGCCCTCGCCGCCGGCCAGGGCGTCCACCAGGGCGAAGACGCTGGCCTGGGCGCTGACCACGCTGACCGCCTCCACGTCCGCCAGGGTGATGGGGCGGGCGTAATCGACATAGGTCAGTAATTTGGAGATCTCCTGCGCCGCCTGGCGATTGTGTTCGCCCACCATCCCGGCCAGGCGGGCGGCCGCGCCCTGCTCGATGGCGCCGCCCTGCGCCCTGGTCTCGTTGACGATCCAGCCGGCCATCTCCCACTGGCGGGGGGCCATGCAGCGGGCGGTCTCGAACCCGGACTTCTCCGCCGCCTTTACCAGCCAATGCCTGGCTTCCTCCTTCGGTTCGATGGCTTCGTGCAGCGCCAGGTGGGTCGTGGGCGGGAGATGGGCGATGGATTCGAGGAACTCCTTGCGCGCCTCCGGCGTGGTGTAACGGGCGGAGGGGCCGCCGAGAAAGACCAGCCGCCGCTCCGCAAGGAAGGGGGCGGCATTGAGGGCGTTGTTCAGGTCGTCCGGGCTGGCCGTGCGCGCCTCCAGCCGGGCGGTGTTCAGGCCGTCCTCGTCCAGCCGGGCCTGGATCTCGTCCAGCCGCTGGTGGATGGCGAACTCGTCGTTGCCGTAGAGGAAGAGGATGCGTCCGTCTGCGTCTGGCATATCCCTCCCGGAGATCAACCCTTCGTCGCCACCCGGTGCAGGACGACGCTGCCAAACCGGGCGGGGAAGACTCCCGTCACCGTCAACCCCTGCGGGTCGCCGCTGGCGGTGATGCGTTCCTGGACCTTCGGCCCGAGCGGGCGGCTGAGGATGAATCCCAGCGTCGCCAGCGCCATGACGAGCGGCAGGCGTTCGGCTTTGTCACGCCTGGTCCCGGCCCCGGCCATGCCGAACCAGGCCAGCAGTCCGGCCACGAAACCGGAGACGGCGTAGTTCGTCCCGCAGTGGGGATGGACGGCCAGGCGGCGCTCGCCGTTGGTAAGACGGACCAGGGCGCGGATGACGGCGTCCTGGAGGTCGGCGGTGGAGATATCGCCAAACAGATAGAAGCCGCTGTGGGTGGAGAGACCGGCCATGGGGCGGCCCGGGAAGCGCTGTGACAGAAGGGTGAGGGTGGCGTGTTCCAGCCCGTGGTTGCGGCGCAGGCGCGCGATGAGCGGGATATCCAGGATGGTCATTGGGGCTCCTTGTCGGTGAGGATTATACCTGCAAAAACAACCTGCCGTCCCTGCGCCCGGGCGGGGGGTGGTAAAACCTGTGGGCTTTTTCAGAATTTTCACCGCTGAAACCGCGGAGTTCGCAAAGAAGGACATGGGGATTTCTCCGCGTTCTTCGCGTGCCCTGCGGGTGAAGGACTTGCACCCGTTCCCATCCATTCCATTGGGGAGCGGACGGATCGCAAAAAAGCAGGATGGTTGTCACCTGTAAAAGGGGAATATGGCAGATGGAAGCCGGGCGGGAACTATGGTTTAATGCGGGCAGGAGGCAGCCATGACCAAAACGATCGATAACCTGAAAGCCGCGTTCGCGGGAGAGTCGCAGGCCAACCGCAAGTACCTGGCCTTCGCCAAAAAGGCGGACGAAGAAGGCCACAAGCAGGTCGCCAGGTTGTTCCGGGCGGCCGCCCACGCCGAGACTGTCCATGCCCTGAACCATTTCAAGGCGGCGGGCGAGATCAAATCCACCGCCGAGAACCTGCAGGCCGCCATCGCCGGCGAGAATTACGAAGTGGTCTCGATGTATCCACCGATGCTGGCCGAGGCCGAAACCTCCGGCGAAAAGGCCGCCAGTCGCTCCTTCCGCTGGGCGCTGGAAGTGGAGAAGATCCACGAGGCGCTCTACCGCAAGGCGGCCGAACTGCTGGGCAAACCCATGCCTGAGACGGATTACTATGTCTGCCCGATGTGCGGATTCACCCATGAAGGCCCGTTCGAGGACAAGTGCCCGGTCTGCGGCGCGCCAGGCGAAAAGTTCGAACGCGTGGCATGACCATCCCCGCAGAGACGAGGGGAAGGCGACCAGGCATTGAAACAGAGACCGCCAAACCTGGCGGTCTCCAGTTTGTGTGATCCGGGTTGTCCCACTGACCCCGCTCAGTCCACAGACAGGCCGGCGCGCTCGGCGGGGGTTGGGCGTGCGGCGCGGCGGTGGAAGGCAGCCACGTCGATGCTGCCGAGCAGGAGAGCCGCCGCCAGCAGCAGGGCGGCTTCGACCGAGAACACGACCAGGTAACCGGCCAGCGCGTCCCCGCTGGCGGAGGCGACCACATCCCGCAGCGCCCCTCCCAGCGCCGCGCCGGTCAGGCGCGAGAGGGCATTGGAGAAACCCCACGCCCCGATGTACAGCCCGGTCTGGCCGGGCAGGGTCAGGTCGAACATCAGCGCCAGGTTGGCGACGGTCGACAGGCCGGTTCCCGCGCCGAGCAGGACCACGCCCAGGTGGAACAGCCCTTCCAGGCGGAGCATCCCGCCGAAGATGATGAACAGGAACCCGGCCAGAGCGCCCAGGTTGCCGATCTGGGCCACCAGCCGGCGGGGGAGACGCCGTTCCAGCGCGGCGGCGGCCAGGATGGCCAGCAGTACGAATCCGCCCCACAGCGCGGTCAGGCGCGTGGTCTGGGTGACGGTCCAGCCGAAGGCCTCGGCGGCGAAGGGTTCGAGCAGCACGTCCTGTCCGAGGATGGCCGCCAGGAGCAGGAGCAGGTAGACAAAGAAGCGCCGGGCTTGGGGATTTCCCAGGATGGCCGCGGCCATGCGGCGCGAGGTGGGCTTCTCCGAAGGGGGCAGCGGCAGGCTGTCGCACGGCTCCAGGCGGATCAAGGCCAGCACGCCCAGGATGAGGGCGACCAGCCCCACCCACTGGAAGGAAGAAGCCAGAGCGGCAGGCGTGTACGGGTCCAGCATGTGGCTGAGGCTGACGGCGGTCAGGATGATGCCGACGATCATCATGAACCACATCACGGCCACGGTCCGGCCGCGTCCCTGCTCGCCTGAAATCTCGGAGGCCAGCGCCAGGTAGCAGACGCTCGCCAGGTTGTAGCCCATGCCCCAGGCCAGGAACGGCAGCAGCCCGGCCAGGATGCCGGCCGCGCCGCCCTCGGCCAGTTGGAAAGCCGCCCAGGGGCTGATCATCACGCCGGTCACGCACAACAGCAGGCCGGCCAGGATGTACGGCGTGCGCCGCAGGCCGAACAGGGAATACTTGTCCGAGAGGGAACCAATCGCCACCTGGACGGGCGAAAACAAGTACGGCAGGGAGGCCAGGATCGCCACCAGCGTGGCCGGCAGGGCCAGTTCGTGGATCATCACCCGGTTGAGGGTGCTGTTGATGGGGACCAGCGTCATGGCCACAGCCACGTGGACGAGGCCGAGTTGGATGCGTTTGAAGTTGATCGCGTTCATCGGGCGGGATTCTACCAGGGTTGGTTAAGAATCAAATGAAACCTTTGCAGCATTTGCATCTTCGCGGTGAATCTTTTTGGCTCTCCCGTTTCCGGCGGTATGATCGAGCGGCGCTCAGTTCTTTGCAACGGATTTCACGGAATCTCGCCGATTGAAGAGAAAAAATCCGTGTCAATCCGCGTAATCCGCCGCAGGTGTTCCTGAGGTTCCCGTTAAAAACGGAAGAGCCATCTTTTTTTATCAGTCCGCTGCGGCGATCTTGCGCCCCTTCGGCGCTTCGCGCTGGACGGCGAACGCCAGTTCCAGCGCCTGCTGGACGGAACGCGCCTCCACCGCCTCGATCTCCTTCGACCAGGGTTCGCCCTTGCGCAGTCGCTTGGGGACGATGGCGGATTTGAATCCGAGTTTGGCCGCCTCGCGCAAGCGGACGGGCATCTGCCCCGGCATGCGCAGTTCGCCCGCCAGGCCGATCTCGCCGATCATCACCGTATCGGCGCGCACCGGCAGGTCGCGCATGGATGAAGCGATGGCCGCCGCGACCGCCAGGTCGGCGGCGGGTTCGTCTATTTTCAGCCCTCCCACCACATTGACGAAGATGTCGGCCTCGGCCAGGTTGAGGCGCACACGCCGGGTCAGCACGGCGGCGACCATCAGCAGGCGGTTGTAGTCCACGCCGTTGGGGGTGCGGCGGGCGTTGCCGAACTGCGCCGGGTTGGTCAATCCCTGCACCTCCACCAGCAGCGGGCGCGTCCCCTCCATCGTGACCGCAATCGCCGACCCGGCGGCGTTGACCATCCGCTCGGCCAGGAAGGCTTCGGACGGGTTGGCCACTTCCGCCAGGCCGCGCTCGACCATCTCGAACACGCCCACCTCGGCGGTGGCGCCGAAGCGGTTCTTGACCGAGCGCAGCAGGCGGTAGGCCTGGAAGCGGTCGCCTTCGAGGTAGAGCACCGTGTCCACGATGTGCTCCAGGACGCGCGGCCCGGCGATCGTCCCCTCCTTGGTAACATGCCCGATGACGAACACCGCCGGTCCCGAGGATTTTGCCAGTTCCCGCAACCGGTTGGCCGATTCGCGCACCTGCGAGACCGAGCCGGCGGCCGAGTCCATTTCAGGGATATAAACGGTCTGGATCGAGTCGACGATCAACAGGTCCGGTTTGACCGCCCGGACGTGTTCGAGGATGGCGTCCAGGTTCGTCTCGGTGACGAGAAATAGATTGTCCGGTAGGGGCGGACGGCCGTCCGCCCCGGCAATTCGCGCCGCCCGCATCTTGACCTGGCGCTCGGACTCCTCGCCCGAGACGTAGAGCGCCTTCAGCCGCTCCGCCATCTCGAGCGCCACTTGCAGCATCAGGGTGGACTTGCCGATGCCGGGGTCGCCGCCGACCAGGACGATCGAGCCGGGGACGATGCCCCCGCCCAGGACGCGGGCGAATTCTCCAATCGGTACGGGAATCCGCTCCTCGGCCTGGCTGCTGACCTCGCCGATGCGCTGCGGGGCGGCGCGCCCGCCCAGGCCGCGTCCGCTGGCCCTGGCGGGCGGGGTCTCGCTGACGATTTCCTCGACCATCGAATTGAACTCGCCGCACTGCGGGCATTTCCCCATGAAACCGGCGGAGACGCGCCCGCACTGCTGGCAGACGTAACGGGTGTATGTTTTGGGCATGGCCGGATTATACCTTCGGTTGGGGATTGTAACCCTTGTGCTATACTTGTAATTATTCAGATACACATCGTTCTCTATAGTTGAAGAAAGAAGAAAGATGGCAAATATCGCGAAGGCGTCATTCCTGCAAACGTTGAGGCATAAGGCGGGAGAATATGAAAAGTTTGGAGACAGCCTCTCCTTGTTTAAAATTAAAGGGACGGATATTCGGATTTACATCCGATATTCAAGAACTCATGACCGACAACGGACATGGTATGGATTACGGAAATCTGATCTGGATTTACTACAGGGCTATCCTTCCGTGATTTGTTTTCTGTGGGACAACCAGGAAGAGCCACTAATAATCCCATATTCCGATTTCGAGGAAGTATTTGATTCGATCCAGCCAGCTGATGACGGTCAGATCAAGGCCCAAGTACTGTTGCGTGAGGATGCTACAGAGTTATATATTGCAAGAGTTGGGCGTTTCAATGTCGAAGGATATATCGGATGGCTGCAAATTAAAAAACTGATCGAAGCATCCGGAAAACTAATTCCTGCATTATCGCATACTCAAGTTCAGACTTTACTCGGCTCGATTGGGGCAAAGAAGGAATTTGATATCTGGATACCTCCTATTGATCGCCCAAAGTTGGACTGGAAACTGACCTTACCTTTTAGTCTACGAGATGTGCTTCCGTTTGGCTCTGAGCTCGTTGCTGATATCATGGGCGAGATAGATGTTATCTGGCTAAAGAGAGGTTCGAACGAAATCAGCGCCTTCTTCGAGGTTGAACATTCTACGCCTATTTATTCAGGGCTATTGAGGTTCAATGATGTACATTTAGCAATGCCAAGGCTTAACTCCAGATTTAGCATTGTGGCAAACTCTGAACGTCGTTCCCTATTTGCAAGGCAACTTAATCGCCCAACATTCAGATTGAGCGGATTGGGAGAAGTATGTAATTTTCTTGAGTACGCTGACGTGTATAACTGGCACGAACGCACCATAAGGAGGTGAATATGAATGGTCAAAATGGATTCTGGGTTGTTGTGGATGTTCAGAGCGGAATACCAATAAGTGTTTCATTGCATCCTGATAAAGAATCTGCAGATATGAAAGAAATGGCATTGCGCGCCGGCATGAATCCGGAAGATGATGAAGTGGGGGTATTTTACGTGGAATCAACAACTGGCAATACTCACTGTACCCCTGCCTAAATAGATGCATGGACTCACGTCAAGCAATACTGGATATGTACCGGGCAGAGCCAGAACGATTCTTTTCGGGTTAGTGTAAAGCATGTACCCCGTCCTCTTCACCCTCGGTTCCTTCGAAGTACGCGCCTCGCCGTTCTTCCTGGCGCTGGGCATCCTGCTGGGCGCCCTGGCAGGGGTGCGGGAGGCGCAGCGGCTCGGTTTCACCCGCCGTGATGTCTATTCGTTCATCGCAGCCGCCATCCCAGTCGCCCTGCTGCTGGGGGTCCTGAACGGCGTCCTTTTCCAAATGGTCACCCGGCGGGAACTGCCGGCGCTCGCTGAATTCCTCGATACCGGCCTGGTCTCCTTCGGGGCGGCGCTGGGCGCTTTTTTCACCGGCTGGGTCGCCGCCCGGCTGCGGCGCCAGCCCGCCGCGGTCACAATGGATATCATCGCCCCGGCGCTGGCGCTCATCCTGGGCGTGTACCGCATCGGCTGCCTGTTGAACGGCTGCTGTTACGGCATCCTGACGGACGGGCCCTGGGGTGTCAACCTGCCGGGGCGGTTCGGCGATTGGGCGGACCGCTACCCCACCCAGGTGATGTACATGGTGCTCGACTTCGCCCTCTTCGGCTGGCTCTGGCTGCGGCGGAAGGGGAACATCCGCCCGGGGAGCCAGGCCGTCATCTTCCTGCTCTCCTTCTCCATCGGGCGTCTACTGATCGACTCCCTGCGGGACCTGCCGCGCCTCGTCCTGGGGATGAACCACCACCAACTGGCCGCCCTGGCGATCCTGCTCGCCACCCTGGCGGCTGCGATTATTATGAAGCGCCGCGCGGCCTGAGCCTGCCAGGCGCGCTCCTGCCTTTGCGGCGAAGTTCATCCCAACCCGGCCCACACCTCGTCCAGCAGCGAGAGGAAACTCGCCGCGTCCGGCGCCTGGATCAGGCGGATGCGCGTCGGGCGCGGCAACTGTTGGAGTTTCATGTACTGCATGGCGTGCCGGCGGAAGGTGGACCAGCCCTTGCTCTCGCCGTAAAAAGCCAGGTGGCGCTCGATATGGCGGTGGACCATCCGGCGCACCGTCTCGGGCGGCAGCGCCTCCCGTTCCAGGCGGGAGAAGATCCACGGGTTGCCGACCGCGGCGCGCCCGATCATGACCGCCGGGCAGCCGGTGTAGGCCTTCATCCGGTCGATATCCGCAGGCGTCTTCACATCCCCATTGCCGATGACCGGGATGGAGACCGCCGCCCGCACCTCGGCGATGGTGTCCCAGTCCGCTTCGCCGCTGTAGCCCTGCTCCTTCGTCCGCCCGTGGACGGCGATGGCCGCCCCGCCGTTCTCCTCCACGATGCGGGCAATCAGTTTGTAACTGCGGCAATCCTCCCAGCCGATGCGCATCTTGCCCGTCACCGGTATATCGAGGGAGGCGCTGATGCGCTTGAAGATGCGCGCCACCTTGAGCGGCGAGCGCATCAGTCCCACCCCGGCGCCCTTGTTCGCCACCGTGCGCGCCGGGCAGCCCATGTTGATATCTACAATATCCGGCTGCAGTTCCTGCAGGCGCAGGGCGGCCTGCAGCAGTTCGTCCGGGTCGTCGCCGTAGATCTGGAGCGCCACCGGGCGTTCGAATTCATCGAACTTCAGGCGCGGCTTCATATGCTTGAAGGCGCGCACGATGAACTGGGCCTTGACGAATTCGGTATAACTCATGGCCGAACCCAGTTCGCGGCAGATGGAGCGGTAGGGCCAGTCCGAGAAGCCGTCCATGGGCGAGAGGATGGCGTCCCCGTGGACGGGCACATCCCCGATCCGGAAGGTCGGCGGCGCTGGATTGGATGTCTTCATAGTTGAATTATAAAGCAGGCTCGAACCAGAATCACCTTGCATCCACAGGTGTAAACGGCGATAATAGCCCTGGAAACCCCGCCTTCGATGGAGACTCCATGAGCGAAAACCTTCCCAAGACCCTCAACTGCCCGGCCTGCGGCGCGCCGCTGGATTTCGACGGCCGCAGCGCCATCGTCCGCTGCAAGTTCTGCCACAACGTCTCGCTCGTGCCGGGCGTCCTGCCGACGCCGGTCGCAGCGCCGGGCCAGTCGTTGGATGAGATCCGCCGGCTGGCCGAAAGCGGAAACATGCTGGAGGCGGTGCGGATGTACCGCGAAATGTTCGAAACCGGCCTGAAAGAAGCCAAAGACGCTGTGGAAGCCCTGCAAGCCGGGCGGCTGGTCGAACCGGGGGTCCCGGCCGCAGCCGCGGCGCGAACCCAGGCCGACCTGGAGGCGGTCCTGTCCGAGGTGCGGGAACTGCTGGCCTCCGGTGACAAGATCGCCGCCATCAAACGCTACCGCGAGACCTGGGATGTCAGCCTGGCGCGCGCCAAGTACGCCATTGAGCAGATCGAGGCCGGGCAGCCCTTTCAACCCGGCGATGACCGGGTCGTCCAGCCCGACGCCGTCATCCCGGCCGTGGCCGTTGCGACCATCCCGGCCGCCAGCGGCGCCTGGCTCGGATGCGCCATCACCGGCGTCATCCTGCTCTTCGTCGGCGGCATCCTGGCCTTCGTCCTCTCGCAACCCGGCGGACCCTTCGTACCGCTCCTGATCCCCAACGGGCCGGCGCTCCTGCTCCCGGCGCAAACGGGCGCGGCAATGGACGTGGCGGCGGTCTTCTACGACCCCAACGCAGAGACCCGCCTGCTCGGCCTGCTGGACGGGAGCGAGGGACGCATGCTGTGGCGCAGCGAACCCATGCCGGGCGACGGTTACGGCGACGGCCTGGCGGCGGGAGACGGCCTGCTCTACGCCGCCAATGGCAGCGCCCTGCTGGCCTACCGCCTGGAGGATGGCAGCCTGGCCTGGCAGTCCTCCATGCCCGACCGCCTGAGTTATGGCGGTGACAACCTGCTGGTCGCAGGCGGGCGCGTGCTGACCTCGAACCTCGACCAGTCGGTGCAGGCCTACGATACGCTTACCGGGACCCTGGCCTGGTCGCTGCGCCTCTCCGGTTACGACCGCAACCTGCGGATGGCCGACGGTCTTGTGGTCATCTTCGACTATGCCGGCGAACCTTATACCTACAGCATGCTCTTCCTCGACCCCGCCGACGGCGGCGTGGAACGCATCATCACCCCGGCCTGCCCGTACAGCGAGTATTCCTCCGCCACCGCAGACCCCGATACCGGCCTGTTCTTCGACGAGGCCGAAAACGCCATTTTCATTTTCTTCGATTCCTCCCCCGGCTGTGTCCAACGCCTCGACCTCTCCACCGGCGACGTTGTCTGGCAGACGCTCGACGAGGACTGGTACAGTTTTTCGCCCTACGGCTTTAACGGGCTGATGGCCGGGTCCCGCATTTACTTTGCCAATACCAATGAACTGCTGGCCGTCGACACCGCCTCCGGTGGGTTGCAAACCCTGCTCTCGGACAGCGACTATGAGTTCGTCCCGCTGGCGGTGATGGATGAGACCCTCATCGTCCGCGCCCGGCGGACGCGCGGCACGGAGCGATTCGAACTGTGGGGCCTCGACCCCGTTTCCGGGGCGCTCCTCTGGCAACTGGACCTCGGCGTTTCCGGACCGCTCGACCCGCCGGATGAAACCTCCGGCCTGGTGGACGAGGACGAACCGGCCTGGACCTGGGCGGAGGCGGGCGGCAACCTGCTCCTGGTCGAGTTCCAGGCCGGGCCGAACCAGGCGCTGGCGCGCACCCTGGACCCGGCTACCGGCGTGGTCTTGGCCGGGACCACGAGCGCCCTCACGAAGGTCAGCGGCGATTTCTATTCCGTCCCAAACCTGATCGGCTGGCGGGACGGGCAACTGACCTTCTCGCTCGAAACAAAGATCTACACGCTGGATGTCCCGACCGGCGAGTTCATCTTCATTTCACGCTAAGGACGGCTCCTCCCCGCCGGCAGACACACCACCAACCAGGAGAAAAATGACCCCTCGAATTGGTAAACCCGCCCCCGATTTTGTCCTTAAAAGCCACACCGGGGGGAAAGTCCGCCTCAGCAGTTACCAGGGCCGGAATGTGGTCCTGGTCTTCTTCCCGCTGGCCTGGACGCCCGTCTGAACGAGCCAGATCCCTTCCTACCAATCCGACCTGGAGCGGTTCGAAGGGATGCAGACCCAGGTGCTGGGTCTCAGTGTGGACAGCGAGCCTTGCCTGAAGGCCTGGGCCGAAAGCCTGGGCGGCATCACCTACCCGCTCCTGAGCGATTTCTACCCGCACGGTGAAGTGACAAGGAAATACGGCGTCCTGCGCCCGGAGGGATATTCCGAACGCGCCATCTTCGTGCTGGACACGGACGGCATCGTCCGCTATGTGGACGTGCACGATATCGACCAGCAACCCAGCAACGAGGAACTGTTCCGCGTCCTGGAGCAGGTGGACCCCGGGGCGGCGCAAGCCTGGGCGGGCCGCAAGCCGGCCGCGGCCGTCCCGGTCCCCGAAGCGCAGGCGGAGGTGGCGATGTACTGCACCTCCTGGTGCCCGGCCTGCCGCCGGGCGCGGGTATTCTTCGCAGAGAAGGGCATCGCGGTCACAGAGATCGACATCGGCAAGGACCGGGAGGCCGCCGCGCGGGTGCGCGGCTGGGCGGGCGGCAATGAAACAACCCCTACATTCGATATACGCGGCAATGTCATCGTGGGCTATGACCTGCCGAAACTCGAAAAGGCCCTCGGATTGGACCGGACATGAAGAGGAACTTGCTTTTCATCCTGCCGCTGCTCCTGGCGGCCGCCAGCGGACTTTCGGCCTGCCAGCGCCTGCGGGCGCGTTTCCCGGCTGAGACGCCGACGGCCGCCGCCACATCACCCGCGCCTTCAAACGCACCCACAGAAATCCCGGCCACGTTGACACTCTCAAACCCGCCTGTCATGCTGACCGATACCGATATCCCCTATGCCGAAATCGAGGGCGTCCAACTGACGCTCCTGAGCCTGGATGTTTACTCCCCGCAAGGGTGCCTCCAGTGCCCGGTGATGGTGATGGTGCATGGCGGCGGCTGGCGCACAGGCGACAAGGCCAACGCCGATGTGGCGGCCGCCAAGTCGCAATACTTCGTCTCGCAGGGATATGTCTTCGTCAGCGTCAACTACCGCCTGACGCCGGCGGTGATGCACCCGGTCCATGCACAGGATGTGGCCGCCTCGCTGGCCTGGATCCACGCCAACATCCCCGCTTATGGCGGCGACCCCGGACGGATGTTCCTGATGGGCCACTCGGCCGGCGCGCACCTGGCGGCGCTGGTTGCCACGGATGAGGGTTACCTCGCCGCACATGGACTGGGGCTGGATATCCTGGACGGCGTCATCCTGCTGGACGGCGCCGGTTACGACATCCCGTATGTCATGCAGGACCAGTCAGAGGCGCTGCAATGGCTGTGCCGCGAGGCGTTCGGCGATGATCCGCAGACCTGGCAGGATGCTTCGCCCCTCTATCATGTTGCAGCCGGGAAGGATATTCCCCCGTTCCTGCTCTTCCATGCCGGGGAGCGGGAAGCCAGTCGCTTCACCGGGCAGGAGATGACCGATGCCCTGACCGCCGCCGGGGTGGAGGCGTGGCTGGTGCCCGCCCCCGACAAGGACCACGGCACCATCAACGGGGATATCGGCCTGGAGGGCGATTGGGTGACGGAAAGGATCATGGAATTTCTGGGCGGCCCGGTCAATATCCAGCCTTGACCCCGCAAGGCGATACTTTTCGGCCTACGGCTTCTCTACCGTACATGCCGTTATTTTTTACCGATAAAAGCGCGGAGAACGAAAAGATTTAAAGGTTTTCCTGGCGCTCTTTGCTGTTCAAATGTGCGAGAGAGAGTCTGCGGTGAGAAACAGGATGCTTCGTCGCTGATGTTAATTGGCAGGCGGCTTAAAGCCGTTTCCAAACCCAGCCGAATGGTGCATGGTCTTATCGGGCCACAACAGTCTTTCTCGCTCGGATGGTTACGCCGATGGCGAGAAACAGCGAGAGCAGATAAACGGCCCCGTTGATGGTTGTAAAGCCCTTGCTCATGGTGTAGACCAGAGCAGTGAAGATGATGAAAAGGACAACCTGAATGATGGTCCAGACCAGCAGTGTTTTCTGGTAGTCTTGGTCGGTTTTGTATTTGCGCGCAAAGGAATACAACAGAGCAAAGTACAGAGCCAGGGACAAATATTCCGCCGACAGCATGAACTTGTCGAACCACTCCGGCGGAGTATAACCGGCCCATAAGTTGTTCCAAGATGGGATTGGCCAGAGAATGGCAACACCATTGAACCAGATGAGCAGATCGAGCAAGATGTGCATCAGCACACCAATCCCCAGACCGATACCCAGGGTGTTCCAGTACGGTTTTTTGGTGAGGGTGGCGATGATGAAGAAGATTACCAGGATGGCAACGATGGTGAAGAGAGCATGCGTAAAAGTTCGGTGCAGTCCCTCGGTGGGTAATCTGGCGACGGTCGCAATTGCCACTGCCAGGTTGTCGGTATCTGGGAAAAGATTGCCGAGAACGATGCCCAACACCAACCATTCGGCTTTCGGAACCCATTTACGGACTGCCACGCCAATCAAACCATGAATACCAGCTTGTGCCATATTTTTCTCCTTTGACTATGTTTGGAGCCGCCGAACGGTTTGCGTTATTAGAATGTCCTTGCTTGGGACGTGGCATCGGCGTATGCTTGGGGAGATACCGCCGCAGGGACGCTGATGGGGCGTGAGTGTCTGGGTGTCCGGCAGCAGCTATGGGACAGGTTTCGCT
>Ga0194126_10002339_pt1 | contig 30820 bp, 28 predicted proteins | sample TA2KigC150mmetaG_FD_148641 | JGI IMG/M metagenome (GOLD analysis project Ga0194126, IMG submission 148641) | Freshwater microbial communities from Lake Tanganyika, Tanzania - TA2015035 Kigoma Deep Cast 150m | ecosystem: Environmental > Aquatic > Freshwater > Lake | place: Tanzania: Lake... | reverse complement strand
ATTTGTAGAAATCAAATATTTTTTCTCTTTGTAACCCTTAGCATTGGCAATTAAAAATCCATTTAAACATTGAGGCACAACAGCTTCAGTACTAGCCAAACCTGTTGAATTTATTAAAGTAGTTTTGCCAATATTACAAACATCGGTTATACATTTAAATTGTAATTGTGCTTCTACTGGCTCAAGGTTTACATTATAAGTCGAGATAGTTATATTTGTATTAGCATTATCGCAAATACTTGGTTGTTCAGGAACATAAGTAGACTGTTGACTTACTCGAGGCATATTTTTATCAATAACCACTGCAAAAGGAAATTGAAATAATTCATCTCCAGCAACACTGTTTATTTGGATAAGAACAGGAAAATAAAGATCGTAAACAAATTTATAAGGGGTATAACAAAAACCCATTGCGCTAAGCCCTGGTTGATTCCCAATTGGATTGGCTTGCATTATTCCGCCCTTGGTAGGCCAGACTTCAAACCGACCAGCCCAATTTTCAGAATAAAGGAAATTAATTTGCTCATTCTTTAAATTAAACTCTCCATTTTTACCCACTACATAATATTCATTAGCTCCGCCATAATAATCTCCACGAATTTTAATTGCCTGAATATTAACTTCGAGAGCTTTTCTTAATCTAGTTAAAACTTCTTCAGGATTCCATAGAACAGGAGAACAACTAAATTCTGTTCCAGAAACAGGAGCATAAGTATAAAGCACATCAACACTATAATTCTCAAGGAAAGCATTTTTTTTCTGATAATCGTATATTTTTTTAGCCAAATCATAAAATGCACCAAATTTGGTATTTGCTTCTGCTTTAAATCCACTTAAAGAATATCTTTCTTCCCCAAATATAATTTCTATTCTTTGAGAAACATCAACACTAATTTTATCAGAAGCAATAGAAGATTTAAAGCTGGGCTCTCCAAGCGTTATTTGATAACCCTGGTCTGTAAAAGAATCAAAGTTACATATACTAGCCCTTTCTTTCAGATAGTTATTAAATTGTTTTTCTATTTGCTTTTTAGTTGGCACTTGTTCTTTAACTAAACCGGAGGAAGAAACATAGTACCAATAAGGAACTCCTGTCCCCATAAAATCCAACTCAGAAGAAAAAGGAGCATACACATTTCCCGGTATAAATTCAGGACTTTCTATATAACCTCCGCGACTTCCAGCAAAGTTTGCCCCATCTAATAAAAGGTTTTTTATGCATGATGAATAATAATCTTGAACCGGTTGTATTGATTTGGGTATAGCCCCAAAAGAGTTATTTCTAAAAACAAAAAAACCAACAATTCCTGCAACAATTATTATCGCAACTATTACAAAAATAGCAAGTTGTGCCTTTCTAGAAAATTTAAAAAACCCACTCTTTTTTTGCATTTATAAATAAGCAAAATAGCCTATATAAACTTTTATCAAATAACCTAATTAACATAAAAAATGGGCCCGCGCAGAATCGAACTGCGGATCTTATCCATGTCAAGGATACGTCGTACCACTAGACCACAAGCCCAGAAAGGCGAAAATGCCTAAAAACACCTAAACAATAACGTTTAAATACCTATCTTATTGAATAATTTTATAAACAGCCGGTTGCTGGAAATCCCAGAAAACCGCTGGAGGTTTATAGAATGAAGATTCCAAAAAAATCCAAAAGATATTGCCCATTTTGCAATGAGCATACAGAACAAAAAGTAGATATAGTTTCAACAGGACATAAGAGAGGAACCTTGAAGTATGGTTCTTTATGGAGAGCTAAAAAAAGAGGAGCTATGCCTGGAACAGGAAATAAAGGACGTTATAGTAAAAGAGCAGTAAAATCGAGAAAGATGAAAACAAAAACAACAACAAGAAAAGTTTTAATTTATACCTGTCAAAAATGTAAAAAAAGTTTGCATGCTCGTTCAAGAAGAGTAAGCAAGTTAATGATTGAATAAGATGGTAAATAAAAAAATAATGGTTGCTGGATTCATAAAAACCCGCGGGAGGTTTTTATAATGGCAAAAGTAATGAAAAAAAAGTTTTTTGAAATTGATATCCCTATTGTAAATGAAAAATACGAGGGTTATGCCTATACTATTGATCAACTCAATAACAAAATAATAAAATTAGATATTACCAGAAAATTACGTGGAAAAAATGTGGATTTAATTCTTAAAGTTAAAGTAGAAGACAATAAAGCCGTTGCTTACCCCAAAAAGATGATTTTATTACCTTACTTCATAAGACACATGCTTCATGGTGGAATTAGCTATATCGAAGATTCTTTCATTGCTGAAACCCAAGATGCTAAAGTAGCAATAAAACCTTTTTTGATAACAAGAAAAAAAGTTTCTAGAGCAGTTAGAAAAACACTTAGAAATTCAGCAAAAAATTGGTTAGAAGATTATTTAAAAACAAAAACAGCCGAGGACATATTCCAAGAAATTCTATCAGGTCAATTACAAAAACCATTGAGTCTAAAATTAAAAAAAGTTTATCCTCTTGCTATTTGCGAAATAAGAATGTTTGAAATATTAAAACAAACAGCAGAGATAAAAAAAGAAGCAAAAACAGTTGAAATTAAAGTTGAACCAAAAGAAGAGGAAAAAGTTAAGGAAAACGAAAAGGAAACAAAAAAGAAAACTAAGAAAACAAAAGAGGAGTAAAATGCCAATTCAACAATGTCTTGTTCTAATAAAACCCGACGGTTTAGTAAAATCATTAACGGGGAATATTCTCAGCGCATTATCTGAAACAAAACTCAAAATTATTGGTTCCAAGGTAGTTTCAGTAAAAAAAGAATTTGCTGAGAAACACTACTCAAGTTTAAGAGATGAACAAATAAAAAAACACGGTAAAGAAAAAGGCGAAAAAATATTTCAGAGTGTTTTAAAATATATTCAGGGAGAATTTCATACAAATAGGGTTTTAGCCTTAGCTTATCACGGAGAAGATGCAATTGCTAAAATAAGGCAAATAGCAGGTTCAACAAATCCAGAAGATGCAGACCCGACAAGTATTAGGGGCAAATATGGTAGAATTCATTCAAAAACAGGAGTTTATGAAAATGTTATGCATGCCTCTGCTAACGAACAAGATGCGAAGCGAGAAATTCAACTATGGTTCCAACCTGAAGAGCTTACAGAAGTTATTTATCCAACAAAAAAGGAAAAAGTCTCTAAAGAAGGAATTACTTGGCAATAAATAATCTTTTAAACCCCTTTTCTCTCTGTTTTATATGCCTGCATAGCTCAGTGGTAGAGCATTAGTTTTGTAAACTAGGGGCCGGGGGTTCGAATCCCTCTGCAGGCTTTTTAGCTATTGAGCAAAGCGAGATAGGTTAATTCTATAAGGGTTTTAATGCACATAGAAGTTCGAATCTCTTCAAAATGTAAATTTTGATTAGTTAGCAATTTTTCTTATTACTCTTAAAACATTTTCGGATATTTGCAAGAGTAAAAAGCGGAATTAATAAAAGCAGGCCCAAACCAACAAGAGCGAGTATGACATTCAATTCATTATGGGCTAATCTTGAACGAACTAACATTATTGAAAAGAAAATTACTGGAATATTTCCTAAAAGAGTACCAACAAAATACCTTCCAAATTTTATCTCTGATAAACCATACATAACATTTACAAATTCAGCAGGTAAAATAAAAAAGAATCTAATCATAATTAAATCTCTCATTCTACCCCTATTAATTTGCCCTACTATATGTTTGTATTTTTCATGCTTATTTGTCCAATTACGAACATATTCTCGGCCTAAAACTCGGGCAATATAAAACATAATGATTGAAAACAATAGACTACCCGCCATTGTGTAGAAAAAAGCTTTAGAAAAAGGAAATAAAAGTGCTCCTACAAAAGAAGTTGGTGCAAAAGGAAGAGGAACAAAAGACGTAGCGATATAAAGTAAAATAAACCACCAACCTGCATGAGGAGATTTAATTAGATAATTAAAAGTTTCTTTTATATCGACCCCATTTGCAGAAAGATAAACTGAAAAAGCAAAGAAAGCTAAAAAGATTATCAAAAGTGTACGAAACTTTATTATACTTTTATCTGCCTTCAGTATTTCTCTTTTTTTTGGCATTAAATTATAAGGCAATAGGCATTTTTAAACCTAAGGTTAAAAGAATATAGATTTATATTATGTAAACCCTTAATTATACGGAGAAATGTTCAATAAAGAAAAATACCAAGATATTATTGCAGAAATTCCTTCAAATATTAAGATAGTTGGCGTAACAAAAGCAAAATCTCCCGAGGAAATAAAAAGAGCCATTGACTCTGGAATAAAAATAATTGGGGAAAATTATATTCAAGAAGCAAAGCAAAAATACGAAGAGTTAAAAAATTTGCTTAAAGAGAAAAAAATCGAATTTCATTTAATTGGACATTTACAATCAAATAAAGTAAAAGATGCAGCAGAAATATTTGATTGCATTCAAACCATTGATTCAAAAAAGATAGCTCATAAGATAAACGAATCCTCTAAGAACATTGGAAAGATAATGAAGGTAATGATTCAAGTAAATTTAGGTGAAAAGCAAAAGTCTGGCATAAAGCCCGAAGAGTTATCTTCTTTAATACAAGAGATAAGAAAACTAAAAAATTTAGAGCTAAGCGGAATAATGGCTATTCCAGAAGAAGGAGATGAAAAAAGCTTCGAATTATTAAAAGAATTAAAAAACAAGTTCAATCTAAACGAACTCTCTCTAGGTATGTCTCAAGATTATAAACTAGCCATTTTAAAAGGTTCTACAATGATAAGACTTGGAACAATATTATTCGGGGAAAGAAGTTATTAATTATCCTCAATTGGGTCGGCTTTACTATCAACAATTAAAATATTAGCAATCTCTTGAGGAATGTTAACTATGTCTCCTTTTTTGAAAGGACCCAACTTATTTCCTTCTAAATCCAAAAATTCATCTGTATCTTGCTTAAACATAACTAACTTATTTTTAGGAAGATTATTATTGCCTTCTTCTCCACCATTAAGAAGTTGCTCAAGAATCTTATCTCCCTCATTAACTGCTTTCATAATCTTTTCAAACATTTCTTTTTCAAAACCGAGCATATTATCAAAATCTCTTTTGCTTATACCTGTTTCTGCACTAACAAAAGCCAAGTCTAATAATTTCTTTTTTCTTCTTAAAATAAGCTCTTTAAAAATCGAAATTGCATTTTCCAGTTGCTTTTTAGTCTTGACAGTTTCATCGGAAAACAATCCATTAGCCGAACCATTTCCTCCGCCTATCCCTATTACATTTTCTTTTTCTTTAATATAACTAGAAACTTCTTTGACAAAATCCTTAATCAAGGGTTGAAGTTGCTCACTATATCTTTCTTTTCTAAGCGCCTCATATAAATCATTATAAGTTATCATAGTCTTATGCAAACCTAGGGTTTTCCTGAGACAACACCTTTCCCAATATTGTCAGATTTAATTAAATATTCTGGAATAGCAAACAGAGAGTATTCTTTGATAAGATTCTTACCATAAACTATTCTTGAAAAAGCCTCTGCTGTTAACTTAGCATCTTCTAAGGCATTGTGAAATCCTCTTTTATCTTCTATTCCCACAAATTTAAGAATACTCTTCAAACCAAAATCACTCTCTCCGTCTTTAAAAACAAATTTCCCATTAATTTGAAAAAACTTTAAATGCCCCAGGGAATGCATATCAAAAGCTTTATATCCGGTAGGAAAAACTAGCTTGTATTTTCTAGAATGTTGTTCTAAAAAAGCATGATCAAATTGAGGATTATGACAAATAAAAGTTCTTTCTTTAATTTTAGCACACCAATTAAAAAAATTTTCAAGTAATTGCTTTTCACTTTGCTTTTTCTTATCCCGCAATTCTTCTTCACTCTTACCTATAGTTTCTTCTGTTGTTTTTCCGGCCCAATCTCCATCAAAATGAAATCCATATTCATCTCCAACCCTAGCTTCTTGTAGAAAAGTATTTGCCGGATTTTCAAGTTCAACCGCACCTATTTGCCATATCCCACACTTTTCTAAATTCGCCCCAGAACATTCTATATCTACAACTATCATATTAAAAACAAACTCAAGAGGTTTAAAAGTATTATTATACTCTTCAAAAGCGTAACATTATAACTCATATATTAGGAGATTAAACAAATCCGCACTTTTTAAGCACATTCTTGCCATAAATCTTTCCAAGAGAACCATTTTTAGCCTCAGACTCGTTAAAAGCCCTATTATTATCTCCTGGTTTTTCAGGATTATAAAGCAATAATGGAACAAAGTTTGAGGTATGTGTTTTATACTTACAAGGAGTAGAATGATCTGCTGTAACTATTAATTTTACTTTTTTAAGTAAACAATATCTTTTAATAAAACTAAAAAAATCTTTATCCAAAATTTCTAAAAATCTTTTTTTCTCTAAAGGTTTATTATCGTGTCCTGGAACATCGGTTTCTTTAAAGTGAATATAGCAAAAATTATATTTATCTCCTTTTTTCTTTAATGTTCTTATAGCAAACTTTATCATTTGCTTTAATCCTTTTTCTAAGTTCTCATAAACATCATATTTTTTCATGCTAGGATATTTCATTGAAAAAACTTCCATACCAGCAAGCTTGGCTATCCCTCTTTCAAGAGGCATATTCACTATAGCCATACTATTTTTGAATCTGGCTATTTCTGGTTTTTCAACCCCGGCATCGCGAGTTAAAATAATATTAGCGGGCATCAAACCTCTTTGTTTTCTAATTTTATTTATAGGGTGATTATTTAAGATTTTATAGCTCTGGTCAATAAAACTATTTATGAGATTCGCTCCAAACTCGCTATTCTCTTCTTCATCCAAGGCTTTAGCCCAATCAAATCTTTCTTTAACTTCTATTCTTCCTTTTTCATGAACATAAGTATCTGTGTCAGTCAAGTTATCTGAAAAACCACCATAAAAAACCAAAATACCCCTATGCTGAACCGTAGGAAAAAACTTAAATTTAGCAGGAAGTTTAACTCCGGAATTAATAGCTCTTGCAAGTTGTGTAGCTTCTCGCGTTGTCAAAGTTCTTCCTGCTCTTCTATCAACTATTTTCCTAGTCCTAATATCCTCTGTTGTTCCAAAATTAGCTCTAAGAACCAAGTCTCCTCTTTTTAATTTAATATTTTCACCAATTGCTTCAAAGATAGCCCTCTCAGAAATATCAAAATTATTGCCCAATAAAGATACTATTGCAGTATCAGACTCCGGAGCATAATTTTCATCAATAGGATAAACAAAACCTAATTTTCCCTTGCTAGCCAACTCATTAAGATTGCTTATATTTGCGGCTTCAAGCGGAGTTTTATTACCTATAATTTCGTTAGGTAAATCACCCATACCATCAACTATCACCAATATTTTTTTCATACGATAACTAAAGCATCTAAATTTATAAACATTGGGTTACTCTAAAAAGTATGTTTGGATTTTTAAAAGATAAGCTAAAATCTTGGCTTGGGAAAAGTAAGGAAAAAGTAGAAACAAAGGCAAAGTTAGCTGAGCCTAAAAAAGAGAAAGAGAAAGAAAAGAAAAAAACAGGAGTTAAAGAGAAGCCGGTTAAAAAAGAAAAAATAAAAAAATCAAAAGCAGAAATACAAGAAGAAAGAAAAATAACAGAGCATGTAATCAAAGATATAAAAGAAGAAAATTTAGAACTAAAAACACCAGAAGAAAAATTTGAAGAGAAGCAAGAAGAATTAGAAAAAGAAGAACAGAAACAAAAAGAAACTGAGAAAAAAGGATTCTTTGCAAAATTAAAAGGATTCTTCGCTTATAAGATAACTGAATCTGACTTCTTAGAACTTTTTGAGGATTTAGAAATGCTTTTACTTGAAAATAATGTTGCTTTTGGGGTTGTTGATATTCTAAAAAATAAGTTAAAATTAGAATTGGTTGGAAAAGAAATAAAAAAAGGACAAGTAGCAGAAGAAATTCAGAAAAGCTTAAAATCTAGCATAGAATCCATCTTACTTGAACCGGAAAATCCAATAGAGCAAATAAAAAAATTCCGAAAAGAAAGCAAAGAATCAAAAGAACCCTTCAAAATATTATTTTTTGGGATTAACGGCGCAGGTAAAACTACAAGTATAGCCAAATTCTGCCATATTCTACAAAAAAATAAATTATCCTGTATACTTGCCGCGGCAGATACATTTAGGGCAGCTTCAATCGAACAACTAGAATTACACGGGAATAAATTAGGAGTAAAAGTAATAAAGCACGAATACGGCTCTGACCCTAGTGCAGTAGCTTTTGATGCAATCAAATATGCCAGAACAAATAATATTGATGTTGTTTTAATTGATACTGCTGGAAGAATGCACACCAAAGACAATCTACTAAAAGAAATGGAAAAGATATGCAGAGTTACTCAACCAAATATGAAGGTTTTTGTTGCAGAAGCAGTTGCAGGAAATGATGCAACCGAACAAGCCAAGGCCTTTAATGAAATTGCAGGAATTGATGCTAGCATTTTAAGTAAAACCGATGTTGATGAAAAAGGAGGAACAATTTTAAGCATAGGTTATGTTACAGGAAAACCAATACTCTATTTAGGAGTAGGACAAAGTTATGATGATTTAGAATTGTTCAATAAATCCAAATTCGTGGAAAGACTAGGATTATAAAGTAAAAAAGTAAGATAAACTATTATTCTTCCGACTAACCCCAAGCCCTTAGTCTATGGGCAATCTCATGCTCCCATTTTACAGGAAGGCCCATGAGAATCTGTGCCTCATGTTTTATTTTTTTAATTGCTCTTCTAGCCCAAAGATATTGCCCAGATAGCATAGCTAATCCAGAACAAACAATTAGAGTAGTTGGCAAAGGCGTAACAATAGTTAAAGCACCAAAAAACACAGTTGTAAATCCTGCTACAGATAAAGCAGCCCTTTTAATCTTGAGATATTATTATGCATATGGAAGCGAATATGTATATGATGCAGATTGTTGACTTGGTGATTCCCCTCTTCCATTAAATGTAAAAGAAAAGGGCATTTATTAATTTAACCACAACAAAGAGGAACCAAAAACCTTATTAATACTAAAAAACTCGGGTTTTTGAAAGGATTCTATATTTTAATATACTTTAGCCAAACAATAGTCATATAAACCTAAAAAAACTAATAAAAATATGCTAGAAAAACTAAGTGAAGCACTCAAGAAAGCAACCGATAAGATAGCTAAAGCTGTATTTCTAGATCGCAAAATAATTGAAGAAGTAATAAAAGAACTCCAGAGGGGTTTGATTAGTGCAGATGTTAATATCTATCTAGTGAAAGAAATAACTGACAAATTAAAAGCCCAAGCTTTAGACGAAAAAGTAAAGGGTATTGAAAAAAAAGAGCAAATAATAAAGATGCTCTACGATACTATTCTAGAAATTCTTGGAAAAGAGAAAAAAGAATTAAAAATAAACGAAGAAAAAGGCAAAAAACAAACCATAATTCTACTTTTAGGATTATATGGGGCAGGTAAAACAACAACAGCAGGCAAACTCGGATTATATTACAGTAAACGCGGACATAAGGTAGCACTTTTAGGGTTAGATGTACATCGTCCAGCAGCAACCGATCAATTAGAACAGATAGCCAAACAAAATAAATTAGCTGTTTTTGTAAACAAAGAAGAAAAAGATCCAATAAAAATTTACAAAAAATTTAAATCAGAGTTAGAGGATTATGATTTGTTGATTGTAGATACCGCAGGAAGACATTCTCTAGATAAAGACTTAGTAACAGAAATAAAAGACATAAATAAAACAATCAAGCCAGATTATAAAATTTTAGTAATTCAAGCCGATATAGGACAAGCAGCAAAAAATCAGGCTAGTGAATTTCAAAAAGCACTTGAAATTAATGGGGTGATTATAACAAGAATGGACAGCACAGCAAAAGCAGGGGGAGCTTTAACTGCTTGTCATGAAACTCACGCCCCAGTTTATTTTATTGGAACAGGTGAAAAGTCCAATGAACTAGAGACATTTAATCCTCAAGCATTTATCTCAAGAATTTTGGGTATGGGCGATTTAGAAGGCTTACTTGAAAAAGTTCAATCTGCAATTGATAAAGATTCTCAGAAAAAATTAAAAGGCAAATTAGAGAAAGGAGAGTTTGACTTAAGAGATTTCCAAGAGCAACTTAAATCAATGTCGAGCATGGGAAGTATTTCAAAAATGATGGATATGATTCCTGGTTTAAGTGGAATAAACAAGGAAAAGTTGCCTGAAAACATGCTAGGAGTTCAAGAAGAAAAGATGAAAAAATGGCAACACGCTATTAACTCGATGACTCAAGAAGAAATAAAAAATCCAGAAATAATTGAAAAACAAACCACAAGGCTAGGAAGAATAGCCAAAGGCTCTGGAACTTCAACAAGCGATATAAGACAACTAATCAAGCAATACAAACTTCTTAAGGATTTTACTAAAGGCGGAGTAAGCGAGGCCGATATGGGCGCAGGTGGTTTCTCACAAAAACAGATGATGAAACTTGCCAAAAAGTTCGGCAAAAAGATGAGGATGTAAAATGAAGCAAGAATAAAGTTTTTATTTTATCTTTTTGCTCTTGGCCTCATATGACTAAAACCTATAATGGGCTTGTCTTTATTAGGATCTTTTCTAACTAGAAGATAACCATCAGGGTTATCTGCAACACGAACAATATAACCCAATTCAAGACAATGATCAAAAAGATTATTTTCACTATGACCCCTCTTCAAAGCTTCATCAACACCAGGGGCAGATATCGCTCGATCTAAAAATTCAGCCTTAGTAAAAACCCTACCATAGCCAAGTGTAATTCTAGCCCCATCATGCATACAATCCATAGCTGTCCAGTTTCTTGCCATAAAACCTAAACAAGTCAAAGGTTTATAAATAAAATTGTTCTTAAAGATATAATATGAAAGAACCAACCCCAAAGCAAGAACTAATAGCCCAAGGCGCAGAAGCAAAAATCCTCAAGGAAGGAAATTTTGTCATAAAAAATAGAATATCCAAGTCTTATAGACATCCTGAAATAGATAAAAAACTCATTAAGCAAAGAACTAAACGCGAATTTAATATCCTAGAAAAAGCCTATAAATTAGGAATAAGCCCCAAACCCGCTTTAGAAGGATTAGATAAAATAAAAATGCCTTTTATTGAAGGTAAAAAACTAAGCCAGGAACTCGAAAACTTAGATTATATAGAGATTTGCAAAATAATTGGTAACAACATAGCTAAATTACACGATGATAATATTATTCACGGCGATCTTACAACAAGTAATATGATTTTTGTTAGTAATCCTGCAAAAAAATCCGCCCCAACTAAAAAAGCAACAAAGAATTCAACAATTAATAATAAAGTAGTTTTCATCGACTTTGGTTTGGGTTTTACAAGCGAGCGCTTCGAGGATAGGGCTGTCGACTTACATTTAATTAAACAGGCTCTAGAAGCTAAACACCACACTATCTATAAGGAATGCTGGAAAATCATAGAAGAAAATTATAATTCTAAAGACAGAGCTAATACTCTAGCTCAACTAAAGAAAGTTGAGTCTCGCGGAAGATACAAAAAGGGCGAATAAAATTATCTAATAAAAAGAGCTAGAAAATTAACTCGCTCTAGCTCTTAAAAATTTAGGCAATAAAAAACGACCATGTCCCAATTCTTCTCCAGTTTCAGGACCAAATCTACCATCGCAACCATGTTTAGTAAAAAACAAATCTAAATCTCCAAGGCTACCAAGATAAACCCCTGCGTGATAGTCTCTAGGAGAATCAATTCTAATTTTAAGAGCCACCATTCCAGGAACCTTTCTAGCCTCTTGCTTATCGAAAAGGGCAATCTCTTCTCTAATTACCAAGGGAATATTTGAATAAGGAAGAAAAATTTCAGAACCCGAATCTATAGCTTGAACCTCTTCGTAAGTAGCTTGTGTTGGTTGAGAAACTTCTCCAATAAGAAATAAACAAGTACCCCCGCAATTAGAATAACCTGAAAAAGATTGAGCTGTCTTTAAAGCTTCGGTAGCCAAATTTTGATGTTCTAAAAGATATTTTATCTTATCTCTAAATGGGCTGGCTTCGATTAATTCACAAATTTCTTCAATTCTAGGTTCGAGAACTCTTCTTTGAGTATCTACAAAACATTGAGGTGTAATTTTATCTTTCATTCTAAATAGCCCCACCCGGATTCGAACCGGGGTCACAAGCTCCAAAGGCTCGTATCCTTGACCGCTGGACGATGGGGCTAAAATAGCCAAAGCTAATAAAATAGCGATCGAGTGATTTATAAAAGTTTCCTACCCTCCAAATTATAAAGAAATCTCAAAAACAAAACCCTTAAAAACCCCCAAATTTAAGCTATTACATAACATGACAGCAAAAAATACATTGAAAAAACCAATATGGTTGAAATATACTGAACAAGAAATAAAAGAAATAATCCTAAAACTAGTTGAAAAACAACCAGAATTAACAGCAGAGAAGATAGGTTTAATCTTAAGAGACAATTATGGTATTCCAAAAACAAAAATTTATGGATTTAGTATAGGTGAAGTATTAAAAGAAGCAGGAAAATATGAAAATCCCGACTTAAAAAATCTTACAAACAAAGTAGAAAACTTGGAAAAGCATTTAGGAAAGAATCATGGCGATAAAAGAGCAGGAAGATCAGTAATTTTAAGCAAAGCAAAGCTAAAAAAAGTAGAAGATTATTCAAAGAAATAGTTAATTCTGAAAATTTTTATATTAACTTTAATGTAGCAAAAATAAAACAACAATATTTATTAACACAATTTTCTAAAAGTTATCGTTTAAGTAAAGAGGAACGATGTTAGAAAAAATAAAATTATTCGCTAATGACTTTTTAGAGAAGACAAGGAACAAAGAAATACTTCTAGTAAGTCATTTTGATGCAGACGGAATTACTTCTGCAGCAATATTGGGAAAAGCACTTAAAAAACTTGATAAAAATTTTTCAATAAAAATAATTAAAAGTCTCGATTCAGAATTTATTTCTCAATTACCTAAAAATAGGGTTATTGTATTTACAGACTTAGCTTCCAGTCATCTGGAAGAGTTATCCAAGCTCGAAACTCTTGTTTTTATAATAGATCATCATGAAATAGATCTCCGTTACACAATGCCTTGGAACCTACAAGTAATTAACCCTCATTTATATGCTGATGGCGAAGAAATGTCAGGAGCTTGCTTAACTTATTTGGTTTGTCGAGAATTAGTAAAAAAAGATTCAAGCCTCGCCAATTTAGCAATAATAGGCATGGTTGGAGATTTAATGGATAAAAAAGTAGGCCCCCTAGTAAATACCATCTTGAAAGATGCAGACTTAACCATAAAAAAAGGAATTCTTCTATATCCTTCTACAAGACCCTTAAACAAAGCCCTAGAATATTGCTCTAATCCCTATATCCCGGGAGTTACAGGCGATTGTACAGGAGCTTGTGCCTTATTAAGAGAAGCAGGAATAGAATTTACAGCAAAAGGATATAAGTCTTTAATGGAATTAAATGAGGATGAAATGCAAAGACTTGTTACTGCAATTGCTCTTAAAATGCCTAATCATGAAAAAATGTCTGAGTTCATAGGCAACCTATTCTTAATAAAATTCTTTAACAGGCTTGAGGATGCGCGAGAAATGTCTGCGTTAGTAAATGCTTGTTCAAGAATGGGCGAGTCTAATGTTGCATTATTATTTTGCATGGGAAATGAAAATGCAAGAAAGCAAGCAGAAACCGTTTATATAAAATACAAACAAAGCCTGATAGAAGCTCTAAATCATGTTAATACTAATCCAAAAATACAGGGCAAGCAATACATGATTATTAATGCCAAAGATAAAATTCAAGACACAATTATAGGCACAGTAGCCAGCATTTTATCCATGTCTGCATTGTATGAAGAAGGAACAATAATAATTACTATGGCTTATAATCAAGATAAAATAAAAGTCTCTTCAAGAATTTGCGGCCGTGAGAAGATAGATGACAGCAAAAATCTAAAAGAAATTATGGATTCTATTACTGAGTTAATTGGTGGAGAATCAGGCGGGCATAAACTTGCAGCCGGCTGCATTATTGGCAAAGATAAAGAAGAAGCCTTCATAGACTTAGTTAAAAAGAAACTTGATATTGAAGTTATTAAGTGTTAATTCTCTTAATCAGAAGTTTTAAAAACCCCCTAAACCCCTTGTTTTTATGGCAAAATTAAGATTCATAAAGGTTAGATGTCAAGCATGCAAAAACGAACAGGTAATGTTCGAAGGAGCAACTACAAAAGTAAAATGTTTGATTTGCAATGCTGTTATAGCAGAGCCAAAAGCCGGAAAAGCAGAACTTAAGGCAAGCAGAATAGAAGTTCTTAATTAATTCTTTTAATAAAATCTTAAAATACTAATATTTAAAAGTCTTCTAAACCCCCTATAAACATGGTAAAAAATAATATTGAAGAAGGACAATTAGTTCTTTGTAATGTAGAAAAAATTCTAGGCACAAGCGTATTTGTTAAGATAGAAGGCTACAACATAGATGGTGCAATTACTTTTCCAGAAATAGCTCCCGGAAGAATCAGGAATATAAGAGATTTTGTATTTCCGGGCAAGAAAATAGTTTGTAAAGTTCTTAAAATTCATCAAAATTCTATAGAGTTATCCTTAAGAAGAGTAAAAACCACAGAAAGAAATGAATTTAATGAATACTACAAAAAAGAAAAAAGCTATTCTGCACTTGTTAGAACCCTTTTAGGAGATAAAGCTGAAGCAGTTATTAATGAAATAAAAGAAAAGGAAAATTCTATTGTAGATGTTTTTGATAGCTGTAAAGAAAATCCCAAAAATGTAGAAAAATATTTTGCAAAAGAAAATGCAGAGAAGATATGTAAGATATTAAGAGAAAAAGAAAATAAAACTAAAGAAACTATTATCAATCGAGAATTCTCTTTGACAAGCAAAGACCCGGCTGGAATAAATATAATAAAAAACATAATTCTTGAAGCTTCAAAAGGCACAAACATTAATTTTTCATACATAGCTGCAGGCAAATATTTGGCAAAAGTAAAAAGTAAAGATCCAAAGAAAGATGAGTTTACGCTTAATCAGGTAATAGATAAAATCGAGGATTTGTCAAAGAAAAAATATTGTTCAAGCTGTAATTTCGTCTATCAAAAGAAGTAATTATCTAAATCAATGTCTTTTGGTTCTCTGAATTCTTTTCAACCAAAACCCCATACTCTCCGTCAAAACCTGGTTTGACTTTAAGATTTGCTATCCTATTATCAATAATTAAATCCGCGAGTTTCTCTAGTTTATCCTTGGCCAGTTCAGAAGCCAAAACATTTTTATCTACTTTAAGCAAAATATTAAATTCATTACCAAATTTTTCAATAAGTTTATTATAAATCTCCCAGGTTTTCTTGTTTTCTACTTTACTCTTAATAAAAAAAGCAATTAATTCGTGTAAAGGCAAAATTTTGAAAAAGGCCCGGGCATTATTAGGAATTCCGGTATTGTTTGCAAGCTCTTCTACTCTATTTTCAACCCCTATAACAAGAGGCTTGCTACAGACAGGACAAATACCTTTCAACTCGCGAGTTTTAGCAGGAGCACAAGAGAAACCACAATTTCTGTGCCCATCAAAATGATATTTTCCATAGCCGGGCTCTGTTTCAATAGTTGATTTAAAAGTTTTTTCTCTGATTTGTTTAATAAGTTCGTTGTAACTAAAGTTTTCTAATCCATCAGACTTGAAAATAGTTGCTTCCCTTCCCAGTCTCCAAGGCCAAAAGCTATGCGAATCTGAAAAACTTATAATGGCTTTGTCTCCAAGTTCTTTTAATTTCCAATTCATCTCAGGATCACTAGACATTCCTGTTTCAATCGCATGAATATTTCCAAATTGGCTTGCAAATGCATCCTTAAGACTATTAAACCCGCTCTCGCTTCCAAAAACCCCAAACCACGGAGTCCAAACATGAGCAGGAATTATTTCTATTCTTGAATCTATTTCTTTTAAAACTCGAGTAAATTCCTCGCAAGATACTGAAAAAATAGGCCTGCCATCGTAATCGCGCCTTCCCAAGCTATCCAAATACTTATTTATTTTAGAATTCGTTTCTAGACTTGGAACAAGATAAACTAAGTGGACGCGTCTGCCTTTTCCAAGACTTGTGAACACCAAACTTATCTCGCCTGTTAAAATAAAAGGAAACTTAGTTTTATCTTCAAACTCATACCACAATATTCCTGTTTCTTTATTCTCAACAAGTTTAGTTTTAATCTCTGCAAGCCATTCTTCATGAGAGATATCTCCTGTACCTAACAAATTTATCCCTTTAATTCTCGCCCACTTAGCCAAATTATCAATACTAAGATTTTTACTAGTTGCTCGCGAGAATCTTGAGTGAATATGCAAATCCGCAATAATATCCTTCTCTTCAAGTTTAACAGGTTTTATTTTCTCACTATTAGAACTATTATCAAGATTAACAATTGCCTCTTTTATCAAACTTAACATCTCTTACCTCAATTTTCAAAGATAGCTTAAGCTTTTAAACTTTTATAAAGTCAAGAATAATAATAAATAAGTAAGCCCTTATAGTTCAGCCCGGATAGAATACGACCTTGCGGAGGTTGTGACCGAGGTTCAAATCCTCGTGGGGGCGTTCAGTAGAAAATTTCTGCTCAGGAAATCTTAGGTTTATCTAAATTTTGAAGGCCCTTGCTAAAATCGTCTAAATAGTTTTCTATACTACTTTTAAGAATAATAACATCTTTTATAGAATAAACTGCATCTTGCTTTATCAAGATAAGTTTCTTTCCTATCTTCTTGCTTATTCTTTTATCAACTCTAATAAGCCAACCATAAATTTTTGGAATCTTATCTTCCAAGTAAATTTCCTCGACTTTTCCAATAAAGTTGCCATCTTCAGAATAGACTTTTGTGCCAGTTAGACGACTTAATCTATTTTTAGAACCTTTATTGAAAATTCTTCTAACTTCAAAAATTATATTTTTAATTAAAGAGTAAACTTTAATTCTCATCTTATAAATAAGAATAATTAATAATAAAATTAAAAGTATTGCTAAATTCTCTCCTTTAGAAGAGATTCCCTTAACCCCCCTAAAAATATGGTTGAAAGTATTCCCAAAGATATCCTTTGTTTTGGTTATAACGCTAGAATTATCTTTTAATTCTACATTTTGATTTTTGCTTTCATCTTTTATATTTGTGCTAATATCTTCATCACTATCGCATATGCTATTATTGTTCTTATCTAAACAGCATTCGGCCCCATATCTTATATAAGGGGGGTTGCAAACAATATTATCCTTAATAACATTTCCAAGAAGATTGCTTCCACCAGAACCTCCTGTAGAACCGCTTGATCCTCCCGTGTTATCTGTAACAGAAGAACTAACCACAAAACTATCATAAGCTGTAGCTGTACCTCCTGCCCAAGAGACTAATCCTCTAAATCTATAATTTCCAGAAGAACTTGGAGAAGTTAAAGTAGCCGTTAAATAAGAGTTCCCATTAGCAGATACATATATTGTTTGTTGCCCAGAAGTATAATTTGTATTCTCATTTTCATTAGTAATCCAATAATCAATGACAAAATCTTGCCCTACGTCTGAATTTTTATTCTCAATAGTAATTATTGTATTAAAACTTGTTGAGGCGGTTACAGATGCAGGCGCATTTACAATAGCATCGGCAGGCCCCCCATATCCGGGAATTCTTACATTGATTTGGTTTGAAGAATAAGTAATAGAATTAACTGTCGCTGTTGCCTTTACGAATAATTTATTTGCATTTGAAGCCGCTTTATCTATAATAATAGAACTTAAATAAGTATAATTTTGGGTTCTGTTTAGGTTAGTCGTTGTAGTTAATTCTAAATCAGAATCTATTAAAGTTATATTTGTTAAATCTTCTCCACCGGAATTTACAATTTCTAGAGATATTGTATAATTAACAGAAGTTGAATTTTCAGAATTATAATATGCATTTTTAGTTAAAGTCAACTGCTGTTCTGTTTCAGCAGCAGGAATAATTAAAATAATCTCAGAAGAATTTGCAGAAACTTGATTTCCAGAGTAAGAATTAGTTGCATTCACTCTTGCAATCGCAATGCTAATATTATACGTAGATGAATTTCTCTCATACAACTTAATATAACTTCTAGTAGAGGAAGAATTTGCAGAAATATTTTCTAAATTGTAAGGAGAATCTGTTGAGTCTGAGTCAGTTAAAATTGTTGAAGTTGCATCACTTAAACCCTTATTTATTACTCTTAAAGTAAAATTATAAATTATCGAGGTATTTGTCATATTATGGATACTCAATATTTTATCCAAAACAAAAGAAGCAGGCCCTCCTATGGAAAAAGTATCTTGGCAAGTCTCATTATATCCCTTATATGTTGAAGTTGCATTTAAAACATAACTTCCCACAGAAAGATTCGCAAAGCTTGTTTCAAATCCACCATCACTTGCAGTTGTTAAATTTTGATTAGCGTCTAAATTATTATTTGAATCATAGATGCTTAAATTAACAGCATAATTTGGAACAACAACACTTTCATTTAAAATTGTTCCTTGAACCAAGACAAGAGCCCCTTGTTGATACGAACCTCCGGCTTCACAAGAAATGGAAAAATTAGTCAAGTTAAAATAAAAGAAATAATTTGTAGAATTTGCTTTTCCATCGCTTGCAATAACCGTCCAATTATATCTTCCAGAACTTCCTAAACTCCAGTTGTAAGTTACTTGAGTGCCATTTGTGATATTATAAGTTATATTAATCAAAGAATAAGTTCCATTTGGATATCCCCCATAAAACCAGACAGTGAAATTATCTAAATTGCCATTATTGTCTGAAGCAGTTGCATTAAGCAATATTGATATTCTATTGTTCAGATGAGAATTGTTTGTAGGATAATTTAAAGTTATGTTAGGGGCAATATTCGATTGTAATATTATTGTTCTATTTGTACTCCAATTTGAATTTCCTAGACTATCAAAAGCAAGACAATTCCAAGTATAATTTCCAACCCCCAAGGCTAATGTCCAATTAGTTGAATTAAGTGTTCCAGTTATATTTGTTGTTTTATTAAGTATAAAATTGCCATTAGAGCTATTAGTTATATATAGGCTGATATTCTTTAAGGCAAAATTATCTGCAGAAGAGCAGTTAAAGGAAACATTAGTTGTCGAGCTTGTTATTGTAGCAGCATAATTTAAAGCCGGTGAGTTTAAAGTTAAATTTGGAGCAACGTTATCCATGTTAAAACTAATCAAGTTACTTCCTATATTATTACTGGTGTCATTGCAATAAACTATCCAATTATTCCAGCCCGATATACTAGTTAATCCGGTAAAATTTTGTCCTGCCGATTGTATCGAATAATTATTTATACCAGAATTATTTGAATACCAACAAGCACTCAAGGCAACATCGTCACTAACGCTATAATTAAGTGTAGTTATACTACCATAGCCCGTTCCATTAATAGGATAAGTTATGTTTACTACAGGAAGAGTAGAATCTGAAAAGCCTATTGTTATTGTTCTGTTAATCGAAAAATTTGAATTTCCTAAGCTATCCGAGACAAAACAATTCCAAGTATAAGTCCCTATTCCCAAAGTTAAAGTCCAGTTTGTTGTGTTTATTGTTCCATTTATGTTGGTAGTTCTATTAAAGGTAAAATTGCCATTAGAATTATTAGTTAGGTATAAACTAATATTTTTCAAAGCCAAATTATCTGCAGAAGAGCAGTTAAAGGAAACATTAACCGAATTTGAAGTTCCCAAACTATATGCATCGGACGGCGAATTCAAAGTTACATTTGGTGTAAAAGTATCTTTATAAAATGAAGAAACACCATTTCCAATATTATTAAGACTATCATTACAATAAACTGTCCAATTATTCCAGCCCTCATTACTTGTTAATCCGGTCCAGTTTATTCCTGCAGAAAAAATAGATGAATTTGTTTCTGCATTATTAACTGAATACCAACAGGCACTAATATTCTCATTTGAAGAAACACTATAATTCAAAACAGAAATATTGGTTGCATAACTTGTGCCATTTAAAGGATAAACAATACTTATAGCCGGATTGGCATTTCTTATAATAATTGTTCTTTGTTCTGTTGAATTTGAAAATCCAATTGAATCAGATGCAAAAAGCTGATAAGAATATGTCCCCAAATCTAATCCAGCAGTTGAATTTTTGCTCTGATTTGCATAAAAATACCATTGAGTAGAATTAAATTTTTGCAAATTAGAAACATACTGCTCATAAATTTCTTCAGCGCTTAAACTTCTATTCCAAATTCTTACTTCATCAATTGAACCGTTAAAATAATAACCGTCGCTTCTCGCCCCAACCCTCAATAATTCGGTGTTGGCAACTGCATTCGTAGAATAGGCCGTGCTATTATCCAAAACACCATCAATATAAATCCTTAATTGGCTTCCATTATAAGTTACAGCCAAATGGCTCCAATTACCTACGGAAAGGTTATTTTTTGATATTATGGTTTCTGCAAGGTCTGTTGACCATCTAAAAGTAATTCTTCCTGTTGTCGCATAATCCATTAATTGATAACCTGTACTTGTCGAACCAGGAGTTGCCTTTGTAACATACATCTGATAACTCTTGAGTGAGTTTCTCTTTGCCCATAAAGAAATAGTGCCTCTTGTAGTTAAATCTAGAGAATTTGAATCTGCAACACTAATGACGTCGTTGATTCCATCGAAAAAAGCACCCATTCCATATTTTCCAGAGGTGGAGTTTATTACTGCCCCACTTAAAGTTCCATTATTTCCATTAATACTTGCATCCTTCACATGAGTTACATTCTCTCCAAGAGAGGAAATATTATCAAAATTATACATCAAAACCAGAGAGTTTTCATAGAAAGTATAATTTACCCCATTCCAATTATAAATTATATTTGTAAGCCCATGCGACCCTACAATTGAGGTATTTATTTGAATAGATGTATTTGTTGTACTTGTTCCGTCTATTGGTGTGGGGGATATAAAACTTAATTGAGGATAGTTTCTTGGAGTTGCATTAACAAAAATTGTTCTAGAGGCAAGATTATTCAAGGTATCATTTACAGTTATATTTAAATTATATAAACCAACAGCTAAAAGCGTATTATTTTTTAAATATCCTGAACAATTTACATTGAAATTAGTTGTGTCATTAACCGTATAGCAAGATATTCCAGAAGCATCTGTAGCATTTATCTGATATGTAAATGCATTCCCATATAAAACTGTTTGATTTGTCAAATTGTTAAAAGTTGGGAAATTACTATCAGAAACATTTACAAAAATAATATTTGAAACTCTATTATTTAGTGTATCATTAATTGTAATATTGATCCAATAAGTCCTACCTGCGAGAAGAGTATTATTTTTTAAATATCCTGAACAATTTACATTGAAATTAGTTGTGTCATTTACAGTAAAACAACTTATGTTATTAGAATCTGTAGCATTTATCTGATACCCCAACCCTAAAACTTCTGTTGTTGTTTGATTTGCGAGATTATTGAACACGGGTAAAATAGTATCCTTAAAGAATCTGTTTATTCTACTTCCCAAATTATTATAACTATCATTGCAATAAACACTCCAATTATTCCAGCCTTCATTGCTTGTCAATCCTGTCCAGTTTATTCCTGCTGAAACAATTGAAGAATTCCAGATTCCTGAAGAATTACTCCACCAACATCCACTAATACTCGAGTTATCCGCAACAGTATAATTTAGAGTTGAAATATTAACAATATAATTAGTGTTGTTTGCAGGATAGATTATGTTAATCGCCGGAGCAAGAGAATCTGAAACATTCACCCACATTAAACCAGAAGCAAGGTTATTAGAAGTATCATTAATTGTTATATTTAAGTTATGTAATCCTACATTAAGCAAAGTTTTATTCGTTAAAATACCAGCACAAGACATTGCAAAATTAGTTGTGTCATTAACCGTATAGCAAGAAACCCCAAATGTATCTGATGCGCTTATTGTATGAGATAAAGCCGAGCCGTATTCTATAGACTTATTAGAGAGGTTTGTGAAAGTTGGGGAGACTATATCTCTTATTGTAACATTCCATTTTGTAGTTATATTACTTATAGTCATATTAGAAGTCATATTAGCATATACAAAAAAAGTATTAGGAGATAAACTTGTTCCAGTTGCATTAACAATCCAAGTTATTGTTGAAGTCTGGGCATGGCTCAATGTAACATTATATGGATTTTGTGTTGTTGTATAAAATGGGGTTGCACTTGTATTCATGGAAACTAGCCCAGATTTTACTCCCGTGCCGCCCGTATAAGTAAGCCATATTTTTGGAACAAGAGTATATGGAGTTGAAGCCATGCTATCAAAAGGCCAAATATAACCAGAGTCACTTTGCCCACCAAGAGATCTCCCGTTAGCCAACCCTGTTACAACATACAAACCACCATTAGAAGTCCAGCCACTATTATCCCTTGAGAAGTCTATAATAATATTACTTGTACCATCCCATGTGAAATTATTCGTAAAATTAAATTCGAACAAACGACTTACTGAAAATGAAGAGGTTGCTATACTTGTTGGGCCATATGCTGTAGTATTCCAAGAAGTAATTGCACTCGATGTAGTATTTAAGTTTGTATGATTCATTCTTATTCTAAAATTCCCTAATGCTTGTCCTGGAACTTGAGAAACATTAATATATAATTGTTTAATTACAGAACCCGTTGAAAGCCCTGCTGCCCTTAAATCAGAAGCAAGATAAACAGACTGCATTCTTGCATCATGAAAATAAGTATTTAATGGATCTGGATTTGATGACGAGCCCCAACCCAAAGTTGAAGTAGCATTTCCTGCATGAATCTCCACCATTGTTCCCCCAGATATAGGATCCAAACTTATATTTATCTCTCCGCAATAACCATCGAAACATGAAACATTAACAGAAATATTAAACAATTCGCTATAGTTAGCTCCAATATTTTCAGTAGGATAAACCATCTCGAGTGTAATTCTTGGAATTGAGCTTCTTGTAAGAGATATAACCCGCGAGTTCAGATTATTATAGCTATCATTTACAGTTATATTAAACGTATAATAATAATCTTCCAAAGCAGTTTTATTTGTCAAGTAACCCGAACAATTAATATTAAAATTTGTTGTATCATTAACAGTATAGCAAGATATTTCTGAAAGGTCTGTAGCATTTATCTGATAAGCTAATGAATCATACTGTCCGATTGTTTGGTTTGCTAAGTTATTGAATAAAGGAGGGGTTGTATCTGAAACATTGACAAATATTTCAGCCGATATAAGATGATTGACAGTGTCATTAACAGTTATGTTTACCCAATATAAACCAATTGCAAGATTTGTGTTGTTTGTCAAGTAACCTGAACAATTAATATTGTAATTAGTTGTGTCATTAACTGTAAAACAATTAATAGCCCCGTCGTCTGTAGCATTTATTTGATAGTTAAATGAAGAACCATATTCCGATGTTTTGTTTTCAATTGCTGTGAAATTAGGATTTAGTACATCTTTATTAAATGTAGCAGACTTACTACCTATTGCCCCGGTAGTATCATTGCAATAAACACTCCAATTATTCCAACCGTCATTACTTGTCAATCCTGTCCAGTTTGTTCCTGCTGAAACAATTGAAGAATTCCAGATTCCTGAAGAATTACTCCACCAACAACTATCAATCGCATTTGTATCTGTAACAGTATAGTTTAATTCTGTGATATCTAAATAACTCGTCCAATTAACAGGGTAAGTTATATTTATTGTAGGCGGAACCAAACCCATACCTATACCCATTCCAACCCCCACTAATGCAGGATAACCATCATTTACATTTGAACTGATATCCCAATAATTATTGTTTAAAGTATCATTGTAAGGATTAAAAGCAAAATCCCATGAATTAGATATATTTGTATATGTTGAAACATTTTTCATTTGTGCGGTTGTTTTTCCTATTCCTCCAGAGGAAGTTGTTTTGCTTGTTGTTTGATTATCCCAGAAGCAATTTGCACAAGCATAATCTTGATAATCGCTAAACCCTCCCCCGCCAGAGTCTCCAGAAACTCTTCCAGTGGCATAGCATGCAAAAAGATAAACGTCTTGCATCTCTCCTCCAAAAGCAGCTGTGTAGCCAGAGCTACCTCCACCAGTAACATTACCTCTTGCAAAGGAGTTATTAATAAAATTCGTTCCTAAATATGCTAAACCGACAAAACCCCCACAACCCCTGCTAACACAATAAACATTACCTGTAGCATATGATTCCTTGATTTTTCCATCGTATTCTAAGTCTCCTACAAAACCACCAACACTTTCATATCCGGTAGCATTTCCCGTAGAATAACATCTAGTTATTGTTCCGGTATTATGAGAGCCTACAAAACCACCGACCGAATCTTGATAACTATAAGATGTTGAGGCCAAGGCAGAGGCAGTAGAATAAGAATCGAAAACAGAACCCCCGTTACCTCCAATAAAACCCCCGCAGTCATCGCTTGTACCGCAGTTAACACTTCCAGTAGAATAAGAATTATTTATATTACCGCCATGAGAACCGACAAAACCCCCTCCAGAATCCCATGAAGTTACATTTATAATTGAATAAGAATTTTTTATGTATCCCAAGCTTAATCCGGCAAATCCACCAGTATAACTCTGACCTGCGATTCTGCCACTAACAAAAGAATTTGAAATATTTCCCTTATTGTAACCTATTAACCCTCCAGTATAAGAAGCTCCACTTATATTTACATTTATCAATCCAAGATTAGAGATATTACTTGATAATTCTGAATACCCTATTAATCCAATATAACTTGTAGAAGTTCTTTTTATGTATAAATCCGTAATGTTATAATATTGGCCATTCAAGCTTCCTCTAAAGCTACTTGAAGAAGTTCCAATCGGAGAAAATCCTAATGCAGAGTTCCAAGATGTCGTTTCAGAACAGTTTATATTATTTGCAAGGCCAAAATTTCCTAATAAGTCTAGGCTCAAGTTTTGAAGCTGAGTACAATTTGTTATTAAACAAGGATCTAATGTTGTGTTACCACCCGACATTCCCGCGACGCAACCAGCACTTACAAAGTTTATTGCAAATATAAAAAACAAAATTACAATAGTAAAAACAAGTAGACTTTTTTTCATTTTATCTTCATCTCCCTCTTAAATTTAATTATCTCTTCTGCATCTTTTATCTTCCAGAGAGCATTATTATAAAAATTAGAAACAGCAGGCTGCGAGATATTAAGTTTTTTAGCTATTTCTAGCTGAGTAAGCCCTTGTTTTTTCAACTTAAGAACCTCTTTTTCCCTGTCGCTAAGCATAACTATTATAACTTATTTAGGTTATATAAAGCTATCTAAATACAACAATATTAAAAAATTAAAGGATAAAAATTATCCCAAAATTTAAAATAAGATTACATATCAGGGGCGTTAATCTTCTCCACTTTCTTCATCAGTAACGCCCTTGCTAGCTACAAAGAAAATAGTTTCATTATCAGGCAAGTTTGGGGAATCAATTAACTTAGCTACTCTTGAACCTTTCTTGCCTTTTCTAAGATAAATTCTATAAGTTGAAGCATGTCCAACTATATTCCCGCCAATAGCAGTTGTAGGATCTCCAAACAACATTCCGGGATTACTCATAACCTGATTAGTAACATAAATCGCAAGATTATTTTGCTCTGCAATTTTCATTAAATTATGTAAATACTTATTCAATTTTTGTTGTCTATCTGCTAATTGTCCTCTTCCTGAGAATTCAGCTCTAAAATGAGCAGTAAGCGAATCGACTACAATTAACTTGATAGGCTCATTATTTTTAATCATCTCTTGAACCTTATCCAATAATAATATTTGATGGTCTGAATTAAAAGCTCTTGCAACAAATATATTTTTTAAAACATTTTCCGGATTTAGCCCAAGCCCTGTTGCAATTTGTCTTATTCTTTCAGGTCTGAAGGTTCCTTCAGTGTCAATAAATACTGCTTTTCCATTAGCTCCACCCATTTCCACAGGTAATTGAGTTCTGATGGCTAAAGTAAATCCAAGCTGAGATTTTCCACTTCCAAAAGCACCATAAGCCTCTGTAATTGATTTAGTTTCAACACCCTTGCCCCCTAGAAGATTATCTAAATTTTTGCTTCCTGTACCAATAAAAAATATTTCTTTTCTCTTTTCTGAAAACTCTGAACCTGTTTGAAAACCCAAGTCCATCATTTTTCTTGCTGCTTGGATTGCTTTTCTAGCAACCGCTTCTCCAAGCCCAGCCATTTCTCCAAGTTCGGCAGGCGATAATACTGCAACACCCATTAAATCATAAATACCCGCATCCTCAAGCTTTTGGACAGTTCCCGGCCCAATTCCAGGCAAATCTGAGATTTTGTTTTCTTTTTTTTCTTCTTTTTCTTTTTTGGATTTTTTCTTAGATTCTTCTTTTTCCTCTATAACCTCTTCTTTTATCTCTTTTAAAGTTACCATAGAAAAACAGGACTTTCTTTATTTATAAGGTTTATTTTCTTGTGTTATATATATCAAAGATACTTGGAAAAAATTTATATATATGTCCTCCCTTAAAAAAAAGTGGGAAGCACCTATTATCAAGAAGTTAAAGAATTAATGGCTTCGCAAGGATATGGCCGATGTACCCTAGATCAAGCCCATGTTTTTGATAAACTAGGTGTAGAAAACTACAAAAGAATTCTTAAGTTGGTTTTCCAAAAAAGCACAATTGAATTTGAACTCGAGAATAGACTCGCAAGAAGGTATGCTTTTGTCGAAAGATGCAGAAGAAGAACCAAGGAGATTTTTAAAAGGCTAAGAGTCAAGATAACCACCCTAGAAAAAGAAAAACATAATCTAAATGATTTACAAATAGCAGACTTAGAACACTCAGAGATATTTACAAGGACTCTTGAAGGAATATTCTCGAATTAAGCCTGTAGCCGGGATTGAACCGGCGACCCCCGCATTACGAATGCGATGCTCTACCAACTGAGCTATACAGGCATAAAAGGCTAAAAAAGAACAATTATTTAATTTTTGCTACTCTTATTATTTTAATATCCCTAGTTAGCTCTTCTCACTAACATGAAGCCTGTGCTCAATCTCGTTCAACAGAGCTTGGAAAGCACTATTTAGGGCTTTATTTAAATCCCAATCAAAAGCACTTGCGTTCATTCGTGGTATTTGCCCAGAGATTTCTAAATCAATACTATACTTTTTTCTCTTATTTTTATTTTCTTCAATTTTATTATGCTCTTTTACTAGAATTCTTAGATAAAAGTCATTGTTAATCCAGTTTTTTATTTTATGAGAGTATTTGCTGATTTTTTCATTAACTACTTGTCTTTCAGATTCGTTAAGAAGTTCTAACCCTTTTATTTCAATTGTTTCCATTTAAAGAAGGAGATATTTTAATTTATATATCTTGTGAAACATTTTATTACAAACTATATTATTGTTTTTTCAAATTAGGGTTTTTCTAATTCTTCTATTAATTTATCCAAATCTACTTCATGAATGTCATTAACAAAAATCTCCAGGTTCTCGGAAAGCTTGTTCTTTCTAACTCCGCCACCGATAAAAACCTCTTTCCCTAAAAGACTTTCTCTCTGAAGCATAAATTCTTCAGAACTAGGGATTTCTGGAGTATTTGTCAATTTTTTTATTTGTTCTGAAAAAAGAACCGCCCTTATACTTGAAGTACCATCATCTATAATCAAAGTGAGTATAGCATTTTTTTTAGGTATAATCTTTCCATGAATTTCGCACTCTCCCATTTCATTCACTTTTTTATTACATTCAGAACATACACTATAAAAGGTTGGCCCGAAAATTTGAACAATAAAGGCTCTTGAAATTACATTATCATTCATTTGCATTTTCTCTATAGTTTTTTGTTGCAATACTTGCTTAGTTTGAACATTCTCAAGGATAACATTACTCAACTTAATGTCTCCAAAACTTGAGAGGTGCATCTCTCCGTTTCTTATATCTCCATTAGAAATTTCAACAACATCCCCTTCTTTTACTTCCCCCCTTTCTATTAAACCAATATGATTAACATCCCATAAAACTACTCTAATATTACTCGAATCGTCTGCAACTAAAAAACTTCCAATTTTACCGCTTCTCCCATTTTTATTATACTCAGCTACTTTATTCAATCTTATAATCTTACCAACAAGATTAATTCTTCTCATTCCGCTGAGTAATCCAGAAATTTTCATCTTTTGCTTATCAAAACTTATTCCTAGCTCAGAGGCTATAATCTGCGCAGCCCCTTCTTTACTAATAAGCCCAGATAACTTGGCTCTCTTAGCCTCTATCCTTCTCTCAATCTCATCTATAGGTAATTGCGAGCTTTCCGAGAGCATCTTTAGTATTTGTTCGTAATTTCCGTTTATCATCTTCCCTTTTTTATATTGTTCTCCTTTTACAAACAGATTTTTTGAGTTTTTAAAGACTATTGTTAATTAAAGCATAATAACAAAAAATGATGAAAACAAAAGTATAAAACAAATCTTTATAAACCTAAAAAAACCAAGAAGATTATGGGATTTACAGCAGTACAAATGAAATTAATGCCAGAGTCTCCTAGCGTAGACTTAAAGGCCATAGAAGTAAGTGCAGAGCAGATTATTAATTCAATGCATAAAACCCAAGTCAGAGTTGAAGAACAACCGATTGCCTTCGGATTAAAGGCAATAATTCTTAGTTTTGCTTGGAACGATGAGATAGAACTTGAAAAACTAGAAGCAGAGTTCCAAAAAATACCCCAAGTTTCAAGTGTTGAAGTTCTTGATATAAGAAAAGCTTTCGGATAATTTTTATCTTAATATAAATAAAAAAGTCAAAAATATTTATACTCCCCCATTCTAGATTTTTTATGGAGTTTAAAATAAAAACACCCAAAAATGATTTGACTATTGAATTATATTCCAAGTTTATTAAAAAACAAGAAATAAAATTACAAAGACAAGAGTTTATCGAATTATGCAAAAAATGCAGGAATTATAATAAAAAGTATTCTTGCCCTCCAAAATCCCCCGACTTTTATAATATTTGCAATAAAGAAGGATTATTTATTGTTCTTTTAAAAATAAATCTAGAGAATATTAAATCTACCGAATATAACAAAGTTCAATTAGCAAATTCTATACTTAAAAGTCGAGTTGATAAATTAATGCGAATTCTAGAAAAAGAGTTTAATACAAAATTTCTTAGCAGCGGCAGTTGCAGACTATGCAAACCTTGTAATCTTCAAAAAAATCTTCCTTGCAAACACCCCAAGGAAATGCGTTTTTCTTTAGAAGCAACAGGAATAGATTGTAATTTTCTTTCGCAAACCCTCTTTAACCTCCCATTACTCTGGTTTAAAGATAAAAAAGCCCCAGATTATACCTGTGTTCTAGCAGGTTTAATCTGCAATCAAGAAGAAACCGAAGCTATTAAACAGGCATTATCAAAAAATATAAATCAAATCCTTTATTAACCTGATTTTCTAATATATTTTATGCCAATAAATGATGAACAAGCTAAGCAAATAAAGGAACAAATTTTAAAGCAAGTAGAAAACCTCCCAGAAGAAAAAAGGGCAGAAATAAAAAGTTATATTGAGCCGATGTCTAATCAAGAGCTTGAAGAATTCTTAATAAAAAATAAAATGATTAGGCAAGAAGGAGAAAGCGAAAGTTCAGAAGATAGCGCAGGAGAAAATAGTTCAGGACTAGGGAAAGAATGTATTATGTGTGCTCTAGCTAATAAAAAGATAAGTTCTCTGGCTATTTACGAGGATAAAGATTACCTGGCAGCACTTGAAATCAATCCTTTCACAAAAGGACATACTATCTTAATCCCAAAACAGCATTTAGAAGAAACCAAACAAATAAAAAACAAAGCCCTAACTCTTGCAAACAGAATAGGAAAACATATAGTAAGCAAACTAGAAGCCGAAAGTTATGAGATAAATACTTCTGCAGAGCTAAAACATGCAATAATAAATATAATCCCTAAATATAAAGGCGAGAAACTAGATTATCAAAGAAAGCCCGCTAAAAAAGAGGAATTAACTGAGATAGCAAGCAAGATAGGAACAATAAAACCAAGAATAAGCAAACCAAGAGAGAAAAAACCAAAAGGCGAGAAAAATAATAAGGAAGAAAAAGAAGTAAGTAAAAAGAGTCTACCTTCAATGAATAGAAGAATTCCCTAATTTCTATTAAAATTATATTATATCTATAATTCCATTTTTTACACTTCCGGTATCTGAACAATGATAAACTTTATGGAAAAAATTGAAAGAGTGATGATTAATACTCATATTTAAAGACCCCAATCTAACTTCATTATCCTTGCTTAAAGCAAGTTGTGGAGCCTCAAACAAAGTAGGATAAAAACCAAAGCATTTCTTGAACTCCCGCATACCATTTTTAATATAATCTTCGTCACGAATCTCTAAAAATTCTTGGAAAGTATGATAAACCCCATGCATCCCAAGAGTTTTATTCAAAGCTAATATTTCCTGACACCAAGTTTTATTTTCGGCAATTGAAATATTATTATAAAGTGGAATTACCATTAGAATCTCGCTCTTTTCTATTATCTCTTTCTCGCAATATATTTGTGGAGAGAAGTCATCTACCTGTCTAGCCCAAAGGGCTCTTGCAAGAATAAAGTCAGCTATTAAAAAAACGATGGCAATTCCCAGAA
>Ga0194126_10002337_pt1 | contig 30833 bp, 25 predicted proteins | sample TA2KigC150mmetaG_FD_148641 | JGI IMG/M metagenome (GOLD analysis project Ga0194126, IMG submission 148641) | Freshwater microbial communities from Lake Tanganyika, Tanzania - TA2015035 Kigoma Deep Cast 150m | ecosystem: Environmental > Aquatic > Freshwater > Lake | place: Tanzania: Lake... | reverse complement strand
CATCGAGATAGGCCACTCCCTGCCCCATCTCCTTGCCCTCTTTAACGATTTTGGCATTCATGTCCTCTCCAGGAAGGACGACGGGTTTCAAAGAGTTTGCCAGGGCATTGATGTTGAGCACTTCTATTCCCTGAAGCCCGGCTACCTTATTGAGGTTGGAGTCGTTGGTGATGATCTTTCCACTGACCTCTTTGGCGAGTTCGATCAGTTTGGCATCGACCTCTTTGACCGAGGCGTAGTCCGTGTCGACAATCCGGACATCCACATTGACCTGCTTCTGGATATGATGGAGGATTTCAAGTCCCCTTTTTCCCCTGGTTCGTTTGAGGGGATCATGGGAATCGGCGATGTGCTGGAGTTCCCCGAGGACAAATTGGGGGATAAGAAGGGGACCCTCAATAAAACCTGTTTCAGCGATGTCGGCGATACGGCCATCGATGATAACGCTGGTGTCGAGGATCTTGGCGATTCCATCCCGGGGAAGCTCTTTCCCCATGGGGTTCCAATTCCTCGAACCATGCGGCAGATGGAATTCGGCTCCCTTTTTTAAGCCGATCCTCAGACCGGTATATCCGCACACCCCATAAAGCAGACCCATAACAGGCAAGGCCATTTGTTGTTCATTGAAGAAAAAGGGAAAGAAAATGTTGGAAATGAGATTGGCTAAGATGACTCCAAGGATCAGTCCGATAAAACTTCCTAAAAGATTTTTTAAAGGGACTCTTCTCAACCGATCCTCCATGAGGAGGGTCAGGCCGGAGAGAAGCAGACCTCCGAAAAGCCCGAACAAACCCATCCGCGGTGAAATTCCCTTAGTCAAGAAATATCCGCTTGCACCGCAGATGAAAAACAAAAAAAGACGAAGAATCCAAGTGTCCAACTCGTTCACCTCCTTTCGATGAAGTTTTGATTAATTTAAAGAAGAGACGGGGGAGATAGATGCCTATGCACCAAAGATCGTCTGGATCTCTTTCAGGATGTTCGACTCTTTCACATCCTTGGCGATCGCCAGTTCTTTTACCAGGAGCGTCTTGGCCATGTCCATAATTTTTTTCTCACCAAAGGAGAGCTCCTTTTCTGACTTCAGGATGTGAAGGTCCCGAAGCACTTCTGCAATTTCGTAGATCGATCCCTTATTGATCTTTTCCATATACTCCCGGTATCTCCGATTCCAGGTCTGAGTGTCAAGGGTGATCTCCCTGTCTTTCAATATCCCGATAACCTTCCGGACTTCGATCTTCCGGATCACCATTCTCAGGCCGGCGGATTCGACATTATCTTCGGGGATCATGATGGTCATCCCGTTATCGACGAAGCGGAGGATAAAGAAGCTCTGCTCCTTACCCGAAATACGCTTGGTCTCAATGGCTTCGATTACTCCTACCCCATGACCCGGGTAGACGGCTTTATCACCAATGTGAAACATAACATTTACCCTCCTTCCTCATCATTCACCATCCAAAGAAGTTTTTTTCCCCCGTATATCAGCCTGACCGGTAAGGTAAGAACGGGCAGTTTTGTGAGGTATCAGGATCCTTCGCGTCCGGCAAGTTTCAAAATATCCTCTTCATCAGGCTTCTTTCCCTGAATCAGCCTTCCGATAGAAGCATCCATTCCAAAGATGGTTGAGATCTGAATCTTCCCCTTTATCTCTCCTCTTTCTCCAGGATTTCCGGGGCGAAGCACCTCCATCACATCTCCCACCCTGAGGCCGCTTAATTTGCCCGCATTGATGTAGACCTCTTCCCCATCCACTTTAGCAACCCGGCAGAACCAGTCCAGACGGTCCAATTCCCTTGAAAGGGATCGACTGAGATCCGAAATCGTCAGGTCAAACGCCCTTCCTTTTGCCTTCTCGTCGGAAAAGACCCCCCTCTCTTTCGTGGGAACGATGGAGTTCTGGGCTGAAAGGGTTTTGACTATTTTACCGGAGAAGGTATCGACAATTTTCATCTCTATTTTAATAATGGCCGTAGACGTCCCATCCTGATCCCTTGCTCCTTTCGTGGTGAAGACATAGGGGCCCGCGATCTCTCCCAGAACAATGGCATGGATGCCGAAGACCTCGCTGAGCATTCTTGAGATTTTCGGGGATTCCAGATCGGATGGGGAGAATCCCCTTTTTTCAAGAAATTCTTTTACCATCTGATAGTCAACAAAGAGAATCTGGAAGGACCTTTGCATCATTTCTTTCATCAGCCTTTCGGCCAACCAGTCGCCGAAGGTCTCTTCGGCAGAAGTGGTCCGATCATCAAAATGGGTGACCACAACCTTCTTCTTTAAGTGGGCAACGGGGGAAACTGAAACAGAGGTTGAAAGAGCCTCTTTTCCCGGCCCGGAAGAAGGGGAGAGAGTTGTTGCAGCCGGGGAGGTTCTTTTCCCTTGCTCACCTCGCATGGACGGGGCGGCAAAGGCTTCTTTTTTCGCCAGATATTCCTCCACAGGAATATAGAGGTATTTAGGTTGATTCCCTCCTTCAGAGCCCCGGGGATTGAAGACCTTCACATATTCATTCCTGTCGATGATGATGACTTCTTTATCCACCAATTCCTTCATCTTCGCCTTATGAGGTGGCCCCTTTTTAATAGGGAACCAGGATGGAGTGGAACAGGCAAAAACGAGGAAAAGGGTGAAAAGTAAGATAAAAACAGGAAGATAGGGTTTCGTTGCGTCCGATTTCATCTTTTCCTTTAAACTGATAATTAAATATACCCTAAAATTGTGGAAAAATCAACGCAGAAATCGGAGAAAATCGACTTTTCTTTTTTTAATCCAGTTTTAATCCAGCCGATGAATTCCATCAAATATTAATGGAAACGATCTGTTGCGGGTTTTTAATCGCTGCGGGTGAGGGAGGCGATGACTTTGGGGAGGTCTCCGGGGATGTCCACACCAATGGGTTCATAATCAACCGGAACAACCTTGATTTTATAGCCATTTTCCAAAACACGAAGTTGCTCCAGTTTCTCTATTTTTTCGAGGGGGGTGGGCTTCATTTTGGCAAGCCGCAGGAGAAAAGTACGTCGATAGACATAGAGGCCGATCGTTTTAAAAACCCTTTTTGAAAAAATACCCCTTTTTTCGACAGGTTTACGGAGAATTTGTTCCATATTAAGATCGCGGGGAAAGGGGATGGGAGAGCGTGAGAAGTAGAGGGCGAAGCCTTTTTGATCCACAACCACCTTCCCCTGGTTGGGATTGAGCCAGTCCTTCACATCCTCAATCCTTGTCATCAAGGTGGACATATCCAGGCTCTCATCTTTCAGAAGGGGGCGGATGGCTTTATCAATGATAAAACCTTTAATCAGGGGTTCATCTCCCTGAACATTAACGATGATCTCAGATCTGAGTTTTCGTGCTACCTCCGCGACCCGGTCGGTTCCGGTGAAGTGGTTTGGAGACGTTATAACTGCTTTGCCGCCAAACCCCTGTACCGCCCTCAGGATTCTCTGGTCATCGGTGGCGATAATAACTTCTTTGATCAATTTCGACTGGCACACCCCTTCGTAGACCCACTGGATCATCGGCTTGCCCAGAATGTCCACAAGGGGTTTCCCCTCAAACCGTGTCGAACCATATCGCGCAGGAATGATTGCAGTGATCTTCATAGGATTCTTTTGTAGCCGCAGGTTTCAGCCTGCGTTTGATTATTATATGATTTCATTTAAACAAATTAACATTAGCCTGTCAACCTCCTCTCTTTTCCCTCGCCCCTTTGAGACTGTGTCGTAATATGAAAAAACCCCATTTTTGAAAAGGGGGAGAGGCGGTCGGGTGGAAAAGGTTTAGGGCGGTTACCTTTAGCCGTTCGGATTCAGGCGTGCCAAGCATATGAAAACATTTGATTTTATACAAGTGACAATTTCCCATCATCTAAAAGACCCACATCCTAAAACTTTGGAACCTCACTGCCTCTTCCCCTTTGCTCGCGATTGCGACACAGTCTCTTTGGGGAAAGGAAGCGGGTGAGGGGGATATTAAAAATGGGATACGAGAAGTGTCATTGCGATGAGCGTAGCGACCAAAAAATTTGTTTTAAAAATACAGAGAGCTCTTAAAAACTACTCTTCGCTCTCTTGATTAGAGATTTCAGGGCTTTTTCAGAAATCTCATACGATTCCCTTGACAACACAAAATGGTGTGGTAACCTTTTGATCTGATCTAATTTTCCAATTATCAACCCCTAAAACCAGGGTCATTACTAAGATACAAAGCTTATGGATCGGTTCCCTTTGAAATTAGTTTTGAATATCCAGTGATCATCTTCTTAATTTCCTCATCACTTAAGATCCTGATTCCTAACTCCCTTTGATCATCTGCACACCCATGCAAGATTTTAAATGGTAATCCTCGAAAGAAATGTTTCACATCTTCAATCTTGACAGGTGACCTGTTTATGGACTATATTTGGTCATACCCAAGAAATGGAGGAATCTTCCATGAGACTATCCAGTCAGATTAAGCCGATCAGTTACCTGAAGGCTCATGCCGCCGAAATTGTCAGGAAGCTAAACGAACGCCGGGAGCCACTGGTCATCACCCAGAACGGCGAAGCCAAGGCGGTCTTACAGGACATCAAAAGCTACGAACAAACCCAGGAAACAGTGGCTCTCCTGAAGATTCTGGCGCTCGGGACCCGTCAGATCGAGAAAGGCAAGGTCCGGGCCGCTGAGGATGTGATCAAAGAACTGCGCAAACGACAGGAGGCTGACTGATGACATTTGCGGTTTTTCTGACCGATGATGCAGCATGTGACCTCGATGAGCTTTATGACTATATTGCTCTGCACGATACATCCCAAAAAGCAGACTACGTTTTGCAGAAGATCGAGAGAGCCTTCTCCAAACTGTCCGAATTCCCCGAGCGGGACGCCCTTCCTAAAGAACTGCTGGCGCTCGGGATTCGTGAATACCGTGAAATTTTCTTCAAACCCTACCGTATCATTTACCAAATCATGGATAAGAACGTCTACGTTCTGCTGATTGCTGACGGCCGTCGTGACATGCAGACGCTGCTGCAACAGCGATTGTTAGGTGCGTAATACATGGTGCTGGATTGCCGAATGAGAGCGCGATCTCGAGAAACTTGGGGTCAGGCAACGGAAATTCGGCAAACATAGAAATAGGGATCAGATTGTAGTGATTGGTTTTCGTTACGGGTGCCTGATCTTGAAACTGGACAGGAGATTTCATTGAAGTCTGGAGCGAAGACAGGATCAGGCCTTCGATGTAACTGGAATGAGGTGGAAAAGGTGAACGCCATGAAAATGGACTTGACCCTGACCTGACCTCTACTGTTGTGCCTGGTGGTTCGCTGATGATCAAAAAATATCTTAAAAGGCTCATCATGATTAATAAGGAAGCCATCCTGATGGAAGTCCTTGCAATAAAGGGACTGGTGCAGCTTCTCATGAAAACCCGGAACACAGATGAAAAGTGGACAAGGGCAGAGAAGAAAGAGATAAAGATGCATCTGAAAAACATAGCGAAGATCGTCCCAACAGTTGTTATTTTTTTCCTCCCCGGGAGTTCCTTCCTCCTGACTATTCTTGCAGAAGCCATCGATCGAAGGAAGACCAGAAGGCTATGAGAAAAATTGTCAGCAAAAGGTGTCAGACCTTGAAGCTTGGCGTGCCTAGCGAAAATAATCGGTGCCTGGCCTTGAAATTTGACAGAAGATTTTAGCGAAGTGCGGAGGGAATGCAGGATCACAAAAGAAAGCTTTAAGGGTCAGGTCTCAACAATCAACAAACCTTTCAAAAAGGGTACAAGGGTTCAAACCTTTATTCTTAAATTTGTGAAATTGCAGGGTCATCACTAAAAAAGTTTGTGGAATCCTCCTTTAACATATAGCATAACCTTTTTTTATGCATGAGGTGAGCCATGGATGAGACAATCGTGATGATTCATGGGATGTGGGGTACGGGATCGTATTGGGAGAATTTTAGAGGCTTCTTCGAGAGTAAGGGCTATCGATGTGTGGTTCCTGCGCTACGGTTTCACGACATGGATCCGAATGGAGTTCCAGATCCGAGGCTCGGAACAACCAGCCTTCTGGACTACGCCGAAGACCTTGAGAAACTGATCCGCGAGCTTCATGTGGCGCCTATCTTAATGGGTCACTCCATGGGAGGGCTTCTTGCACAGATCCTGGGCAGCCGAGGACAGGCCAAAGCTCTTGTTCTTCTTACTCCTGCATCACCTCATGGCATCATTGCTCTGAAGCCTTCCGTGATAAAGAGCTTCTGGAGCGGCCTCACAAGATGGGGTTTCTGGAGGAAACCATTTCGTCAGACGTTTGCTGAAGCAGCGTATTCAATGCTGGACATGATGCCTTCCGAGAGCCGGAAAAGTATATACGATAAGTTTGTTTATGAGTCTGGTAGGGCAGCGTTCGAAATCGGGTTCTGGCTCTTTGATTCGAATGGGGCGGCAAGAGTGGATGAATCGAAGGTTACTTGTCCTGTTCTCATTATTGGTGGAGAGGAGGACAGGATCACGCCTGTATCGGTTACTCGAAAGGTTGCAGAGAAGTACAAGGCGGTATCCACATATAAGGAATTCTCAGACCACGCCCACTGGGTTATTGGAGAGCCCGGCTGGGAACATATCGCAGAATATATCGAGGAGTGGCTCCTTCAAGTCTTGGGGAAACCCGCTTGAAGAATGATTTGCATTAAGAAAAGAAAATTGGGCCATTGGGCAGAATAAAATAAGGAAAAAGAGCAATCGGTGCCTGGCCTTGAAATTTGACAGAAGATTTTAATGAAGTGTGGAGGGAATGCAGGTTTTTAAGATTAGCGGAATTTGGTGGAAAAGGTGAACGCTAAGAAAATAGACTTGACCCCAATTCGGATGGCTGTTGCAAAGTTACTTCGAGGGTCGACCAGTGATGGTCTGAGGATTGCGCTGGTTGGCATCATGTCCCCCCTCCCCTTTGCCTTGAATCATACATAGCCTTGTCAGCACGGCTCACCAGGGCGTTAACATCTGTACCATCATCGGGATAGATGGCAATCCCTATACTGGCGCTGATTGAAATTTCGTGGCCATCCACGATAAAAGGCTCTCGGAGGACATCCAGAACTGTTTGAGAAGTGTTGATTACATCCTCTACCCGCTCTATATTAGGCAATAACAGTAAAAATTCATCCCCCCCCATACGGGCGACCGTATCAGTTTTACGCAGAAGCTCCATCAGTCGGTTGCCAACAGCACACAACAGCCTGTCTCCTGCATCATGTCCCAGCATATCGTTAACTTCTTTGAACCGATCCAAGTCAAGGAATATCACGCCCACCTTTTTGCGCACTCGCTGGGCTTGAGCTATTGCTACGCTGAACCGGTCTTTGAACAGCATCCTGTTGGGCAGGCCTGTCAAAAGGTCATGGGTGGCCCTGTAAGCAAGCTCCTCCTCCGTCCGTTTACGCTCGGTGATGTCGGACAGCATCACAATGATCCTGCCATCATCTAAGAAAGTCAGCTTGAACTCTATCTCCTTTATTTCCCCACCCTTGCAAACAACACTCCAAACCCTATCGATCGCTTTGTGAGGAGTAATATCCTCCTTCCACGTGGCAATTACCTTATGGCGGTATTCCGGATCAGGATAGGTTTTACGGAACCATTCTCTCCCATTAGGAACATCCTTGAGGGTATAACCGGTGATGGCGGTAAATTCAGGATTGATATAGAGAAACGTCTCATCCGTATCGATCAAAAGCGCACCATAGGGTTGTTTTTGCAAGATGGAAAAAAAGGTTTCACGCTCCTGCTGTAATACTCTCTCAAACTGCTTGCGCTCGGTGATGTCCCGCACAATCCCTCTGAATCCTATCGGGTGACCTGATGAATCTTTTTGTAACACTATGGAACCCTCAGCGTATCTTTTAGTCCCATCTTTCCTGATAATCTCATGATCAAACACACTGCCAGGTTTCTGTGTTCTGTAGACTTCCTTAAAAGCCTGAAACAGTTTCTTGGCGTTCTCTGGGTCTGTATACTGCCGGTTATTCATGCCCATCAATTCCTCTTTAGAGTACCCTAAGGATCGGCGCAGGGAATCGTTGAAAAAGGTAAAGTTGCCGGAAAGGTCTACTTCGTAATAACCCTCTTCGATGCTTTCAAGAATGGTCCGATATCGTTCTTCCGATTCCCGAAGTGCTTCCTCAGCGCGTTTGCGCTCCGTAATATCCTCACAGGCCATCAAGTTTTCACCTGTCTCTAATTTGACGGTAATGAAATGAATAATCTTTTCAGACCCATCTTTGCATTTGACGGTAAAGACTCTGGGCATCTTTTCCCCTGGCGTCGAACTTGCTGAGTCCTTGAGCCAGGCGGAAATGACCTGATGCCTGTAATCGGAGTCAGGGCATGTTTTTCTGAACCAGGTTTTTCCATCCGGGATATCGTTTAGGTCGTATCCAAGCAGCTCTTTAAATTTGGGGTTAATATATTTGAATAGGCCATCCTTGTCGATCATCGCCATTCCAAAAGGAGTGCTTTCCGATAAAGACAGGAATCTTTCCCTCTCGGCGCGCAGAGTCTCCTCTGCCCTTTTACGCTCACTATTATCTCTGGCCCAGACCTGTAGACCTGGTTCTCCTAAAAAACGGATCACTTTAGGTTGGATCTCTCCCCAAAATGACGAGCCATCTTTACGAAGAAATTTTACCTCATAGGGAGAGGGGATTGACTCTCCTCGCATCCGAGCCTGCGCCCTCTCTCGTATGAGCGCTTGATACTCAGGATGATAGACGAGCCAGTGGTCCAGACCTTCCAATTTGCCTTCTTCATAGCCAAGCATCTCATACAGGCGGCGATTGGCAAAGACAATCTTCGGGCCTTTCCGGATATAAATTCCATCAAAACTCTCTTCGACCAGGGTCCGGTAACGTTCTTCGTTCAAGGCAAGGGCTTCTTCTGCCAGTTTACGCTCGATAAAAAGCTGTGCATTGGCAATGGCACCGGCAATCTGATGACTCACCTCTTCGGCAAGTCTCAGATCCTTCTCACGATAAGCATTAGGCTTCGTCGAATGAAAATGAAGCGTTCCAACCACTTCATCTTTTGAGATCAACGGGAGTGCCATCAGCGAACGAATTCCAGCTTGAAAAGTCATTAAGAGTCCGGGGAGCCTATCAGTCACCTTCTTCGGGTCTTCTGCCTGGATAACCACGCTCTTCCGAGTACGCACGACCTCTCCTACAAGGGTGCCGACCAAGAGGATGACCGTCCCTTTCAAGCGGTTTTTTACATCAACACCTGTCACATAGGCAACGGTGAATGTTTCGCCTTCATGATTGATTGTGTTGATTGCAATCCTGTCAAAAGGGACAAGTTTTTTTACTTCTTCGGCGAAGTGCTCGTATATCTCCTCTATGTTGAGTGTGGAGCTTACGATTCGCCCGATCTTAGCTATGATCGCATTCTCTATGGCCAGCCGTTTTGCCGTTTCCTCACTCCGCCGCAACGTCGCTTCCACTTTCTTGCGCTTGGTGATATCCCGTACAGTCCCTCTAAACCCTACCGGGTGACCTGAGGAATCTTTTTGTAACGAAAAAAATGTTTGAACGGTTCTTTGGCTTCCGTCTTTTCTGATAATCTTCCAATCAAATCCTCTAGGGGGTTTCCCTGTTCTGTAGACCTGGTTAAAAACCTGAAACAGTCTCTTTGCGCTCTCTGGATCTGTATACTGCCGGTTATTCATGCCCATCAATTCCTCTTTGGAGTAGCCTAAGAATCGGCACAGGGAATCGTTAAAAAAGGTAAAGTTGCCGGCAAGGTCTACCTCGTAATAACCCTCTTGGATGTTCTCAAGGATGGTTCGATACTTCTCCTGCTCCTGCCGCAGCGTCTCTTCGGCCTGTTTGTGCTGAGTTTCCAGTTTTTCTAACTCAGCAATCCTTTGACGCAGTTCTGCTACTTCATCGATGAGTTGTTTTTTTGTTTTATCTTTCGCTTTCGTTCTATTCATATAACCACGAATTGATATTCGCTACCCTAATCCAGCGGGTGCCCTTCCACAACATACATACGGCAAAATATTAATTTTATTACATAAATTATGCAAATTATGCAATTTTGGTGCCTTGCTATATATTATTAAATGCTTGTTGATTTAGCTCACAATAAAATGTCGCAATGTCATGATATTTCTACAGAATCATGAGTACCGTTTTACGGAGATATGTCAAGCAATTTATTTATATATTTCAGAGAGATACTTGATTCTTTATGAGTTAAATAAATAGGCATTTTATATTGATCTCATGATTTAACTATTTAAATTGAATAAGATTTTGTGGCGGATCAAAAACACCAACGGCGGACAAGAAGTGACATTTTTTGTCAATTCTGACTGTATAACTATTCTTCATATTAGAGAACGGGCGGGAACCCGGGGTGTCTTTTACAAGCAAACGCTAAGACAAGAATACCATCAATTTCTATGACCTCGTGTAAGAAATCATACAAGGGATATTGGGATAGGCGCCCCAAACTCACTTGCAGGTTTCACTAAAGGTTTCAAAAAGTCTTTGTGATGGCGCTTTACATTGATCAGAAACTTGATCGTATGGCGAAACAACCTATTGAACATTGAGAATATCAGCCAAATCTTTTTGTAACATTTCTCTTTTAAGTGCTTACTCCGTCCTCTTCAGGACTCATTCAGCCAACTTGAGGCTTTTCAACAAAGGCATCCCTCAGGAGTTTGCTCTGTCTTAAGAAGGCCTGGCGGGGATTCTTTGTCACCTTCATCAAAGAGATCTCCTGCGTGATGAGCCTTGTCACATTGAGAAGGTAGGTCTCCGGTTTTTTCGCCTCCCGCTGGTAGAGGGGGTGCTGTCGATTGATATAGATCACCGTTCCCTCTGTGAAGCATTCCTGCCCTTCTTCTCCGAAATCGTCGAGACAGACAGAGACCCCTGTCTCCCCAAACTTCGTCCTCTGAACAACGGCATTGGGAGTAAGCCTCTTCACCTTGGGTGATTTCTTTCTCACTTTCTTCTCTGGAATAGGTGAGCCTTCCTCTTCAACCTCCTTGCCTTCTTCTGAAGCTTGAACCTCCTCTCCCTCTTTTCGTTCCGACTTCTTGGATACCACCCCTGCCCCTCCCATACCTTCCCCTTCCCCTGCCATTGGGATCGCGCCAAAAGGAGAGAGGTCGGGATTTAAGACAAGCGCTCTATGGATTCTTTGCAATGCCTCTTTCAGCGCTTTGCCGGCCTTCTGTTTCTCTTTCCGGCCTGCCAACCTATTGAGAATATCATCCACCTCCCGGATGACCTTCTCCATCACCCTTTGAAAAGCCTGGTACTGGGGGGTGTCAAGGATGAATCCCGAACGGTCTGTGGTAACCTGAAGAAAATCGGCATAGACCTCCCCCCGAATCCTTGAAACAACCTTTCCCCTGCGCTCCAGGCCAAACAGTTCCCTTTTAATCGTGACCTGCTTCACCTTAACTTCGATCCCTAATTCCGCAGGAGAGGCCGTAGATGAAGGCAGGACAATAATCTCTCCATGGACAGGACCGAATTCAGTGCCTTCGAGAAAAGGAATTCGGTGTCCACTCAGGCTTCGCGGGGTAATCCTCATTCCATTCAGTCTGACAACAAAATTGGCCACCTTCAAAGGAGTCCCCTCCACAATCCTCCGGATGACCTCTTCAGGATCAAACTCCCTGGTTAGTCTGAGAAGGGTGACGGTGGTTCCATCTCCTCCATCCCTGTCAGGAGAAAAAACCTGAAGAGGCAAGTTCCATTGGCCTCCCTCCTTTTCCCATTCCTTTTTGTCAAAGGTTACCTTAGCCGCAAAGTCACCCTTCTGGGTATAGACCTCAAAACATTCACAGGCGGAGAGAGAGGCAAATTTCCCTATACCGAACTGTCCGATCAGATCTCGATGGAATATTGGGGATTTCGATTTGACCGTCTTTTCCGGTGAACCGATATTGAAGTATTGTTTCAACCCTTTCCGATCCATTCCTGCGCCATTGTCTCTGACCTCAATCAACTCATCGGTCATTTTAACATCGACCTCTGTGGCGTCGGCATCATAGGCATTATTGACCAGCTCCCGGATGAGCTCAATGCTTTCCGAATAGAGCCTTTCTCCAATGGTGATCAGATGGCTTTTATCGACGGGAACAGGAAGGTATTCCATGGATTTTTACTATGGGCATGAGAAGAACTGCTCCTTAGGAGGCATCTCTTTTTACTCTTCCTCCGTGGAGTTCTGTGCTGTTTCGGTGCTCATTCAGGTCTTTGCGGATCTCCCCTACATCTATTTTCAGGGTTGCTACATCTGTTTTCAGGACTGACACATCTGTTTTTAGGACTGACACATCTGTTTTCAGGACTGACACATCTGTTTTTATCGACAGGACTTCAGTTTCTAACCTTTGAAACCGTTCCTCTTCTGCCTGCTCGTGACGGTCGAGCCTTTCCGTCACCATATTAAAAGCTTCGATGACCGTATCAAACTTTTCCTTGACATCTTCTAAAACAATTTTCAGTTCATCCGACATGGTGGCCTCTCATTACTGAGTTGATCCTACCCTAAATCTTTTTAACCTTCCTGTCAACTCTAAAATCTCATCGGTGTTCATCCGACAAAAAAGGGGAAGGCTATTCACCTAACCCCTTAAAATTCTTTGGTGGTCCCAACGGGATTCGAACCCGTGTTACCGACGTGAGAGGCCGGTGTCCTAACCACTAGACGATGGGACCCTCTTTTAACTCAAATTCCAATAACCAAATTCCAAATAAATTTGAATAACCAATGTCAAAATAATCAACCCCCTCACCCTTCCCATTGTGACACAGTCTCCAAGGGGAGAGGGATGGTGGGATTATGGTCATTGGTGTTTGGTTCTTGGTGTTTGATTATTTTAATTTCTAGTTCAAATTAACTCACAACCCTTCAAAAATCAAGCAAAAATTGAAAAGAGACCGATTTTTTCTTATAATCCCAATAAAGGCAAATCCCCATGATTCCGCTTCGAGATGCCATTCGATCAAAGACTTTCCCTGTCGTCAATGTCCTTATCATTGTCGCTAATGGTCTTGCCTTTCTCTGGCAACTCTCTCTCGGTCACGAACTGAAAGAGGCATTTCTTCTCTATGGAATTGTGCCCATTCGTTACTCCGATCCTGGCCTCTCCGCACAATTCACGGCCTTTGAACAGGTCTTCCCCTTCATCGCCTCGATGTTCCTCCACGGCGGTTTTTTCCACATCCTCGGCAATATGTGGTTCCTCTACATCTTCGGAGATAATATTGAAGACAGGCTCGGTCATGTTCGTTATTCAATCTTCTATCTCCTCTGCGGAATTGCAGCGGGATTGATCCATCTTTACACAAATTGGGGATCCAAAATCCCAACCATCGGAGCGAGCGGAGCCATATCAGGGATCATGGGAGCTTATCTCATCCTCTATTCCCGCTCTAAGATTCTGACATTGATACCAATCTTCTTCTTTATCCAGTTCGTTGAGATTCCCGCCTTCATCTTTCTTGGCTACTGGCTTCTCATCCAGCTATTCTCCGCAAGCTTCACACCTAAAAATGTCGGAGGTATCGCTTTCTGGGCCCATATCGGCGGTTTTATCGCCGGCCTCGTCTTCATTAAGATATTTGATCTTGTTCCCAGAATCGGCATGGGGCAACAACTCCGCCATTATACCGATAGGAAGGCAACGCCTCGCCTTCAGACCATCTCGCCTCAGTCCCTTCCGGAAGAATTAGATCTTTACGGAGAGATCAGGATCATGCCAAAGGAAGCCCTTCACGGAGCCCGAAAGTTGATCGCCGTCCCCCAGGGATTGAAGAAGAGGAATATATGGGTGACGATCCCGCCGGATACCCGGGAGGGAACTCGATTACGCCTGAAAGGCTTGGGCAGTGCGGACAGGGATGGTCATCACGGCGATCTCTTCCTCGAAGTCCGGATATTGGATTAGAAGATTTCCCCCCTTTTTTAAGTATTTTAGGCTCCCCGCAATACCTGTTGAAATCGTTTGCTGAAATGGTTAATGTGAAAGGGCTTGATCATCGGGGAGAAAAACTCTTTTAAGGAGAAATTGAGTGGCATATATAAGCCAAAAGCGAACCGGCCTTGCCCCATTTTTCAATCCTAAAACTATTGCTGTCATTGGATCATTGAAAGAAGGTTTCTTCGGCGGTTATGTGGTCATCAAGTCTCTTCTCAATGCCGGTTTTAAGGGAGAGATTTTCCCTGTCAACCCATCTTACAAAGAGATTTGTGGATTAGCGGTCTATCCCTCAATTAAGGTTGTCCCGAGAAGAATAGATCTGGTTCTCATCATCACGGGCGCTAGATCTGTGTCCGGAATCCTGAAGGAATGTGCGGAGAGAGGGGTGAGGGCTGCCACCGTTGTCTCGGATGGTTTCGCAGAAAGAGATGAGGAAGGAGTCAAGCTGCAAAGAGAGATGGCTGAGATCGCCAGGCAGACAGGGATTCGCATTATCGGACCGAATACCGCAGGCATTGCCAATCCCTCCAAGGGCCTCATTCCCAACCCCTATGAAATGGGATATGAAAAGGTCAAGGCAGGGAACATCGCCATCTGCGCCCAAACAGGGATGATCAATCCGCAGGCATTTCCCTACGGAGACCTCCACTACGGGGTAAGCAAGATATGTGATTTCGGCAATAAGTGTGATGTGGATGAATGCGATGTGATGGAATATCTCGAAAATGACCCTGCAACAAAAGCGATCACCCTGTATCTTGAAAGTATTAAAGACGGCCAAAGATTCCTGAAGGTTTCAAAAAGGGTGACTTCCAAGAAACCTGTACTGATTCTAAAATCGGGCAGAACTGAACAGGGGGCACGCGTCTCCGCCTCTCACACCGGCTCCCTTGCCCTGGATGATCGGATCTTTGATGCGGCTTGCAAACAGTCCGGGATCATCCGGCTCGAAAGCTTCCGGGAGTTATTTGAATTGCCAAAAATCTTTGCCTATCAACCCCTGCCCAAAGGGAATCGACTGGGAATCATCACCTTCACCGGCGCGGTGGGGGTCCTGGCCATTGACGAAGGAGCAAAATACGATCTCACTGTCCCTTTATTATCTCCCGGGACGAGAAAAAAATTGGATGCCATCTTCCCGGGTCTGGGAAAGAGAATCGTCGATATCGGACCACCGATGGCCGTCGTCAATGATTATATGTCCATCTATTCTGAAATTCTTAAGACCGTGACCGTTGATCCTTGCATTGACTCCATCTTCAATGTCATCTGGACGGGCCCTTCCGGCGAATTCATGGAGGAATATCTAAAAATCTACAGAGGATTGGAGGGGATTCGGAAACCGATCGCCTCATGGGTTTATGGGCCGAGAGTGCCCTATATCAATGAAATGACCTGTCAGCTGGAGGATCTGGGTTTCCCCGTATTCCCGGAGATTGAGATGGCCATCAAAGCGCTGGGGACGGCGAGCCAGTATGCGAAGACAAAGGGAGGAAATCGATGAAAAAATCCGCGACGATCGTGCAATTGAAAAAAGAGGGAAGACTGATCCTGACCGAATTTGAATCCAAAAAGTTTCTTAAGCAGGCGGGGATCCCCGTGATCGAAACGAGGTTGGCGAGAACCCCGAAGGAGGCTGTCCTGTTCAGCCAGAAGATGGGTTTTCCCGTTGCCCTCAAAATTTCTTCCCCTGAAATCACTCACAAAACCGATTCCGGTGGTGTGAGGCTATCTCTCAATAATATGAAAGAGGTAAAATCGGCTTATCACGAAATCACAGAAGGTATTCTAAAACAACATCCCAATGCTGCCATTCAGGGAGTATCCGTGCAAAAAATGGCGAAGCCTGGTACAGAGGTGATTGTGGGCACGAGCAAAGATCCCCAATTCGGGCCGGTCATAATGTTTGGCCTGGGTGGAATTTTTGTGGAGGTCCTCAAAGATGTCTCTTTCAGGATTATCCCATTAGGTCGAAAAGACGCTCTGGAGATGATCGAAGAGATCAAGGGATATCCCTTGCTGCAGGGTTACCGGGGCAAGGAACCGGTTGATATTCCGGCTTTAACAGAGATCATTCTAAAAATATCCGGAGTGATGAAGGAGAACCCGGAGATCAAAGAGCTCGAGCTCAACCCCATCATGGCTTACAAAAAGGGAGCCCTTGCCGTCGATGCAAGAATCATTCTCGAAGAGAAAGCGGTTCTACGGAGAGCGAAAAGGTGTTTTTCAGATCTCTCATAATAATTTCCTGAACTCCCCTGAAATGGGAACCCGCTTGCCCGTCTTTGAATCATAGAAGAAGATGATCTGATATCCCTGGGCGATGAGTTGACCGGTCGTTTTGTTGATGAACCGGTAATCGAACTTCGCATACCCCTTCTCCACATGATGGTCTCCTACCGTCACACGAATTTCGATTCGGTCATTCAGATAGGCCGGACTCATAAATCGCAAATTGGTCTCGCCCACCAGAAACCATGGAGAGGGGGCCTCGCTCATATCCAGATGATCAACCATCATCCGCTCTCTTGCCGTGCAGGCCCAATGGATGTAACTTCCGTCGTAAGCAATCCCTGAGGTCGTCGTATCGATTGGAGTCACCACATGTTCATAAACATATTCAACGGCCATCTTTGCCACCTCCTTTCCTCAGTTTCTCAAACAAAAATCTCCATTCTCTTCGAGGAAAAAGGATTCGTTGGGAAATAACCCGATTTAAAAAATTCAGGTCTTTTCCATCCTTCCTCTCATCACATGCTTGAACGCATCGACCACCCCGGGATCGAATTGCTTGCCTGCATTTTTAACGATCTCTTCCATCGCTTCCCAGGGGGTCATTCCTTTGCGATAGGGTCGGTCGCTAGTCATCGCATCAAAGGCATCGGCCACTGCAATAATACGGGCGCCTAAAGGAACTGCGGTTGCCTCCTTCTCCTGCCCCCCGATAGCTTCCATAAAATACTTGTGATGTGAAACAACAATGGGAACAACCTCTTTGAGGACCGAACCCACGGAAGTGAGGAGGTATGCACCTCTTACCGTATGCTCCTCAACAAGGTCCCGTTCCTCCGTTGTTAATTGGGCTGCTTTGCGAAGGATCTCGCCGCTGATTTCAACCTTTCTGATATCATGAAGTAAACCCGCGACACGAACAGTCTCTACCTGTGTCCGTGGCAACTCCATCGCTATCCCGATCTCCATGGCTAATTCCGAGACCCGGACCGAATGGCCTTTGGTATAGCGATCCGTGGATTCAAGATATTTGGAGAGAATTTCCAAAACTCCGATGTAAGCATTTTTTAAGTCTTTCATGCGGCGTTCGCTCTGTTCATAAAGCGTTCCCACCGCAATGCTCGACAGAATAAGAAACCCGCCCCATGACAAAATCTGTGCAACGCTTTGGAAAAATCCCTGTTTCCCGAAGAACTCGTCCGGGAAAATCAATGCGGAGATGATAATCATAAGAATGCAGAAGATGGCGGTGAGGACGCCTAACCGTCGCCCCAGGAAATACCCTGAAGCGAGAACCGGGAGGTAGTAGAAATTGAGCACAATCGACTTCTCTTCAAAAAGATAGGTTCCAATGGAGGCAGCCATTAGAATAACAACGACGATAATCTTCTCGAAATGCCTTAAGACGAAATCTTTGACTTGTTCCATGGCTTCCCCCTGTGATTCCAGCCTAAAGAATTCTATATTTTTTGAAATGTTACCAGATAATTGGTCTGATATCAATAGAGGTGAAAACATAATTTAGTAAAAAAACTCATTTTGTTGTAAAATAGAAAAAACCAAAAAGAAAAGGAGCCTTATTCGTGACCCAAACCAATTCATCGCTCCCAACGGATTTTATAAGGGAAATCATCGACGAACATCTGAGAACCAACAGATACCGGGGTCGTGTGGCAACCCGATTCCCACCCGAGCCGAATGGGTACCTTCATATCGGGCATGCCAAATCGGTCTGCCTCAATTTCGGCATCGCCGCCCAGTACGGAGGCGCCTGCAATTTACGGATGGATGATACGGACCCCAGCGGTGAATCACTTGAATATGTCGAATCGATTATCAACGACGTCCGCTGGCTGGGCTTCGATTGGGAAGATCGCCTTTTCTATGCCTCCGACTACTTTGAGCAACTCTATCAATTTGCGGTCCAGCTGATTAAAAACGGCAATGCTTATGTCTGCAGTCTGAGCGCTGATGAGATCAGGGAGTACCGCGGCACCTTGACCGAGCCGGGCAAAGAGAGTCCTTATCGGAACCGTTCCATCGAGGAGAATTTAGATTTATTCGAACAGATGCGGGCAGGGGAATTTGAGGATGGAGCCTATGTCCTCCGGGCCAAAATCGACATGGTCTCCCAAAACATCACCATGCGAGATCCGGTGCTCTATCGTATCAAGCGAACACACCACTACCGGACCGGCAATCAGTGGTGTATCTATCCGATGTATGACTTCGCCCACTGCCTCTCAGATTCCATCGAAAGAATCACCCATTCGATCTGCACTCTGGAGTTTGAAAATAACCGCCCCTTGTATGACTGGATTCTGGACCAGTTGAAGTTGGATTCTCACCCCCAGCAAATTGAATTCGCCCGCCTTAACCTCAGCTACACGGTTCTCAGCAAACGGAGACTGATCGAATTGGTGGGGAAAGGGAGCGTGACGGGATGGGACGATCCCCGAATGCCCACCATTGCCGGAATGGGAAGACGGGGCTACACACCCGAGGCCATTCGAAATTTCTGCACAAAGATCGGCGTGGCCAAGAATGATAGCATCATCGATATGGCTCTTCTCGAACACTACGTCCGTGAAGATTTGAATGAACGGGCACCACGAGTCCTGGGGGTACTGCGGCCTCTCCGCCTCGTTATTGACAACTACCCGGAAGGCCAGGCCGAAGAATTCGACTCCCCTTATCATCCGCAGAATCCAGAGTTGGGTTCTAGGAAAGTCCCCTTCTCCCGAACCTTATATTTTGAACAGGAAGATTTTATGGAGAATCCGCCCAAGAAGTTTTTCAGGCTGGCTCCTGGCAGGGAAGTCCGTCTACGTTATGGATATTTAATAAAATGTGTGAGTGTGGTGAAAGATCCGAACACCGGCGAAGTGGTGGAAGTCCATTGCACTTATGATCCGGAGACGCGAAGCGGGTTTGCACCGGATGGCCGTAAGGTCGATGCAACGATACACTGGGTATCAGCCGACCATTCAGTTCCCGCTGAGGTTCGCTTATATGATCGCCTCTTCAAAGTTGCCAATCCAATGGGTGAAGAGAGTGATTTTACGAAGTACCTGAATCCGAAATCGCTGGAAACCCTGGTCACATGTCGTGTGGAACCGAGCCTCGCAACAGCAAAACCAGGAGACCGCTTCCAGTTCGAGAGGCTCGGTTATTTCTGTGTGGATTTAAAAGATTCAACGCCTCAAAAGCCTGTCTTCAACCGGGTTCTGACCCTCCGTGACTCCTGGGCCAAAATATCCGGCCAAGAAAAGAAATAGCTGATAGAGGATCAATTTAAACGCATCAATAGGGTGTGGGGATTCTGCTAAATTCCAAATCCAAAATTTTAAGATAACTATTGACATCTTGGTATATCATATCATATATGTAGATATATGAAGACATCTATACAGATACCTAATAGCCTTTTTGAAGAGGCGCGCAAGTTAGCCCACCGGGAACGGACCACTCTAAGGGCCCTTGTCGAAGAAGGGCTTCGCCGGATTATCTCCGATCGAAAGCAGCACAGCGCTTTCCGTCTTCGCAAGGCTACATTCAAAGGCAATGGCATTCAGCCACACCTTGCGGATGCTTCCTGGGATAGAATTCGCGAACTTAGCTATGAAGGGCGAGGCGGATGATTGCTGTTGACAGCAACCTTCTGGTCTATGCACATCGTGAAGATTCCCCATGGCATGATACTGCCTATGCCCGCATAGTCGAACTGGCGGAAGGGAAAAGCCAATGGGCCATTCCATGGCCATGCATTCACGAATTTCTTGCCATAGTGACGCATCCCCGGATTTATACTCCCCCAACACCCCTCGAGAAGGCCCTTGACCAGGTGGAAGCCTGGTATGAATCCCCGAACCTTGTTCTTCTTTCAGAATCCGAGGATTACTGGCAACAGCTTCGATCTATGCTTCAGTCTGGAAGGGTATCTGGCCCCCAGGTGCACGATGCAAGGATAGCGGCCTTGTGTCAACAACACGGAGTGAGTGAATTATGGACCATTGATCGGGATTTCGGCCGCTTTCCGGGGCTTACCGCCAGAAACCCATTGATTGGTTAATGGATACCTAACAGGGATCAGGGAACACTCAAAACAAAAAGCGGGTTTAACCCAAAGGCTAAACCCGCTTTTTTTCTATGGCTGGGGGATGAGGATTCGAACCTCAATTCACGGAGTCAGAGTCCGTTGTCCTACCATTGAACGATCCCCCAATCTTGATTGCGGAATGTCGATTGCCGATTTCGGAATTACAACAGAAAATATATCATTAAAAAGCAAACCAATCAATCTTTTCCGATTTTATTTTTCAGTATTCCTGTAAGGTTGTCAATCGGAAGTTCTTCCTGGGATTTGTCTGCCATATTTCTGAGAACTGCCCTGCCCTTTTTCATTTCTTCCTCTCCCAGGATCAACACATACCGGGCCTTCAATTTATCCGCCCGCCTCATCTGACTCTTCAGGCTTTTCCCCTCGTAGTCGAATTCAGTATGGATCCCTTCCAGGTGAAGTTGATTGGCTAACCGGTAGGCCTCTCCATGAGTTCCTTTTCCGGGAGCGGCAATGAAGAGGTCAGGGTACCGGATAAATTCCTTATCCTTGGGCAAGAGAGAAATCAATCTCTCCATCCCGATGGCAAAACCGATTCCCGGAATATCGAGCCCTCCGATCTCCTGAAAGAGGTTATCATACCGTCCTCCACCGGTGACGGCGTTCTGGGAACCGAGATCGTAAGAGACGACTTCAAAAGCGGTCCGGGTGTAATAATCCAATCCTCTCACCATTCTCGGGTTCAGGACATAGTCAAGATTTGCCATCGAAAGACATTCTTTCACTTTGTCAAAGTGGGTATCACACTCCCCGCACAAAAAATCGCTCACCTTCGGGGCATCGGCAATGGCTTCCTGACAGGTCTGGACCTTACAGTCGAAGATCCGAAGGGGATTGGTCTGGAGCCTTCTCTGGCAGTCTTCGCAGAGTTGAAATGATTTTTCTGTCAGAAAAGCCTTCAGTCCCTCTCGATAGCGGGGACGGCAATCCCGACAGCCAAGAGAATTGATCTGTAGCTCCAATTTTTCGAGTCCCACCCTCCTCAGGAAATGGATGAGCATGAGGATGACCTCGGCATCAACCACGGGATTTCCCACGCCAAAGACCTCGGCATCGATCTGATAGAACTGGCGATAGCGCCCCTTCTGGGGCCTTTCGTAACGGAACATCGGACCGAAGCAATAAAGTTTTGCCACGGGATCGAAGGCGTAGAGTTGGTGTTCCAGATAGGCCCGCGCCATGGAGGCGGTGGCTTCGGGACGAAGGGTGAGGGAACCGCCGCCCTTGTCTGTGAAGGTGTACATTTCCTTTTCAACGATATCCGTCGCCTCCCCGATGCCCCGGGAGAAGAGTTCTGTTCTCTCCAGAATGGGTATTCGAATCTCAGCAAAACCAAACCCCTCGAACACCTCCCTGGCCGTCTTTTCAACGAACTGCCACTTTCCAACCTCGGAAGGAAGGATGTCATTAAACCCACGAATGGCCGTGATTCCCATGGTTTGCCCCTCGGTTTCTGTAATTTACCCCATCCATTTCAAAAAGTCAAAAACACCTCACCCCCACCTCCATCCTCCCCCATCAAGGGGGAGGAAATATTGATCAAAACCGAAATGGTTTGATTCTTGGGGAGTTTTAGGATAATTTTATTTATTAAACAATATCGAATGAAACGAATAGGAGCATATTTAACGAATTAGAAAATGTTCGAATCATTCACTATCATTCGATCCGTTCGTCTAATATTCGGAGGAACCTATGAAAATCAACCCGCAGATCTACAGAGAATATGACATCCGGGGAGTGGTCGATGAGGACCTGACACCCGATATCGTCCGGCAGCTAGGCAAAGGATTCGGAACACATATGGCTGGATTGGGCAAAAGGTCACTCGCTGTTGGAAGGGACGGAAGGCTCAGCTCTAAAGCCTTCAGTGAAGCGCTGATCGAGGGCCTGTTATCAACCGGATGCAATGTCGTAAATATCGGCCTCTGTCCCACGCCGGTCTACTACTTCTCCCTCTTCCATCTTAATAAGGATGGAGGGATCATGGTGACAGGCAGTCATAATCCTCCGGAGTTCAACGGCTTCAAGGTCTCTGTCGGAAAAAGCACCATCTTTGGAGAAGAGATACAGAAACTCGGCCGTCTGGTTGAAGAAGGAAACTTCTCCACCGGCAGGGGAAATCTTTCAGAGTCCGAGATCATCCGGCCTTATCAGGAGTACATCAAGAAAAATATCCGGCTTGAAAAAAAGCTGAAGGTCGTGATTGACGCAGGAAATGGAACGGGTGGAGTAGTCGCTGGACCATTGTTGGAAGATTTAGGATGCGAAGTTGAAGAACTCTATTGCGAGGTGGATGGTCGCTTTCCCAACCATTTCCCTGACCCAACCGTTGCGGATAATCTGAAGGTCCTGATTGACCGGGTGCTCAAAACAAAGGCAGACGTAGGAATTGGTTATGACGGAGATGCAGATCGCATCGGAGTGGTGGATGACCAGGGGAATATTATTTGGGGGGACCAGTTGATGATCCTCTTTTCCCGTGAGATATTGAAACAGCAGAAGGGTGCGACCTTTGTGGCTGAAGTAAAATGTTCTCAGAATCTCTTTGCGGACATTGAAAAGCATGGTGGACGCGCGATCATGTGGAGGACCGGCCACTCCCTGATCAAGGAGAAGATGAAAACGGAAAAAGCCGTCCTTGGAGGGGAAATGAGCGGCCACATCTTTTTCGCTGACCGCTATTTTGGTTATGACGATGCCATCTATGCATCATGCAGGCTTCTCGAACTCCTTTCGAAAACGGAGAAAAAATTGTCCTCCCTCCTCTCGGATGTCCCCAAAACCCACATCACCCCGGAAATCAGGGTCCACTGCCCTGACGAGATCAAATTCAGAGTGGTTGATCAGGTGAAAGAGGAGTTAAAAAAAGACCATTCCATTATTGATGTGGATGGTGTGAGGGTCCAATTCCAGGATGGATGGGGACTGGTAAGAGCCTCCAATACCCAGCCGGTATTGGTTCTGCGGTTTGAAGCCCTGGCTGAAGAACGGCTTCAGGAGATTAAGAAATTGGTAGAGGATAAGGTCCGGAAGGCGATTAAGGCTATCAGGTGATCAGGTTACCAGGGTGCAGGATACTATAAATCTCGAAACGGAGATGGGGCGAAACGGGGGAACGGAGAAAAAGATTATTTCTCCGATTCTCCATCTCTCCGATTCTCTGATTCATTATTGGTCAGCCTGATACCCACTTCCTGATAACCTGATATTCTGATAACCGCCTTCAACATGGATTCACGATGAATATCTTTCACGCCATCTTCCTTGGAGTTATTCAGGGACTGACGGAATTCCTTCCCATCAGCAGTTCCGGCCATCTCGTCTTCTTCCAATCCCTCTTCGGAATGAAAGAACCCCAACTCTTCTTCGATGTGATGCTCCACTTCGGAACCCTCCTTGCAGTTATGGTCTATTTTAGGAGGGATATCAGTGGTATTATTCGTGGGATAGGATCAATGCTTACTGGAAAAGGAAAAAATGAGGAAGGAATAAAATTCTTCTTCTGGATTCTCGTTGCGAGTATCCCTACGGGTCTGATGGGAATCCTTTTCAAAGACTGGTTTGAATCCCTTTTCTCTAAGCCTAAAATCGTGGGGGGAATGCTCCTGATAACCGGTTCGATCCTCTATCTGACCCGGTGGGCCAAGAGGGAAGACAAGTACTTAGAAAAGATGAACTGGGTCGATGCCCTCCTCATCGGAGTGGCCCAGGGAATCGCCATCATTCCCGGAATCTCCCGGTCCGGCGCCACCATTTCCATGGGCCTTTTTTGCGGCCTCAACCGTGAACTTGCCGGAACATTCTCTTTTCTTCTATCCATTCCTGCCATTCTGGGAGCAACCATCCTCGAAATGAGGAAGATTCAGTCTGTATCTGAAATATTACCGGCCCTGCTGGGTATGGGAGTCGCCTTTGGGGTGGGTTCCCTCTCCCTCACGTTTCTGATCAAGATCATCAAGGCAGGAAAGCTTTCGAACTTCTCCTACTATTGCTGGGCCATGGGGTTGCTGATGCTATTTTTGGTGAAATAGCAGGCTGAGAGTTATCCCTGTCTCATCATCAATTGATGATTTTTCGAGTTTTCAGTATGTCATGCCACCGGTTCAAAAGAGAGGTGCGCTCGGCAGGCGAGACCCCGGGATAGAAGGTTTCATCACTCCGGAGCAATGAGCGAACTTCTTCTTTATCCCTCCAGACCCCCTGGTAGAGCCCGGTCAAAAAAGCGCATCCCAGTGCTGTTGCATCCGCTATAGAAGAATGGTGAATGGGAAATCCGAGAAGGTCGGCCTGAAACTGAAGCAATGGCCTGCGGGCCGCCCCTCCGGCAGCCATGATTTGATCGATCCGAATCCCGGCAAAACTCTGCAACCGATCCAATATATCTGCAATTAAGAAAGCGATCGATTCCATCCCTGCTCTCAACTGAATATTAAGGGAAGGTTCATTTCCTTCTCCTGCAAATTCTGTGGAAACGGTCTCTTTCCAATAAGGCGCCGCAATCCCATACATCCCTGGAATCATGATCCATCCTTGGGATGAGGAAGCTATTTCATCTTCCCAGTGCTTCGATAGTCCAGGAATACCTGTCTCACTTTCGAACCATTCGAAGAGAGAACCCACGGCATTCACCGTTCCTTCTGTGGCGTAGACAGCCTTATCCAATGACGAATAAGCCACATTGGTCAAGAGGCCTTCCACAATTTGAGGGGCAGAACCGATATGGGTGAGGACCCCTGCGGACGTTCCGTAGTTGATCCCGCACTGGCCCTTTTCAAAACCTCCCAGCCCAAGCAGGGCGGACTGATGATCTCCAATCGAACAACTAATGGGAATGGATTGTGTTCCAAGCCGATATTGTCCGTAAGGATGGCAGGTGGGCCGGACTTCCGGTAGGATAGAGGCGGGAACTTTAAAAAGGTCGAGCAGGTCAGGGTCCCAAGATCTTTGATGAATATTAAAAAGGAGGCTCCGGCCCGCGATCGATTCGTCGGTTGCAAATATCCTTTCCTCTGTCAGATGCCAGAGCAAAAAACTGTTCCAGGGAGAAAAGACTGTGCCTGGCCGACGGAGCCATCCGGAGATTTCAGGGTCGTTCTGAAGAAGCCACAGGAACTTGGGTCCCCCATAGTGGCCGGTCAAAGGCAATCCGGTTTTTTGATAGATCATCTGTCGCCCGGAATCCAAGGCCGTGCAGAGATCCTTAGCCCTTAAATCCTGCCACGAAATGATGGGAGTGAGTGGTTCCCCTGTTTCGCGATTCCAGAGGAGGAAGGAAGATCGCTGGCAGGCCAGGCCAAGGGATGACATCTCGTGGCCATCCCTCTTGATCGAACTGGTCACCTCCTCCAGGGCTGATCGTGTCTCCCGGAGCACATGAACAGGATCCTGTTCCACATGTGAGGGATGAGGCCGTTCAATCTTTAATGGACGGAATGCCCGGTAAATCGATTGACCCCGATGATCGAATGCGAGGACCTTGGTCGCTGAACTTCCCTGGTCAATCGTGACGATGAAAGAATCCAATTTACCCCGTTAGAAATTGTCCCCCGTCTGTTTTTAAGTCGTTCGATCCTGCAGATCGTGGGGTTTAAACCTTGATTATGTCTATAAATCATAACGACTGAAATTTCTAACGGGGTTTATCTATATCTTTTCTTTAGAAGGTCAATGAGTCGGTCAGGGTAATCCGTAATGATGGCATCCACCTTCAGATCGATAAATCTTTTCATCTCCTCTTCCGTATTGAGGGTATAGACGCCGATCCGGATACCCTCCTGATGGGCACGGGAGATGTTCTCCGAGGTCAAAACCGATTTCCGGCAGTTCAGGGTTGGAAAAGGTCGCCCTTCGGTCACTTCCTGAGGAAAACTCCAGAACCTGTTATAGAGGTAAGCCACCGGCACCGTCTGATTCTTCTTCAAAACCCTCTGAAGGGCTTCCGGATCAAAGGATGAAAAAATCACCTGATCCACCATCCCAGCCTTCTCCACCTCCCCGACTGCGCGTTCGGCCAGATCCAGGATGGTCCATCTGCCATAATCTCCCATTTTTAATTCGATATTGACCGGGATTTGACGATGGGCCAGTTGTAATACGTCCCGAAGGGTTGGAATCTTTTCCCCTGAAAAGGAAGAATGAAATTTCGAACCTGCATCCAACTGTTTCAGTTCGCTGATCGTCTTCTCGATCACCCTTCCCTTCCCCGTGGTGGTCCTCTCTAAGGTTTCATCGTGGATCACAACAATCTCCCCGTCCTTGGAAAAGCGAACGTCTAATTCGATCATGTCACTGCCTACTTCGATCGCTTTTTTAAAAGCGCTTATCGTATTTTCAGGGGCCCCTCCGGAAAAGCCCCTGTGGGCGATGACGATCACCGGAAACCTTCCGGATGGAAATATATTTTTGAAAGGTTCTGCTCTGCACATGTTACAGCCTGCCAATCCAGCCCCCCCCATTGCCACAAGGAGAAGGAGGATCCTACTCAAAAATTTTGCCTTTATCCCGACACCTCCTATTGAATTGGGTTAGCGTTTCCACTTGAATATCAGCTCATTTTTTAATAAAACATGGTAGAAGTCAAGTCCTCTTTTCAGGAGGTTGGAAGGAAAGAAAAAAATCGTAGACCGATCTGGCTGATTTGGGAGTCATTTTAGGAACTCTCCCCAATTCCTCCAAAGTAGCTTCTTTTATTTTTTCAACACTGCCAAAATATTTTAGTAACTCCCTCTGACGGGTTTTCCCTATTCCTGGAATCTCTCCCAAGACAGAGTGAATGGCCTCTCTCTGTCTCACTTTTTTATGATAGGTGATGGCAAAACGGTGGGCCTCGTCACGAATCTGGTCGAGAAAGCGGAGAAGTGGAGACTGTTTCCCTAAAGTGATCGGCTCCTTGTATTGGGGATGGAAGACCTTTTCGTCTGACGTTTCAGCATGCCCTACTCTTCTCGCTTTAGCCAGGCTGAGAAGATCAACCCCTTTGATCCCGAGTTCCTTAAACACCTCCTGCGCCACATTGAGCTGTCCTCTTCCTCCATCAATTAAAACCAAATCAGGGAATTTCTTCTCTTCAACAGCCTTTTTATACCGGCGGAGGATCACTTCATACATCATTCCATAGTCATCCGCACCTTCCACCGTCTTGATCTTGAAATGGCGGTATCGATCTTTATTGGGCTTTCCATCCTCAAAGGTGACCATCGACCCAACGGCCTGTCCGCCCTGAAGGTTCGAGATATCGAAGGCTTCAATCCTTTTTGGAATTATGCCAAGACGGAGGCTCTCTCTTAAATTTAACAAAAGATTTTCCTTCTTCTCCTCCAGGTCTGCCTCCCGGTGAAGGAACTTCTCCGCATTTTCAGCGGCCATCTCAAGAAGTCTTCTCTTAGCCCCTTTTCGAGGGACGAGGATATGGACTCTTTGGCCCTTCAACTCGGTCAACCACCCTTCTGAAAGATTCTTTTCGGGGATTGGTCTCGGGATCAGGATCTGTTCCGGGATGAATCGGTCTTCCCGATAATATTGCCTCAAAAATGAAGAGAGGATTTCTTCATCCGGAAGACTGATGGACGAAAAGTTAAAACCCTTTCCACCTAAAAGTTTTCCTGCCCTGATAAAAAGGGAATAGACAGCAGCACGATGATCCTGACGGTGAAATCCGATCACATCCCTGTCGATAAAATCACGGGAGACAATGCTCTGTTTTTCGATCACCTTTTCGATATGTTTGATCTGGTCTCGGATCCTTGCCGCCTTTTCAAAATGGAGCCGTTCCGACTCCTCCTCCATTCGCTTCTTCAAACTTTCAATCAAGTCTCTGTTTCTGCCTTCGAGAAACATCCTCGCCTGTCGGATGATCTCCCCATACTGGACCGGACCGATCTTCCCGCAGCAGGGTCCCGAACAGCGCTCCATCTCATAATTGATGCAGGGTCTTGTGCGATTTGAGAATTTGGTATGACGACAGGTCCGGATGGGAAAGAGACGGCGGATCAACTTCAATGTCTCTTTGAGGGAAGTGGCGGATGGATAAGGCCCAAAGTAAACGGATCGATCTTTCTTGATCCGTCTCACAATGCTCAGGGTTGGAAAATCCTCCTCAATGGAAAGCCTCAGGCAGGGGTACCTCTTGTCATCCCTCAGTTTTATATTGTATCGGGGGTGATGCTCCTTGACGAGGTGATCCTCCAAGATCAGGGCCTCCTTCTCCGTATCGGTCACAATCGTCTCGATGTCAGCCACCTTTTCCAGCAGGGCAAGCGTTTTGGCGTCCTTCTCCCCGGCCCTCTGGAAATAAGAGGCCACCCGGTGTCTGATATTCCCCGCCTTCCCCACATAGAGAACCGTCCCTTTCCTGTCCTTAAAAAGATAGACCCCAGAGCTGTTGGGCAGGCTCTCAATTTTTTGTTCTAAAAGGTTCATCATCCTGAGTTTAATTATCTCAGATCATGGGAATAAATCTATGCTCCCTCCTTTTCATAATTGTGTCAAAGGGAGTCCTGCGTTTTGCTGGATTTGGCAAAGAGGTTAGGGGAGATTTTTCGAGGATGTCTCTTCAATTATGGACTCATTAATACAAACGTCCTAAATCCTACCCACCCAGTTTTTTGATGAATCTCCATGATACACTCCAGTTGCTTTGTCAATTAAGCCTTTGGCCGGTTTCCTGGTCAAAAACGTGGATATGATCTGCCATCGCCTGCACACCAAGCTTATCTCCTGATGTTACCTTAAAACCACCGGGAAGCCTTAACGTCAGCATATCGCCATGACCTAAATTGCCATGTACGATTGTATCTGCCCCCAGAATCTCTACCACCTCAACCATCAAAGAAAAGGCTGCAGATTGATCCTCTGCAAGAACAATATGCTCCGGCCTTATCCCCATCATGACTTCTTTCCCATGTGCCTGTGTGACAGGTTTTGACAGAGGAATCCGTCTTCCGCCCGGCATTTTTAGCGCATCACCCGAGGGAGAAAGTTCCAGTTTGATCATATTCATGGCCGGAGACCCGATAAAGCCCGCCACAAAGAGCGTGGCCGGACGGTTGTAAACTTCAAGAGGGGTCGCGACCTGATCAAACCGACCCGCATTCATCACAACGAGCCGGTCAGCCAGCGTCATGGCCTCTACCTGATCATGGGTGACATAGACGCTTGTTGTTTTGACCGACTGATGCAGTTTTTTTATCTCCAAGCGCATCTGGACCCGGAGTTTTGCGTCGAGGTTTGAAAGCGGCTCATCAAAGAGAAAAACCGAGGGTTCTCGGACAATCGCCCGTCCCATGGCAACCCGCTGTCTCTGCCCGCCGGAGAGCTGCTGGGGCTTGCGGTTCATCAGTCCATCAAGCCCAAGGATATCGGTTGCCTTTTTCACCCGGGCTTCGATTTCGGGTCTTGCCATTCCCCGCACCTTAAGACCGTAAGCCATATTATTCCAGACGGTCATGTGGGGATAGAGAGCATAATTCTGAAAGACCATGGCGATATTTCTGTCTTTGGGTTCTACATGATTCACGAGGTTCCCGCCAATATAGACTTCTCCCTCAGTAGCCGTCTCAAGTCCGGCAATGATTCTGAGCAGTGTGGACTTCCCGCAACCCGAGGGACCTAAGATCACAATAAACTCGCCGTCTTCGATCTCGCAGGTTACTCCCTCAATCACCCGAACCTTGCCAAAATCTTTTTTAATATCTACAAGATTGACTGCAATTTTACTCATGAATCTCGCTCCATTGAATCCGTTTGAGATTTTCTTTAAAAGGGAAAATACGGGGTTTACTTCTCCGTCTCCATTAGTCCCTTGACAAACCAGCGCTGCATAAAGATCACGATCAGCACCGGAGGCAACATGGCTAACACCGTGGCCGCCATTATGATTTGCCAGTCGGTCTGGGCATCTCCGGTCCCGATCATTTTAACGATGCCAATGACAATCGTCCCCATCTCCTTGCTTGTCGTAATCAGAAGCGGCCACAGGTACTGGTTCCAACCATAAATGAACATGATCACAAAAAGTGCGGCAATGTTTGTCCGGGAGAGTGGCAGCACCGTGTCCCAGAAGAAACGCAGGGGACCTGCTCCGTCAATACGCGCCGCCTCCACCAGTTCGTCCGGTATGGTGAGGAAGAACTGCCGAAACAACAGCGTTGCTGTAGCTGAAGCAATCAAGGGTATGGTTAAGCCTAAATAGGAATTAATCATGCCCAGATCAGACACCACCTTGTAAGTGGGAATGATCCTCACTTCCACCGGCAACATGAGGGTAACGAAGATCATCCAGAAAAAGAACATACGGCCGGGAAAGCGGAAAAAGACAACCGCATAAGAGGAGATGATGGAAATGGCAATTTTACCAAAGGTAATGGCCACGGCCATGATCAGACTGTTCAACATCATGACCGCCACCGGCACCCCCCAGACCCTTTGGCCGGAGCCCTTTCCCCAGGCCTGAAGATAGTTCTCAAGCGCATTCGGCCCTGGTTTA